>Ga0265797_10012994_pt1 | contig 10102 bp, 6 predicted proteins | sample P2T30metagenome_FD_192433 | JGI IMG/M metagenome (GOLD analysis project Ga0265797, IMG submission 192433) | Plant litter microbial communities from East Loma Ridge, Irvine, California - P2 T30 | ecosystem: Environmental > Terrestrial > Plant litter > Unclassified | place: USA: California... | reverse complement strand
TATCGACGTCTCTTTTCCAGCTCCTCGAAATCGAATGGCTCACGATCGTAAAGGCACTTCCGATGAGGGCAGACCGAAACCAAGAGCCAACTTCCGGTCAGGACCAGGGCAGGCCGATGGATGCAAACCCCTCCTCGCAATCGATCCAGCTACCCAAAGGTGGCGGCGCCATCCGCGGGATCGGCGAAAAAATTTCCCGCCAAGGCTCGCGCCATCCGATGTTACCGCACCGGATTCCTTGCATTACGTTTCGATATCGCTTTGCACTTGAAACCGATTTGCTTCGTCCTGCAGAAATCCTAAGCTTATTGGAAACAGCGGCCAATAATATTGAAGCTGCGCGCCCCATCTCTGAGCTATGGTGAAAATATCTCTGAGGAGATCCGGAAGCGCCTTAAGTAGCATCGAATCCCGGACTAGGTTGAGATAACTCAAAACACCGGCCAGACCACCATATAGATTAAAAAACCCGCCGAAACGGGCTCTGTTTTAACAGAAGAAATTCCTACGAGAAAATTCACTCCCACTCGATCATCAATGGCTGAGCTAAGGCTATGAATTTCTTGGCATTTTTAATGACATTCTCGACCCCATACCATTCACGATACCATGCCAAGGTCATCGGACCTTGACCCGGCAACAACGGGCATTTTCTCGATTTCACCCTACCGCGACCACCATTTCCGCCGTTGAACCATACATTCATGGTATCGAGAACGATTTGCTGCCGACCAAACTCAACTGACCGGCCTCGCCCCAAAACGGCCCTAAGTGACTTGAGGCGGATATACTCAGTGATGTAGCTGCTCATCGCGCCCAGCGGATGGCAAGGTTTGACCCTTCGGATGCTTGGATGAAGCACTCCTTAGATCGTCTGACACCTTGCATATCCAACGATCGCGATGCCGATTAAGTCCCATCCACATCCTGGAGCCCTATGTCTCATATTCCGCCACCGGCGACATTTCGTGTCGTCGCGCTCGTCGCATCCAAAGATCGCCCGGCACTGCTGGCAACTCGTTCACTACCCTCCATCGCGTCACAACAGCGCCGTTGTGACGAACTAATCCTGGTTGACGATTCGCTGGATCTATCGTCTATCGATCGGACAAGAAAAATCGCTGGCGACCTTGGTCTGCCCGTATCGACATTACGAAATCGACGCACCCGAGGCGCTGCCGGTGCCTGGAACACCGGGCTCGATCATCTGGCGCGCAATACTTCCGATCCTAGCAACACCTATGTTGCATTCCTCGATGACGACGATTCCTGGTCGCCATCCCATTTGGCACACTGTTGCGATACCGCTGCGAATGGCGCCACGCTGATTGCCTCCGGTTTTACCCGCGCCGTGACGAGTTTGCCGGACGAGGATGTTATGCCGCCCTTGAACCTTGATGTCGGTGCGTTCTACGTCGGCAATCCGGGTGTGCAACCCAGCAGCATGATGGTCCGCCTCGATCGCCTGCTCGAGGCGGGGCTGTTCGACGAAGCCTTGCTTAGCTGTACCGATCGCGACCTCTTGATCAGGATGTTGCGCATTTCTACGCTCGGCTATCGCACGACCGGCGTCAACACGGTTCGCCACTTCGCATGCAGCGACCGGGACCGCTTGTCCACGCGGGGTTCGCCACAACGGTTGGCAGGCTTGGATGCTTTCTTCGCCAAGCACCGCGCGCACATGACGCAAGCCCAGGCCCTCGAGGCCGAATCGCGTGCAGCGCGGCTGTTTGAATGGCAGGCGTCGTCGGCCGCGTCAAGCGCGTCGGCGCAAACCTTGCATGCGCCTGCTGCTTTATCCGCTGAAGATGCAACGGTCGAAATCCATCTCGTCGTCGGCCTGATCACGGATGGAAAGCGGCTGCGTGCGCTCGATGGCTTGATGGATGACTTCCTTGCGCTCCAGAACACGACCGGACTCGTTGGTCTTGATGTGGTCATCCTGGAAAACGCTGTGTCCGATACGGTGCTCACAGATAGCCTGGACGCAGCTGCCGACCGCTGGCGCGCGCTGGGCTTACGCATCCATGTGATCACGCAGGAGGCAAGACTACTCGCAGCGCAAGCGGGCGAATCACCGCCGACCAGGCCGGGACGGCTCTCCATCGGCGCCGCGCGCACCGCCTTGCAGACCTATCTCTACCACTTCATCAAACCACGCCGCGGCGCCGTTGCATGGATACTAGATGACGACATGCGACTCGATCCGCTCGTCTCTACGGGTGGAACCATCAAGCGCCAGCGCATGCCGCTCATCTCCCTTCTTGGTCGCCTGCGCGCCGAAGGCGTGGACATCGCCATCGGCAAGTACACTGGCGCGGCACCCTTGCCCGCCCTGTCGACCTTGCGTGTGCAAATGGTGGATCTGCTGGCAAACCTGCGCTGGCTGGCGACCTTGCCACCCGACGCCAGGCTTCCCGACAGGTCAGCATGCAATGCTGCTGCGCGCGCGGGGCGGCGCGATTTTTATTATGACTTGTCGCACACGGAGACAGATCGCCTCGAGACGCCGTTCTGGCTGGAGCCGGCGCATGAAAAGGAGACTGTCTATGCGGCCTGTGAGCGCCTTTGCACGAACGTGGGGCGCATGCTGGATGGACAGCAGCTATTCCGCCCCCTCGTGCTGGATGCCGCAGCGGCCCTCGCCTTTGAACCAAGCGATGCTCTGCATCGGGGCGGCAACACCTTCGTTTTCAACCCTGAGGCGCTTGCCGACGTGCCGAATGCGGTACCTGACATCGGCGGCCGTGCCACCCGCCGGTCCGACATGATCTGGGCCTTAATGCAACGCAGCCGCTATCAGCGGAAGATCGTGTCGGTACCACTGGGCGTGTATCACGCAAGGGAATCGCAACATGGCACGCTTGAAGAACATGAACGCTGCCTGGCCGACGATATCTGCGGGTTCGCCCTTTTCTCCGCATTTCAGGATCACGCAGCAAGTTCCCGCATCCATCTAGGTGACCGTGCCGAAAAATTTCGGAATGAGCGCCTTGCTGCCTTTCGGCTCGCAACGCACCGCATCCGGGGACTGGCTCGCGAGCTTAGCGCGTTCGCTCATGCGCCCAGCGCCCTCGCCGCGCACTCGTCAGCACTAGCCGCATTTGCGGGCACCGTCTTGACACGCATCGATGAGGCGATGCTCGCGCGTGTCACACATGCTGTCGCCAGACTCGATGCGAAACAGACAGTGGACTTCTACAATCAGTTGCCGGATCTGATCTTGCAGCACCAGCGCTGTATTGCATCCGCAGCCCTTATGCATGACCAATTGCGCGCGCAGCGAGTCCGCAACGCCATCGCCACGGTCAAGCGCCTGAAGCGCGACGACGCAGAGCGCGTGGCTCGCCTGCGCTGGCTGGGCGACGGCGTCGAAGGAGTTGCGCTGACTGATGAGACATCGGTGTTCAAGGTGTTCGACTACTGGAAACCGGCCGCGTCAGAGCGTGCCCGGCGGCGACTTGGCGAGTTGGTTGGGCGCTGGGGCAGCTGCGCCGGCTTATATGACATCACCCGCTTCATAACCGAAGGCCTCGACAACGTCCTCATCTACCCATTCGAGGAGAGCCTGCCCTATGGCGGCGGAAACGGGCCGAGCATGGTCGACCTGATGGCCGATTGCTACGCGAACGGCCTGATTTGCCAGAACATCCACCCGAAGAACCTGCGTGTTGTCGGCAGGGCCATCAAGCTGATCGATTATGGCGGCGATCTCGCATTTGCCCATGAATTCGACAACTTCGAATGGCAATTCGAGCTGATGTGCCGCAGGGCCTATTTGTCCTGGCGCTTTTGGCACAGGCCGGATTTAACTGAGTTGCTGCGCGCCAGCCTGAGCGATCAAAACATGCCTGAGCTCGCGGGTTTCAAGGACGGCTTCATGGAAGCGGTCTGGCAAACAACTGGTCAGACTGCCGTGCAAGATCCGGTGCTGGCCATGGTGTCCAACCTGCCGCCCCAGCGTGTGCTGGACTTCGGCTGCGGCAAGGGGGAAATGAGCCGCCAGCTTGCCGCACAGGGGCATAGCGTCGTCGCTTACGATCCCGATCCGGCTTTGGCCGGGCGGCTCGGTGGCCTCGCGTCCCCCACGCTGACAACAGCAACCAGTTTCGATCAAGCGTTGACGGACGGACCATTCGACCTGGTCGTGTGCCGGCGCGTGATCTGCCTGCTCGACCATGCGGACATGCTCAACGTGGCAGCGCAGCTACGCCGTGCCGTGAAGCGCGAAGGCCGCGTGCTGGTGGCGGTCTGCCATCCGGGATTTGCGCCATGGGTGGCGACGCCAGAAGCGCGACCGGACGCGCCGTCGAGCGCCGACCCCGACACTGCGTTCCGATGGGTCAAACGGCATCGCAAGAGCGGTCGCCAACTGTTCGAGTTTCACCGGCCTGAGCGCGTCCTGCGCAATGTGCTGCAGCGGGCCGGATTCGACCTTGTCCAGCGCATGGAGCGCTCCACGATCGATCAATTCAGATTCGAGAGTGCATGCGACTTGCTTGTCTTTGAATGCCGGCCCACCGATCCGCCCGACTGCACGTTGTTAATCAAGGCTTGCGCAATGGAGGCAAGCACCGTGGCCGAGCAGGTGCGGCGCCTGGTGCGGCAACTGGCGTCCCCCAGGCCGTTCCATGAAGTTGTCCTGACCCTCGACACCAGGGAAGACGGCTTCCTGCGCCAGTACACTGCGGGCGATCTCGCGACGCTGCGATCCGAAGCCATTGCGCTGAAAGCGCAAGGATGGATCGATCGCGTGGTCGAGGCGCCATCCGACGCCGCCGAGTGCTCGCGGCTTAATACGCGTTGGCTAGGACGAAACGATCCGGCAACGCATGCCGCCAACGGTGCGCCATTGTCTGCCATCTTTGCCGGGTTTGAAGCCTGCCGCACGCCATATCTGTTACAGGCCGACCTGGACGTGCTGGTCGGTCGGAGCGACCTCGCGCACAACTACCTGCGCGATATGGTGCAGGCGCTTACGAGTGACAAGCGCGCAGTCACTGTCGCCTTCAACATAGCGCAGGCCGGCGACCGTTCCTATTCCGCCAGCAGCGAGACTGGACCGTGGCGGGTCGAAACCCGGTTCTGCATGCTACACATGCGCCGCCTTGAGACCATCCTGCCCTTGATGCTGCCGCCGTCGCAGTCGCCCCTGAATCTGCCTGCCTGGCACCGGGCCCTGGACGCGTCCGTGCAAGTCGGGTTCGCGCATTCGTTGCGCGGCGGCGACCGGCGTACCTTTTTCGTTCACCCGACCAATGACCGCAAGGCCAATGACATTGAGCTTTCCCGTATTGCCGACCGGGTCGGCACGGGCCAAGTCGACGCACGCCAGTTCGGCGCCGTGAACCTGGTCGGAAGCATCGAACAGTGGATAGCTCCCACGCGTTTCGAACCCTATGTCTTCATCATTTCCGGCCGAAACGTCGAGCCTGGTAGATTCCGGCGTTGCCTCGACTCGGTGCTGTGCCAGGAAAGGTCGGATTGGGGTGCTATCGTCTTCGATGACGCCTCTTACCCAGCCTGGTCGGAGATACAACGGGATCTGTGCAGCGTGCATTCCTCGCGGATCACCTTCATCAAGAATCCCCACAGGCGTGGCCTGCTGGGCAATACGGTCGAAGCGATCCGGGTACATTGCGGCCGACCGGACTCCGTGATGATTACCTTGGACGCTGATGATTGCCTGATTGGCAGCAAAGTCCTTGACATCCTAGATGCAGAGTATGCAGATGGCGCCGACATGACGGTCGGATCCATGTGCCGGACGGACAAGAAGGTCTGGTACCCCACCTGTTTCGATCAACCCCGCGCACGCCGGGGCGGGAATGTGTGGCAACACCTGCGCAGCTTCAGAAAATACCTGTTCGACGCCATCCCGGACGACTACCTGCGGCTCGATGGTGACTACGTCGAACTTGCCAGCGACTGGGCACTCGTCTTGCCAATGGCCGAGCTCGCGGTATCACCGCGCTGGATCAAACAAGCGCTGTACCTGCACGAACCTGGCGGCACACGCGATCCTGCAACGATCCGGCAGCGCGAGCTTGTCATCGCGGCGCTGATCGCGCGTGCCCCGTTGCAGCGCCTGAAAGTCGGCGTGGCGCCATTGGGAGCTGCGGCATGAGCGCCACGATCATTCGGCCAATGCGCCCCTGCATCGCGGTCATTGGCGACGCCAGGCTGGCTGGCGACGATCCCCGCCGGAGCCTAGCAGAGTCCATCGGACGTGGACTGGTCGACGCAGGATACCGGGTCGTCACCGGCGGCATGGGTGGTGTCATGGAAGCCGCACACAAGGGCGCGCGTGAATCACCCAACTGGTTCGACGGCGCTGGCATCGGCATCTTGCCGGGTTCGAACATCAGTCAGGCAAATCAGTTTGTCGACATCGCAATACCGACTGGACTGGACCACGCACGTAACGCGATCGTGGCACATTCAGCGGCGGTGATCGCGATCGGCGGTGGTGCCGGCACGCTGTCCGAAATGGCGCTGGCGTGGACATATGGGCGGCTGGTCATAGGCTTGCGATGCGGTGGTTCGAGCGAACTGCTCGCGGGACGCCGGATCGATGGACGCGTACGCTATCCAGAGATGCCGGAGGATCAGGTATTTGCTGCCGACAACGCCGCGCTAGTGATGGACCTGCTCGCACGCTGGCTTCCTCGATACAACAAGGTTCACCTGCGTATTGAGGCAGCGACAAGGTCGGGAAGTCGATAATTCGTACAGTGGTGAAAATGGCGACATCTAATAACCGAAATGGCGACATCTAATAACCTAAATGGCGACATCTAACAACGTAACAGAGCGCATTGAAATATTTCAAAAAGGAAATCTCGATCCCATTCGACGATCAATAGCTGAGCCAACGGCTTGAATTTAAACGAGACATTTCTCCTCTTTAAACCCATCGGCACCGAGAGCGATACCATGTGAAAGAACTATTCTTTCCGAATAGAGGCTCAAACAGGAAAATAAAGGCGTGAATGATAGGCTGCCGAGGCGGCCATTCAAGAATTTCTGCGAGCTGCCAGGCCTGCGTATTACAGAGTCGAGCGGTAATCCCCCCACAAAAAGAGCGTGATCAGAAGTATCACTTTTTACGTAAGTGTATGCGTCCAGCCGCCCCACCTTCCGGGACAGTTCAGCGTGGCGTATTGTCCGCAAACGGCAGCAGCGAGTCGATCGTGCTGTTCGGGCAGGTGGGCAGTGCTTCCAGCGTATTTGCCAGCCAGAGCACTGGATCGAGGCCGTTGATCTTGGCGGTGGCGAACAAGGGCTGGATAACGTCGGCGCGGCGGCCGCCGCGCCGGGAGCCGGCAAACAACCGGTTCTGCTTGCCGATGGCATCGGGCGGATCTCGTTTTCGACGGGGGTGTTATCGATCGGCAGAATTCCCGAGCTGGCATAGCGCTGCAGCGCGGTCCAGCGTTTGAGTGCCGGCACAACGGCTTTGGCGGTGCCGCTACCGATGGCGGCGGTGCGTACGGTCGCCTCGAAAATAGGTAGCGATAGAAACAGTTTGTCCACTCCGTCCTAGGGAGTGTCGGCTTGAAGCCCACTGACTGTCATCCGTGCGTCAGGCAATGGGATCGGATCTGAGAATGGCCAAGGAATCCTGGAAGTTTGCATCTGAGACGAGCCCCATCGCAACTTCTTCGCTCCGCATCTCGCGCATCCGCACAGTCTTTTTGACAACACGGAAACTGCCCATTGTGCCGCTGCGACGAGACTCGTACAAAATCAAAGAGAAAGCTACTCACTCCGGTCTGCGGAATACCTTCGTCCGGACTCGGAAGCCCGCTCCTATGAATCATAGAGGCGATCCGGTTTCTCCGAATCACCGCTCATTTCCGGGGTACTCTACCGCAGCGGCATTCAGCGAGCGGTGCAGGGGTGGTGGTGGAGTAGGCAGGGGTGGTGCTGGAGCAAGTAGCCGTGACGCGGGACTCGTATCACGAAGCGGTGACGAGGCTTTCAGACCTGCAGCATGTAGCGCAGTAGTGTAAGCCGCCGTAACATTCTGTCTTGCATCCGCGACGACCGTCAGAACCGAGCCGACATGCACACCGCATACGTCCCGATCGTCCAACGCCGGCAAGCCTACCGCACGATTTAATACAGCGATATCTCGCATACCATCGCACAGGTCACGCAAATCCAGCGCGGTGCTGGCAACAACTATGGTGGCACCGACTGCAGGAAGTACCTTGCCTGGCAGCGTTGCAAATTGGCGCGCAACATTCTTGCCAGTACGCGTCTTCATCCTGCTTCCCAGCCGTTCGGCTGCTGCGACTCCCGCCAACAGATTCATCTCTGCAACAGCCAGCCTCGCGCTCGTGGCACGCGCGGTTACAACGAGGTGCGCTTTCGACTTGCGAAGCGCCAGAGCATCGACGGTCATTGCGGTAAGGCTGCGGCGAAGCGCACCGATTTCCCTCGTCTGTGCCTGCTCGCGTGCCGCTGCGCGTGCACTCCGAATTGCATCCCAGGCATCCACTGCCGGACCGGGCGCTTTGAAGCCGGACGGAGTATGTTGCACAGTCCAGTTACGGAACGAGTCATTCGTCAACGCCAGGTAATTTGTAATTCCGAGAAGGACAATGACGAGACCCAAGGTGGCGCTCAGAACGCAGCTGTCCCAATACTTCCGCTCGGTTCGAACGTCCCGTTCGGGACGGTGGTTATGGTCGGCGGAAGTCATGAGTTCCAGAAAAAATGAATATTATGCTGCAAGCCAGGCGCCGGAGGCATAGCCCGTACCCTTTCCAACGCATGCGGCCCGGAAGAGGACAGGCGTCCCAGCGCCTGTCGGCAGCGCAGAAGCCCTCATCATTCAGCTGAACGAGACCTCATCAGCCTGCTTGCCGTACAGGTGTTTCTGGCGCAAGGCCGCGACCTGAATCACGGCAGGAATCGTTACACGATAAGCGGCGCTCGCAATGTCGACCGCAGTCCATACTCCCGTAACAGCCCAACCTATGGGACCCGTCAGAATGCCGATCGTACGGGTCAGGGCTGCGTTCCCGGCAAAACTGAGCCCTCGTCCGATCATCGCCTTCAGCACGGCATTGACGACAATCAACGTCAGTTGATAGGACTTGAATCCGCCAGACCGGAAAACGGCTTGGAAGATGCCCAGCATGGTCTCCGGAGTGAGGAGACCGACATTTGTCACACCGACAGATTCGGCCAGCTTCCGGAGTTCTTCCGGCGACATTTTTTCAAGTGCGTCGCTCAGTACTTTGAGCAGCAGGCAGTTCTCGATACGTTCGACCGAGGCCTCCTTGTTGTAGTTGACCTTCATCTTGTCGCACACGTCGACCAGCACTTCACGGTATTCAACCCCTTTTCCACCTCGGAACATCGTCACGAAAGTATTGGCGCCAAAGCACTGGATCTCAGCAGCAATCAGCTCCCAGTACTGGTGGTGGTCAGGAGCATGCTGCTTGTACGCGGAAGAGCCTGTGAGCTCTTCAGTAAGCCGCACGGTGCCGTCCTTGTCGTGAGTCAGACAGTGGACCAAGTCACTCAGATCGCTGGACTCAAGTTTTTCGAAAAACTCCAGATCGGGATCGTATCGATATGCCATAATTTTCTTTATAGGAAAGTATTCTTGATTGAGATGGCAACAGGCGCAGTGGCAAATGCTATCTATGACGCAGCAACTGACAGCATACCTGCCGGCCCGCATTAATTGTGAGGTTGCCGATTTACGGAACTAGGCAAGACCCTCGAAAGGTATGCGACATGTGCAAACGTTAACATCTTACTTTAATAACTCCTCTGAAAAACTCACACATTCACACAACGGTTTGAACTGGCGACGATGAAAAATATTGATGATCAGGACGGCGTCGAGTCCCCTGAGCTGCAGACAAACGCCAAAGTGCCGTTCGATCCGGACAACAGGATCGTGCTCGCCGACTCTTCGAATCAGGCGGCAATTACCATCAAGCCAAGCGATGATTTCGAGGCCTATGACGCCGGGCTGCAGCATGGTGCGTCAAGTGCCACAGCTCGGCGACTCGGCAGCATGCTGCAAGCAGCGCCATCAGTCCTTGTGGCGAGCGAGGCAAGTGGCAAACAACTCATG
>Ga0265797_10012993_pt1 | contig 10104 bp, 12 predicted proteins | sample P2T30metagenome_FD_192433 | JGI IMG/M metagenome (GOLD analysis project Ga0265797, IMG submission 192433) | Plant litter microbial communities from East Loma Ridge, Irvine, California - P2 T30 | ecosystem: Environmental > Terrestrial > Plant litter > Unclassified | place: USA: California... | reverse complement strand
TCAGGTGTACTCGCCGCGGGTGGAGCGGGGTACGCCCGCCGGGGTGAGGGCCCTGGCGGTGCCGGGCGGCGGTGTCGTCAGCCCGCGGAGGCGTGCGGCTCGTCGTCGGCGACCGGCAGGAGGCGCACGGGGTCGGCCCGCCGGGTCCCGGTGATCCCGAAGAGGGCCTCGAGGCCGTCGCGGAACTCCTCGCCGCGACCCTCGCGGGCCAGCTCGCGCGCCCGCACGGACGGCGTGTGCAGCAGCACGCCCGCGAGGTGCCGCAGGGCCGCCTCGGTCCGCTCGGACGAGTCGCCGCGGGACCGGGCGCGCTCGATCTCGGCGTCGAGCAGGTCGAAGACGTGCCGGCGCAGCGCGACGACGGCGGGCGTGAGCGACTGCTCGCTCACGGTCGCCTGGAACTCGGCCGCGGCGCTGCTGACGAGCGCCCGGGCGTCGTCGGCGGCGGTGAGCTCGGTGAGCGGGGCGTGCAGGCTGATCGTCTCGAGGTCGAGCAGCTCGACGCCGTCGACCTCGGCCACGAGCGGGTCGACGTTGCGGGGCAGGCCGAGGTCGATGACGAGGCGGCGCTGCTCGTCGACGACGTCGGGCGTGACGACGGGCTCGGTGGTCGAGGTGCAGGTGATGAGCACGTCGGACCAGGCGATGGCCTCGGCCAGGTCGGCGTGCGCGGTGAGGTCGTGCTTGAGCCCGAACCAGGGGGCGCGGCCGGAGCGCGACCAGACGCCGAGGTCGGTGGCGCCGCGGTCGCGGAGGGCGGCGACGGTCGTGGCGGCGTACTGCCCGGTGCCGACGATGAGCACCTTGGCCTGGGCCCAGTCGGTGACGCGCGAGCTGGCCAGTTCGAGCGCGAGGCGCACGAGCGAGCGGCCCGCGCCACCGACGTTGGTGCGGTTCTTCACGCCGCGCGACGTGTGCGACGCCTTCTGGAAGAGCCGCTCGAGGTCGGACGAGGTGGTGCCGCGGGTGCGGGCCTGCTCGAGCGAGCGGCGCACCTGGCCCGAGATCTCGTCCTCGCCGACGACGACCGACTCGAGCCCGGCGCTCACGGCGAAGAGGTGCTCGACGACCTCGTCGCCGGTGATGACGCGGACGCTCGAGCGCAGGGCGTCGGGGTCGACGCCGCTGGCGTCGCTCATGGTCTCGATGGTGGCCTCGACCGCCACGGCACTGGCGGCGGTGAGGGGCTCGTCGACGTCGAGGTAGGCCTCGAAGCGGTTGCAGGTGGCGAGCACGACGGCCCCGCTCACGAAGTCGCTGCCGTCGACCAGGGTGCTCGCCGCCGAGGGTGCGCCGATGCTCAACTTCTCGAGGAGGTCGAAGCTGGCGTTCTGGTGGGACGCCGTGAGGCAGATGAGCACCGAGACAGGGTAACGCCCCTCCGTGGGGGTCTGCTGGGGAATGCACGACGCCTGTCGCGCCTTGTCCCCCGGGTCGCCACGAGCGACGGCCTGGCCGCCACGAGCGGCCGCAGCAGTGGAAGGAAGAAGGACACCATGACCACGCAGCAGAGCACCCCGCAGCAGAGCACCCAGTGGCACCTCGTCGCCCGCCCGACCGGCGAGCCGACGACCGACGACGTGAGGAAGGTCGTGGTCGACCTCCCCGACCTGGCCGAGGGCGAGGTCCGCGTCGCGAACGCGTTCCTCTCCGTCGACCCCTACATGCGCGGTCGCATGAACGACGTGCCGTCGTACGTCCCGCCGTTCCGCCTCGACGAGGCGATGACAGGAGGCGCGATCGGCACCGTGGTCGAGTCCCGCAGCGCGGACCTCGCCGTGGGCACCGTCGTGCAGCACGACCTGGGCTGGCGCGACGTCGCGCAGGGCCCGGCCGGTGCCTTCCGGACCGTGCAGCCCGCCCCGGGCGTGGAGCTGTCGGCCTACCTCGGCGCGCTCGGCCTCACGGGCCTCACGGCGTACGTCGGGCTCACCGAGATCGCGCGCATCCGCGAGGGCGACGTCGTCTTCGTGTCCGGCGCCGCGGGCGCCGTGGGCACGATGGTCGGCCAGATCGCGCGCCTCAAGGGTGCCTCGCGCGTCGTCGGCAGCGCGGGCAGCGCCGAGAAGGTCGAGCTGCTCACCTCGAAGTACGGCTTCGACGCGGCCTTCGACTACAAGCAGGGCGACGTGGCCGGCCAGCTCGCGGCCGCGGCTCCCGAGGGCATCGACCTCTACTTCGACAACGTCGGCGGGGAGCACCTCTCGGCGGCGCTCGGCGCGTTCCGCGACGGCGGTCGTGCCGCGCTCTGCGGCGCCATCGCGGGCTACAACGCGACGGGCGAGCCGGTCGGCGTGACCGGCACGACGAACATCGTCACGCGCGGCCTCACGCTGCAGGGCTTCACGCTCGGCAACTACGCGCACCTGGCCCCCGCGTTCCGCGAGGAGCTCGGCCCCTGGCTCGCGGCCGGCGACCTCGTCTGGGACGAGACCGTCACCGAGGGCATCGACAGCGCCTTCGACGCGTTCACGGGCATGATGCGCGGCCGCAACGTCGGCAAGATGGTCGTCCGCGTCTGACGGAGCTTGTCCTTTGATGCTCCTTTGGGAAGCTGCAGCTGTTGCAAGTTTCCCGAAGGAGCTCAATGCGAGAGACCTGTAGTGGCAGGCTGACCCTGCTCTGGCCGGAGACGGCGGAGGCGTTCCGAAGGTATCTCGAGACCGTAGGTCGGAAGGCCATCGTCGGCCGTGTCACGGACCTCTTCGCCTCGAGGAGAGGAACCGAGCCTGACGAGCCGGCCTAGCGAGTGGCCCCCAGGGCGAACGCCGCGCGGGTCCGTCGCCCCACACGGTGAGCCACAGCCGCCAGATGGTCCCGCGTGTCGACATCCCGCCGAAGACCGGGCACGTCGGGAACCTCGAGGCGGTGGTAGCCGCGACGCTCGTGCGACGTGGCGGAGGCGCCCTCGAACGCGCTCTCCCACCGCGACGTCCCCAGGGAGGTGAGCAGGACCGTCCCGCGGCCGTCCAAGTCCGGCAAGACGGTCTTCGGGTATTGTGCCGCTCTCGCCAGGGCACGTCTCAGCTCGTCGGCACGGAGGGCGGGCAGGTCGCCCAGCAGCACTGCGACGGGTCCGTCCCCGGCGGCCCCGACGCCCGCGGCGACGGCGGCGTTCAGGCCGCCACCCGGATCGAGGACCACGCGCGCGCCGAGAGCGCGGAATGGTTCCGCGCAGGCACGGCGAGTGACCACCACGACGGCGGCGACCCCGAGGGCGGCATCCACCGTGTCTAGGGCGATGGCGGTGGCCTGCCGGAGAGAGGCCCCCAGTCGGCTCTTGGCGTTCGGGGATCCTTTGACCGGCACGATCATGGTCCAGGCGACGGCGGAGTGGTGGTCGTCTCGCTCCGACATCAGACCGGTCTCCCACCGCTCGACCTGGGGTGTCCGCGGGTGGCGCGCCCGGCGTCGAACCCTGCGCTCCACGCTTCATCCGACCCGAGTCGGAACCAATCCTGGTGGGCGGGACGGAGCAGGACCTCGGCACCGCGGGCGTCGGCGCTCAGGAGACGGCCGAGACCCCGAACGACCGCGACGGGGAACCCGGAGCTCTTGCCTTTCACGAGATCAGCCGCCGCGGCGATCTCATCCCCCACGGCGGGGGTCGTGACCGCCAGTGGCCGTCCTCCGGCATCGACGGTGCCCGTCAGGTCGTCCAGCAGGCGCAGTCCGCTGCCGCCGATAGCGATGTCCGTCTGACCGGTGCGCCATGGACGGCCCAGCGTGTCGGTGACGACAACGCCGACTCGGATCGAGAAGCGTGTCTCCACGGCTGAGCGGATGGCCGCCGCGGAGGCGTCCGGGTCGCGGGGGAGGCGCAGGATGGTGCCGGGGGGCGTGTTGGAGGCGTCCACTCCGGCCGCGGCACCGACGATGCCCAGCCTGTTCTCGACAATGCGCGTCGTGGTCTCGCCGAACCGCCGCTCCGCGACGACCCGGCGCGTCTCGTCCTCGATCACGCGGTCTCGCTGCGTGTCGGGCTCGAAGCACCCCTCTGCCTTCGATACGACCTTGCTCGTCACCGCGAGGATGTCACCGTCGATGAGTCGGCACGAGGGGTCGGTGGCAATTGCACTGGCGATCATCGAGCCGAGGTCATCGCCTGATCTCACCTCGGGTATCGCGGGCACGACGAAGATCGACAGCCCCCTCATCGGACGAGTTTCGGAAGAACGTCCCGGCCGAACACGTCGAGCCACTCACGCTGGTTCCTGCCGACGTTGTGCAGGTAGATGCGGTCGAAGCCCAGATCGACGTACTTCTGAAGGGCAGCCCGGTGCACGTCCGGGTCGCTCGAGATGACGAGGCGGCCATCGAAGTCTTCCGGTCGGACCAGCTTGGCGATCTGCTCGAATTCGAACGGCGACCTGATGTCGGCCTTGGGAAATCTCATACCGCCGTTCGGCCACTGGGAGAGCGCGTTCGACAGCGCCTCCTCGTCGGTGGCCGCCCAGGACAGGTGCACCTGCAGGACGCGCTTGAGCGTGCCGACGTCGCGGCCGGCAGCAACCGCGCCTTCGGTGAAGCGCCCAAGCAGGTGCTCCAGCTTCGCCCGAGGCGCTCCCACCATGATAATCCCGTTCGCTACGCCCCCGGCGCGCTTGGCCGTCACCGGTCCGCTTGTCGCGACATGGATCTCGGGGGGCACCTCCGGCATGGTCCAGAGCCGGGTCGACTCGAGGGTGAAATGCGGGCCGGAGTGCTTCATGTCACGCCCCTGCGCCGAGGCGGTGAACAGTCCGCGGATGATGTCGATCGCCTCGAACATCCGGTCGATGCGCTCCCGTGCCTCGGGCCAGTACGACCCCACCACGTGCTCATTGAGTGCTTCGCCCGACCCCAGCCCAAGCCAGTGTCGGCCCGGGTACATCGCCGCCAGCGTGGCCGACGCCTGCGCGACCATGGCGGGGTGCCAGCGGAAGGTGGGCGTCGTCACACCCGGCCCCAGGTCTCCGGAGGTGCGCTCGCCGAGAGCGGACAGGACGTTCCAGACGAACGCGCTGTGCCCCTGGGCCGGTATCCACGGTTGGAAGTGGTCGGCCGCCATGACCCCGGTGAACCCGCGTTGTTCGGCGTGCTGACAGAGCGCCACGATCTCGCGGGGGTGGAACTGCTCGAGCATCGCCGCGTAGCCGACGCGCTGCCGAGTCACAGGGCCTCCTCAGGGACGCGGGTGAGGGCTGCGCCCAGGTCGAGCGCCTCCTCTGCCATTGCCTCCGTGCTCGTGTCGTCGGACATCAGCAGGGGGATCGCCCGAACCGTCATCCCGAGTTCCCCGAGTGGCTCGCTCGCCGCCTCGTCGCACTCGTCCATGAGCCACCCGTCGAGAAGCCCTCCGTCTCGGCGCGCCCCGTAATGCCTCGCGATGCCGTCGCTCGTGCAGTCGATGCCTTCGACGGCGCAGCACACCTCAGCCATTCCGCGGAGTGCTCGGCCTCCGATGACGGGAGACAGGCCGACGACCGGTGCGGGACTGCGCCGAATGGCCTGGCGGAGGCCGCCGACGTGGAGCATTGCGCCGATCGAGACGACCGGGTTAGACGGGGCGAGCAGGATGACGTTGGCGTGCGCCAGCGCCTCCGTGACCTGCGGGCTCACCGTTGCGCCCCGCGGGGCCCGGTGCACGAAAGCCGTCGTCGGGACGGCTGCACGATGGCGCACCCACCACTCCTCGAAATGCACCTGCTGGGACATCCCGTCGTCGCCCATGAACTCCACCCATGTCTCTGCCTCGTCGTCCGTGACCGGAAGGAGGTCGACACCCGTCTGCCACCGCGCGTTCACGACTCCGGTGGCCTCGGTCAGCGAGCGCCCCTCGCGCAGCAGGGCGGTGCGAGCGATGTGGGTGCCGAGATCGAGGTCACCCAGGGTGAACCAGGGCCAGCCGACCCCGTAGGCGGCGAGCTCAGCGCCGACGCGGGTCGACTCCCCGGCGCGTCCCCAACCGCGGTCGGTGTCGTTGACGCCGGCCAAGGCGTACATGACCGAGTCCAGATCGGGGCAGACGCGCAGACCCGTCAGCCAGGTGTCATCCCCGACGTTCACGATCGCCGTCAGATCGTGCCCGCGCTCCGCGGCCACCGTGGCGAGGCCCCGGGCGAATCGACCTCCTCCGACCCCGCCGGTCAGCAGGACAACGGATGGTGCACTGTCCGGGCGCGTCACAGGGTCACCAGCATCCGTTCGCGGTGGAAACGATGCACCATCACGCGGAACAAGACGGCATCGATGACGACGAGCACGGCGGCGATGATGAGAGCGACACCGCTGTTGAACATCACCGCGCCGGACGCTTGGGAGACGACGAGACCGACGACGGGCAAGACCACGATGACCGACAAGCCCTGAGCCGACTGCATCGTCGAGGCTCGCTGCGACATCGCAACCACCAGCTCGATGGCGAAGATCGAGATCAGGGGCGCGATCACGAAGGCGGTGATCAGCCACGTGACCGTGGGAAAGACGAGCTCGCCGAAGAGGTGGTATCCGAGTCCGTTGACGACGACGCCGTAGATGACGAACGCCACCCAGCTCACGCCCATGGCGGGCAAGAAGGACACGAGGATCTTCGCGGTCACCAGCTCCGAGTCGGAGACGGGCGTGTAGAAGAGGCCCTCCAGGGTGCGGCGCTCCTTCTCGCCGACAAAGCTCGAGCTGGCTGTGACGTTGGCGACCATGACGGGCACCAGCAGATAGATCGGTGCGAAGAAGAAGATGACGATGGCGTAGACCGCCTGGGCCTGCTCGCTGAGACCGGCCGGCGTCGTGCCCGTGGGGAGGTTCTCCAGGAACTGGCTGATGCCGTTGATGCTCTTCGCCACGGGCCCGCTGCCGCCGACGAGGATGAACAGGGTCGGCAGCACGGCCACCAGGAGCAGCGGGACGACCACCAGCGGCGCCAGGGCCTTCTTGTTCCGGAGGAGCTCGAGGAAGTCCTTGCGCATGACCGTGCGGATATGGCGTGTACGCATCATGCCGCTCCCTCTCCGACGTTGGCGAAGTACAGGTCGCGGATGGAACGCCGTGCCCGGGTCACCTCGAACACGTGCATCCCGGCGCCCACGAGTTCGGCGACCAACCGCGGGGCCGCGGACACCGCGCCGAGGGTGACCTGCAGTCGACTGCAGCCCTCGTCGAGCGGCTGGCCCTCCGCGCGCATGACGAGCGGTCCGACGACCTGTAACGCCCGTTCCAGGTCGTTCCGGCCGATCACGACCTCATAGTCGTGATCTGGCCAGCGGGCGTTGATCAGCGCGTCCGTGGGGCCGCTCTCCAGGAGTCGGCCCCCCTTGATGATTCCGATGTCATCCACCAGCTCCTCCAACCCCTGTAGTTGATGCGTGCAGATCACCATGGTCGTGTCGCGCCGCTCGATCACGGCGCGGAGGTGCTCGAGGAGATCGGCCGACGCCTCAGGATCGAGTCCGGCCGTGGGTTCGTCGAGGAACAGCACCTCGGGTTCGCGCAGCATGGCGCGGGCGATCGCCACCTTTTGGCGCATTCCCTTGCTGAGGGTGCTCACCACGGAGCCCTTCCTCGACCCCATCCGGAACAGCTCGAGAAGCTCGTCGATGCGCGCGGCGCGGCGCGGGGCCGGCATCCCGTAGAGGTCGCCCCAGATGTCGAGGTTCTCCTCAACGGTGAGCTGCTCGTAGGTGTTGCCGTCGGTCTGCACCCCGATGCGCTGCCGGAGGCGGTCCGAGCTGCTTCGGGTCAGGGCCTTGCCGAACAGGCGGACGTCGCCCGATGTGGGAGCGAGCATGCCCGTGAGTAGTCGCACCGTCGTCGTCTTGCCGGCGCCGTTGGGCCCGAGCAAGGCGAAGGCACGCCCTCGCCCGACGGACAGCGACAGGTCGGAGACGATGTCGCGCGTCCCGATCCGCTTCGAGACGGTGCTGGCTTCGATCACCATGGGTTCCTCACTCATCGAACTGCTCCTCGGTCGCCACCGTCGGGTCGTGGGTGGTGTCGTGTCGTGTCGTGTCGCGGTGCGCCGGAGCGCCGATCGAGGCGCGATGGCGCAGCTGCGCCCGAGGCGTGGTCCCGGCGCGTCGAACGGGCCGGAGGCGCACGGTCGCGACCAGCGCGACCACGGTCAGCAGACTGACGACGAGCGCCGATCCTCCTGCCTGCCAGGTGAGGTCTTCCGTCGTCAGCGCAGTCGGTGAGAGCAGGGACGTGGGGGACCACCGGGCGAAGCCCTCTGCCCCCGCGAAGAGCGAGCCGACGAAGACGACGCCCACGACCACGATGGCGGACACGAACGGCGCACCCGTCCAGACGGCGATGACGCCGCTGACGACGCAGAACGCGGTCATGGTGGAGATCTGCACCAGCAGCGCGGTCACCAGGCGGCCGGCGTCGATGTCATCGGAGAGAGCCCAGGTCTCGTAGCCCGCCACGGCGGCGCCGACGGTGGCGCCCACCGCGACGCAGCCCGCGCTGACGAGCAGCCGGGGCCCGTAGATCCGCCAGGCCGAGTCGGAGCGCGACCGATAGAACAGCCGCAGCGACGGGTCCGTCCCCAGCGCACATGCCCAGCCGACGAGGTAGGCCGCGAGGAGCAGGACGAGTTGCGACGCGTTCTTGAAGTACGAGGCGACGAGGTCCGGCCAGGTCGGGGGGGGCGATCGAGATCTGCACGTTCTCGGACGCGCCGAGTGCGGAGAAGAGATCACTGCTGTACTCCGCGACGAGCGGTGAGGTGAGGCCCGAGAAGACGAACAGGATGATGAGGATGAGCAGTCGCCGGGTGCGCCACCACCGGGCGATCTCGACGGTGATGAGGTTCACGCGGCAGACCTCGCTCGGCCGAGCCGTTCCACGAACGCCGCCTGCAGGGTCGCCTCGCCGGCTGACAGTGCCACGAGACGCTCCGGCGTTCGGGACAGGAGCTCGAGGGTCGCGCCGAGGTCCCTTCGAGCGATGGACACCTGGTCCGGGGTGCCAGAGACATCATGGGCGGCCACCCCGCGCGCCCGTAGATCCTCGACGAACGACAGCGGATTCCCGTCGACACGCAGCGTGACCCTGTCGTCGTGCTCGCGCGATGAGATGAAGTCTTCGGGGAGGCCGTCGTAGAGGAGGTTGCCGCCGTCGAGCACGAGGAGGCGGGAGGCGACCCGCTGCACGTCGTCCAGGATGTGGCTCGACATCACGACGGTCGTCTCCTCGGCTGCTGCGACGATCACGTCGAGCACGTCCTCGCGTCCCATCGGGTCGAGGGCACTCGTCGGCTCATCGAGGAACAGCAGACGGGGACGCAGCACGAGGGCGGCGGCGATGCCGAGGCGCTGCTTCATGCCCAGGGAGAAGCCGCCGATCTTGCGTGACCCCACGTCGGCGAGCCCGACTCTCCGCAGGGTCTCGGTCGCCTCACGCGGAGAGAGTCGGCGGGGCTTCATCGCCAGGAGTGACGATTGCGCGAGCACCTCCCGTGCGCTGAGAAAGGGCTCGAAGGCGGGCGTGTCGGGGCAGTACGCGATGAGGGCGTCCTGTCGAAACACTGTTCCGCTCGTCGTCGTCTGGCCCAGGATGCTGTGCACGAGGGTGGTCTTCCCGGCGCCGTTCTGGCCGATGAGACCGACGACTCCGCCCTCTCTGAACTCGCACGAGATGTCGTTCAGTGCACGGAAGTCGCCGAAGTCGACCGTCAGATGCTCGACCCGCACGATGACGTCAGTCATGCGACGCCGTCATCTCGGAGCGTCCGAAGATGAAGTAGACGATGCCACCGAGCGGGATCGAGATGACGCTGATGATCAGCCAGGCCCATTTCGGCAGCAGCCTGGTCTGGCTGCCACGGATGATGTCCGCCCAGCAGTAGATCACGAAGATCGCCCCCAGAACGATCACGGGGATCAGCACTTCAAGATCCATCGGTATCCCTCCTGACTGCGTCGCTTATGTCCCTCAGGTCGTGGAGGGCTTCCTCGTCGCCATGCAACATGGCGACACCTGTGGTGTTCAGGACGATCTCGTCGATCCCGTGCCGACCGATGTCCCGCAGCTCGGCGGCGATCTCGCCGGGCGACCCGACCACAAAGACCTTCCGTCTGACCAGTTCTCGCGCTCCCGAGGCCGTGTCTCCCGGGTGGAGGT
>Ga0265797_10012992_pt1 | contig 10105 bp, 8 predicted proteins | sample P2T30metagenome_FD_192433 | JGI IMG/M metagenome (GOLD analysis project Ga0265797, IMG submission 192433) | Plant litter microbial communities from East Loma Ridge, Irvine, California - P2 T30 | ecosystem: Environmental > Terrestrial > Plant litter > Unclassified | place: USA: California... | reverse complement strand
TTTTGCTGCTCAGAGGAGCTTGCGGGCAGAATGTCGAGATCCGTACCATGATTTCCCGGTTGGACTGACGAACAATGACATTGTCGAGAAGGTGACCTTCAGCCTCTGCCAAGTTGCCATGGAACAATGAAGGGTTTCCGGAGAAGCGATTAGGGTATGAGAGATACCCTCCGATCAAGTCTTTTGCACCGATGTTGCTGTCAGTGTCAATCGTACAAGCAGAAGTGGTAGCAGATCGAATCGCCCCACGAATGCTATCCTGCTGATTCTGCCACACGAATGGAGCGCTTGTCACCTGTCCAGGCGGTATTGTAGTAGAGCTGCGACGGCGTGGTTCAAAGTCGAAAGATCGACAATCCAGACGAGGTCCGTCGGAGATGTTGTAGCGCATGAGTCGGGCGCCGGGCGACATGTCGTCGGAATCGGAAGCATCGTCGTCGTTGTTCACTGACTCCATGTTGCTGGCTTGATGCAATATCGGGGTTTGGATGAAGACAAGCGGCTGATGCTTGGACTGAGGAAGAGGTAATAACTGTAAGAGCGGATGAGAAAACAGATGTGGAAATGATTGCTTGGATGAGAAATAGATGGATACTTGTATGCCTAACATCGGCTGAGAGCTGGATGTGCAAGCTGCATGTTCAAGACCTGCATGGAAATTCGGATTAGTTATCAAAGAAACGTGAGTCTCAAATTCAATTACAGACACACCTGACATGTAAATGTTTGCTCAGACATGCATGCTTCTGTCACTGGGGTCACTGAGTAAGATTTGCTCAACTTGTTCTTGTTCCGTACTTGAATGCATATAGCAGTCCTGCGCTCTGCGTGCATACTTACCTTCATACTATACCTCATCTCCAAGTCCAGACGTATTAGATCGAGCGCGACGTTGGAGACCAGCCCTCAACCATGATGCACATCCGCTTGTGTCTTACACCTAATCCATCATGGTGTCGTTGACGAGACTATCACAACAACTAACGTCGTAGTACTCATCAGGCTCGTCACAATCGCCAGAATCGGTGTCCCCAACAGGCTTCACAGTCTCGTCATCCGAGTCGCTGTTGATCGCGATCACCGGACACTTGGAGGCAGTGTTAGCCACCACACTCTCGGCAATCTGGCTTTGTGCTTCGCTAGCAGTCTGGGAGAGGCTTGCGATCGCCTTCCGCAGCTCGGCTTCCTTGAGGTTTGAGAGCATGACGGCTTCGTTCAGCCACGGTGCGGTCTGACCATCCCGAGTGCAATCCAGATAGAAAAAGATTCCGGCACGCAGCTTTTTGCTCGCGAAGTCGTCAAAGATTCCCTGCTTAAGCGTCTCGCGCTCGTGGCCTCCAGTCACCTGGCGCTGGCGGTACTCGTTGAAGATGTACGAACACAGGAATCTGTTTCCCTGACCCATCTCCCAACTGCAAGCTTCGCAGCACTTTGAGAAGCCGTCGAGTGTGCAGCGGTAGCCATTCTGTGCGCAGTGAGCACAAGGAGCCCGAGTCGTGTATACAACTGGGGGAGCTGGCTTATTAGGCTTCAGCCTGTCGGTACACGCTACTCCCAGAGTCGTGCATTTCGTACATTGCTGTCCGGGCTGACGGCTCGCGTTCTTGCCTGCAACTCTTTTGGTAGTGCAAAATTTGGCACCAATGTCAAGGCAGTTCGCACACTTCTTGTAGTAGTCGTCAGCGGTAGGAGTGGTAGGGACTTCCATGCACAGCACAGCTGGAGGAGCTACTGTGTGCGTAAGTAGCTGGAACGTGGGGAGAGCCTTCTCCTTTGTGCTGGTATAGGTTGTTGTGGTAGCGATGTCCCATACTGCAGGGTCGTGCAGCGCCCTCTCGACGCGATGAATGATGTCCTGAGGGTGGACATGGCAGTGACCGTTGTTGAGGCTGAGCTTGTCAGAGATGTGCTCATAACTGTGGCTGATGCATAACTCTAGCAGGACTCGATCTGGGATCTCTTCAAGATTGCGGTACGTGAAGAGTGGGTCGTGCAAGAGCTCTCCAAGTATGCGGCCAAACGGAGTCGCGGAGCCTCTGAACGACTTCGACCACGATCTCTTGTGGATCTTGTCATCCGATTCAACTGCGTGACTGAGATGGTTGTACCAAGAGTCCATGTCCTGGGAGACAAGAGTGACACCCTTCCGACGCTGTTGTTGGCTGTTCAGACCCATACGGTAGCAGTGCAGCCGGTTGTGCTGACGAGCGAACTCCACAGCATTCCTCATTACCTCGCCGTCACCGATGTGCTGTGTCACTTGGATCATGGCCGTTTGTGAGAGCTCCCTAAGCTGCTGCTCGTTGAGAATAGGATGCCTGACGTCTTCGTTAGCCCATTTCAAAATCTCCCTGCTGGTGCATCTTGTTGTGAGCTTCAGGAAGGCATGTGGTTCCATCAATGCTTTATGGGCCAAGTGGAATCTGTGAGCGACTGCTGGCTGTGAAGATCTGCCCTTCGTGCTGTTAGTCACCGAGATACTCATGGCGCTCGCTGGCGGAAGATGAAGCTGACCTTGTGAGGGCACCGACTTTTTCATACCGACGTTAACGTCAGTATCCATCTCCGCGCTGAAAGACATGGTGCGAACTGGCTTGCAGTTCTGCAACCAGTCGGAGACATGCTGTTGGTAATCCATGTTTGTTGTGATGTAATGGAACAATACGTGCCCGATGTGTTGCCAATTGATATACGCGCCTGGCGTTTATCTCGTGTGTGCGAAAATGGAGTTTGGAGTTGCAACAAGTCGACTCCGACATTTCGCCACTGCGGACTATAAATCAAGCTTCTGGTGATAATAACCTATTTTTGCAGGAACAATGGACAAAGAGACGAAACTAGACATGGCGACACGGTCAAAGCCGCTTTGTCAATAGTTGTCGGAGGGTTCATTGTTGCTCACGAGCTTCGACGGACATCCGCGAACTCGCCGACAAAAGCTTGCGTTGGCAGATGGATGCACTCAGAGCGTAGCACCACCATCCCACTCCCAATCAAGGAGGCGACGCTCTGCCTTTGGCTCCTCAAATGAGCCTCCAATCGAGTCGGAAGCTCTCAAACGACTTTCCAGATCAAGCTTTTGCACAACAGCTTTGCCCTGGGCGTCTAAACTCCTCGTGCGGACTTGCACAGTTCCGCGCACGTGCATCTGAGCCAGAAGATCAAAAGCAGCCATCTGAGGAGCTCCAAGCTCTCGAATGCCATGCCAGGTGCCAATGAGAATCTTAAAGTCCCTAAGCCGCACACCTTGGTCGATGGCTTCGACGAAGCTCGATAGCTGTTTGCTGAACCTCTCGGTCCACATGATTTTGTCGTGTTGTGGTGGAAGGTAGAGATTGAGCCTGAGGTGTCTGAGATTCGAGAGCATGTCCGGGTACTGCCAGGGTAGGCTAGAGATGAGCGAACCGCAAGGGCCGTATTCTTTCGGACTGTCCGAAGGTGGCTGTAGAGGGAAAGCCGCCGGATCTGCTGCGTCAACCTACACCAAATCAGCAGTCTGATGTTAAATTCACAAGTTAAGAGTGACTATAAGGGCAAACATCTTGCGAAGACAGTAAACACCAGCATCAACTGAACATCAAGAACATACCAATGCACCCGCAAGACGTACCGCTTCCGGATCGATTTTCCATACGAAGACATTTGCTCGATAGAAAACCTCAATAGCCTCTTTCCGTAGAGACCTGCAAACTTGTGCGATAGGGAGTACAAAGACGGTTTTGTCGGCCCACAGAGGATGTTGTAGTCCGACGGTGCCTGGAGTGCGGACGAGTGGCTGGATGATCTGCTCGCGCAGCTCGTAAGGGAGGGTCATGAATGAGGCTGACATGTTTAGAAGTCGTTGGAGATGTGTATCGTGATTGTATATGTATATAGCAAGGGAAAGAGATGACTTTTATACAGGTTGTTGCAAGGAAAGACGGATGTTGATGGAGTGTAGTGTACTGCTTATCTCTTCCTTTGGTGCGGGTGTCGGGCTGGCGAGTTTCACCCCGACTCCGTTTGTCAATCCAGGTGCAGGGTTAGGGTTAGAAGGTCTCTTGACATGAGCACGAACACTACATGCCCGATGCAATAAATCAATGCTTCGTTTTACGGTCACTTTGAAGAAACATACTCAGTGGAGGATAGAACGATTGCACTCGATCGGATCTAAGATAGCTACTGGAGTCAGGAGGTATTCTTGCTCCTAGGAACGAATGTGCTATGCACCAGGCCAACGCACTTCTTCGATGACCCGACCTAATCCCAATACTGAAGGTCCAGGCTCGAGAGCCCCGTGAGCTCGCCATCCAGTCCGCCTAGCATCACAGTAACTTCAACATCATTGCCGTCGCGGGAGAGCTCGAGAAACTGCAGAGCTTCTTTGATGGGCACTCTCTCGGCTGAGCTTGACAAGCGTCAATGCAGCCCGGTGATCCGCGATTGTAAAGTTGCGAGCAACCTCGTTCTTCTCGCATTGAAGCTGGATGAGCCGTCGAGCAGCTACTGCGACTTTAGGCGTATGATTGCAAGTTGGGTCTTCGTTAACCCACGCTTCACGACTGAACTTGATGAGCGACAACGCAGCGTCCAATTTCTCATGTGATCGACGCGCCACCTTCTGCTCTCCATTGACCCAAGCCTTGCGACTGTGGCCGATCAGTGACAGAGCCGCGTTCCATTTCTTGCTTGAACGCCGCAATGCCTCTTGCGCTTCGGTCCCGACTTGGTAGGCTAGCTGGCGACTCTGGTCCTCGACACGAGGTTCGACTCTCAATTGCCCGTCTTTGGTGTAAAAATGTGCCCGTCGAGCCCACTTCAAGCTATTCCTCCCCTGCGTTCTCTTGGTCTTCCGTTTGGCCTTACTCTTCCCCGTAGCCTTCCCTCCGAATTTGATCCAGCAAGACACTCTATCTCTACTCTATAGTAAATTCGCAACCTCTGCGGCCAGCTTCTCCTGCACCACACACGCTTCGATCGTACCGCGAGCGTCTAATACGTTCATCAACTCTGCCACCTCGCCGTCTTGCTTCCCGTGGTACAGCAAATAGCCTAGAGACAGTAGGAGGGCTTTGATGGCTTCATTCTTGCCGCCCTCGGCCTCGATGCGGAGAGCTTCCAGCATTGAAGCTGCGAGCTCGACCTGTTGGCCTTCTGCCAGTCCCTCGCGGTTCTCTTCTCGGCGTAGGCGGTAATTCGCAACCGCCAAGTTGAAAGCCAAGGATGCCGCAGCAACACGAGTAGTGTCATGCGCGACGTCCAGCAGAGAGCTCGTAATGAGTTGAATGAGGAGCGGCGTCGTGGGCTGTCCGGGCTTCAAGAGTTCTTTGACGTAAAGCGGTGAGCTGAAGATGTTGCACGCCAAGTGTATCGTGACCAAACGCAGATTATGCGGACAGTTCTCTTCGAGATTTACGACGTGCTGTATCAGAGCAGGCACAGTGGCAAGCTCGTCCACTACTTTCTCGCCAGCGAAGAAGCCAGATACGCGGGGATCGACCATGGCGCAGCGCAAGAGATCGACTGCGGCGAAGCGAGACGCCAGGGGTAGGTTCTCGATGGTAGTTTGCAGCATTTCGCCAATGGCATGGATGTCTGGTAGTTTGGCTTCGCGGACGTCAATCTGGCGGTTCTTGACAAAGGTGGTCAGAGCCACGAACTCGGGTTCTTGCGCATCTGAGCCCAACTTTGCGGTCAACTTTTCTATAGGTGGCACTTTCGGGTATGTGATGGCAGCCATGGAGCCGTACTGCAAAGTTGGTAGCTTCAGCAGTGTATGCGGGTGCGGAGGGAAGGTGTGCTGTAGCAACTGGGCGACATTTGTCTTGAGAAGGCTGGGGTCTGCGCCCTTCCATTCGTCGAACTTGGCACATTTTGAGAATGTCATGAACGTAGGCGTTGCGCGGATCTGGTACTTGGAGGCGATTTCTTGCGCTTCGTTGATGTCTACTTTGACGAACAAGGCGTTGCCGTGCTCTTCTGCAAGGGAGTCAAAAGCAGGGTATGCCATCTTGCATGGCGCGCAGGTGGATGAAGTGAAGAAGACAGTAGCACATGTACTTTGAGTGTCTGATAGAGCCTTTTGGAGCGCGTCGTTGGATGTAATGTTGATGACCTTGCCGTATCCTGCTGCTGTCTTCTTTGGCGTTTGTTGAACGGCTGGAGTTGGCTGAGGCGGTCTAGCACCATTCGGTACAGGCGCTTGTGTGACTGAACGCATGCTCGCATCGATCTGAGGTTGAAGCATGCGTCCGAAAGGCGTATCTAAGACCCGCTGAGGCAGACTTGTGATGTGACCGGGGATGCCCTTGCCCAAGAGGAACATGGAGAAGTCATGAGTGAAGTTGTTGCAGTTGTGTGCAAATAAGTCGTAACTCTCGGGTGTGTAAACTTGCTTCAGACTCTCTAAATAGTCGAGGATGGTTTCCAGGTCGATGTCTGTCTTACCCATAGGTATGATCTCCATCGGTCGGCCGTGATGGGAAGCGCCAGGATAGCAAGTCTGGACTCCAGCTCCGAAGAAGTATTCGACATTGTTGAAGACCAGGGATGTGTGGTAGACTGCGTCGATTTGGATTCCGAGGAATTGCTTGCTCATGGACCTGGCCAAACCCTGGCTCAAGTCGTAAACATAGAGTTGAATGTCCATCGAATGTCGTTGTTGCGTATGCTGTATGCTGTGGTTCAGACTGTGAGATAGCGTGTGAATCTCGTGTAGTCCTCAAAATTGATGGTAAAGTAATGTCTTCGCGTGGTTTAAAGAAGGGAATGAACTGGAAATCAGATCATGCAACAATGTATAAGATATAGTGTGCGATCCTTATCAGGCAACTAGTGTCGACGTAAACTGGTGGTGGCAAAGGCAGCGGCGTCACGATCTTGGTCCGGAACCCGTGGGGGCTTCCAGGTTTCTTCGGGTGGCCCTCAACTTCCATCATCTCGTGAACTCAACCACCGACAATGTAACGACACCTACCAATCTCAGTGCTCGACTGAGCGCACGAATATTCCCTAGCCCACACGTCACAGCCAACAAAATGCGCAAGACACTCCTCCTCGTCTTCATCCACGGCTTCAAAGGCAGCGACAACACCTTCAACGACTTCCCCAAAGACCTACGCGCGCTCCTTGGCACCGCCCTCCCAAACATCGATGTTCTCAGCGTACAATACCCACGCTATGAGACACGGGGTGATCTAAGAGAATGCGTCGCGAGGTTTAAAGAATGGCTAGAGAACAAAGTAATCGACCTCGAAGTCGCAAGCCGCACACCAAGTCCCACAGTCGACCCGAGCGTCAGGGTGATACTCGTGGGCCATTCTATGGGAGGCATTGTCGCGGCGGAAACGCTACTGAGCATTGCCAGAGATGAGCCCGTACGGCCTGGCGCTGGGAACGACACGACCGACGCTGCGAGCAGGCCACAGTCACCTCGACCGAAGGAGGGCTTGAAACCAAAGGACAAAGGGGAGAGAGCTACATCCGCGCCGCCCGAAGGACACAACTCCACACTGTTCTTCCCGTACGTACAAGCGGTCCTCGCCTTCGACACGCCATTCTTGGGTATCAGTCCCGGAGTGCTGGCACATGGCGCTGAAGAACATATCAACCACGCATCCGCGGCATACAAAGCATACAACGGCGCGAGCGAGTTATTCGGGTGGAACTCGGCCGCTTCACAACCCCAGCAACCGATTGCGAATGCCTCGAGTCGAGGACTGCCTGCGCCAGGCGCATCGAGTACTGGCTGGGGGAAATGGGGCAAATACGCCATGTTTGGAGGAGCTGCAGCTGCAGTCGCAGGCGCTGCTGGCGCCGCTTACATGAACTGGAACCAGATCAACCAAGGCCTAGCATGGGCCGGCAGCCATCTGGAGTTTGTTGGCTGCCTTGCGCGTGGAGCCGAATTACAGAAAAGGGTGGAAAGCGTGATCAGTCTCACAGAAACACACGGTGTAGGCTTCGCCGACTTCTACACAGTACTCGGCGAGAAAGTCTCGAGCAAGACGCAGTACGCTGGAGCAATGCTAGGCCAAGACCGGACTTTCTGCGTCGTTCCCAAAGACGCTCACAGCGCAGATGGCAGCCCGACTGGCTCGAAACGAAAGTCCGACGCGGCACAATCACCCCCTAAGCGACGTAAGAAGACGACTCCTGAGGAAGACATGGAGCAGGAGGTGAAGGAGGGAGAGAAGGTACAAGAGTTTGCGCGCGATACCAGCAAGAAGAAGGGCGATTGGGTCAGGTGTCGGAATGACGTTGCGCCTGATGAGTTGAAGGCGCATACCAGCATGTTCGCGCCTGGACGCAACCCTGGGTACTACAACATGCTTCCCATGGCTAGGGACCGTATTGTGGGCTGGATCGACAAATCTTGGGCCGAAGATGCTTGGGTGGAGGAAGACGAAGGTGAAGGTGAGGGCAGTGTCGGTGGTGCAGAGGACGAGAGCGGGGAGGCAGAGATGGCTGTGTGAAATCCAGACACACCGCCGCCGACGATGAGATGACATTTTTACTGTGATACCCCATGGATATACATTTTCCAATTGTGATTCTCAGGTTGCCTTTTGCTTCCATAGGTAATTTGTGTTATGACTTCGTGATGCCTCAGCTCAGCCTCCGCTTCACGACCCACACACAAGCAAAGCCAAGATGGCGCCCAGATGCTTGGAAAGCTTGGGAATAGATTGGCATAACACTGCATATGGCCTTCGCGTCAGATTGACTGGACGACCTTACATTACCATGTATGTTGTTGTACCACTTTCTAAAGTATTGCAACCCAGGCCTTTGCGTGATTGACTGCGAGGTCTCGACGGTCGCGGATGACACTCACAAGCAAAGAGAATGGCGTCTGACGGCGATGCCTTTTGCAACAGAGAGCGTGCTGGGCCCATCTACCTCTTCACCTAGGTAATCCGCTATGACTTAGATGAATCGACATGGACATTTTCAACGAGCTGATGCAACAAGTTCATCCATGGTTTAGCTAATCGACTAGCGGACGATCGGGCCGTGGAAGAATTGCAGACTCGGCAAGACATGGCCGCCGATTGGCCTTCGAGAAGGAGTCTCTCGGGATTGCTATGGCTTTGGGACTTCATCTCGGTGATCTCCCCATCCATAGGTACATACATCCAGGACAACATACCTAGGTATCTGTCGACATCATCAAATCTCTCTGGACCCTTGGATATTAAATTGGAGCCTGCGCGGGAATACCTCACATCTCGGATGCAGTCGCGATGAGACGCACAACACGCCGGGCATGTACTAACCTGGGTCTATTCGGACTCGCGTTACTCTTCATCGTGGGCTTGAATGTACATGCTTCAAGTAGCAAGACGTTTGCCTGGACTACTATCAAATACAAAACAACCGCCAGATTTCTGCCCGAAGCACACGGTACATGTCCGGGCCTTGCAGACACCACCAAACCAGCCTTAATTGTCTCACGAGTCGCCTCTGATGGCGACGCCTCCTGGATCAACGCGCTAGGCGACAAATACCATCTCTGCATCTACGACGTCGATGGCTCCACCAACGGCAACCCGACCCAGCTGCGCGTCCCTGCAAACCGCGGACATGAAGCAATGGCCTACTTGACCTTCCTGATCGACAACTACGACAACATCCCCGCGGAGGGTGCCGTCTTCGTCCATGGCTCCAGGTTTGCCTGGCACAACGACTCCCCCAAATACGACAACGCCGAGCTCCTCGCCGCTCTCAACACCACCTCAGCACTGGCATCGTCCGGCTATCACAACCTACGCTGCGACTGGACCGCAAGCACATGCCCCGCCGACTCCGTCGCCCAAGGCAGTTTCGAAACAGGCCTCACAGCCAAACTCGAACCCTTCAACTCGCGCGTGGTCTCCGACGCCGCAATGCCGCGCGCCCTAGCCAGCATCTTCGGTGGCGGCAGTGGAAGCGACTCCTCCTCCTCCTCCTCCGGCACCCTCCTCGGCCGCGGCGACGCCGTCAAATCCCAATGCTGCGCGCAATTCGTCGTCGCCCGCGCCAACATCCACCAACACTCGCGCGAAGAATACGTCTCGCTCCGCCAATGGCTGCTCGACGCCGGCTCCAACCCCAACAGCGCCCCCCTCGACGACCGCATCTC
>Ga0265797_10012991_pt1 | contig 10105 bp, 9 predicted proteins | sample P2T30metagenome_FD_192433 | JGI IMG/M metagenome (GOLD analysis project Ga0265797, IMG submission 192433) | Plant litter microbial communities from East Loma Ridge, Irvine, California - P2 T30 | ecosystem: Environmental > Terrestrial > Plant litter > Unclassified | place: USA: California... | reverse complement strand
TCGACATTGCCCCCATCATCCCTGGTCAGCATCACGCGGAATTCCAAGCGAGCAAATCGCTCCCCTCCCAGCCCCCACCTGCAGCCGTCAACGATCTGGTCGACTTTGGACAAAACGACGGTGCTTCAGCCACCCCTTCACAACCCACACGATCTGCGCAGCCATCGAGCGGACCTCCAGGTTTGCAAGCGCCTTTGGTGCCGACTTCTAGCAGCAAGCTGGTGCGAGCAGACTCCAACGGGAACGAGGAGGCGTTTGTCGACGCGGAATCATAGGCTTTCCCCTCCGTTTCGCACATCTTTTTCCTTCTTGCGATGGCTTCTCTCTTCCCTTTTTCTTTTGCGATTGAACTTTTCGATACTCAAACGGCGGCGGATGAATAATGAGCGATTGTTTGCATACGATCAAACAGCAATTGAGCATAAAAAGCTGACCAATGAGAGCGGCCGCTGCTGTAGCAAGCCTTGAGATCTGAACTTGTTCTGACCTCCTTCCTTTTATGAGTTGTGATGTCTTTGTGGTCACATGGCTGATTGATGAGTTGAGAGCTGTTGATATGAGCTCATGGCGTATGGCAAGTACAGGAGTCTCGCTGCCTCATTCAAGGGCAACATTGCTGATTGATACGTTGATAGTTGTGGGTATAGGCTCATGGTCCAGGGCAGTAGCAGGCAGCCGTCTACCTCACTCAACGGTAACATCGCTCATTGATGTGCTGAGAGTTGTCGATATGAGCTCGTGGCGTACGGTATGAGCAATAGCACCGCTGCTGCGCTGAATGGTAAGATTGCGTCTGGATGTGTCGAAAGCTGTGGATATTAGCTTATGGTGTACGACAGAAACAGGAGCGCCGCCCGTGCGCTCAACGGCAACATCGATACGTTGTGTACCGAAAGCTGTGAGTATCAGCTCACGGTGCAGGGCGAGGCCAGAAGTCCTAATACGGTGCTCAGTGGCCATATCACTGTTTGATGTATCGATAGGTGTGAGTATGAGCTCACAGTTATTGGCATGAGCAGTAGTATTCCCACTACGTTCGGTGGTAACTCCGCTCTTGGGTCGATCGAGAGACTTAGGTACGTCCACAATGTTCACTTCTAGTGCTAAAGTGACGAGATTGATCTCACTAACAGGACAGCTGATATGTCTATCGAAGAGCCTAAGCTCAGCACAGTGGATTTCGAGATGCACGATTGCCCTACAAGGTATTATTAGCCTCAGACAATAGGAGACACTGTGATACGAGCACGAAATTTACTTCTCTCGCTGGAGCGACAATGTTTGATCTACCAAGAACACTTCCAAGATGTCGATGGAGACGATCAGGTACATATACAAGGTCAGCGTCTCTTTCGAAGGACTTGACGTATCTGCGAGGCTCCTTGACCTCGAGTCAGCGTCTCCTTAACGAACAGGTCAGAATCTGGAGCTCATATGGATCTTTCACATAGCAGGAAGGAATGATGTCAGTCTTGAACGACGATTTTGATGACAGTGACAGCTTGATAGCAGTCCTTACCCCATTTTTGTCGTAATGATGCTCTTTGGTTGGATACATACCACTTATCCTGCCTCGATCGGATGTTGATGATAGCTCTTCCAGACACAAAATCAAACAAGTATGCAGCTGCGCTGCGCACGTGATACAAGCGAGATGGCTCTTGTGCTGTATCATTTGACTGTAATCCTCTGAGATGCGCGTGCTCAAGGTGTAGGGCCGAATCTATTGAGTACATACAGTTTGTGGTTCTGTAAGTCAGCATCTCTCTTCCGCTTCGCGTGGTTAAGGTTTGTGTATGCGGTTGTCCAATAATGAGCATCGATACAGTATAGAAAGGAGCTGTCGTTAGGCCAATCATGGCTCTGTGTGACGGCATAGAGTCGCGACATTCAACCGAGGGGGGCAACTACTTGGGACGTGCGTTGCTGCACACTTGCTCCTTCAGCTGCTAGCAATGCTAGCCTTTTGCAACATAGGTATAATAAGTCTCAGTTGTCCACGATTGTAAGCCGCACCACCTCCAGACTCTTCATATTCATACATACCGCCTGAGCGGTAGCCTGGTCAGTCAACACGTATCAACACATGGCTCAACTCATGATTTGTCGGATTGGGTTAGTGTTGCTCATTGCATGCTCATTATGCCGAAGCATCCTCGCGCCCCGTGCGGCGCAACCCATCCGTCCTTGGCTGTCGACTAGGCCTGTCAATGCCTCGACCACAAATAATGTTGTGCTTCATCGTTCAAGCACAACATCGACAGGTTCTGCGCCTTGTGGCATGGAGCGTACACGTTCACACATTCGGATGAGTAGCGTGATCACTGGCACACACGAATGTACACCCAAATTCCCTTTCACTGGCTTCATAACTGGTGAAGAACGATCCACATTAAATGTGGCGGTAGCGCCCACAAGCCCTACAGGACGAGCCAACCCGGACCCCGAACCTGCTGGTCGACAAAGCCCATCACAAAGTGGAGAGTCTCGTTCGCTCTCCGTCATCTTCTTCGCAATCTCGGCCCTGCTCACTTTAGCAACTATCGTTGTTGCTATAGTGTATGGCGCCGGGGCAGCACGCGCTACCAAGCGTCTTTTGAATGCCTTGACCACGAACATGCGCGAAAGTTCGCGAGCGACCGATGTTGAGATGGGCGATCTGCATTCACCAACTCCATCCATTCCTAGCGCCAATGCCAGTCAGACTTTTGAGGACTCCTTTGTATCCACTGCTGCACTCGTGTAAGTTAATACAATCCGTCGAGTCTAACTAAGAGTGAATGCAGACGACAAGGGCTGACGCTGCTCGTAGACACGGACAAGGGCATGCTAGCGATGGTGGCTCTACACAAGCAGTCTCTATGTCTCGTCCCTCACAGATTCAAGTGGTGGAACCAACGTTCCAGCCCGATGCTTCACGTCTCCTCCTATTCCCGATTGACTATCTTACGACTCAAACTGACGGTGTACTAAGGAACGCCTTCGCATCGATGTTGATGCTGATCTTTTTGTCGCTCGGTCGGCTGTGGGGTAGCTAGCCATGCATGCATTAGCGTTCGGTTACAAAAGCCTCGACTGATCACGCATACATTCGTCTTCATTGTTTGCATCTATTCCCGAAATCTTGACGAGGCGCACACAGCGTCCACACGCAGATTGATCTTAGCCTTTGTTGGGGATGCTTAAGAGTGAGAAACTACTGACCATGTCTGCTGGTCTCATTAGCTAGTGTAATGATAATGAATTTCACGAACATAAGTCCAGCCGCACTTAGCTTTCAGATAATGCAAGAAAGGTGTTGCCATCTCACAAGGCAGTATGCGCACCATGATCCTTAGAAGAAATTAAGCACTGCTTCCAACACAAATGGCACTGTCATGTCGAAAAGTGGAAATATAGCATGTCGATGTCCCTGCAACATTTGCGTTCTACTCCACATCCGACCTCAGAATCGCCACCGGTGTCTTCCCCGATCGCTCACACAACAACTCATACCACCACACTCTCCGGTGGACCCAAGTAACTCGGCTTGATCCCTCCCAGGTCGACCCAGATACTGTTGAACACGAGGCCTGGCTCCAACGCCCAAAGCTTCAGTGTGTGCTCGCCAGCGCCGGCATACGTGAAATTGCTCATTCCCAGCCAAGCGTTGTTCGCGACGGCAGTTCCCCAGTTGGTCGGGTTCGCGCCGTTCGGTTGATCGATAATCGGCTGAACGGTCTTGATGTCTTGGTCGTCCAGCTGGATAGCATAACGAAGAGGACGATCGGGTATGGTGTTCAAATTGGGTGTGAGGACGACTGTGATGTTCGTGAGGTTGGTGAATGTAGACGAAGAGAAGGTGTAGAAGTCGTAGGTGAGACCGGGAGCATTCGTTGTAGTGAATGAGGGTGCCGTGATGGGGAAGAGGGTCACGCCGGACAAAGTGCGTGACAAACCAGTGATCACCTCGTAATGTGCGGAAGAGGAGTTGGTTGTGCTCGTCCAGTGCTCCGCTTCGATCGAAAGGTGACGGTCCGACTCGACATGACCTCCGCCGAAGCCAGAAGGAACAACGTGATGGGTGTACGGTAGCATGAGCTGGGGCATGTTGAATTGAGCGCCATAGTCAGTGCTGGAGCTGACATTCAGCAGTACCATACCACTGCCCTCTTCCACCTGCTCCCAATCGAAAGTGATGTAGACACGGATGTCCGTCTGTCCACTGGGAGAAAGTGAGCCGGCCGACTGAGAGAACGAGACAAATGAAGCATTTGCAGTGATGTTCCAGTCAAAGTCCTGCGTTCCAACGCAGAAGATCTCGATCCAGCGACTCGAAGCGCCGTATGTGTCAAAGACTGGGAGAGTCAATGAATTGGAGCCGTTATCATGGTAGGGGTCATCTCCGGGGACGGTCGCGTTCGAAGATTCCGAGGTAACACCCATGTCTCCAGTGAGAGCACGCTCCTTGGTCTGTACATATTGAAGCCCGGGCAAGCGCTGGCGCATGGGTTGCTGCCAGTAGTTGTACCCGATATGAGTCTGGTCCATAATGTGTTCCCATTTGCCGTTGAGCATGCTGTTGTACTCAGCAGTGAGTTCGTGGTCACGATCAAATTGTTCGCGAACATGGTCGGCAAGGGCATTTGCGCTGTTGCGGCCTTGTAAGGCATAAAGGTTGTTTTTTGCAGTCGAGATCATGATGTCGTGGAATACAAATCCAGCAGTGACGGGGTGGTAGACCATCTCGAAGAAAGCCGCACGCGTCTCATCTGGCAGTCCTTCGTAGATGGTAGCAGCGGTCTCAGCCATTCCCTTCCATGTGGCCAGGACTCTGTCGGCTTCCTCGTAGTTAATGATGTTGTAGGTGTTTATATCCGTAAGCTCATACTTTCTGCGCCCAACGGTCTTGGTGTAGTTGTTCATGAGTGCAGCAGTCTCTGCGGCTACGCTAGCACCGAACTCGCGAGAGGCCCAGTGCCTAAGCCATGTCGGTACACTATCCTTGTTCCACAAAGTAATGTCGTACGCAAGATCCATCATGTGACTGATAGGCAGCTCGAGTGGTTTCAGGTCGCCAACATTGACAACCCAAATTTCGCGGGCGTTGCGCTCGTACGCCATGTGCATCTGCTCCCACGTCTTCTGAAGTTTGGCAGTGTTGATCCACTTGTAGCTTCTTGGGTCACCAACATAGTCGAAGTGGTAGTACACGCCAGCTCCTCCGCTGCGTTCGGTCTCATTGCCACGAGGCAGGCGACGTATGTTTCCGAAGTTATCGTCGGCCCAGAGCAGGGTTATGTGCTCAGGGATCTCCATGCCTGCATCGATGTATCCTTGCACTTCTTTGTACAAGCACCACATCTGGGGGACGACATCTGGATCAGACGCTGCTTCAGCTCCCCAGATATCAGCCAGAATCTCAGACTGGGCCTCGACGATAGCTTCCAGAAGCGCAATGTCATTGGTGGGTCCGATGGGAGTGTCGTGGTAGCCGCGCATGCCCATGGTGACCACACTCTCGTAAGGCGCAGCGCGTTCAGCGCCTTCGACAAAGAATGGATAGATCGTTTCGTTGTTCGTCTCCCAAGACCAGGTGCCATTGCCAAATACGCTCCACTCTTTCGTCGAGCGCATCATAGGTTCAGTGTGTGATGTTCCCATAACGATACCGTACTCGTCAGCAAGCGGCTGATTACGTGGGTCATCGACGTTGAACATCGAATTCCACATAGCAGGCCAGAGGTAGTTTGCCCGCAGTCTCAGCAGAAGCTCGAAAACAGTAGAGTAGAACTCAGCGTTGTACCCAGGGCCCCATGGTGAATCTGGAAACTTAGCGTTGATGTAGCCAGTAAGGCCAGGCGCTTCATCGTTGAGGAAGATACCGCGGTATTTAACAGAAGGTGACTTTTGAACCACTGTTACTGGCTGCGCGTAGATGGAGGTGTGCTTCTGCGGCGGCGAGTCGGCCCAGAAGTACCATGGGGAAACACCAATCTGTTCCGAGATAGAATACAGACCGTAGATCGTACCTCTTTTATCGGCACCTGCATACTTGTTAGTACACGTCAGCATGAACAATACAGGGAGGTAGCTTACCTGCAATGACGACAGCCCGAGAGACACCCTGCACGGGATTGTCCACCACGGTAGAAGTGTAGGCTTCCCAGTGACCTTTGACCTCGCTGATATCTACTTTGCCTTCGCGGACCAAGCGGTCGATGATTGTCGAATGTCCAATTGTACCAGCAATAATGGCGCCGCCCTTGCTGTCGTAGCTTCCAGGCCCAACGTTTCCGAAGCCAGTCCTTCCAGTTACGTTGAAGGTTGTGCTTGCGTTATGGCTTGGCGAAGTGCCATTGCCGAGAAGTGTCACGGTACCGCTGGTCCCAGTAACTCTTTCAAAGTCCTCGGCAAGGTCGCCGACGACGCGCAAGACACCAGGCCAATCGTGACCATCTGCGTAAAGCTGGACGCTTGAGCCTTTCTCAGCGAGGCGAAGTCCTGTGCCGTTGAAGTTGACGGTGGGCTCCTGTCCGATTGCCAAAGCTGTAGAGTACAGTAGAGTCGATGAGAGAAGGCTGGTGACCCTCATCTTAGCCACCAGAGATTGGAAAAACAAGATAGAAATGAGAACCTACCACTGGCTCGAACAGCTCTTCGAAACTGGGTGCTGCAAGTGATATTAAGACCATACTCGTCTAGATGCACAGACTTCGTTTAACGATCAAGCAATATGAACGGCTAAAGACGAGTCGATGATCCACGCCATGTTGTTCGCGTGATAGAAAGTTTCCTGGGCATTGCACGAAGTACTGCGCGTAATGCATCAAAGGCCGACGGAAGACGATCAGCCCTACATGTCAAGAGCATTAGCGATCCTTTATTGAGCCTCACGAACACGAAAAGGACCTGTACGGTCTGCGGATAAATGCAAAATGCAGTGATGTCCGCACGAGAGGCCGATGAGGCTGGGTGAAGGAACGAATCGTGGAGAGAGTTTGGCGGGGAAGTGGTCAAGGTCTAAATTTTGTTCGCTTGCGCCACCTCTTGGCCGCCCATTTAGCCTACTGCCAAACTGCCAGACCCTCGCTCAAAACACATACAAACCACACCTACGGCAAAGATACAAAGCGGGGATAATCAATAATGCCTCAAGCACAGCTCAAGAAGTCCAAGACTGGGCCCAAAACGCCCGCGAAGCCGTACATGAATTCTTCCACCACTGATCGCAAAGCGCAGCACTCGACTGACACTTCTTTTCCTGTAGATCGCAGCGCATTCAGACCGGCAACAAGGTCATTAAGCCTAAGAAGGCGGTCCTCGTTAGGGCTCAAACCATCCACAAGAAGCACACCGCCGGCCTACAGGCTGTCACCGAGAAGACGCTGGCAGGCAGAGCTGGACATCTGGAGTTGCTGCGCGGTGGCAAGAAGGACAGGAAGCAGTCCATCCCTGGCAAGCCTACCGGCGGAGTCAAGCCCAAAGAGGACAAGACAGGCTGAAGAACGAGGACGTGACGTATGGACAGAAGACTCGAATCGGACACTTGAAGACTTCTACGAGGAAGTCAGACCAGGACACAAATCCTTCACTCAGCCATGGGCAAGCGCAGACCCAGGCGGAACACTCGTGCTATTTTCTGAGCGTACTGGTTATGGCGTCTGGCGTTAGGGCGGTAGCAAAGGAGCGACAAAGGCTTGCAACATATTCGGACAGCCGTGGGACGAGGGCCACGCAAGAGATCGCACAAGGAAGGATAGTGGACACACTGAGAGAGTTGCTGATGGGACATGATTCGGTCGCCGCCGATGGCACACTCCGAAGCCTTGGTGTCCGCGGCGGAATTCGATAGCTTGGGACAATGCGCAATTTTTGAAGACTTAGAAAATCCGCAATTTTGATCTCATGATTTTTCGAATACACCATCAACTCGCAATTTGCAATTTCACGCACGTATACTGTCTGGAACACGATTCTGGTCATTCGATGATCTTTACTTGAACTCTTTGCACGGTCCCCATCGGTCTATCATCGAACTCCAGAGACGCGAGAAGCTCATGGCGATGACTGACACCTCGTGCTCAGACCCTTACGCATAGACGTAGCAGAATTGATCGCTAATTGTGCTCATAGCATTCCCGATCTTGATGGCGGGCGCATTGACACCAAGACTGATTAGATCGTCGAGCGTAGTGTTCGCGGATGGCGGGAAATTGAAGATGGTGTTGGTGCCGGCAATGGCGTTCTGACGATTCTCGAGATCTTGATTTTGCCAGATCCACCATGTACGATCGATCTGAGCGTGGTGCAAGAAGAAGTACGGATCTCCTGGAGAAGCGTAAAGATCTCCGCCAGGGTCACCACCAACCCAGAAGTGACCACCAGCGTGTACGCCAAGGTATCCAGCCGGGAAATCACCCTGCATTCTGTTCTGGAAGCTGAGAATATCGGTGCGATTGGTGATGAGCTCATCTGCAAGAATTAATGGTCAGCTAAGCTCCTTTGTACTGATGGGAGCGTTATCACATACAGCTGATTGCCTCGGTCGAACCTCTGGCTGCACCTGCGTTTGAAAGGTCACGGCGTAAGCAACGCTCGTTGAGGCCCAGTCCGTCAGCTTGAGGGTTGGCGGGAAGGCCGTACAACGACGGTGTAACAGGACCCAGTCGAACGGTCATATTCTTGAAAGGACCGCTGGTCACGCATCCAGATCCGTTACCCGGTGGGATGACAAAACTGGGAGCGTCGTTGGAAGGGATACCGGTGCCGTTGTGTGGAATGTACTCTCCGTCGCCGCTGATCGAAGTCTCACTGCCGTCGAAAAGTGGCGAACCGACAATGTCGTGCGCGTATTTTCCCCAATTGATATATGGCTGATAACCTTCATAGCCGCACTCTTGGCGCAATGCATGTTCCCAGGTCCAAGTGAAGTAGCGATGCCATGACAAGAAGTTGCCCTAGAAAATGTCAGCGAATGGAGAATTCGTGGGTAAGACAAGCCTTTTACGGTAGCGTGTATGCTGAGTGTCTGGTTGATGTGAACACCGACAAAGTCGTCGAACCTAGACTTTGCGCCAGGGATTGCAGAGCCGGAGATGGACGGCTTGTTCATGAGGCATTTTACCGCATCGGTGTACGCGATTTTCTCGTCGTCGCTAAGAGAAAGCCACTCTTTCCTCACGGCTGCATTACCAATGTTACAGCTGGTCGTAGAGTTGAGAGAAGCATGATGCCTTTTCAAGTTGGCCAAGCCCTGTTGAGCAAGCTTGTCTGTGCCATTGGTCTGAGAGGGTTCCCAGGCATGAGTCGAGACAGCAAGCAGCGAAGCTGCTGCAACGGCGGTTGTGAAGTGCATGAGATCGGCAGTGGCTGCAATGCTTGACGTGTGTCAACGATCAACTTCGTAGGCGATGGAGATTCTGCGACAGGTTCGAAATGCTCGGAAGGAAAAAGGAATATATATGATACGTGGGCGAAGAGACGGGCGTTGCATATGCTGTAGCGTGCTGAACCCGGTTGGACCGGCATCAGCCCATGAGGCTGGATCTTATGCAATTAAGACTCGCGACGCCATTGGTAGATGCATGGAGGTTGCAGGTCTAGGTCAAGCCAGCGTGCAGTCTCCATGATAGCTGATGTGTAGAGCTGCAGGGCATGTGCAGGGGCTTTTTTGGGATTTCTGTATAAGCTCAGGTCTTCCTTTGCCCAGTCTTTTGCCAAGCTTAGGCGAAGGTCTTGCACGACCTCATCCAGAAGAAGCTGTAGTAAATCGATGAATGCTGTGATGAACAAAGCGAGTCGACCAACTTGGAGCTGTCCTTCTTGTGTGGGCAAGAAGACCCTGTTCACCTACTGTAGATGAAGCCTAAGGGCTGAGCGGACCGTTGCATCGCTTGCGCCATGCCACGCTACAGCGAGCTAGCCTGTCTTCACACTTCCCCGACCGGAGTTGGCAATCAATTATTGATGGCGACAGGCCTTAGACTTCGCAACAAAAATACACCAGCCCTAAGAAGATTGGAGATGTCGATGGAACCCCAGCTGTCCCGTGACATCCCAGTCAGCATACAGGCCTGGCACGCAAGCAAGCAGACAAATACTGTCATTCCTCAACTTAATACAC
>Ga0265797_10012990_pt1 | contig 10105 bp, 10 predicted proteins | sample P2T30metagenome_FD_192433 | JGI IMG/M metagenome (GOLD analysis project Ga0265797, IMG submission 192433) | Plant litter microbial communities from East Loma Ridge, Irvine, California - P2 T30 | ecosystem: Environmental > Terrestrial > Plant litter > Unclassified | place: USA: California... | reverse complement strand
GCCTGGACCCCACCGTCCCACCACCCATTCCCCGTTGGCAATTCGAATACTTCCTCCCCTCCGACAGGAACAAGGTCCGCGGCATCAAACGCAACTTCACCACGCACGACCCCACCAACGAAGCAGACATCGACTTCGACATCGCCGAAGACGACGAAGGCCAGCCGCGCAAGTGCTTCAAATACGATAACGTGCGTACGTACGAGACGAGTCAGCAAGTCGGTGATCCTAGCGATACCTACGGCGATGTTGTTGCGCTTGCGCTGCATGACCCGGAGAAACATGCGAATGAACCACTGCGCTATAGCAAGATGCAGCGGGCGGCGTACTTTTACCCGATTACGCAGAGGACGCAGTTGAGGCCTAGGAGGCCGGGTCGCATTGATATGACGGAGGAACAGCCGAAGGTCGATATTATCGAGGCGGCGGGTAAGGAGCCCGAGAGCTTGGAGAGGAGGGAGGGGTATAGGAAGAGGGCTGAGGGTGTTGAGTAGGTGGATAAGAGAATGGGAACGGGAACGGGGAGTTTGAGTAAAGCTTCTCATTGTTGGAGTTGCCAGAGCCAAGGTTGGTGAGCATAAGTTGAGATTGAACCGGTTTGGTATTTATCATCAGCGTCGGCGTTAATCAGGTACAGAGATGTAACAACAGATTTCGTGGGCCAGGCTATACAAAGGAGAAATTCTTCGACGTCTATCTCTTCCTCCTCGTCTTCACAACATTCAGAAAGGGTATCTCTCTGGTCTATCTCATCCGTCACATTCCACAGGGATGTTCACTCTATCCACATCACTTTATCAGGGCGACAATCACTCCGACAAAGGCCAGCACGATGCTAATGACGGTAGCATTCTCCTTGATATGGTCGAACCGCTTTCCAACCCAAGGTCTTTCAACATATTTGGGTCGAGGTGGTATCGCCTGGGTTCTGTACGGGTTGGGGTCGAATGCGAGAGGAAGGGTGTTGGCGCGTCGATGTTTGATCTGTTTTACGTTCGCAACGTGGGTGGGTAGTATGGTATCGATATTGACTCGGTGGACTGCGATGGTGGTTGAATAAGGCATTACGATGCGGTGCATACTATAGTTGACTGGTCAGCGACTGGATATAGCGAATGAGATGTTGGAATATGAACCGTATGTGGTGTTTAAGTTGGAAAGCAGTGGAATCCCTTGATGTTTACGTAGCGTATTTCAAGATACTTGAAAGTATGATGTTGTTGTTCTTTCTTCATGCTCAGGTTGGCGCGCGAATCTATACTGGAGTCGAATGAGGGTAAGCAAAGTGCCTCCCGAACATGGTCTGTTCACCAAAGCAACCCTGCAGTTGGACTCCTTGAATTACTGCCTCCCGAACGTGGTCTGTGCACCAAAGCAACTCACAACGCACCACCAATCCATGTGGCGCAGCTGCATTCTCCCTAGCAAGAGTGCGAAAGCCGGATACAAGCCCATGGGTAGGTAGCTCAGGGTGGTGTTGCTTGAAATCCAAGTTCTGGCTCTCGCAGTCCTACAAAGTCTATGGATCGCGTCATGATTGAGATGCACATTCGGTTCACCAGTTTTGGGTAAGACGAAACCCAGTCTCGATACTGCTGCGAACATATGGTTAACTACACAATCTTGGTGAATGGCATTCTCTAGTGAGTCTCGCTCACATCATGCATCGCTATGGGTGTCAAAGCCGCTCAGCAAATGCGACAATGTCATCGCACACGAGGGGGGTTACTTCTATTTCTCTTTTTTCTTTTTTCCTCAAAACGCAACATGGGAAAGTTGATGTATCTTCTTGTTTTCTTTCTTTAGTCTATCGCGGCAATGATTCTGCACATCGTATTCTGACAGGACCATCTAACAACACTCCGTAAGGCCTACTGCACAACCAGCCACAGATTACCCTTGGGCAGCTAACAAGTGTTATGTCGCCATAAGCGACCCAATACCAACAAAACTCCTTGCGAACGCGCGCACTTCTTTCCTATCTTTCTCCCCATCCACCATCTGTTGACAGCCGTTTCCAGCATGGTGTATCCGACGCACGTTGATTGGCAGGCGGCCACCTCCTCTTATCCTTTGATGTGCTGCATTATAGCCTGTACGACAGACACAACAAAGCCAGCGAACGCGATACCGAGACCTGCACAAACGAGGAAGAAGTTCCTCGAAAACTCCTTGCGAAGAAGCTCATTCAGTTGTTGAAGACCCTCCGCTACGTTGACCAGCAGTTGCTGTATGACTCTCAAAGCGTCGTAGCACTGCCGAAGAAGGCCGAACATTACTTCAAGTCCGACTGTCGCATCATATTCAGGGCCGTCTGGATGTGCGTATATGGAGTGTAGGGTAGGTGACTCGATAGTCGCACGTGGTGTAGGGTTGGTGTACATCTGAGAGGCTGCAGTAGTGGCGGCTCTAGTGGGGTAAGACAGGGCCATTATTTCGACTGAGCAGTAGTTAGCGTCGCGACAACATGGATTGTAGATGATGAACCAGATCACGTACGTCAACCGTTGGCGAATTATTGTAACGTCGCGAAGTATAGTATAGTCCCGTCCCGTCCAGTAGCCAAACTCCAAAATACCTAGATATCCAAAGTGCAGTATATCTTTCGTGCAATGTAGGTTTCTTCTCTCACTGTGCTTTCAACCTAAGTCTTCTCTCTCTCTCTGCAATACCCCTGCGTTTCTCACCACAAAACCGTTGCCCACTCTGCGGCCTCTACCACAGGGCCAAAAGAACGTTCTTGCAATGCGGGGCCAATCTGTGTCTCAACACCAATCAGCGTCAAAGCAACTGCTGAGCTAGTCACTATTCGATTAGTGCTTACTGCCGGTGAGAGCCTCGCTGGTGGTGGTAGCCTTGTGTCTATCCGGTTTAAAGATGCCTCGGTAAGTTTTTGCAGCAAAGACTGGTGCACCTGGACATAGAAGCAAAGCGCATTACAAGGTTCTTTCGTTGCGAACCTACATTGAGTACCTAGGTATTTTCTACCGGTCTATTTCCGCAACTATTTTGTTGATTACACGCCCCCTAATTAAAATCCTTTCTTTCGCGCAAATGGTCCATTGGGTATCTCACTGGACTATGTTCGTGGAACGCTAAAGTACATCAAAATACTCCCCAAAGAACAACTCCGGTAATTCTTCGTCACTCTTCTCCTATGTATTCCCCACCTCTTTCATTTTCCCTCACACCTGCTCCGTGGGGCTCACTTAGCAACTGCAATGGTGATGGCAACGACAATTCCCACACATGTAGCACCAAATGCAGCAGTGCCAACGACGAGTCCAATGAAAGGGGCATGCCTTTCAACATGAAGGAACCACGTTTGCTCGGTAAGCCTAGTTAAGAGGGTAGCAATGGTCCCTGAGGTTGGCGCTTGGTTATTGATGTCAATGTTGTTGTCGTTGTTGTTGGCTTCGAGATCATGGTCGACGGCAGAAGGTAAACTGTAGGCGTGTGGTGGCGGGATGCAATGCGTTGGTAGCGTCGAGTCGGCGCTGACCACCTGCAACGGAGGTGGAGTAGAATCAGTAGACGGCTGAGGGGGCTCAGAGTCGCTCTTAACTAGTCGAGCTAATTCGATGCTGTTATCGAGTTGCTCAACTACAGTGCTGTTGGTAGAAGACATCGCGTTGCAATGCGGTACCTAGGCACTTTGTTTGGCTATGCTCGATTAGCATCATTAACGCAGCCAATCGGAGATCAAGATCTAGGAGACACTAAACCACATACAGCGAGACAAGTTGTCGTGGGGTCGAAGGTAGACCAAAGTTGTTATCGTCTGAGATTTTGACCCTTTTCTCTTTGAAGTCCCTCGCTGGGTGCGAAGGGTGAAGATTCGATTTGTTGCGCATCTTAAGGACATTATGCAGCGCCTTATATCAGAAAGATACAATGCCTACTGCGCTGGTGGTGAGGAAGAAAGTCGAGTGACTAGAGTGTGCCTTACGATGTGCTGGGCCGGTCTCACTAGCCTAAGATAGACATAGCGTGCGGCGAAGTGCTACACTCACTGAGCACTTAGCCACAACTAGATACTTCTATTCGGGCTTAGTCGGGGTCTTGGTGGGCCTTAGATTCGTCTTCAAAGAGAGGCGGCAGTTATTCGTCTAGGACAAAGAGAGGCGACATATTAGTCCGAGTTCTTTACGCTGTGGTCATGGTGGTAAAAGATCATCCTGTTCCGGCGCGCATGAGAACGTGTGCGCACTTACGTCATGCCCACAGAATCCTTAATGACAGCGCAACTCCGGAGCTAACATGACTACACACTACCTACCTAGACATCTCACAAGACTGTAAAACGAATAAGGTAAAATTAACTTGTATGTACTCATAAATGTTGCGCGAGACATATTGTGTCTCCCAGATGGGTTGTGCGTGCAATCTTTGTCTGCGTCTAACGCCCAATCGGTTGCTGTTCGGCCAGGAAATCGAGCTGAAAGTAGCGCTGCTGATTTCTCGCCCAGCACTACATCAAGCAACCATGGGATATAGCATTGGAATCCGTCATGTGTATAAGAGGGATCACTCAAATGCTTCTTTCTCGCGAAACTACATCACGTATCTCTCTCTGATCCATTTCAGTCTACAGCCTAGCACACCATGTTCTCCACAAACTTTCGGTAAGCAACAACCACCCGACCTGTTCCACTCACTCACTTAACCACGATAGCAATGATAGCGACGACAAGACCGATGATAGAAGCGACCCCGACGACATAAACGAACCACCGTCTCGTACCCGACTCGGGTAGAACTACGAGTCTGACGGGTTGATGATGCCTTGGTGAAAGCGTTTCGTCGAGTAAAGGTAAAGTGTAGGCGCGTCGTGGTTGCAGGTGCGTAGGTAGCAAAGAGTCGATGTTGATGTGCCCGCCTGCAGTGGCAGAGGGAGAATTCATGGCGAAGCTTCGACTGTCCGCAAGTTAGCGCGGCGTTACACCTGGGCAGCCAATCAGAGATGGGTCGAGCTAGAATACCTAGGCGTACGGTGACAACGATGAAAAGGTGCGCGATGTACCTGGTATTGAACTAAATGTATCTAACAACAAGTTGAACGTAGGACCAGACGAAAGTCCTCCAGGGAATTCATCGTAAAGGTGTAGGGAATTACGCTGGTTTTCTCTCTTCTCAAGTTCATCGCCCTGCTTGTGGCGTTTAGGAGCGTCTTTTAACCGAAGAAGATTGTCTTGAAGGCATACATGCCAAGGTGGTTTCGCGCACCCAAATCGCAAAGGTGTGGAGGCTCGATGCGGTGGTGACCATACAGATGCATTGCCCGCGATTGGCTGTTCAAGGCTTGCTGGAAGGTGCGGACTATACAGCCGCATTGGCCCCCATAGACTGGTAAGAAGCTTTCTTGACAGGATATGCTAGTGATGCGTCACTGAACCGTGGCCTCGCACCAGCCTTGTAAGTGCAAGACATCGAATCTTGTGTCGGGTAACTCACCAGAAATTCCGGTCTCATGACTAGTCGGAGAATGTCTCCAAGGTCATTGTGTGTCGAGGTTGTTGCACAGCCTTTGAAGAACCAATAGAGCTGTGAGGCTCTCCGCCCGGAGCCGCAAAGGAACCTTGGAATGATGCTCGCGAACCCTAGACTACTCAGGTATGTACCTTCGACTAAGTTGCAGCGAGTACATTGGCGTTCATCTGAAAACATACCTAGGTAAATTTTAGGATTCTATCTTAATCCCATAGAGCTCTAGGCCGCACCATTATACCGAACTCAACGACTGTCAGCCCCTACGAGTACTTAGGTATTGAAGAAATCTCCTTTATTTTAGCAATTCTTCGGCATTTGCGCGACTAGCATACGATATGGCTACATATGTGTGTAGCGCGAAAGAGGCTATGCAACGAGAAGAACCCAAAGAAACATTCTATGCGTAGTCTAAATGTGGCAGATAACTGACAAGTCCGCCCAGACGTCTACGCGACGCGACAGTATGTATACCTCTCTGGCTCATCCCAATCTGCAGTCTCACCCATCATGTTCTCCAAAACCCATTCTTTGTCAACCCTCTCTTAGTCCGTCCCGCAGTTGAGATACATAAGACGCTGCGGGCTGCTTCGAGTTGATCCCTCTGTACTCATAGCTCACTTGATTACGACAGTGATGACAGCAGCGACCACGATTCCAATGACAGTCACGACGAGCGAGACGGTGGCGACGAAGATACCAATGACGGGGGCGTATTCTTTGATACAAGTAAACCACGTTGAGAAGCCAGATACCACCGCATCAGCCCTGGAAGTTGTGTGCTGGTCATCAAACGGATTGGCATTGAGTATAGGCGGACGCTGGGCGCGTGGTGGTTGGTGATGCATGGGTAGCAAGGTGTTCTGATTGACCTGCTCGGCTGCAGTCGTAGTGAAAGACATGGAACGACTTGTTTGACTATTGCAAGTTATTATATGGGATTGCCCAGTCGGGTATACCAAAGGAAGGTGCCTACGGTCTTAAAGACGATATGTGATGATGCTGCAACGTATTTTCGGCGGTCAGCCTTGGGGTAAAGTAGGTTTGCACAGCTGGGGAGGAACAAGAGGATTACAACGAGAGGCCCTGGTTCCATTCTTATGACTACGTGTGCCAGCGGTGATATCACGAGAAATTGACCTAACCGTGTCAATGGTAGCATGCTGGCCAAACAGCAACGACGCCCAGGTGATGGTTATGTTAGCGGGCGCCTCCGTTACACAGCAGTGAAGCGATCTTACTATTTGCCCTAGATAACAATTGGCTCCACATTCATCATGTAGCAAGAACATTGACAAAATTATACACCACAGAATGGAGTACGGGTCGTTGTACACACACCGTAGACCCTGGCAAGAGTTCTGGTCTTGCGTTCCGGCTTTGTTGTGTTGAGATATCCGTATACTCAGCGCGCGGAAGAAAGTCAGGCAGAAGACTGGCTGGAGGCTTTTAGCCTCCTTCGTTATGGCTCAGTCGTGTAAACCGGTAAACACTTAGTATATTCCTACACCTGTACATCTTGTAGCGGCCTAACTGTCCGGGCTTTGCAGGTGTTTGATTGGGGCAAGGCTGTGGAGTCCCCAAATACGAGCGCGCAATTCCGGAGCCAAAAACGCCACCGGCATGTCACTTTCCGAGCGCGTCGATCCTGCGGACAAGAGCCTCATAACACACAACTTTTTTTCAAAGCATCTGCATTCGGATCAGCTGGTGTAAAGTACTTAATGATAAATTGTCGTAAGTGTGGAAACGTACAAGCTTCTGCATTCTTCGCAAAACTTCCACTATGGGACTCACTATCTAGGTGTGCTATACCGAACAGCCTTCGCCTTTTGTAAGACACTTTCCCTCTACATCTGTAGACGGTCTGTAGCCCAAAATCTCAAGCCAGCTCTCCTCTCTCGCTCACTTAACCACAATAGTGATGATAGCGACAACGACACCGATGATGGTCCCAACAACTCCAACGACGGGAGCGTACTCTTTGACATAGCTGAGCCATGTGTTCGTCTCACCAAGCCCAGTCAACGTGTGGTGGGTAGTTGAGGGTATCTCTAGACTGCGTGGAGGAGACTGAGCGTTGGCGCGTAGCGGGAGGTGATGCGTGGGTAGTGTAGAATCAGTATTGACTGGCTGTGGTGAACTGAAGTCGTTCTTGGGCAGTTCAGATCGTTCAGTCTCGATATCAGCCTGCTCGGTGGCTGTAGTGCTGGTGGAGAATGACATTGTCGCAATGTGATTATTGGCTTCACTATGACTGGTTAGGTCCACGAAGTCGTTGTTTGAGGCTGAGGGAAAGCTACTTACGCTGGGAAAGGCGGATTCCAGTATGCAATGCAATGCAATGCGTGGATCAGAAAAGTCTTTCAAGGTTGAAGGATAGTCGACAGCACGATTTGCTCGAGGGCTACCTCGTCTTCTCTATTCGAAAGAGACCATGCAGCGCGGATAAGACATATATATACTGATACATGCTGGTCAACATGGACGCCTCTTTTCAAAGCAGCTGAAGATCAATCCCGCATAGTGACGAGACATATTGCAAACCGAGCAGATGTACGCTGCGAGCGATTTGCTGGAAAGTCAGACCCAGAGGTCTGGAAAAAATGACAGGGGACGTTCAGCATCCGTGCAGTGCAGTAGCCTTATGGAAGTGGTTAGTTACCGTTGTGAAGGTGTGAGGGCGCAGTCCTGGATTGGCTCGTCTCGTGCGGTCGAGATGACGAGGTGTAGGTAAGGTAGGCTGTGCCCATTGCACCTAGCCCTGGAGGTATCCCGAGGTCGTAAGGCGTACAAGTTGGTGTTCTGATCTTTGCGCACCGGGATATATGATAGGCATGGCTCACCGATTAACATATATGCGAATAGTCAGATCTTCGTGTACCGGGATATATGATAGGCGTGGTTCACCGATTAACACCCCTGCGGGTAGCCGATAGGCCCCGTGTGACTGGATGCGCATGCGTAGCTCTTGCTTTCACAGACCCAAACTCTAGGGATTCAAGTATGGTAAGGCTGCTAGCACAGGGTGTACAAGATTAGCCCGGGAGCGCACCAGGGGGTTCAGGCCAGGCACGGGTAAGACAGCGTGGAGCTGCGGGCATGCTTCGCGTCCCGCAGTCACTCTCGCGGGATTGTCGAAGCCTTAGGCCTAAAGAGACGCTCCGTTTTCTTGGAAGTATAGCCTAAAGCATCGCGACTTATTAATTCATGTTCATTGTGTTGGTGGTGACCTAAAACTTACTGTCCCGTTCTGATGCGCCTGAAGACTGACCGATCTTCCATTACGTCATTCCTATTAAACCCCGGGGCTTCACATCATGTTCACAGCAACCGCGCGATTCCGCAGCCGACATCGCCATCACCAACACGCACAACTATCGACTTTGTAGAAACGAGCAACTCTGTAGATATCGCCGAGGCGTGCACATAGCGCGTCTTCTGATTAACATGTCCGTGCCAAACGGACCGCTCAACGCCCTGACTCAAGCGACGCGATGCTACCGCAATGATTGACGGATTTAATTGCCGAACCCTCGCATCTCTATCGGCGATTCAATGCCCATACTAATTCATTCCATTTTCGCGCAAACCCCTCTCTTTTCAACGTCTTTTTGCTTGTCGCTCCAACACCGTTATCCGTTGAGCACTTGCGCCATGGCCACTCGCGGCACCAGCGACTCACAACCTCAAGAAACGTCGCGAATCGACCCTTCAGTCAAACTGCACGATAGTCATGAGGTGCCATCCTGGTACGCGCACAACTCCTTCATCCTTACAGGCTACCGGCCTGTCACAAAATCGATCCCTCTCTGCCTCCGCAGCCTACTGCAACTGCACAACGAAACCGTAAACATCTACACGCATCTCATCCCCGGCATCTTCGTCCTGCTAGCTAGTTACTCCTTCGATCGCTACTTCACTGCTCGATTTCCACAAGCGACGTGGACGGATCAACTGGTTTTCCGCATCTTCCTTACCGCATCCGTGGTGTGCTTTGGTACTTCAGCTGCGTATCATACGCTGATATGCCATTCGGAGGGCTATGCGAGTCTGTGGGTTAAAGCAGATTATGTCGCGATCATCGGGCAGATTGTAGGATCATTTATACCTGGTATTTATTTTGGATTCTACTGTGAACCTGGGTTGCAGAAACTTTACTGGTCAATGGTATGTTGATAGAATGGTGTTGATGAGATGTTGTATGACTGGACTAACTAACCCTTCTAGATCATTACCCTCGGAACACTGACCGCGACCACGGTCATCAACCCCAGTCTTCACGGCCCAAGATGGAAGACTTTACGCTTATCAACATTCATCGCAACGGGCTTTTCGGCGTTTGCGCCGATCTTGCATGGCGTGTCAATCTTTGGGCATGATCAGCTTGATAAACAGACTGGTTTGCGGTATTATTACCTTGAGGGTATACTAATATTGATCGGAGTTGGATTCTATGCGGTAAGGCTAGCATGTTCATCGATACGTCCACTTCCTCAAGACTAGCTTTCGTTGACTTGTGTGACAGACTCACTTTCCAGAATCCTGGAGACCGAAGAGATACGATATTTGGGGCGCATCACACCAGCTGTTTCACGTGTTCATCGTTCTAAGTGCT
>Ga0265797_10012989_pt1 | contig 10107 bp, 12 predicted proteins | sample P2T30metagenome_FD_192433 | JGI IMG/M metagenome (GOLD analysis project Ga0265797, IMG submission 192433) | Plant litter microbial communities from East Loma Ridge, Irvine, California - P2 T30 | ecosystem: Environmental > Terrestrial > Plant litter > Unclassified | place: USA: California... | reverse complement strand
AGATTGGGGGTAGAAAAGATAGTTCGGTGATAGTTCGGACATGTGAGGTTTACCATGAAGACTTGTTAGTAGAAAAGTTCAGTGGGGGGTTTTTCAGTGTTTCTGCTGTAGGTAGCAATAAAGTAGAAACTCTACTAGAGTTGATCAAATTAATAATATTTTCACGACGTTTTGTCGTCGTGAAGTCTTTGACTGGGCTCTTTTTTGCCGTTCTCAAAAATGGATTTACCCGTACATACCGAGAATCCCGCCAAAAATCTGTACCGCATCCATCTCCATCTCCCCACTCTGATGCCCTCATTACCCATTGCTACCACTTGTTACTTTCTAGCCAGCTGCTGTTTTGCTGAGATTTCTCTCTTTATATATTTTAATTTAACTAAATTTTCTCCATCAAATCACAAGCCCAGGTTTCCTGGACCACTCCGCTTGGTGTAGTTGGTGTACGTTCTAACCTCTTCAATTCACCGCACCCAACATCAATCTAACATTCACCTAGTTATCACGTTCGACTGTAATAGCAATTGTTATCGAAAGGTCCCTAGTTCGATTCTGGGAGCGGAGAACAGCTACAACAATTTTTTTTCGTTTTCCCATTATATGCAGAGACAAAGTGGGAGATCATATTTTTTTGCTAACATGGTAAAAGAGGCATAGTCATAGCATATGGTCAGTAGTCCAAGCATTCATGTTATGGTTGAGGGGCCTCGGCTTTTTTTGTTCTCGAGCGTTGGGTTCGATTGGAGACGTAGTGGGGTTGAGAAGATGTGTGCAGATTGATATGCTGCTAGGGACATTGTGGGCCTAGCGTATGTATATCGAATTTGGATCGTAGACGTGTCCTTTTCAATATGTGGATCCAACTTTAGCCTTTGACCGTAGAATGAATCTTAGACGAGCATGGATTGTCGAAGTATAATCAGATACTGTTGTCGAGTGCGCCAATATTGAGTACATATAGCGTGTAGCTGTAAAAATATTTCATCCAATCAGGCTTCGTGGCGCAATGGTAGCGCGTCAGATTCCAGTACCCACCACTGGAGCTTCCTGAAGGTTAGGCGTTCAAATCGCCTCGAGGTCATCTTTCAGACATTTCTTTTTGTTCTCCAAGAAGAACGACATACTTTTTGCCATTGCATGTGTGGCTGTTCGGTGACGGGCTATGCGATTATGGCTTAGAGAGAGGAGTGATTTCCTCTAGAGCACGGCAGGATCTAAACTATGTTCTTGATACAGTCAAACGTATTGTTCAAAATGCTATATATTACTGACACTGACGTTGACACTATCCGAAAGACCCGAACACGACTACCTTGCCAGATGAATTGTCCTCTTGCAGCATGGACTGCTCAAGCATTAGTAGAAGACGTGTTGTTCGGATGAGAAGCTCTACTTCATGGTCAGCGGCACTAACTTGATATAGAAACGTGTTTGACTCACCATCATATTCAATCTTGTATGTGACTGGCATATCCTCGTCTGTGCTGATGAGGATTGGCGCGTTCCTAAGAAACTTCTTCTCCCTAACATTGAAACGTATACCGCTGTCCTTTCTCGGACTTACCCACAGAATACGCGGATCTTCCAGGTCCGCCTTCTCTTCTGCTACCTCCATGACGACTCTCTTGCCCTTGCCCTTGCCTACCTCTCCAACAAGTTGATTTGGAGCCTCCGTGTCGATTATAGTGCCCCTCGCTGCAGTTTCCTTTAGCCAGTCTCTCCATACTCTCAATACGCCCTCATCAATATCTACAAATTTTTCAAAGAGGTGGGAAGCACCAATTTTGCCGAGATTCGTCTGCGCAACTACTTGGGTGAACAATTCATGCGGCTCTAAACTTAGAGTCTGCTTGACTACTTGACCTTTAGATAGGTTCTGCACTGCTCCTGGAATGGTGTGACTGCTAGGTAGATCTCCCGGACGAAGCCTCAACCTCTTTGCGCCAAGGACTGGTACGTGTTTGTCGGGACGAAAGCGTGAGTACATGCTGTACATTTCGCCCAGTCGACCAATATCAGTCTTATTGGAGTCGTATTCATCGTATCGTCCTAACCCATCGGTTCCCCGATATGTGCAAAAGTAGGGCGGCTCGGTGAGCCTTGCGGAGGGTTGGAAAGATTCGAGGAGCACCCAGTGATCGTGCAGTTCTGCAGCTGCGACTAAGCGATTGTGTAGAACCCGCAGGATAAGTGTGTATATGCGGTGCGATATCGTGGTTAAGGGTAGTAGTTGTATTGTTGGTATGTGAGTGAAGAGTTGCAGGAGCAGCTGCTATAGTTAGTAGGATTTAGAGGAGATGTTAGTGTAGGTTTCCATACCTCGTTTGGGAGCCGGTAAATGTAGCATTCATTCATTGTGGTTCATATGATTGTACTTTGATATCAACTGTGCATTTGCAGGACAGGCGTCAAAAATGAGGCGACGCATCCGTCTCACATGCGGTGAACCGGAGATAAGACATCGTCATCGGGTGCTAGGCTAGGCTAGCTTTGGTGGGCCGAGGCGCGTCTCGATTGGGTTAAGACGTCAACACGACGCGCTTTCCCTTTCGAGCCCGAGGCCTCACCTTCCATCTCTTAATCCATAGCGCCGTATCTCCACACTCCCCCAACACCAGCAGAGAACCAAAGGTGCGTTGATCGCTCACCAATATCATGGCAGGCTTGTCAGACTTTGTGAACAACCGCAACCAAACAGCCAGTCCACACAATGGCCAACCCAAAGTCAAGATTGACCGGCGTGTCGCTGCTGCAAACGCGAAGGTACAAATGAGGAATGGGATTCCATTGCACCAACCGCAAGCACAGTCTACCTTGCCCGCCCGGGGGCTTGGAAACGCCCAGAATAGCTCGGCAATCTTGCAACAACCCCAGCGTCGGCAAGCAGACCAAGGCCCCGCCCCAAAACATGACCCATACGACACTGATGCAGCGAGTCTTGACACCACAGTCGATGTCTCAGCTGTGAAGATGGAATACAACCAAAACTTGAAAGAAGAAGAAGATCCGTCGCACGGTCAGGTTGTTGATCCTGGTGAACATGAAGAAGAAGAAGAAGAAGAAGAGGAGGAGGAGGAGGAGGAGGAAGAAGAAACAGGAGATGATGAGCAAGTGTCTGACGAACAAGGAGGTGGATACTCTGAGGATAACCATGTTTTTTCGCCTGAAGAAGAAGAGTTTATACATCGAAATCAACTCGGATATCTTTCTCATGAGGATAAGCTTCAGTTTTTACATCAGGCACAGGAGGGTTACTTACTAACAGTCAAGGGTGATTCATACCCTCCAACTACAGATGGTGAACCTTCGGAATGGGAAGGCGGACAGGGAGCGCCTGTCGATTTTCACGATGACGTTGGACCAGGCTCTCCTTCTCCCCAACGCCCCAACATCAACAACCAACCCACACGTATGGTTGCATTGCAACCTCGGCAGCAACAGCAACAGCAAAATTCAAACATGGCAGTTCCACCTCATGGTTCTCTGAATTCGGCGCCTATATTCAAGCACGGAGCACAGCTACGCGAGCAGTCGCGCTCTACTCCGCCAGTTCCGCAACACGGAGGATATGGCTACCAGTATCATACTGGTGTTCTGCCGTCTAGCCAACTGCCTACTTACAATCAGGCCAACAGCAACTTTCCTTCGGAGCTACCGCTGCAGTCGAACCTTCGCGCGAACACTCATGCACAAGCAAGCAGACCTCAGCAAGGTCTCGTACGACAGGCCTCCGGTCGTTCTCGAGTCCAGTTCGAGTCTTCCAACATCAAGCCGATTGGTCCATCTGCGCCCGTTAGGCGCCCAACTTCTGCGCACGTAAGGGTAGAGCCAGTGATACAGCACTCAACGCCTGAGGAATTACCAGTTGAGGAATTTCATGCTGCTCCAGTTTGCGACTACGACTATGAGACTCTTACTAAAATGAAGTATGAAGATCTCAAAAACGAGGACTTTGACACTGACCCACGTGCGGGACCCCATGTGCTTGCTGAGGAGGATAGCCAAAAAGACCTTCCTACTCGCTTGAAATATGTGCAGAAGTCTCTGAATGCCGGCCAGCAATCTGAATTCTTTCGCTCACTACCTTCTACCGAGTGGGAGGACGCCGGCGACTGGTTCCTTGACCAGTTCCAGAGCATCATCCAACGCACAAGGCAGGCAAGGCAGAAGAAGCGCAAACTTGCACAAGACTTCGAGAGCGAAGTCGAAAAGCGACACGAGCATGTGTCAAAGAAGCAGCACCAAGTTCAGCAAGCAATGGACAAGATGAAGGCACAAGGTGAGGGTCTGGTGCCTAGGAGCCCAAGACTTTCCAAGAGCCCAAGATCCAGAAGAAGCTGAGATGAGAAGGATGAGCTTGCGAAGCAAGTATAGGTTTCCGATGCAAGGCCTCGATGCTCATACAGCTTTACACAATCATCAGGACCACATATCAGTGGCGACTGGGCGGCATAGAGATGTAACAAAAGTCCTTTCTGTTTGCTGTATACCCCTATTTGCGAATCCATGTACTGCTTTAGCTTCCAGTATTTTAAGAGCTTCATCCTCCAGGTATGACGCCCGCGTACATATCATCTTCATTAGTGCTAGAAGCTCCCTTTCTCCATATCCCAACAGTGACATCTTTTCTTATGTTGCCGATCTTCTGGATCATAATAAAATATTGCGATACCGACGCTCATGTTGCCGCTGAGCATGTTGAGTGTTGATTCATCCCCGCTCCTAGGAAGGAATGTACTTAAGAATTTTTTCTATGGGCACTGCAATAGAAGGAATCTATCTTTTAGTAGAAATTCGTAAGCAAACTGAGTATAAAGGATACTTGGCTGAACCGGCTAATCGCTCTGATACCGAGAAATACGTCGATCTTTTCGAAAATCTAAGCTGAGACAGCCGAAAGAGACAGCCATTCATTGTTGTGTTGCCATTCAGGAAATCCTGAGCTCCGCGCGCACATCAGGAGATGAAGTTAGATCGTCCATATCGGGTGCATGATCCAGGGTAGATGCGTCTGGTTCCTTCGACACGGCCTTATGAGACACTCTTTATACTCGATGGACCTTTCGTTCCATGTTTATAAACGTAGTTAACACCCACACTAAAGGCTCTTTCGTAAAACATTGTTTAGTTTCTTAGAGAAAGACGTTGTTTGAGGTTTCATAGCGCCACCATGCCTTTCAACAAGGCATAGTCCCTTGCGTTTCTGCAAGGCTTTTCTATCTTCTGTGGTGCCTTTGTGAGTGGAATTAGTTAGCGAAAGAAGTTGTTCGATTGAGCAAGGAACTTGATTATCCACATACTGGAACTTTTACTGGGTACGGGTCGATGCAAAGTCGGCTGACTGCTCTTGCAGAGGCCAGAGACGTCGATGCCTCGCGAAGGCTTACGGCCGTCGGTTCTAGACGGGCCAAGGCGACACGGTATTGGCAACGCGTCGAGTTATACAAAACTCGGATCGAGGTTTCCATAGCGATTGTACCCGGTGATTATGTCTATGCAGGAAGATGTGTCCTGACTTCCCCTCCGGCCTTGCCGTCAGTTACAAATACGCTATACCTAGTACTGCTTAGCGTGGTTGCGCCCACACTGGAAGAACTCGAGTTTAGGTATTCAGCGATTCCGAGGCTCACTCTTGCGCATACGTCACGGTCTACAAACATCATGGCAGCGCTCAACCTTCATGTTCTATACGCGGTTATATGTGAAGGATTGCAAAATCCTGCAAACCCGAGCACAGCTTGGACCCTAGCACCATCAAACGTAACTGGCTCCCCACAGGGCAGATTGATCATCCGACAAATAGCAAAGCTTACCGCAAGCGGGTATTTATAAGCGGTAGGGAAGAGAACATTCGGAGCATTCGGAAGAGGTTGTTCAGGCATCCAAACCCGGACCCTCCAGCTGCCCACTTCGCCCATCTCGGATCTTGACGGATGATGGATTGAATTGTCAGCGTGACTTCATTGCATTCCTAACCCCACGTTTGCAGTGTTCTCCATTGACAGGACACACGACTCCACATGTTTGCATTCCGATTCCCCTTTCTGGTGGCTTTGTCCTTTCTTCAAATCAAATTCTCTTTGGCTTTTCCAACATCATACCTCGCGCTTCAGCACCGTCCACCACATTGCCCTTCAACATGCCGTTTGAAACAGCACAGAACTGGTCATCTTATCACCTTATACCGCAGTCCGCCGATGTCGCCCTGAATCCGCCAGAATCATACTTCTTTATCACGGATTTCCTAATCATAGCATGTGGCATCCTCTACACACTCTGCTACATGTTCTACACGATCCGAACCTACTCGGACCGCTACTTGGCCGGAACGGTGCAGTTCCTCAGTGCAACCATGGCGTACGAAATCTATTACGCATACATCTGCACCAGTACTACATTCCAACGCATCTGCTTTTTTGTCTGGTTTCTCTTCGATATCACTTTCGTTACAGTGGCGCTCAAGTCTGCATATGCGCCTGGAGAGAGGGCGAGGACGGTGGCCAAGTTGCTGTGGCAGGTACCAGCTTGGATGATGTTTCTCTGGTATGTTGGAATGCTGTGGCCAGATGAACGAGAGCAGAAGACGGCATTTTTCACGGGACTATACCTTGAGTTGCCTATTGGATGGGGGCAAGTTTGGTACCTGCTTCAGCGACAGGATACAAAAGGGCAGTCGCTTGAGATTTGGTAAGCAGGCGATGAAGTTGATGTTACCCCTCACACCAAAGAACCTAACAAAGGGCAGGGTTACGAGATACCTTGGCTGTATTACGGCATTCTTGGTGTTTATCTGGCGGTACTACAATGTGCCAGAGAACTGGTCCTATGTGGGGAACTGGTGGAGCGTCGGCGGCATGATTGTCACACTGGTACCGGAAACCGTGTATCCTTTTGTGTATGTTTGGGCGCACCGGAAGGAGAGGGAGAAGCAAAAGACGACATAAAGCCCGAAGACAACTGTCTAGAAGGACGCCGCTGAATGTCCAGCTGAGAGTTGTAGTCGCCCATTAGTTGTACGGATACCCATATCCTATCGATCAATTCAGTCATCATTTCGAAGATGGAGGAGGTTTGCAAACAGGCTGTCACAATGAATGTCGGAAAGCCGGCTCTGACTATCATGGCGTGACTTGCACCAGGGCCAACACGCGGAACCCAAGACGGACGATCGGCTGACGAGAAACTCGGCCAAGCGTACAGGAGTCGCGAAACGTAAGTGCAGAAGTTTGTCTGGCTCTCTTTGACAACTTGCACAACTAGGTTTCATTTCGAACTCGATGAAAGTGCGCGCGTTAGGCTAGAGACGAAGTAAAACGCAGTAAACAGTGCAAGGCACGCGTATTTGAGATTTTTTTCCAGATTCTCAGCAGGGCATCCTTGCACGACTATGCACAAGCATTCCTGCCGCCCATCTAGGCCGTTCATGGCGTCTTTGACAAGATTGCAGCCACGACACAGAGCGTCTGAAAGTCTGTGCGTAACACTCTGGCGCCCACTGACGCATGGCCGATCCTCAGCCACACCAATTGTTCCGTCGCATCTCCAAGGAGCAGCAACTAGTGACGCGCGATACATCATCTGCTAGCCTGCCCAATTACCCAAAGCTTACTGCATTGTCCTCTGCCTCTCTCCTTACCGTCCATCCATCGTCTATCGACAGGCTCACTTGTCGTCGTCACAATGGGCGAAGCTCAGGATTATTACTCTGGCGGCGCGCCTCCTGCCCCACCCCAGCAGCCGCAGGGCGCATACCAGGGACAAGCATATGGACAGCAACCTCCCCAATACGGCCAAAGCTATGCGCCCCCGCCGCCGATGCAGCAGCAGCAGCAAAATGGCTACCAGCAGAACGACTACGGAGAGAACAAACAAAGCTTCGAGCAGACATTCAAGCTCGACAAGCCCAAGTACAACGATTGGTGGGCTGGCCTGCTGTTCATTGCCGTTTTCCTAGGCTATGTGGCCGTCAGCGTGATTTCGATTCGAGGCTACTGTGAGTATTCCAACTTTCGCGGCGCTGCAGTAGCTTTGGAAATGCTGCTAACCATTGCTCCAGCGCGAACCAACAGCGGAGGCATCTACGGGGGCAACACCAACCAATTCGCCCTCAATTCGAATACCATTATCCTATTCGCTTTCGTGCTCGGCATGGCCATTGTCTTCAGCTATGCCTATATGTGGGTTGCGCGAAAGTTCACCAAGCAATTCATCTGGATCACCGGCATCCTCAACATTGTCTTCGGGTTTGTAACGGCGATTTACATGCTTTCGAGGAAATACTGGTCCGGGGGCATTGTGTTCCTGATCTTCAGCATCTTCTACGTCATTTGCTTCATCAGCTGGATTCCCAGGATTCCCTTCAGTGTGCTTATGCTGCAGACTGCCATTGACGTATCGAAGAAGTACGGACATACCTATGTCGTGTCGCTGATCGGCGGACTGCTTGCTGCGGCACTCGGCGCCTGGTACTCTGTTACTCTGGTCTCCATCTACGTACAATATACGCCAAATGGGGCCAACTCCAACTGTAGAAACGGTGTGGGCGATTGCGGCAATGGCAAGGTCATCGGATTGCTTGTCTTTGTAACATTTGCCATGTACTGGATATCAGAGTAAGCGCTGGTATTGCATTTCGAGTTTCCCGATTGCTAACGATAAAAAAAAGGTGGCTCAAAAACACCATTCACACGACCATCTCTGGAGTCTACGGCTCGTGGTATTTCAACCCGAACGCCATGCCCAAGGGCGCAACTCGCGGCGCTTTCAAGCGTTCTGTGACGTATAGCTTTGGCAGCATCAGTCTCGGAAGCTTGCTTGTCGCTATCATTCAGTTTCTGCGTCAAATGTGCTCGGCTGCTCAGCGTAATGCGGCTGGCGATGGCAACCTAGTCGGTTCAATCTTGTTCTGCGTACTGGGATGTCTCATCGGTATCTTGGAATGGGCCGTCGAGTTCATCAACCGATATGCCTTTAGCTACATTGCGCTCTATGGAAAGAGCTATGTTGCTGCTGCCAAGGACACGTGGAAGTATGTTGCATCCGTGTACCCCCTTTGAGACGGAAGCTGACTTTAGCAGGATGATGAAGGATCGCGGCATCGATGCGCTTGTCAACGAGTGCTTGATCGGCCCAGTTCTCTCCATGGGCGCTACCTTTATCGGCTATGCATGCGCGTTGCTGGCTTATCTATACCTAATCTTCACCTCGCCGGCATACAACGCGAATGGCGGCTATACTCCCGTCGTTGTGGCCTTTGCTTTCCTGATCGGCCTACAGATCTGTAAGTCACGTGCAAACACCAACAACAACGATAAGACTCGTACTCATCATGTGCAGGCAACATTTTCACTACTCCTCTGAGCAGTGGCATCGATACCATCTTCGTTGCTATGGCATGGGATCCTGAGGTTCTCATGCGGGAGCACCCGGATCTTTACCACCGAATGGTTGCCGTGTACCCGCAGGTCCAGCAATCGATTCACGCGTAGATACAGAGGAAAGACGCGCGACTTGGGTAGCGTTAAGAGTGCCTCTTGCTTGGCCTCACCGGACTTTTTCTACTAAAATCATTTTAATCACGAGATACCACGTCAATCGATCGAGATCTGTTACAACACAATTTTTTCACGATGCACTTTCCCATGGCGGGGCTCTTCGAGCGGTGGAGCTGGCTTGGCACAAACTAATGACGGGAGAAGGTACCGATGGCTCCACTCGCGCCTGAGGCTATGACGTAGCACATACCCAGCCCCGTAGACACCAGAAAGTGCCATCGGAGGCTGAGCACGTTGTTGGGAAGTGCATGGTGCTTAGCCATGTCCACGGCCGAGAAGACACCGCGCTGTGAATTCTACAGAGGGACAAGGGTGGTGTGTTTGGTTGGTGGTAACGACTGAGCGATTAATGTATGTTGCTTTTTCTAGCCTTGGCCTTTGAGTTGCCAGTGATGCCCTCGATTGCGACTGCCCTTCTTACACATGTCGCGGCTTGTGCCTGCCTCTGTTCGACCTTAGCGACTACCAATCGGGTTCCTCAACAACGTCACCGCCTTGCGGGGTCTATCCCAGGCCTCAGGCCAGCTTACCCGTCGTACCCCCAACATAAACA
>Ga0265797_10012988_pt1 | contig 10107 bp, 6 predicted proteins | sample P2T30metagenome_FD_192433 | JGI IMG/M metagenome (GOLD analysis project Ga0265797, IMG submission 192433) | Plant litter microbial communities from East Loma Ridge, Irvine, California - P2 T30 | ecosystem: Environmental > Terrestrial > Plant litter > Unclassified | place: USA: California... | reverse complement strand
GCGAACTGCGAACTGCGAACTGACACAGGGTTTTGAGACTTGGAGAATATGCGATTCTGAAGAAACGAACACGCCTTGCGAGGCGAAGATCTTATTTTGGACTTGAGGCCGCGACGTCGACATTGACATAAAACGAATCGAACAGAATGGCCTCTTCTGGTCCTGCGGAGAAGTCCAGAGGCTGGCTGTCTGGAGCAATTGCGCCTTTTCGCAAAGATGGCGCATTGCAACCGTTCAAATTACTGCGACAGGATTGCAAACATCTGGTAAAGCGTTATCCTTCCGACTGGACGGTCTTCAACCAGCTTATCGTTGCGAGCGCCGTATATGTCTTCTTCACCAACTTACTGCCTGGTCTTACTTTCGCCAGCGATCTCTATTCCAATACTGGCGAGAACTGGGGAACTATCGAGGTCGTCTTGAGCACTGGACTATGCGGTGTGATTCATTCGCTGTTCTCATTGCAACCGCTCAACATTCTGGGCGTGACTGGACCATTCTCTGTGCTGGCTGAGAACATCTACAAGCTATGCGAGAACAGCTTTAATATTCCCTTCTTGCCATTCATGGCCTGGTCGCTCATCCACGCTGGCTGGATGCACTGCCTTCTGGCTTTCTTCAACGCGCACGAATGGACTATGCTCTACGTGACGGAATTCAGCTGCGAGATCTTCAGTCTGCTGAACTCGATCATTTACTTCCACAAAGCGGTGCAGGAGCTGGAGCGTGCGCACGCAAACCTACCATTTGAAGGATTCCTGTACGCTATCATTGGCGCAATCGGCACTTTCATCCTGGCCTTGTTCCTTTCATACGCAGAGTCTTGGGAGCCACTGTTCCATCGCTACATCCGCATGGGCCTGCGGGAGTACGCAGCCGCGATCAGTATCATCTTCTTCGTCGGCATTCCCTATGCGGGAGAGATGCACGATGTTCCCAAAGGACGACTTCACACAAGCAGTAGTGCTTTGGTTCCTTCGCTGCCCGGTCGAACACACTTTTACGTCGAGTTCTGGCATCTTCCTGTTGGTTGGGTATTCGCTGCCTTGATTCCCGGAGCTATCATCACAGTCTTATTCTTCTTCGATCACGAAATTAGCAGTATCATTTGCACAATCAAGCGCTTCGGAATTCGCAAACCCACAGGCTACTCTCTGGATATAGTCCTGCTAGGCCTCACTACCGCCCTCTGCGGCATCCTAGGCATTCCACCCGCAAACGGCCTCTTGCCGCAGGCACCTCTACACTCAGAGTCCCTGATGCACGACGTCAAAGGCGAATACACCGAAGAAACAGTCCTCGACAAGCACGGCCTCGAACGCACCGTCCAAGTACCCGTACAAAGAGTCTACGAACAACGCTGGAGCTCTTTCATCCACGCCGCCGCCATCCTCATTTGTATCGCGCCGCCACTCCAGCTCGTACTCGGCTTAACACCAACAAGCGTCCTCGCAGGCCTCTTCATCTTCATGGGCCAGCAAAGTCTAGCCGCGAACCCAATCCTAATGCGCACATTCCACATGCTCACACCGCCGAGCGAACTCCCAGAACTACCTGCTGGTATCAGCAGCTACTGGCCGATTCACGCTTATACGCTGTTTGAGATTGTGATGACTGTTATTGTTTTCATCGTCACTCTCACGATTGCAGGCCCGGCTTTCCCGATTATCATTATTGCGCTGGTGCCGTTCAGGCTGTTAGCTATGAGCAAGATCTGGAGTGCGGATGTGTTGAGATATGTGGATCGGTGGGCTTGTAGGGAGGGCACGCCGGAGGATGTGGAGGATGAGAGGAGGGCTTCGCTTATGGACCAAGATGAGAACGCGGGAGGTTTTCGTGGGACAAGGGATGGCGGAGATGTCGAGAAAGGCGAGAGTGGTGTTAGTGGGAACAGTAGTGGTGCGGAAGTAGACGAGGGAGCACATGGCGCAAAGCGGTAATGCATCGCAAAATGCATTGTTGCCAACACAGAAAGTTTACGTTGCTTCCTTTGCCGTGCGCTGCTTCCATTCAGGCGCCAGCCTGATACTCCAGTGAGACCACACTTCACTTACCGCCAGCAGCGTTGATGGCATCCTCTACTCTTGTCTCCGACACATCCACATGTCCCTGCTGTGAGTTACATTTCCAGCTTCGACATATGGACAATCGTGCGTCTATGGGACTAATGCATCAGGCTGCTTTGTCTGAGCAATGGTAAACTGGGTCGAGAGCTTTCACTGCTTGTTTAGTGATCTACCGGCTTCATGCAAAGCTGCCTGGGTCAACTCACTCAACAAGGGAGCAAGGTGCTTCACTCCACAGATGTTGAAGGTGCAGGTAGGGTGGCATTGGATAGCTCCATACGACGTCCCTGAGTCACGCTGATCAAGTGGTCGGCATGTCTACGCCTGCATTGCATTGCAGTGCATCGCGTACGCACAACAGTTGCTTGACAGCTCCAAGCTCCTGCAATTTATCTGGAGTCTCTTGCTGTCGCCACGTCAAGTTGTTGATATACATGTGCATGACACTTGCTGGCTTGGCATAATACATGGAGATAGACTATATGTGATCCTCCCGAGCTTGCCGACACCTGCGGATAGTGGGCCGCCTTGCGTTGGCTCGACTCGACTACAATGCACCCACTACACATCAGTTATGCATTGCAGCTTCCAATTTCCACGGTTTGCATTGACGTAGCAGCTGACAACAAGTTCTAGTGGTCTTCTAAGTAGCAGCGATATCAAGTATTGGCCTCGAATCATCCCTGCACAACCAGCCCGTGACTACGGTTGACGACAAAGGAAACACTGCGTGTATACTTGGCACCACGGCCATGAGCTTCTTCCCAAAACGCCGCGAGCACGGAGCTATCTGCAAGAGTGCAGCGTGTGACCTGAGCGTTTGACTTGTACCGAACTCAAAAGACTCTCTAGCATGTCAGCGATGTGCTCGTTCGTGAGGACTCTTGGCCAATCGTACCTTGCACTCATTGTTGAGAAATGCGGTGTGTTGCTTGACAGCAAGCTGCAGCATAGCGACATGCAACGACTCACACCAAAGCTGCATTACTTCTCACAACCATCACATCGAGCGGCTTGAAAGGATTTGGTTAAGGATGGCCATGCATTTGCCTGTTCTGGACGACACAAACGCGGAAAGCAAGCAGACAGGCTCTCGACGATGTCACATATGGAACCTCGTACTTCCTGTCAATAGCAAAGATCAGAGTGTGTTATTACCACCGTCTCCCCGATCCTCAACACACAACACGCAATGGCCCTTCCATACCCCGAAGGCGAGGTCTTCTTCAAGCGCTCAGTCCTCAAGAAGAATGAAAACGGCCTGGATCCAGATAACCTGTCATCTTTCAATTCTCACGCCCTCGTCGAATGGTGCTGGAACGATGGGGCATTTGGCAGTACCTTCGGACGTAACGTCATCGAATACGTTGCAGGAAAGTACGAGAAAGACAAAAGATACGCACACTGGGAATCGATGATGTTCTTGTTCGGGACCAGAGAGGGCTTCGAGAACCCTGTCAAGAGGGAGTCAGATGGTGCGCACGACAGTCGACACTCCGGCATCGAGCGAGTGATCAAGACCAAGTTGCCAGGCAAGACGGAGGAGTACGAGAAGCGGGCGAAGGGTGGACCTCTGATGACGGCTGTCACACCGATCAAACTTGATCCGAACCAGCCTTACATGTTCATCGACCTGAACGTCCCCATCCGAGCAGTCTACTTTCCCCTGGCGCAGAAACCCAGCACGATGTTCCCTGATCTGTGCTCATACCTCATGGTTAATTTCAGGATGAGGCAAGGCGTCGAGATGTTCGACGATGTGAAGAAATACGATCCATTGAGTGGCGTCCCAACGAAACAGCAGCAGGACGAACACACAGCGAGCCTCGTAAGCGCGATAACCGGGAAATTCACATCAGCCGCATCAATCGCATCCACTGCATCGACCGCACCTGTTGCAAAAATTGCGTAAACCACGCCGAAAACGCGACGTCGTTTGGACCCTACAGATCCGGAAGACCAGAAGCTCCTGATGGAGAATGTGGAGATAGATGAAAACGGGCTCATGGTCAAGAAAATGAAGTTCGACCTCTACAGCGGACTTGGCATCCTTCCTAACCGTGAGTGCATTGCTCTGTATAGCTCTAAGATCATGATCTGGTCAAAAATCGCAACTGAAAGGCTACTGACCTGCGCTAGACATGATCAGCTTGTACATCCCCGGAATCTACAACTACCTTATCCTGCCACGCCAACTACGGAGCGTCGAGAGAGGCCTGTTCATGCCAAAAGATCCCACGAAGAGCTTGATTCGAGTCCACAACAGGGATGCTATCAACTATAACAGCAACTTCATCACACCAAAAGTCATCAGCCAGGAATTGTCTCTCGGAATTGACATGACCAAGATCCTCGAAGGACATCTCGGCGTCCAGGTCGTCTGGCAGCCATTCGACATCCCAAAACCAGAGGAAGCTCACAGGATGTTGAAAAACCTGGCCGTGGCTGGGATATCCTTCGTGCCCGGCATAGGACCGCTCGCCTCTGCGTGCTTCACTGTGTTCCTGGCCATTGTCAGGCATCACGAGAAATTCGAAGAAGAAGGTCCGCTCGAGCTGGGCGGTGAGCTTCTTAGAGATACAGCGGCCGCCGCAGAGGCCATTGCTGACTACCTGCCCAAGAACAGCGCAGAAGGCAAGCTAATGGGCTTCCTCAGCAATGTTGTCGGAGCCGTTGGAAAGGTGGCTCCCAAGAGAGTGGAGGCGCAGGAGTGATAGGGACGGGTGAGGGCATCGGCCTATACATAGCCAAGTTGTAGATTTCAATGAAAGCTGCGCACCCAGTCATTGTTTTGCTGTCCTGTGTCGTAGCAGTTGTTCGCAATCAGATTGGGAATTCGAATCGACGTATGAATTCTTCAAAGTGCCATCCTCAACCCGTCTTTCCATCAAGTGGTGCATGATGCATGACCAATCATAGATCGTCGTCGTCTTCACCGTTGTAAGCATAGCAGCCCGACATGTTCTCCCACCCAATCTCCCAAGGTGGGAGTGTGATGTTTTGCATGTTGACATACGGAGCCGTGGCGCTCTTCCAGGACGTCAGAGTCGTATAGCAGTACTCAGCAACCTGGAGCTTCCGGTTCACGAGCTAAAGATCGCGGCGACAAGTGCATGGAGAGCTGGAATACTCATGCGGGTGCATGAAGTCCAAGATCCGGAAGATTAGTTCTGGCGGCAGAATCTCAAGCGTCCCAAGCGGGCTTGTCTCATCTGACTGTTGATCGCAGAGCGGTTCCGAGTCCGTTGGGCTCGGTCTCCAGAGTAGGGAATACCCTGGCGGAGCCTTGTGATCCATCCAAAGTTGGTGCTTGTTCGCTGTCCAGATGGGACCGTCCCGGGGGTCGTGCCTCGACGAACGCAGCCGGGAATATTCGAGAGGCCTCAGATAGGACCGCGGTTCTTGGAAGTTTTGAACTTTGGTTGGACGAGCTAAAGCGCGTCGACAAGTATACCGAAATTACGAATAGCTGCACGGGCGTTTAAGCTTCAAGATTTTGGAAGGTCTGATTTGGTAGACTAGAGGTGTTCCGCATGGGCTTGTTCGCAATCGCGGCTGGGTGTTGGTCAGATCTCAAGGTCGCTATTCATACTGCGACCGACTGATATACCGATGGAGGAACGCGCAGCGTGAAAGACTGTAAATGAATTAAGGGTTGTAAAGTAATAACAAACTGCTAAAAGAGCCGAAACTCGCCTCAATATATACCAGCAATGTCGAATTTTGTAGCGGCTGCTGCCTAGATTTAGGCTAGCAAGAGTGTCGCCTACCTGCCGCCTTGTGCAATGTATGTCAGGACTCTTGCGGAACATCTACCGCTATGCCGTTGAGCATGGTAATTTCAAGGCACGTTCTTGGGTCTCATGAACGACGGCAGTAGCCCTCTGATTCCGTTACCCCAAAAGCATAATAATCACGTAATGCCTACAAAAGCATGAACGCTACCAATCTCATACTGATGCAAAAACCACCCGATCATGGCCATACGCCCGAGAAAGAAGACCTGTCGCGATGGCTTGGGACAAATGGAAAATAAACTACCAGCCTCGAGTCCAAATGACAATCTGCGATCGCTGTGCCTGCTAAATCAGGCCGGATCGATGTACAGGCGTGCTCCCAACGAAATCCTCCATAGGCAGTGTCATGCTGCTCATCCTTTGCGACGATCAAGAATTGTGCAAGAGCCGGCGATGTCGTTCAGCTCCTCAAATCCCCTCCCTCATCAGGATCGCGTGTTCCTCCTCGGAGATCATGGCCAACACGAAGTTTTTGTCGATTTCATTCAGCTTCCTGAGCGGCACCTCAATTAGATCGGCGTTCTTTCCAGTCAGCTGCACGATTCCAGGTCTGACTCCACCGAGGTCGCCCTCGACGCTGCTGGCTTCGTCTCCCCACTTCCTCCAGCTCTTGCCTTTGGTCTTATCGTAGGTTTTGAACATGGTCTCGATACGCTTCTGACCAGCCTCTGCGAGCTTGTCCGTCTCTTGAAGCAGCGGCTCGACGACGACAGCCTGGTAGATGTGCTGAACTTCTTCGACGGTCAAACCCTGTTGCTCAGCGAAGGGCACGAGGTTGATGTTTTCTTCGAGGTAGTGAGCGAGGGCCAAGTACTGGTCCTTAGGCCAGCGGTTCAAGAAAGGCGGGTTGATGCAGAATTGCTTCGAGTCGCGAAGCTTGACGGGCGAGTCCGGAGAGATGTAGACCGGAACGTACTGGGGTGCGATGGCGGGGATCTTGTGCAGAGCGGAGAGAGGCTTCTGTGGTGCGGCGGCTGTGGTGGCTTTATTGGGTGTTGGGTCCGCTGGTCTCGAGACCTGGCCTGGTGGAAGGCGCTGAAAGGCTGGAGTTGTAGGAGATGCCTTGCGTGTGGATGGCGGGGCAGGAGTGGCGGTCTGCTTCTTGGTGGCACCATCGTTCAGAGCACTGATGTGGTCGATTTCATCATCATCGGTGAGGTCCACAACAGGGATTGCTGTATTTTTCCCGGCGTTGCCGGACGCCTTTGGCTTCGAGTCGGCAGTGAAATCGATCAACCTCGGTTTGACCAGAGAAGGCGAAGTCGTGCCAGGCGCACGGTTGAATGGATCTGTGAGGTCTTCACCGCTAGGAGACGAGTGATTGTCAAGTTGGAAGCGGTTGATGCCCTTCACCAGAGTCACAGGCGCAGCGTTTTGGGCCGAGGAGACGGAGCGCTTCGTCGGGGTCAAGGGCTGAGTCTGACTGTTGGCACCACCGTTGGTAAGTGCCTCCTCGGCCGTGAGATCCAGAGTGTCAGGAGTAGCGACTTGCTGGAGTGGGCTGCTGCGCTTGCTCGGAGAGTGGCAGTCTTCGATGTTATCGCCATCGGTCTCGCGCTTGCGCTTTGGCGTGGAAGGGCTCTCGTCGGCCACGGGTTGTGTGGGCTTGAGGACGGGCAACTGAGGCGGCGAGAACTCGAACTCGGACTCGGGATTCAAAGGGGTGCGAGACATGGTGCAAGAAGAGCGAAGACTTGTCAATGAAAGTTGGATTTTGGAGGTTAAAAGTGGCGATGTGATGCGAGTCGAGAAGCTTTGCTGTAATAACGAGGCGGAATGTGTGCGGTGCTTGTGGTTTTTGGCGAGCGGTTGAGAAGCAGGAATTGGTTTGCGAAGAAGAGTGGTGAGCAGTCGAAAGGTCGCGCCGGGAGGTTGCTATTGTCATCAGGCGAAACGCCAAGCCATGCACAATAGCATGTGACAGCCCGAGCTCGCGCACTTCACTTAACCTCGCCGATCGTGGCCGCGCTTGCCACCTTGAAGAGCACCTTAACTTCCTACTGCTTCGACGCCATCTCGTCAACACCCTTCGCAAACCCCTCACAGCTCGCCACAAACCCCCAGCTCTTCTGCGCGTTATACTCCATGCACTCCTGCGCGAAACCAGGACTCGACGTCCCCGCCCCATCACTAAGCAACACGCAATCATAACCCTTCGAGAAAGCATCCTGGAGTGTCCCTCCCACACACTGATCCGTGTTGACTCCCGTGAACAACAAGCTCGTAATCCCCTGCTCCTCCAAGAAACCCTCCAACTCTGTCCTGCCGCCCCAAAGAGCCGACATGCGATTCTTGTGAATCCACACATCAGGCTTCATTTCCAAGTTCCTCCCCTCCTCATAAACGCCCTCCAACTCCCCGTATAGCCCCGAATTCCAAGCTCCCCTCATCAACAACCCACCAGCATCGACCTCCCCTCCCTTCCCATCGTCTCTCATCCCAGTCTCCCCTCCCAACCCAACATACACAGTCCCATCCTTCCCCGACCCCTCCGCCCCCACGGCTCCAAAAGTCCTCAACATACTCGTTGGCATACTCTCAACTTCCTCCTCCGTCAATCCCCAATTAACCCACACGACCCTCACACCTGCCTTCCTAGCAGCCGGAATCGCATGCTGAATGAGCTGACCCATGGCTTTGTGTCCCGGGCCTTGAGGGTTGCGGCCGAAAGCCGGCGAGAGGAAGAAGTTTTGCATGTCGATGATGAGGAGGGCTGTTTTGGCAGGGTCGAGGGTAATCGGTTGCGTAGTTGTGGCCAAGGTCAGGCGCGGGTTGATTGGAGGGGAGGTTGGTGTGGGAGGGTGGGTTAGGTCGAAGCCGGTGGAGGGGTGGTAGAGCCAGAAATTTTTGGTCGGAGAGCCGATTATTGTTGGAGGACTGGTGGTTGTGGTTTTGTTGGGATGGTTGTCGGTGGTGGGTTCGGTGGCCATTGTTCCAGAGAGTTGGAGTTGAGAGTTGGTGTTGGAGAAGATGGTGTTTTTGTTGATGTAGTGTGTCGATTGCTGGAGCTCGCAAGCTTATGGGGGCAAGGTCGTAATTTGGCTATTAAACGGCAATTTCAATGATTCAGTCTTGGAGTTGCTGCACTGTGATAGTTTGTGCCTGATGACTTGCTAGTCAATGGCAAACTGTTGTTTGATCAAACCGACGTGAGCAAATCAATACTAGCAGAACTGGGTGGTATTCGAGGCTGAAGTGATTGGCTGTAATACTGTATAGAAGTGAGCATCAGAGATCAAAATAGTATTACCTTACCACTTGATCCATTTCCTCTTCTCCTGCAGCCGCAATGCCCGCATGGCCGTCTTTGCCATCACAGATAGACACGATAGCAGAAGCGGGGATGGTCGATAAGCAAATCTATGTCTATCACGAGTCTACCTTCCTTTTTCGGCCAGCTCATGCCAGAAGCGTGGGGAGAGCTATCCCTTACCCGCAAGGTTACGTCCGATTGTGAGATGTCAATGAACTCAGGAAACATGCATTTCCGAGTTTACTTGTCGCTATCTTTCAATTGATGACTGGTAATCAGTATGTACGAAAGCTGCGTAGGATAGATCGCACCTACTTTTGCAGCTCACGCCTGGCAGACAGATGCACCTTTTTGCTTGCATGCTTCCAATGAAAACACGAGCAGCCGCCGGTGGTGTCGTCTTTCTCTCATCTCTCATCTTCTCTCGACTGCCTCAAGAGAATATCATCCTACCCTTTCACTTGTGCCCATTGAGCACACAGACACCCTCCTCCGTTCCAAATACCCTAAGCCTATTGCCATAGACCCTCCAGAAATCGCCTCCAAACCTCGGCATACCGCCTTCAATTCCCTTCTCAACAGCAAGGCTCTTCTTTCTGCTCATCACGAATGGATCCTCGGGGTTCTCGGGCGCGAGCGTCGCATCACCACCGGCCTTCCACGTCGCTCCGAGAGAAGAGGGCACGAAAGACTCAGCTTTAGGAGACAGAGAGAGGAGCGGGCTTGAGGTGCGCTGGTTCTTAAAGGAGGAAGCTCCGGGGACAGGGAGGGTGGCTGACGCGAAGGGTGCTGGCGGCGCAGGAGCAACGCTGGGCTCTGCGACTGTGCCGTTCAGGTTCAGAGCTTTGACGGCGGCAGATAGCAGACTCTTGCCAGTTCCTACTGCGGCTTTGACTGGTCCAGAAACGAACTGTTGACCATCTACCTTGACACCTCCTTGACCGAGCTCGTCCACATCGTCCACGTAAGCACCTTCGTGTTCGAGTTTCAT
>Ga0265797_10012987_pt1 | contig 10108 bp, 4 predicted proteins | sample P2T30metagenome_FD_192433 | JGI IMG/M metagenome (GOLD analysis project Ga0265797, IMG submission 192433) | Plant litter microbial communities from East Loma Ridge, Irvine, California - P2 T30 | ecosystem: Environmental > Terrestrial > Plant litter > Unclassified | place: USA: California... | reverse complement strand
CTCAAGGTCGACCTGCCACCGGGCGGCAACAACGTCACCCTTGAACCCGAGGGCGGCTGGGCGCGGTGGGTGGAAAGCGGGCGCAAGCCGACGCGGATCTTTCGCGATCAGTTGTTCTATATCTCGGCGTCGTCGCGCTTCAAGGTCATGTTGCTGTGCCATTCCTATGGAGGAAACGTCTGCAAGCTGGGCAATCCGGAGGGCAACAGCACTGAAGTTCTGGTCTCCATGAGTTTGCCGCCCGGTATTACCGCCTTGGGCGCGCCAGTCAACCGCCTTCCATTGCGATTCAACCTATGGGCCGGTCCTTTTCAGCCTGGCCTGTACGTCGATCGCAAGCCCGGCACCTTGCATTTCGACATGACACCTTTTGCGATCGACTTCCTGCTCAGGCCCGGGGCCAGCGGCAGGTTGCTGGGCAACGTGACCATCATCTGGGATTCGGACGTATGAGCGCTGCAGTCAGGACATTTGCCAAATTCGTGGAGTTGAAAACGATGAACCGAGGATTGCTGCTGAGCCTGCTCAGCGTGTTTTGCCTGACGGCGCAGGCCGGGCCACAGATCAATGTGGGCACGGTATACGACTACCTGGATGCCGATAAAAGTACCTACCTCAAACGGGTATTCAACAGCGGTGACGCCACGGCGTTCGTCAAGGTCAACGTGCTGGAGATCGTCTACGAGGCGGATGGAACGTCAAAGGAAATTGCCGTGGTCAATGCCGCCGACGGCGCCTCGCGCAATGGCCTGATGGCCAGCCCGGCGCGGCTGATCGTACCGGCGCAAGGCATGCAGGGCACGCGCCTGCTGTACATGGGCGAACGGGATCGCGAGCGCTATTTCCGCGTGCGGTTCGTGCCGGTCGTGCCGGAGCAGGAGGACAATTTCGTCGTCAGCAATGAAGAACGCGATGACTACAAAAAATCGCTCTCGGCGGGGGTCAACGTGATGACCGGGTTCGGCACGATCTTCTTCGTGCGCCCGAAAAATGCGCGTTTCGACACGGCGATCAATGAAACCGATACGCGCTATGAATTGCGCAACAACGGCAACACGGTGCTCATCATCGACGAATTCAAGAGCTGTTCGCTGAGCAAGGAAAGCGACTGCGGCGCGACCACCAAACACCATGTGCTGGCCGGCAAGACGTTCGCCTTCGACAAGGAGAAAGGCCGCGAATACCGCTTTTTCCTGATCGAGGGCGCCGACAGAAAAGCCCTGAAAGTCGCCAGCCGCTGACACGCTTTACCACTGACGCATCGGGTACCCGACATGATCAAGCAATGCATCGCCCTCGTGCTGCTGGCAGTTGCCGGCACCGAGGCCTGGGGCGCGCGGGAGGAGCACACTTTCGAAGTGTCGCTGACCATCCCCAGCCGACCTTTTTACGTCATCCCGGCGGAGCCGGACTGGATTCACCGGCCCCAGCGCCTGAATTGGGATTACCCCACGTCAACGCTGGGTAACGTGGAGAAAAACTTCGATGTGCGCCATGACAGCAGTGCGATCGAGGCCCGTTTGCTGCTCGATCCTTATCTGGAAAACGGCCGGCCGGGAGAGATCATCGAACTGCGCGTGACCTTCAACGGCGTCGAGCTGAGTTCACATGCCATCCCGCGACAAGTGGTGTCCCGGGAAGAAGCCGCCGCCGGCAAACGTGTTGCGCTGAAGATCGAACCGATCGAACCGGCCGGAGGCTATCGACCCGGTGACTACTCCGGCAACGTGTTGCTGATGTTCAACGCCGGCACACCGAGTGCGGGATGACAATCATGACTACGAACGGGCGGGCCGCTCAGCCTTTGAAGAAAATGACCAGCGCGGTAGGCGTACTGATGGCGTTGGGCATGACTCAAGCGCATGCGGTCAATCAGGAGATTCGTGCGATGTTTCAACCGGATCCGTCGCAGCCGGGTAAAAATCTGTTTATCAACCAGACGCCCAACGGGGGCTACTGTGTCTCCTTTCCGGACAAGTGCGCAGCCAATAATATGTTCAGCATCGAATTGCCTGTGCGTCACGATTCAGATCGTGCGCTTGTGCCCGGTGATGATGTTTCGCTGCGAGCGCCCGCTGACTGGCGCCGGTTGACGGTGACCAATCAGGACACACAGGAAACGGAGATCGTCGAGGTGCGTATTACTGGCATTGGCTCAAGATTCGTCCTGAGTCATAGAGTGCAGGATCTGACCGGTATCGCCAACGCCGCGCAGGCGCATGACCGGCTCTGGACCTCACAAACCGGCTGGCTGTATGCCCCGGCACCCTGCGGCGGAAGTGGTCTGGCAGGATATAGCGACACGAGCTACCGTTTTTTCTGGCATACGCCGGTGCTGGCTTCCTGTACCAAGACCGCCGCGTTCCGCATTCCCGCGATGTATTTCGAAAAACTCGATTTTGCCTATGAGCTGAGAACGCCCAATCCGTTGGGTATGTCGAGCGGGCTGTATACCGGATCAATCGCCTACACCGTCGGGCCTACCGGCGATTTCCAGCTGGGATCAATGATGAGGCCCGACGACGGCAGCATCACTCTGGATTTCGTCCTCGACGTGCTACACACCCTCAAAGTCGATATCCCGCCCGGCGGCAACCATGTCTTGCTGGAACCTCAAGGTGGCTGGCAGGGCTGGCTGGAGAGCGGACGGCGGCCGACGCGGCTGTATCGCGACCAGACATTCAACATCTCGGCTTCGTCGAAATTCACCATGAAACTCGAGTGCGAGCATGATCTTGGATTCGGCGATGGCTGCGCCATCATGAACCGCGAGACGGGCTATGCCGGCGCGGTCGACGTCAGCGTCAGCCTGCCCCACGGATTGACCGACAGCGCGGGACGCCCGGTGCGTAACGTGCCGTTGGGCCGCACGGCGACCGCACCCTTTCAGCCTGGCATTTACGTCGACCGCAAACCGGGCACGTTGCACTTCGAAGTGGCGGAGCAATACACCAACTGGCTCATCGATAACGCCGGTGACAAACCCTACAAGGGCAACATCACGGTGATCTGGGATTCCGAAGTGCACTAGGCCACAACCATCGGCCAGACCTCGAGCGGCGCTGGCCGAATCGCGTCAGAAAACAATCACAGGCCGGCTCTGGCCATCGCCTCACGCGTCAGGCGCCGGGACAGTTCGCGGCGTTTGTACGCGATGCCGTCGTACAACTCCAGATAGCGTTCCTCGCTCAGCGGTGCGTCGTCGAACAGGTCGCCGTCGGCCGCGATGCCCAGTGCTTCTGCCAGGGTCTGGATGCGGCGAGTCAGTGCGTGCATGTTCGTCCGTGCGGTCGGATTGGCCCACTCGGCCTTAGCGTCCTTGAGCTCATCGAGTTGCTCGCCCTGGCGATCGTACAGGCGATTATTTTCTGCGTATTGCTCCGGGTACGTTTTCAGCAAATGGTTTTCCCAGAAATTATCCGACCCCAGGCTGATCATTCCGTTGACCAGGCCATCGCCGGCTTCACCTTGGGTGATCGTGGCGTAGGCAGCGTCGAGTTTTTTATGCGTCACCCCCGAGCGCTTGCGGTACAGCATGTCGTCGGTTTGCCAGGGCAGTTGCAGGCGCTCAGCCAGACCGGTCTCGTAGGCCATATGGACTTCAACTTCATCCGGCGCCGGGATGCTCGGGTCGCTCTTATTGAGCGCCTCCTGGGTCTTGTACTCGAACGCCGCTTCATCGCTGACGCGATTCAGGCGTGCCGCACCGCGCGCCAGACGCACGAGACGGTCTTCCAGCACTGCGGGTGAAGTCGACTCTGTGTAGGCCTTGGATACCAGCACTTTCATGCCCAGCGAGTTGAATAATTGCGCGCCGAGATCGCCGCAATCCCCGGGCGAGACAATCTGCCTGAACAGTGTTTCGCGCAGTTTGGAGTCGACGGCGGCGGCATCGACCATTTCCCAGACCCGCCGGGTCAGTCGCCGACGACCCTGATCGCTGCGGTAATCGGCGCTGTCGCGCTGCTTGCGAATCACGCTGAAAAAACCGGCCGAATCGGGCTCTGCGATCAGGTCATGCCAGGACTCCTTGCGCCAGGTGCTGAGCGCGCCGGACGGACCCATTCCCGTAGCGGGGGCGTCGCTGGGGAAATCGCTCCAGTAGCTGAGTTCGTCGTCCGCCGCGGGGGAATAATCCTGTACAAAAGACAGGCCGGTAGAGGTCCGGTACTCGCCTAAGCGCACCCGGTCTTCGTTGCTCAGCCGTGTCTGATCGAAGCGAGCCCGACTGAGCACAAAGGCCTGATCAGAGCCGGCTCTGACCGTCGGCAAGGTGTCGAGGGGCGCGCCACGCAAATCCAGCATCAGGCTGCGCGGGCGTGGTTTGGCCACTGAGTCGACAGTGAACAGACCTTCGGGCCAGGTCTGGATACGCGAATTGGCTAGGTGCAGGCGCGCCAAGTGATTCATCGCGCTGACATCGGGCGGCAGGTCCAGTGGGTTGCCGTTGAGGTTCAGGGTGCGCAGTCGGGTCAATCGGCCCAATTGCCGGTTGGCTTCGGCATTCAGCGTGATGCGGTTGTCGGCCAGATCCAGCTCCTCCAGGTTGGCCATCAGTCCGGTTACGGACGGCAGTTCGCGCAAATCGCATTGGCGAGCGCTCAGTTGGCGCAGGTTGGGGAAGTGGCTCAGCAGCACGCTGGGGTCCGGCGACAGGCGCGCCCGGTCGAGATTCAACGCCGTGATGCGATCAAAGTACTTTTTCATCCCGGGGCGTTGATACAACGTTTGCCACCAGCGTTCCAGTTCCGGGCGGGCGATGGTCGAAGACAAGTCCAGCGTGTAACCCTGGTCGGGATGCACGCTGCGTTCGCCGAAAATTTCACCCTGGCGATCAAAACATTCGATCAGGCGCTCCTCGATGTGCCGCCCGCCTTTTTGCATGAAATCCGCAGAAGCGCCGTAAATGGGTTCACCGTTGGCATCCACGCCGGCAGGGTAGCTTTCCCGCCAGCGCTGCAATTCGTTATGCAACTGCGTTCGGTCGTTTTCAAGGCTCGCGATGGCCTCGACCGGTTCGCCCTTGCGCTTGAGTGTCTCAACAAATGCGCTGACTTCCCGGGGGCTCATCTTCGGATAGAGGTCCTTGATCCTTTCTTCAGGTGTCGAGCGTCGAAAAAGGCGGGGCCAGCCGCGCACCAGTGTTTCGGTTTCGATGCTCACGGCTCGCTGAATCGGCGGTTCGGCCAATGCCGTGCGGCGGTTGGCGGGCGCTTGCGCCAGCTCCATCAACCACAGTTTGAACGGCCGGCCCTGGCCGCGCCTGTAGCCCACCGCAGACAGTGTTTCATCCGGCAAGGCGCGCAAAATCGCTTCGTAGAAATCGTCGGCGCCGTGCAGCTTGAGATTGTTGGCGTCGAGCACTTCGTAACGGCCATGCTCGTCTCTGATCAAACGCCTGATGGTGGTCGCGTCATCCGGACCGAGCTCACAACGCAACGGTCCTGCAGGGGTGCCGTCGCGCACTTCGATCCGCAGGTTGCCGAAGGCGTCCGTATGGTTGCGCAAAGCGCTCAGCGCCAGCCGTTCGGTCATCGGTGTGGGTGGGGTGTCGCGGTAGAAACCGTCATAGGCGCGGCTGGCCGAGGCTTCGAAATCGAGTTCGCGGGCCTGATGTTTCAGGCGCAGCGGCAAGCGATGCTCGTCGCCGATGCGCTGCAATTCAGCCGGGCTGGCATCGCTCAGCAGCTTTTCCGCCAAGGGCAGCGGCAACTCGGGAAAACGCTGCCTGATGATACGAACCTTGCGTGTTCGCGGTCGGTCGGCGGCCTGATAGAAGCGTCTGGCAATGTCATCGCGGCCGGACTCTACCGCCTCGGCGAGCAAGTCGCGAAGGGCCTGCGGACGGGCGATCGCCGGCACGTCGCGCTTGAGCAGCGCGCGCATTTCGCCCTCGTTGAGGAAATCATTCAGACGTTCGGGCAAGCGGCCGGCATTGAGATCCGCCTGGCTGATGGTCAGGGTATCGGCTTCGCCTGCGGAGGGATCGCCGTATTGGCGCGAGTAGCCTTCCACCTGCTCGTAAGTCACTTTGATCGCGCGCCGACCGGGCCAGCCCGGCAAGCTGGTAGCGATCGGTTCGAACCAGTCGGCGGGTGGTTTGAGCGGGCGCCCGGCGCGAATGTCCGCGCTGGCGAGGCCCACGTCCGCGCGGGCGGTGAAGCGCTTGAGCGAATCGGTCAGCAACGGCGGCGGCGCGCTGCTGCTGTCATGCATGGCGCGCAGCTCATCGTGAGCGGTGCCGCTGCTGGCGCGGATCTGCTCCAGTTCGGTCGCGGAAAAACGCTCGACGCTGTGACCCAGGCGCGGCATCAAGGCGCTGTCGTGCCATTCGAGCGGGTTCTCCGCCTCGTGCCGCCAGGCGCCCTGTGCGTTGTGTTCGAGGATCGGTTTATACGCGTTGGCTCGCTGCGGATGCTTGATGCGGTGAACGTTTGCAGATTGATGACTGAGCGCTTTTTCGACGCTGTAGAGCTTGCTCTCCAGCGGCAGAACGGTTTGGCTGCCCAACTGATGCAGGCCATGCGGGTCGGGTTTCGATGAAGCGGCCAGTTGCAGGTCGTTTTGTTCGTAAGGCGCAAGATCCGGGTGCCACAACGAGGCTTTGCCATCGGGCAGTTTCACCGGCTTCATAGCCTCGACCAACGGTGACAGCTTGAGTTTGAAGGCACTGCCGATTTGCGCACCGGCACCGAATGCCGCCAGCTGAATCACGCTGCTCACCACACCGATGATGTGTTCAGCTGCCTCGATTTGCTGGCCCTGTACCAGATCGGCCACGCCTTCGACCACTTCCCGAGTCAGCTGATACGCGCTGTAGGCGAGCATCAGTTCGCCGAGACCGGGCACGAACGGTGTGGCAATCAGCAGCGCGACGTTGAAAATGTCCGAAACGATTTTCTTGAAGTTGTCCCACCACGCCCAACGCGTCTGGCTGTCGGTGTCAGCGGTGGACACGGCGATCTCCCGGCCGTCATTGAGAATCTTGTCGAGTTTGCGTAGATAAGCGTGTTGCCAGTAATCACCCTGCAGGCGGGTCTCAGCGAGCCGCAGATTCGGGCTGTCCACCGGGTCCTTGCGCCATGGCGGGCGTTGGTCGGTCGAGCTTTCAGGCGGGTGATACCTGACAACGAACAGGCGTTGTTCCAGCTCGGCAAAGAAATGCCCGCGCTGTTGCTGGTCGATGAATTGACTGAAGAACTGGCGATACGTCTGTCGCGTCGCAGGGCACAAGCGATCCTCGCGCAGCTGTCGGAGCAGTTCGCTGCCGAATGCCTTGAGCGAGTCGTATTGCTTCAGCGGATGATCCGGATCGTGTGGCACATAGGCGATCACGGGTCTTGCACCGGCAGCGTCGCTGGCACCGTGTGGCAACAGCATGATCCCGGTCATCGGCTGGTCGAGCAGCGACAGGTCGTACCAGCGAACCGGCCGCTGTGTGCCGGGGGGCGAGAATTTGCTGGTGGCCAGGCGCAGCACCTTTTTGTGTGCATCGTCCTCGATGTCGCCCCTGATCAGCGCCATGTGCGCCGCGACGACAAGGGCGTCCTTCTGGCTTTGCAACACCTGGTAGCGCAGCAGACTTTCGGCCAGCGGCTGGGCTGGCAACAGCGTGCCTTCCAGATGCTTTTGGTACTGCGCACCCAGGTCCAGCTCGCGACACAGCGTCTGGAACTGTTGAATCGACATCTTGTGCCGGAGCGGCAAAACATCGAACAGACCACGCGCGTCGGGCTGGCTGATGTATTGCGAGTCGGGCCCGGCAATTTCCGTGCTGGCAAAGTTGTGCAGCGCGGCGTCCAGCAGCGATACCGTACGTGTGACGGCGCCAGCAGAAAGGTCAAGCGCATACCAGGGTGTGGCTGCCGGAATGTACAGGCGCAGCCAGGTGGTTTTGACATCCGGTTCGATCCCGTACACCGCTTTTATTTTTGCCTTGAGCAAGGGTTCGGCGAAGGTGTACAGGTCGATTTTCGCCAGCAGGTGATCAACTGCGTTCTGCGAGCCCCACGCCTTGAGATTGGCGGCGGCGAGCCGTTGCTGATCCTTGGCAGAGGCTGTCTGGTACCACGGCTCGATATTGAAAGGCGTGGCGGCCAGCGCTTCGGCGCGACTGACGGTTGCGGTCTTGAACGGAGTACTGACGGCGGATTTGATGAATTCGTAGTGGCGCCCTTGGTCTGGGTTGTCATCCGGCACGGGAGAGAGGGGCATGGCAATCATCCTTGATTGGTTGAGGAATGATCAGCCTACCCACGACGGGGCAAAACAAAAGTTCAAAGAACGGGAGGCAAACGGCGTTCCAACGCCGTAACCCGACGAAAATTCGAATCGGAAAAATGCAGGGTTACCACCTGCGAAAGTAAAAAAACCTCACCCTGAAGCGTTTACCCCGACACGCTTTGTTACCTCAAGCTGCGCTGACCGTGCTCGACCAGCGCCACATCGGTGTTTTGCGCAGGGCGGCATTGCGAATCGCTGCCCGGTTGCAGATGCGGCGTGAGAATCGGCGCCATGCCCTTGAGTACCTGTGTGGGCAGGGCCGAGGTGAACTTGAAGTTTTCCGCCGAGCGCCCCGGAACGAACGCGGTCAGGGTGCCGAAATGGTGATCGCCGATGTAGAACACAAACGTCGCGGTGCGGTTGATCGACTTCGAACTGATGATCCGCCCACCGGAGCCGATCGCGGCAATGCGGTTGTCGCCGGTACCGGTTTTGCCACCCATCGCCAGCGGCGTGCCGTCGGGCAATTTGAAACTGCCGGACACACGTTTTGCGGTACCGGCATCGACCACCTGCGACAGCGCTTCGCGCATGGCTCGGGCCACCTCCACCGGCATTACCCGTTTGCCGACGTGCGGGTCGTTGACCAGTTTCGTTTCATAGGGTGTACCGGCGGCGAAATGCAGGCTGTCGATGCGCAGCGTCGGCATGCGCACGCCGTCGTTGAGGATGGTGCCGATCAGCTCGGCGAGGGCGGCGGGGCGATCCCCAGAGCTGCCGATGGCGGTGGCCAGCGACGGCACGAGGTGATCGAACGGGTAGCCGACTTTCTGCCAGCGCTGGTGAATGTCGAGGAAGGCTTCGATCTCGAGCATGGTGCGAATGCGACTGTCGCGCGCGCCTTTGTGCCGGCTCTTGAACAGCCAGCTGTAGACTTCCTGACGCTCGAAATGGCTGGCCTTGACGATCTCGCTGAAAGTCGCCTCCGGGTGATGCAGCAAGTAGCCCATCATCCACAAGTCCAGCGGATGCACCTTGGCGATGAAGCCTTGGTCAGGCAGATCGTAACTGCCGGGGCCGTAGGCATCGTAGAGGCGGATCAGGCGATCATCGGTAAGCTTCTCCTTGAGCTTGGCGCCTTTGAGGTGTGCGCGAACAAAGCTGTTGAAATCTTCCTGGCTGGCGTCGGGCAACAGATAACGGTGCACCGCCGCCATGCGAATCGGCGTCGGCCGAATGCTGTCGAGGAAAGTTTCCAGACGTGCCTGGGTGTCCTTGTTTTTGTACTTTTTCCAGAACTTGAGCAGGAACGAAGTGCCTTCGCGGTCGGCAAAACTGGCCAGGTATTCCTGACGGCGCGGGTCGCGATCATCCTTGAGCAACTCGGCATTGGGCCCTGAGTAGGTTGTGTAACGGACGATGTCACGCATCAGGCGAATGAACGGCAGGTTGATCGACTCGCGCAACGAATCGCGCAAAGTGGGCAGGCGCCCGTTGTCCTCTTTGCGGAAGTTATGGAAGGTGTGCAGACCGCCACCGGTAAAAAACGCTTCGCCGGGGCTCGCCGAATACTTGCGATCCAGCGCAGCGCCGAGCAGCTTGGACAGGTCGTGATCCTTGTTCTGGATCAGGTAATCGACGACCCACTGGCTGAGGCGGTCCTGCTCCGGCACTTCGACCTTCTTCAATTGCGCCACGCTCATCGCGCCGTACTTGTCGTGCAGCTCGGCGATGATCTGCAGGTAGGTGGTCAGCACACGCATTTTTGCCGTGGAACCCAGTTCGAGTTTGCTGCCTTCGTTGATGTCGAACGGTTGATCGGTGCTGTCGGTCTGCACGCGCACCCGTGAGCCGTCCGGCGTCAGTTCGAACAGGGTGAAGCTGT
>Ga0265797_10012986_pt1 | contig 10109 bp, 6 predicted proteins | sample P2T30metagenome_FD_192433 | JGI IMG/M metagenome (GOLD analysis project Ga0265797, IMG submission 192433) | Plant litter microbial communities from East Loma Ridge, Irvine, California - P2 T30 | ecosystem: Environmental > Terrestrial > Plant litter > Unclassified | place: USA: California... | reverse complement strand
GTGGCTGCTCGCCAATGCCCACCAGCTCGAAGCCTATCTGCCGCTGGTAGTGGTGGCCTGGCTGCTGGGCTTGGTGCTGATGAGCGGCCGGCTAGCCGGGGGCCTGCTTTATGCCAGCCGGCTGCGCCGGGCGGGCACCCAGGCCCTGGGCGCCGAGTGGCAGCAGCGGCTGGCTAGCCTGGCCCGCCGCGCCGGTGTGCGCCGGCCGGTGGCCTTGCTGGAGTCGGCTAGGGTGGCCGGGCCGGTGGTACTGGGGCATCTGCGACCGGTCATTTTGCTGCCGCTAGGGGCAGTGGCGGGCCTGAGCCCGGCCTTGCTCGAAGCCCTACTGGCCCACGAGCTGGCCCATATTGTGCGCCGCGACTACCTGCTGAACCTAGGCCTGGCGGTGGCCGAAGTGCTTTTCTTCTACCATCCCGCCGTGTGGTTTATGGCTAATTGCCTGCGCGCCGAGCGCGAAAACTGCTGCGACGACCAGGCCGCAGCCCTCTGCGGCGGCGATGGCCTGCGCGTGGCCCGCGCCCTGGCCGCCTTGGCCGAGCTCGAAGCTGTCACAACCGCCGCCCTGCCCCGCCTGGCCCTGGCGGCCGCTGGCACTGGGGGCCGCGGCGGCCTGCTGGCACGGGTGCGCCGGCTGGCCCTGGGCCGCCCCCAGGCACCCACCATGAGCGAGCGTTTGCTGGCCGGCTCGCTCACCCTGCTCGGCCTGCTGGGCCTGAGCACGGGCGTGGTGCTGGCTGCCCGCCCGGCCCAAACGGTGCCCAACCAGACCGCGCCCGCCGATACTGCCCGGCGCGTGGCCGCACTGCCCGCTTTACCGGCGCTGCCCGGTATCCCGGCGGTGCCCGGCGTTCCCGCATTACCTGGTGTAGAAGTACCCGCGCAAACTGACCGCGACGAGCGCGGGGAAGTGCTGCGCGACGAGCCCCGAGGACGAATGCGGCGCCTGCGGCAAGTGGCGCCGCGCCGCACCGGGGCTAACACCGTCGTGATTGAAAAAGATAAAAAAGGCCGCGTGGTCAACCTCACCGTGGATGGCCAGCGCATCGAAACAAACGATAAAAAAGCCCGGCGCACCAAAAAAGTGCGCACCGTGGAAGTGGTGAATGTGCCTAGCCCGCCGGTGCGCACCGAGCGGCTGGGGCGGCCCGAGCGGCTGGGCGCGGGCTCTTTCAGCTTCGATATTTCGACCGGTGATGTGACCGACGAGGCGTTGCAGGCCGCCCGCGAAAGCCTGGCCAACACGCTGCGCGAACCCACCCTCAACGCCGAACAGCGCCAGGAGATAGCGCGCGAGCTGCGCCAAGTGCAAAACGAGCTGAGCCGCCAGCAGGCCGGGCTGCACAAGCAGTTGCGCACCTTTCGCTTCGAGCTGAACAGTGCCGCCGCCAGCCACCCCACCGACCCGACTTTTCATCTGGACCGCAATAAGCGGGGGTACGTGCGCCTCAAAATTGACAAGCAGGGCAAGCTGCTGCACGGTAAGCTGCTGCACGGCGAGGCCGACTGGCAGCTAGACCGCACAACGACCCAGGCCGAGCGCGCCGCCGACCAGGCCGCTGCCCAAGCCGACCGCGAGGCGGAGCAAGCTGACCGGGCCGCCGAGCAAGCCGACCAGGCCGCCGGCCGCGCCGAAGCTGCCGGGCGCCGCGCCGAGCTGCGCGCCCGCATCGCCGCCGCCGAGGCCGAGCTGCGCACCCTCGATACCCGCAGTGGCCGGCCCACGCCGCCCCGCGCCCCGCGCGCGCCCCTGGCGCCGGTGGCCCCGCTAGGCCCCGAGGTGCCGCAAACGCCGCCACCCCCGCCCGCCCCAGCCGCGCCCAAAACGGCCGAGCTGCGCGCCGCCCTGCGCCAGGATGGCCTCATTGGCAAGGCCGACCGCAACTTCTCCTTCCAGCTCACCGACAGGGGTGGGCGCGTGAATGGCAAGAACCTGACGCCCGCCCAGGTAGACCGCTACCGCCAGCTGCTAGGCCAGCCCGTGAGCGGCAAAGGCAAGTCATCGACCTTTAACATCAACGTGAGCGAGAACTAAAACTCTGGTAATGATGCCAGTGGCTAGCGGGCCGGTTGTCTGAGATAAGCAGATAGCCGGCCCGCTTTTTTGCGCCCGGAGCGGCCGGGCGCAGGCTTTTAAAACTATTTTACCTCTCGCTGTAACGAATGGCTACCTCGCCGGTACTCCCTGCAAAACCTCTCCTTGCCGACTCTTTACCCGCCGCCTTTATGCCTGCCGCCACCGCTACTGCCCTCAGCGATGAAGCCTTGATGGCCCAGGTGCAGGGCGGCGACCTCGACCAGCTTACCGGGCTGTTTGAGCGCTACCACGGCCCGCTCTTCGGCTTCCTGGCTAGGCTAGCCAACGGCGACCGCGACCTAGCCCAGGACCTGACCCAGAACGTGTTTGTGCGGGTGCTGCGCTACCGCGCCAGCTACCAGCCAGGCCAGCCGTTTCGGGCCTGGGTCTACCAGATGGCCCGCCATGTTTGGGCCGACCACTACCAGCGCCAGCGCCCCAGTGCCGACCTGGAAGAGGTGGAAAAAACCGCTGCCCACGGTCGCCAGGCCCAGGCCCAGCGCGCTGCCAAAGACCAAAACGAGGCGCTGCACGAAGCGCTGGCCCTGCTGCCCGCCGCCCAGCGCGAGGTGCTGCTGCTGCACCGCTTCCAGGGCTTCGACTATGCCGAAATCGGCGAGCAGCTCGGCTGCACGGCCGGCGCGGCCAGGGTCAAGGCCCACCGGGCGCTGGATGCGCTGCGTAAGATTTACCTGAGCTGAGTTTTCAATTAGCAAGTACCTCAACTATCAGTCTGCCGCGCTGCTTACTAATCATCAAATAATTACAAGTTAAAAAATGCCTGCTGCTATTCATCCTTCTCACCTAACCGACCCCGCCTGCGCCGAGCTGCGGCTCTGGCTGCCCGAGCTGGCCGACGGCCAGCCGCTGCCCCCCGAGGCGGCCCACCTGGCCGCCCACCTGCCCACCTGCCCCGCCTGCCAGACCGAATTGGCCGAGCTGCGCCAGCTCTTCAACGACCTCGACGCCCTGCCGCCCGAGCTGCCCCCCCTAGCCATGCGCGATAATTTTCAGGCGATGCTGGAACAGGAAAAGGCAAAGCTGGCCGCCGCTTCGCCCGCCGGGCTAACGGCCGCGCGCGGTGGCCAGGCGCTAGCCCCACCGCTGGCGCAAGCGGTAGTTGCGCCAAAAAATAGCGCCAATCAGCAGTGGCTGCGCGTGGCGGCCAGCGTGGCCCTGGTGGCCGTCGGCGCCATTTTGGGCTTGCTGCTGCGCGGTGGGCAGTCGGCTAGCCCACTGGCCCAGCTTACGCCAACTGAGCAGCCGGTTCAGCCCTCGCTGTCGATGAAGCTGGCGGCGGCGCGCCAGCAGCCAGCCACGGCCAGCCAGCGCTTGCAGCTCGTGAGCCAGGCCCCGGCGGCCATCGTGGAGCCCAACGACCCGGCCGTGCTCACGCTTATTCATACGCTTGATACGGACCCCAACCCCAACGTGCGGCTAGCCGCCTGCGAGGCGCTGTTTCGGCTGCGGAGCGACCCGCGCGTGGGCCCGGCCCTGGTAGAGGCGCTGCCCCTGCAAACCGACCCTAATGTGCAGATTACCCTCATCGAAACCCTGGTGACGCTGCGCGAAAAGCGCGCCGTGCCCGGGCTCGAAGAGCTCGCTAAGAAGCCCGACGCCTTGCCCGCCGTGCGCCTGCAAGCCGAAAGCGGCCTGGGGCAACTTATTTAATACAAATAGTTTAGCTGATTACCACGCGGCGTGGCACGCCGCCTCTGGACAAAACCCACCGCGAAGGTTTCGGCAGCGGGTGGGGGAGGGCGGTGCCACCGCGCTCTGGGGCTGCCGTCGTTTTTCTTTCGCTTTCCTCCTTATGAAAAAGTTTGCTTTCCTCCCCCTGCTAGCCCTTGGGCTGGCCCTGCCGGCCGCCGTGTGTGCCCAGGACTTTAAAATGAAATTCAACAGCCCAACCAACCGCAAGGTGGTGCTCGACATGCGCGGCAGCGACGTGACGGTGGAGGGCTACAGTGGCGACGAGCTGCAAATCCACGGCACGGGCCATTTTGAGGCGCCCCCCGCCCTGGCGCATGGCTTGCGGCCCATTTACAGCGGTGGGGCCGATAACACGCAGCTCGGCCTGGCCGTGACTGCGACCGGCGACAATACGCTGCGCATTGCCCGCACGGCCCGCAGCGACGGCCACTACACGGTGCGCGTGCCGCGCCAAACCGACGTGCTCTTCACCTCGGACCCCATGGGCGGCTCCGACGACCTCACCATCCGCGACCTGAGCGGGCGCATCGAGGCCCGGCTGCTATCGGGCGATATGCGTCTGCTCAACGTGAGCGGCCCGGTGGTGGCCAACACCGTGAGCGGCGACATCAAGGTGCAGTTCAGCGCTACCCCTAGCCAGCCCAGCGCCCTGACCTCGGTGAGCGGCAACGTGGACGTGACCCTGCCCGCAGCTTCCAAGCTGACGCTTTCTCTACGCTCGATTTCGGGTGAAATCTACACTGATTTCGACCTCAACCTCGATGGCGGCAACGGCATGCGCCACGTGGGCGGCCAAACTATTGAGGGCCGCGCCAACGGCGGCGGCAGCAACTTTTCGCTCAAATCGGTGAGCGGCGACGTGTTCTTGCGCAAGGCCAAGTAGCGCCGCGCACCACCCTAGCCAGCCAGGAAAATTCTGCCTGCCGGAGCCGCTGAAAGCGGCTCCGCTAGCCCCTGGCTTGCCCAACTACTACGGTTTTATTCTTCCTCTCAACGCTTGTAAACTCTTACCCATGAACCGTTTTCTGCTTGCTGCGCTGCTTTTGAGCGGCCTGCGCCCGGCCCTGGCCCAGCGCCTCGTAACCCAGACTGCTCCGCTGGCTGCCGGCCAGGGCGTGTTCCTCGATTTGAAGTATGCCCACAGCATCCGGGTGCGGCCGGGGGCTAGCCTGAGCGTGCAGGCCAAGGTGCGCATCAACAACGATGCGCAGAATGACCTTTATAGCCTAAGTATCGAAAAGGGCGGCACCGAGCTGAGCGTAGTTGAAAAGCTGGACGAGGACCAGCTGCGCCAAAGCCACTACGACGGCCCCTGCGAGGGTGGCAGCCGCAACAACGCCACCGGCGGCGTGCACGGTGGCTACACCCGCAGCAGCAAAACGGGCGGCCTGCGGCCCACCCTCAGCTACAGCAAGGGCGAGTACAGCTACTGCGCCCAGATAACCTACGAAGTGACCCTGCCCGCCGGCACGCCCTTGCGCATCACCACCCTCACCGGCGACGTGGATTTGAGCGGTCTGAACGGCGCCATCACGGCCAAAACGGTGAGTGGCGACCTGCTGCTGAGCGCCCTTAGTGGCCCCGTAAACGTGCGCAGCGTGAGCGGCGATGTGAAGCTCAACGAACTGAGCGGCAGCGCGGTGGAAGCCACCACCGTGAGCGGCGACGTGGACCTGACCTGGCCACCCGCCAAGGCCGCCGAGCTTAGTCTAAAGTCCATCACGGGCGAGGTCTATGCCGACCCGGCCGTGAGCTTCACCAACCTCAAGCAGCGCAGCTACGTGGGCTACCAGCTGCACGGCAGCTACGGCGCCGGCGGCGGCCCACTCGTGAAGCTGGAGTCGGTGAGCGGCGACGTATTCTTTCGCAAGCAGCCGTAGCGCTATTTTCTACGAAATTGCGGGGGTAAAGCCCGGGACTAAGGACGTTTTTTTACTGTGAAAACCTGCGCTTTACCCCCAAAAAACCCTGCGGGAACAATAAAACCTGCTTAGCCAGACAACGGCCGGGCTAGCCCCGGTGTCTATGGCGCGGCTCTACGTTTACTTCACCCACCCATCATGTCGTTTTTACAAGCTAAGCGAGGCCTTCTGGGCCTGTTGCTAGGCTTACTTTGCCTGGCCGGGGCTAGCCCCGCCGCCGCCCAAAAAAGCTTGCCGGGCGCCCCGGCTGCCGCTGTCGCGCCGCGCCGCCAGCTAGCCGCCCAGCGCACGGCCAGCCCCATCAAACTCGATGGCCTGCTCGACGACGCGGCCTGGGCCAGTGCCTCGGTGGCGGATAAGTTTATCGAGAACCGGCCCCGGCCCGGCCGGGCCGAGCGCCTGCCCACCGAGGTGCGCGTGCTCTACGACGATGCGGCCATGTACGTGGGAGCCAAGCTAGTGGAGGCTAGCCCCGACAGCATTAAGCGCGAGCTGACCCAGCGCGACAACGGCGGCAACACTGACTTTTTCGCCATTTTTCTCGACCCCTACCGCGACCACCTCAATGGCTACGGCTTTATCGTGCTGAGCACCGGCGTGCAGATGGACAGCCGCTACTCGCCCGCCAACGGTGAAGACTTTGCCTGGAACGCCGTGTGGGACAGCCGCGTGGCCCCGCTGCCCGACGGCAAGGGTTGGAGCGTCGAAATCCGGATTCCGTACTCAGCCATCCGCTTTGCCCAGGCGCCGGTGCAAACCTGGGGCCTCAACTTCATGCGCCAGCGCAAAAAAGACAACCAGCAGTTGACCTGGAGCGCCATTCAGCCCCAAATCGACGGCTTCGTGAACCAGTGGGGCGAGCTTACCAACCTCGAAAACCTGCACCCGCCGCTGCGCCTCTCGCTCACGCCCTACGTGAGCAGCTACGTGAACCACTACCCCTACAACGAGCAGGGTGTGCAAAACACCAGCACCAGCTTCAACGCCGGCGCCGACCTCAAGTGGGGCATCAACGAGAGCTTTACCCTGGATGCCACGCTGATACCCGACTTTGGCCAGACCATCAGCGACAACCAGGTGCTCAACCTGTCGCCCTTCGAGGTGCAGTACCAGGAAAACCGGCCGTTTTTCACCGAAGGCACCGAGCTGTTCAACAAGGGCGGCCTGTTTTACTCGCGCCGGGTGGGCGCGCAGCCGCTGGGTTTCAACGAAGTAGGTGCGGCCGTGGCCGACGGCGGCGCGCTGGGTAGGGGAGAATACCTCTACCACAACCAGGGCGTGACGCGCCTCATCAACGCCACCAAGGTATCGGGCCGCACCAGTAAAGGCCTGGGTATCGGGGTGTTTAATGCGCTATCGGCCCCTAGCTACGCTACGCTGCGCGACAGCGTGGGGGGCGGCGAGCGCGACGTGCAAACCCAGCCGCTGACCAACTACAACATCGTGGTGCTCGACCAAAGCCTGCCGCACAACTCGTACGTGTCGCTCATCAACACCAACGTGACGCGCGCCGGCAGCACCTACGATGCCAACGTGACGGCCGGCCTGTTTCGCTTTGCCGACAAGAAGAACCAGTACGCCTTCAGCGGCCAGCTCAACTACTCGCAGCGCCGCGGCCAGAACATGTTTTCGGACGCGCCCGTGAGCGACCGAACCGGCTACAAGTACTACCTCAACTACGGCAAAATATCGGGCAACTGGACCTGGAACGTGGACCACGGCATCGAGTCGGACACCTACAACCCCAACGACCTGGGCATCCTGTTTGGCAACAACAACGTGAGCCAGTCGGCCACCGTGAACTACAATAAATACGACGCGTTCTGGAAGGTCAACAACCTCTACACCACGCTCGGGGTGTACCAGTCGCTGCTGTTCCGGCCCCTGCTTTACCAGGATGCGGGCCTGTATGGCAGCGCCAATACCACCTTCACTAAGAGCTTCTTAACGACGGGCTTTAACATTAACCTGGACCTGGCCAAGCACGATTTTTACGAGCCGCGCAAGGGTACGCTGGGTGGGTATTACGTGCGGGTGCCCACGAGCTTCAACCTGGGCGCGTTCGTGTCGAGCGACTACCGCAAGAAGGTAGCGTATGACGTGAATATCGGCATCCGGCCCTACGCCCTCGACGACCGCTTTGACCGCCCGCGCCGGCTAGGCTTTGGCCTCACGCTGAGCCCGCGCTACCGCGTGAGCGACAAGCTGAACTTTCGCTACTCATTTGATTATAGTCTGAAGAAGAATCAGATAGGTTACGTCAATGATGGCTTCGACCTGAGCCTGCCCATCGACCAAACCTACAGCGACCTGCTGGGGGCCGACGTGTTGTTGGGCCGCCGCGACGTGTCGACCTTCACCAACACCCTGACTACCAACTACACTTTTACCAACCGCATTTCCTTCACCATGCGCGTGCGGCACTACGTGAGCACGGTGCACTACCTCGATTTTGCCCGGCTGCGCCCCAACGGTGCCGAGGAGCTGCTGCCCGGCTACCAGCGCAACCACGACACGAGCTTCAACGCCTTCAACGTGGATGCGGCCCTGGTGTGGTGGTTTGCGCCCGGCTCGCAGGTGAGCCTGGTGTGGAAAGACGCCACCGCTAGCTCGCTGCTCGGCAACGAAGCCACGCCGCTCTACTTCGATAATCTCACCAACGTGGCCAACACCCCGCATAATAACAACGTGTCGGTGAAGGTCTTATACTACCTCGACTACCTGAGTTTGCGGCGCAAGCGGGCCTAAGTAAGAATAATCGGTAGCTTCGCGGCACTCGCCAGTGGCTAAGCTGCCAGCTCTCTTCCTTTATATGCTGCACAAACTACTTCCGGCCCTGGGGCTGGCCCTGCTAGCCCAGGCCGCAGCGGCCCAAAGCCCCGCCCAGCCGCTCGATTCGCTGCGGGCGCGGGCTAGCCACACCCTGCACGCCAAGCGCTACGCCGAAGCGGCGGCCCTGTTTCAGCAGCAGGCCCAGGCCGAGCCTTCGCAACTGGAGCGGGCCAGTGCCTACTACAACCGGGCCTGCGCCCTGGCGCTAGCTAGCCAGCCGCAGGCGGCGCTGCAAGCCCTGGCCCAGGCGCAGCAATTGGGCTTTCACAAAGTGAGCCTGGTCCGCACTGATACCGACCTGGCTAGCCTGCGCGCCACCCCGGAATTTAGCCGGGTGGTGGGCCGCATGGAAAAGGCCGAGGCCCGGCTGGCCGACCCGCGCCAGGCCCAGCTCGTGACCAGCGACATCACCCGCTTTTGGCGAGCGTGTGACCGGGCTGCGCACGATACGGCCCACGCCGAGGCAATCTACCAGCACGACTATTTTGACAAGGGCAGCGTGGGGCTTCAGGATTATTTTCTGCTGCGCATAGGTACGGTGCACGATTTTGTGCGGAATCAACGCGCCAAGCCCCGCTTTTACCAAGCCATCCGGCCAAGCACCCAGAATATTGCCACGATGGCCCCGCAGATTCGGGCGGGTTTTGTAAAGCTGAAAGAGTTGTACCCCGAAGCCCACTTCCCTAACGTTTACTTTGTAATTGGCCGCTGGACTTCGGCCGGCACGGTGTCGGGCGCGGGTATGCTTATCGGGGCCGACCAGCTGAGCGGTACGCCCACTACCCCCCTTGATGAGCTCTCGGCCTACGGCCGCCGCAATCTTGGCACCCTCGCGCAGCTGCCCTACGTAGTGGCGCACGAGCACATTCACACCATCCAAAAGCCCAGCAATGACCCTAGCCTGCTTAAAGGCGCCATCAACGAGGGTATGGCCGATTTCCTGGCTGAGCTCACCACTGGGCACCAACCCAACGCTAGCCTCCAACCCTACGGCCAAGCCCACGAAAAAGAAATCTGGGCCGACTTTGTCAAGGAGATGGCTGGCTCTAAATGGAGCAATTGGATAGCCAACGGCAGCCAGGAAACGGCCGACAAGCCCGCCGAGCTGGGCTACTTTGTGGGCTACAAAATCTGCCAGATCTACTACCAGGAAATGATGGACAAAAAACAAGCCGTGCACGACATCCTCAATATCAACGACTACCCGGCTTTTCTGGCTAAGAGCCGCTACGCCGAAAAGCTGGCCGCCCGCTAGGGGGTAGCTCACGGGCTAGGGCCGCGCTACGAAGTGCCGCGCACGCGCCGGGCCACCAGCGCCAGCCCCAGGCTGAGGGCGGCAGCCCCCAGCAGGGCGCTGCCGCCCAGGTGCCGCAACGCCGCCGCGCCGCCCAGCGCCCCGGCCAGAAAGGCCAGCCACAGCGCCACGGGCCACAGCCAGTCCTGGGCGGGGGCCTGGCCGCTGAGCCAGTCGGCCAGCCCCGCGCCGAAGCGCACGAGCGTGCCGGTTACGAAGGTGAGGCTGACCTTGACGCGCCCCACCTGGTGCACCGAGGCGTTGAGCGCGC
>Ga0265797_10012984_pt1 | contig 10109 bp, 11 predicted proteins | sample P2T30metagenome_FD_192433 | JGI IMG/M metagenome (GOLD analysis project Ga0265797, IMG submission 192433) | Plant litter microbial communities from East Loma Ridge, Irvine, California - P2 T30 | ecosystem: Environmental > Terrestrial > Plant litter > Unclassified | place: USA: California... | reverse complement strand
CACCAGCATCATGATGACGTGGAAGTTCCAGCTCGTCAAGAATGCCAGACCAAACAGAACGATCAGAAGCAGGAAGAAAGATACATTCATGGCGAGTATGACGGCATTATTGGCTCCTGGCTGAATGTTAGTTGAGATATACTCAATCTGACTTACCTCGAATATGGACTGAACGAGCATCCCAAAGAATCCTTTGTCTCCCACATCTTCCGGTGAGCTATTGACAGTGATTTCTTCCGAGGGCTCTTCCACTGACTCGGACGAGAACTTTGATGTAGTGTCCATTGCTGAGTGATTGGCATGCATGCATAGCTTATCATGCTGCTTCATGGTGGAATCAAGGAAGGCCGGAGTTGATTGCACTCTCCGTAATCATCTTCGTGCCTGGTCAAAATATGTGACACTCCTGCTTGCTCGCTGTCTATACCCTCCTACACTTATAATCAGAAGGGGAAGACATACCCATACCAGCTATCATGTCTTCACTGGCAGCGCAACTGCAGGGTATCGCATCCATTGATGCGTCCCGTCTTACTTCAAAGACTGGTGCGCCATCAGGTAAATCGTACCTCTTTCCACCAAAAACTGCCGCATCCCACGACCTCGATGCCATCTTCTCCCTCGCTCAATCCGGCTACGAAGAGCTGCTCGAACTAGACCCTGGTCTCGAAGAATTTGAGGAATCATTGTTCTCGGAGCATGCCAGACGGACGGATAGGATGCAATTGAACGAAGCAGAGAACAAGGAGTTGGATATCGTTCTAGGAAGATGCTTGCGGCGGCTTGGGAGATGGATCGGAATTATGGCCGGAGGAAAGTGTATCGAGTGGCTTGTGAGGCGATTCAGGTATGTACTATCTCGTTCCGGCAGGCAACGATGCTAACCATAAAGGGTACACGAGATGAACGCCGAAGTAGTCCTACAGGTTTTCCTGCCATACCATCAATCCCCCAATTTCCCTAGAATGCTCTCGATCCTCACCATCCCCAAAACATCTCGATACTTCGCACCATTTGATCCACTCATCAAGAATGCTCAGCCACTTCCTCGATCCTACATCACGCAATCGATATCTCCTTCGCGGGACAAGTCGCTGCGACTACTCATGGACATCGCTGGGATGGTTCAGGTAGCTTTGAACGACAATGTCGTACACCGAGGCTTATTAGCTTTCTGGTCGGCTACTATGGTAGAGCTCATTGAATCGGAACGAGCGGGCAAGGGTGTTGGAGAAGGATTAGTCAAGGTGCTCGTCGAGGCGTTCGTGGGCATCTTGGAAACCACAAAAGGAGGTCAGGATGTCAATGTGAGTCGGCCACATACCCATTCTTTCACCTCAGCTGATGATCTAGGCGGCAGTATACCCTCCACTCATCCTCCTCGCTCGCTCCATACGCTTAGCCGATGGACCATTTCTTGCCCTCCTCTCAGCTCTCCTTACCCCATCTTCTGGTGCCGAGCCAAGTCAGCGTATTCTCACTTTGTTGTTCCTCTTGAACGAGCGTCAGGACTGGGAGGGTGGCTTAGGAGAAAAGGCTTGTGTGCGACTATGCAAAGTCAAGCGCTTGAGCACTATCCTGCTTGGCGCTATGGAGAAGTACGGATTTGCTCCTGCAATGCCAGTCATTGTGGATGCGTTATTGGACGAGTAAGCTATCATGCTGTCGCGGACTATGAGCAAGCTGAGCCTACAGTGTCTCGGCTTCAAGTGCAACCTTGCATAGCCTTGTCACATACAGGTCTGTCCAGCCGGAACTGGTCGCTACCATCGCTTCCCGTCTACTTGATATCGGGTCCGACAGCGCGTCGTCAGAGGAGACCATCGCTGCTAGTAAAGTGCTATTAACGACCTTGGTCGAGAGGCATCCTGCTCAAATGGACCAAGCTCGATCAGCTCGGATCGCTGCAGGACACGAAACCTCGGACAGCCTGGTCGACCAAGATAAGTCATCAATGGCTTTCGTCAATGCCTACTCGGCGGACGCTACAGCTCGGATACGATCCATTGCACCATTACTTCGGACAATCGGAGTCGTCTCGAGCGTTGATGACGAGGACATCTCCATGGACGGAAACGTGGAGGACAAGGAATCAGCCAAGGAGAAGATTACAATCCTGCTTGGTGACGATAATGAGACGGTCATCAAGGCCCTTTACAGTCATCTAGAGCAGTCTGCCTCTCAGTTTCTGGAAGCCATCGGTTCAGCCGAGTACATCCAGTCAATTGTATCGCAATTCGACACATCCAAGCCGGTCCCAGCTGTTCGAAGCCAACACCTCCGATTCATCTCTACCCTTGATCCTGTCGCTCTCAACGATGCGGAATCTGTGAACATCTTTACGTCTCTCATTTTGCCCAGTCTTCTCGCGAGCGCGAACAGACCTTGTCTTTCTCAAGTCGAATGGACCATCCTCGAAAAGGGCGACTTCTTCAAGACACATGATTTGACGAGCTCGGCCGAATTCAGGAAAGCTGTCGGTCAAGCCAAATCTACCAATACGAGCTTGAAGCAGGAAGGAGCTGCCTTGAATCCTGTCTTGGCTAATGCTGTTGCTGGTGAGTCGTGATTTCTCACTCTAAATTTGTCAAATAGCTGACGATCTACAGCATCGCTTGTATCGTCCAAGTCACTCGCTCGTTATCAAACCTCATTGGTCGGATGCGTTCATAGCTCCGTTCCTACCACTCGACTCATGGCGCACCTCGTCATCGGTCGACTTTTGGAGACTGTATCAGGCCCATCAGCCGTCGAGCTCAACGTCGCAGTGCTTTCGGCTTTGGATGGTATGCGCAAGTCGACCTTAAACGACATCGAGAACCCAGAGGAGCCGTTGTCCGATAGATACCTTCGAGCGATCTACACCAAGCCCGATGAACCGAAAACTCACGCTCAAGCGACAGTCAGCCTGTTCGCCTCGTTCTGCAAGATCACTCGACCGAGCTCGTCCGCTGTCAACTGGTTCAGCAAGTCATCACTGTCTACACTTGCCACTACCCTCTACAGACATGCCAACTCTGATGTCCTTCCGCCTACTCTCGCTAAGAGCCTGCTCAGATCTCTACTCGGTTCATTGCGCGAAGATGCACTCGTCTTTTTCGCTTCAATCTGGACCGATGTCAATCAGGTCACTGGACTCAAGATCGCCGCTCTACGACATGCTACTGCTTTCGTCAAGTCTTATGCCCTTGGTACAGATTTCCAGATGGTCCTTCCCTCTATCTTGGTAGCATTCACATCCTCAAGCGGGGGTATCAGGGAAGCGGCAGTGGCTTTGTTGAAAGTCGTCAACAGGAGTGCAAGTAACGAGACTAAAAGCTACTATGCTATTGACACTTTCTACGCCGAGTCTACCGGTAAGTGTCACAAATCACATCTTCAATTTTCTGCTGATCGCCCTAGACAAGGTGCAGCTACTCAAGCATGGTGATTTGATCCGATATCTCCAAGCTATCATTCCAGCTCTGGATGAGGTCTCGGTCGACGCTACTCGACTTGCTGCTGTGCACTCGTCAGCTCTTTCAATGAGCCATGGTCGAGGTCGAAAGGAGTCTGGGTAGGTGACTTTCTGGTCGTGTGCGTAGCCTTAGCTGATATATATAGACACCGACGATCCGTCATCGGCTCCCTGTTCTCACATATCTCCGCGATCCCATCTTTCGCGACTCGATTGGCCCTTCTCCAGACCCTGATCAGCGTGCACGACGTATCGGTCCTACGAGGTGCTCTGCCCCTTCTTACGCCTCTTCTTGATGATAAGTCCGATGAAAGCCAATGGCTAGCAACCCAATCCACTTTCGAACAAGAGGCATACCTTCAGCTCGTTTTCAGGGCTTTCACCGCTCAGAGTGTCGCTCTACTCTCCGACAAGGAGAGTGATGCCGGTTCCTTCGTACGCAAATTGCTCAATGGCAATGTCCAGTCGCTCGTCGCCCCTCGACTACGTGAGCTTCTATTGGAACGTCTCGCCTCTGATGTATTCGGAGCCTTGCCATCGGAAGCAAAGGTCGCGTACTTTGGTCTCATTGTGCAGGGTCTGCAGAATGTAGAGGACTCGACTCAGTCAACGGCCGTCAAATCCGCTCTCAAGCGGTTCGAGTTGGACGTCACTAGCCTGATCTTGGTCATCGATGACTTGTCGAAATCCCTTCACGAGCCCATTGCTCAGCCTAAGAAGCAGAAGCAGGATGGCAGGTAAGTACACCGTACACAAGCTATGAAGTGCGCTGACACTTAGCCAATCTCTTGGTAAAGCCGAGCAAGCAGTTGCGGACCTCACTGTCCTACTTGAATCTCGAGACTGGAAGTCGATCTCAGGCGACGCGCCACTCGTTGCTGCTCTTATGTCGGTTCTGTCCGCTCTCCTCGCCAAACGACAACATGTCAAAGAAGGAGTCGATTATCTCGAACAGGAGATCTTGGGTGCTATCTTGACTGTAGTCGAAAAGATCCAGAGTACCGAGGACATTCAAAAAGCCCATATCGGTGTCGAGGTCATTATCAAGGTCATCAGAGGTATGTCTACTTCTGTTTCCAGGGACCGACGCTCATGTTTAGCCTCCACCAATCCCAGGACTTCCCAGCGTGCTCTGCTCGTCGCATCTGAATTAGCGAGGTTGATCCCCGATGCCGTTCTACACAACATCATGCCAATTTTCACATTTATGAGCGCCAGTGATCTTCAGAGAGACGATGCCTACAGCTTCGGCGTCGTTGAGAAGGTAAGCCAATAGACCTGATCGTTATGAGCGGAACTGACTTGCAGACTGTTTCGAGGATCGTACCTGTCATGACTCGATCGCTTCGAGACAAAGCACAAACCAAGTTGGCACTGTACAATGGTTCGTCTCGTTGTGCCGACTACGTGATCCAGACTGACGAGTAGAATCGCTCACTTTCATCAGCATCTTCACAGATATGGCTGGACGTCTACCTCGTCACCGAACCATGCCGTATGTTACACTTATTGATTGACCACTACCGTGCTGATTCCCAGATTCTTCCGACATCTCACGCATTCGCTCGGACCCAGCGACTTCTTGGCGCCAGTCTGTATGCTCCTCATCGATCGAACAGTCACCAAAGCCGGTCGATCCGCAGGTCTCACATTGGATCTCCCACTTGGTGTCATTGGATCGTATGACGTCTCGATCCGAATGGAGGTCATTCTCGAGATTGTACAGGAGCTTTCGCGATTGGTAGCCGATACCTCAAGCTCGCAAAAGTCCGCGTTCCTCAGTAACCTGTGAGTATTCCCTGCTCATGGCGTGTTTTGCACGGGCTGACTGGGCAGACTCGGTGATCAGGGTGACGTAGAGAGAACTGTACGACAGATCTCATCGTTGCTGCGATTCGTCACTGCCGTCACTGCCCAATTGGCTGGTCGACCATGCGATCAATCACAGGTCGAGTCGCTTGTCCAGCAATTGATCCTTGTGTCTTCGGCCGTCAAGTCAGCTTCACTAGACCAGACCGAAGTCGGTCAGCTGGTCTACAGCGCCACTGGAGGTGCCATGCAGCTACTCTCAGCAGAGAACTTCCTGTCCATCATTGCCCGACTGCTCGCTTCTGAAAGTGCTCAAGTAAGTTATAACCACTCTAGTAAAAACAGAATAGCTAACCGCCAGGATATCAAGGTGGCATTGGAGATTTTCGTCGACCGATTACCGCTCATCAAGACTCCCATTCGATCGAAATGCGCAACAAGCATGGGCACTATCGTCGAAAAGACCGCTGGGCTACTTGTTACGCAATCAAGCCTCGTCCCTGATGCTCTTGCTGCTCTTCGCGCTGTCGCTGCTACTGCTGTTGCATCCGAAGACCCAGCATTATCGAAGGCTGTTCCCAAGATTGTCGAAGTCGTCAAGTCTGCTTCTGACAACACGACCACCATATCAGCAATGTCGTTGCTCGAGCTTTCTGCGTATGACTCCTTTCCTCTATTACAGAATTGAACTGACGATCAGTCGACACCTGTCGTCTCGACTTATCCCCCATGCCCAGGTCCTTTTCACTACCTTACTCTCAGCTGCTCAGTCCGCAACTGCAGTCTCTGCTCAGGCATTTACCACTATTTCAGCGATCATCGAAGCGATCCCGACTTTCGTCGGCCCCAAGCAGCTCATGTCCATTCTTCGAGCATCAATCGAGCAGAGATCCGAGAACGACGTCTCCAACAAGCTGCTCACGACAAGCGCAAAGAAGGTACCTACGAAGGCCCTGTTCCCTGTTGTCATGGACCTCTGGAAGGATATCCAGAACGCTGATGCATCTGTAAGCTACTAGTGTCCCGGACATTGTGACAAGCTGACGTTGTAGGCAATGGAAGGGTTCTTCCACCTTCTCCGGGTTACTCTCAGACATGCCGACAAACAGAACTTGCCAACTATGGTCAAGCCTATCTTTGCTTTCTTCCTGGATGTCTTTGACCTGAGACACAGGCTTCAGAAGCGAAACTTTGATCAGGTCGTGAGTCCCATCCGACACAGACTCCGCATATCTGACATGTAGGTTATCAACGAGATCGAGGAATCGGCGATTACGTCTTTCCTTGAACTAGTTGTCAGGCTGAATGAGGTCACGTTCAAGCCTCTGTTCATCAGGCTTTACGACTGGGCTGTCATCGACCTGTCCGAGGGTGCTAGTGAGTCTTCTCCGTTCATCGCATGTAGTACGTTTCTCATCAGCAGGTGTTGATAATGCTCGACTTGTTGAGCGAAAGCTGGTTTTGCTTCATGTCATGATGGGTCTGTTGCACAAGTTCCGAGTAAGTCACGCATCAATTTCAAGAGGGTCCCACTGATCTTTAGCATCTACTCTCGCCGTACATCGGTATTCTCCTTCCACATATCGAGGAGCTACTACCTGCCTACGCAAGTGGATCGATCGAAGATGAGGCTCTATGGACCTTACTTCTCGAAGTCCTAGCCAAATCCTACGAAGTGGACGATGGAGGTGAGCCACTCTCTCCAGTGTCATTTAGACAGCAGCTAACAAAGTAGCTTTCTGGACAGACCAGCATCACCTCAAGATGATCCCGCTCCTCACCGCTCAGCTGCCGCTCTTCCCTGCAAGCCCAACACCAGTAGCTTCCGCCTTCGCATCGCTTGCGGGCTCGACGACCTCTACCCAAGTCCTGAAAGCCCTCAACACCTCATTATGCTTGGCCACTCGATCAGATGAATCAACAGTCAGGATGGCGGCACTGAAGTGTATCGATGGTGTATGGGAGAAACAGCCTGATGAGATGATTCAGTTCGTTCCAGAGACTGTTTCTGAGTTCTTGAGCGAGCTGTTGGAGGATGAGAACAGTGATGTCGAGAATATGGCTAGGAAGGTACTGGCTAGAATCGAGGGTTTGACGGGAAGTCTGAAAGAGTATCTAGAGTAGACTTTGGCTGGTATTAGCCAGTGGAGCACGATTCATTTCATATGCATAGTCTTTATTTCACATCATCTCATCATTCCCATCACTTTGCCAGGCGCCTTACTAAAGACCATCCGAACTCGGCAACCCACGACTGACGGTAGACCAACCTCTATGTGCTCGGCAGTCTTGCATTACTGCACAATTGTTGGTAACCTTGGCTAGTCTCGTATGAGAAACCCGAACTCAATGTAAAGATACCCACCTCTCACCATCCCACCAATGCGATGGCCTGGACGACATCGGATGTGGAAAGTAATATTCGACTTGGTCCGTCAGCTGTGTGCATAGCAGGTGCAAGAAGACAGTCTTACTATGAGGTACCGTATTCGGTGAAAACGTCGATTGATGGTGAGAACTTGTAGGAACAATCTGTGTCGATTCTGGTCGTGTCACCGAGGCTTCTCTCCGGGACCGTCGAGAGCTCGGCTCCCGGGACGGAGACCCAGGGGGGCGACTATTCCTTCTGGGATCACTCGTGCGATGACTCGGACGGTCTGTGGGTTCGTCGACCGTAGGCCATTGCTCGCGATGATCGTCTGTTCGCTTCCGGGCGTGTTTGCCTTTCTTATGAAGGGAGACAGTTGGTTCATCCCGGGTCTCTGCATCTTGTGAATGGCGTGTTTGACCAGATTTGGACTTAGGTAGGCCCGTCCGAGCAGAACCACGTCGTCGCGACCGCGACCTCGAACGCTCCACAGAGGGGTCTTCATAAGACTGTTGTGAAGGTTTGGAGTTCGAAACTTCGCGCGATGTCAATCGGGGTCGGTCCGACGACCTTCGAGTTCGGACCCCTCTCGCGATTTCATCTCGCTTCCTTTGCTGCCTTCTCTTGACTCTCCTGACTTCGGGGCAATCTTTGAATGCTTCGCCATCCAAGCCCTCATCACTCTCTGATATTGACAAACTCTCGTTGATGTCGAGTGTACCCCCGACAGGACTTCTTCGACCCACAGCAGTGTCCCGAGCCTCTGTCAGCTGCATGGATTGCATCTGCTTTATCACGGTGTCTGGGTGGCATGACGCTCGTGTCTCATCAACAGGCGATCGAGATGTTTTGTGTTGCCTGCGTGAATGTCTTCCAGAGCGCTCGGTGTGCCCAGTGCCGCTGATGTTGGTTTGTCTGTGGCGATCTCTTCGCGTTGCAACCTCTCTGGTGCTTGATTCTGAGGCGCGTTCCGGCGATCTGGGTTCCGTGTTATCGATCCAATGACTGATGCCTTCCTTCCATTTCGCGAGCCTCTCGCACGAGCTACACTCTCCCGAATCGGCGGTCGTGCCGCCGTCACCACGTCGAGTCGACCTCGACCTGCGTGTGTCGTCTTGACCATATCTGTCTCCGCCGTCCATTGTTGGCTTTCTGAAAGGGTATAAGGCAGATGTCAAAAGTGGGATCGTAAGGCGAGATGATTCGTCAATTTTTTCCGTCTGAGGGCAAAATAATGTACGTTCTGTGACAGATAGAGGGCTCCCAAACCAGTGATATAGGAGCAACGTTGATTCTCCGCTTTGATGTGCGCCGGGCATAAAGGATGAATGCCCCTGATGGCAGGAGCCTCGGCTCGAAAGGCTCGGAAATCCTTTGTCCCATCGCAGTCGCAGGTCTTCTCATAGAAAGCGCCCTTTGTTCAATCCTTCACCATAACATCTGGGCGTCTTCGTGAGCTACTTCCTTCGGGGACTGGCCTCGTGGGAACGGGGCGGAGCTGCACATCACCTTGCTAGGCATGGAATCTAACCATCGGGCTTCGCACTGATCTCAGATCACTGGTATATCGTGATAACGTACATATTCTCCAGGATTTGGCAGTCGTGACAGATAAACGCTACAATGATGAGTACAGAACCCACACTACTTCGTTCTCCCAGCCACTGCCTCCTACCCCTAATCAGCGATATTCCACCAGCTGACATCTCCCTTTCTTGCCCTTGTCATTCTCATCGCCATCGCCATCATCACTAGCCTCGGAATTTGGTATTCTAAGCCAATACTAATCGCCTGGATATGTGATTGACACAAGCTGCCTCACCTTTTCCTTGTGGAACGGCATGACAGTATTGCTTGTCCTGCCTTTGACCTGGGTTGTGTTACTCCCCGTTTTGGCATTTGCGGTCGTCGCGGTACACATCTCCAACCATGCCACCGATAGGATGGTTTAGCTGAAAGGGAGTCGTGAGGTAATATTCGACTTTGTCCATCAGGTGTGGCCAGACACGCAGCACAGGTCGAGCTCACCGATATGCACCGTGACTAAGCAGCTAGTCCAGTCGAATGATCCGTATCGTTTGGCTCATTCAGAAATGCGCACAAGCGTTGGAGAACGTCGTAGTCTGATTCGAGCATGGGCAGCGCTTCCAGATTGCTCGACGAGGACTCGATCTCCGACCCTTTCTGCAGCCGTGCGGCTCGATTTTCGTATATACGAGCCATCGATCCAATGAGGTCGCTACACATGGCCGAGACAGTGTTCGATCGGGTGCCTTCCATCAAGCGCAAGGTCCGGGAGACCTGTCTCATCATGTACGCCCTTCGTGACATAGTATGGGCTTGTCTACGTGAGTACACCGGGCCCGTGTTGACTAGATGTGCGGCCTGCAGGTCGAGAAGGACGTTGCTCCCTTCGACTAAGATGGAGGCAATGAACTGCCATGGCGCTAGAGGTGGGTCGCTTGAAGGGTCGAG
>Ga0265797_10012983_pt1 | contig 10110 bp, 10 predicted proteins | sample P2T30metagenome_FD_192433 | JGI IMG/M metagenome (GOLD analysis project Ga0265797, IMG submission 192433) | Plant litter microbial communities from East Loma Ridge, Irvine, California - P2 T30 | ecosystem: Environmental > Terrestrial > Plant litter > Unclassified | place: USA: California... | reverse complement strand
CGCTTAGGAGGCATCTGGCCGGTGATGCTGAGTATGTTCATGTTCCTGTTCCTCTTCCCCCGTCGCGAGCAGCTTATCGCGCTTCGTATCGCTTCTCTCCACCTCCACATGCCTATCCACCCCCAGCTCCACGGCAACCCTCAATCGCAATATCAAGTACTAACAAGCATGCCAGCTTCTGCGCAACACACACGCAATGTTCTGCGCAGGCGAAACAGACGTACATACTCCACCGCGATATCCTCCACGCCCTCATCATGCCCGTCGTAACCCTCTTCTCCCGCGCATCAACCCTAGCCTCCGCCGCACTATGCACACAACGCGCTTCTGATCTCGAACTCGCCTTCTCTGGCGAATCCCGCAGCGCATTCATCGGCCTGCAGTGCTTCATAACCGAGGAATCAGACTGGTGCCGCACCCTGGGCTGCCCAGCATGCGTCGTAACAGCAACCCTCAGCACCGACAGCCACATCCGCCTGACCATTGCCGCAAGTCTGCTTAGCACAGCAAACATCGCGACGCCAACGCAAGAAGAACCGCCGAAGCACATCGAAGACAGAACACTCCCTCCTCTCCCCCACATCCTCCCCGCGCTCCAACACGCTGTCATAAACGACCCGTTCTGGGAGGGCTCGGAGATCTGGGGCTACATACTCTCGCGTGCGACACAACTCTCCGCTGGCATTCAGGCTCTCATCGCTGAGTGCGTGAACCTCGAATCCCTCGTCTCGTCACCTACGACCGAACGCCCATGCTCGAAGCGTGGCTTGACACATCCTACGGTGCCTTTTGTGGTATCCGGACAAGCGGTCCAGGAGAAGGGCGTCAAGCTCAGAAAGAGCAAGCTGGCGAAGCGACAACTCAGGCTGCGCGATGAGGAGGTGGAGCTTATGCGCAGAGTGGCCATGCAGTGCTGGGCCAAAGCTCAGGTGCCCAAGCACGTCAGGGGAGAAGTACTAGGCTTGGGTGATAGCAAGAGGACGAGGAGTTTGACCTGCCCGTAAGCAACGGGTCTACACGGTCTATCAGCAGCGCGTCTGATGGACTGGATGGGTGTTATATGGCGTTTTGAGGGCTCGCATATGGACGATACCACAGCATACCACTTTTCCTTGGGTTAGGCGGCATCTGATGTCGTGGGACTGGTTGGTCTCGCGGCTGGGTTGGGAGGCATATACATGGATGGGGGTTATTTCTTTTGTTTGGCATTAGATACTACTGGGGCACAAGTGGTCTTTAGAGGTCTAATATATCTATATGTTCGCTTTAAGTAAGTGCCCGTTCTCTGGTGCCGACATTACCCCGCCTAAGGCTCAGCGACACCGTACAGAGGATATTGGGGGCCACATCTGCGCGTGGTGTCTCGACAATCAGCACGTGGGTGGCTTGTAGCTGCCTGCCTTCATAAAGTCTCAGCCTTCCTTCCCCGCTTTCCTTACACCATCAACAGAACAGACCTAACGACTAGTCAAACCCTTCATCACGCTATCTAGTCATGCCAGAATGCCATATCGCATCGTCTGAGATCAGACGACAGGAACTATGCGATGACCTACCAGACAAAACGATCTACAAAGCACTCCCAGCGGGCGAGTTCATACGCATACTAAAGCTGCAACCTGGCGAAATTGATCAAAGCATCGAGTGCAGCCTCGAAATCGTCGGTATCGAAAACTCCAAAGGCTCATATGAAGCCATATCGTACGTTTGGGGCGACCCCAACGACACTGTCGAAGTGCAGTGCAACGGACTGCGAGTAGCCATCACTGTCAGCCTTGCAGATGCTCTGCGAAATTTCCGACACACATCTGAGCCCCGAGTACTTTGGACGGATGCTTTGTGCATCAATCAGAAAGACACACAAGAAAAGGGGCATCAAGTCAAAAGAATGGGCGGGGTGTATGCCAACGCGAAACGTACACTTGTTTGGCTCGGTGGCAACAATCACAACATCGCTGCGGATGCATTTGCTCTCATCCTTGAGGCAAACGTCTACTTTTCGGACTCGTTCTTGCAAGCAGACCAAAGCTTCTACAAGATGGAACCCTTCATACCACCGTACCCTATCTGCGTGGACAAGGATCGATGGTTGGGGGTCGCGAGCTTCTTTAACCACCCCTGGTTCAAACGAGTATGGACTGTCCAGGAAGCTGCCATCGCGGAGGAATGTCGCTTATATTGGGGCTCGGTCAGCATCTACCTTACCGATGTATTGGAAATATGTGTGTGGTTGTCGAAAAAGCACGACTTCCGTAGCACCATTCACACTGTTGTTGAGGAGATGAGGTATCTTAGGCAGAGGAACATAAATCTCTACCTCCAATACAATGTTCATCGGCCGGGACGATGGCAGCACTCGAGCCCTGGATTGTATTATCTAGCCACGCGCTTCGAAGAAAAGACGTTCGTGACAGTCCTCCGGGCAGCCCGATACCTTAAAGCAAGTGATCCTAGGGACCATGTTTACGCTTTCTTGGGTTGTCCAGCCGCTATTGACAGCGAGGGCCGCACGTTGGTGGAGGTAGACTATATGTCTTCGTTAGATGATCTCAATCTTCGTCTCGCTTACGTGCTGATGGAGAATGCCGCAGAAGGGCCATTCGTTCTTCCGACTGTTCGTCACGACAGTAGACTCGGACTTCTGAATGGCGTACATCCATCCTGGTTACCGGTATGGCATGTTGCTCAGACATATCGCCACAGGCTAGCAGACGAGAGGTATTGGTACAAAGCTGGAAGCACCAGAGAGCTCTTCACAGCCACCCAGTATGGCAGGAATCGTTTGAGCGTTGGTGCGTGCGACTTTGACACCGTCATCTGGAGATCAAGTACGATGCAGCCCGATTATCCGACTAGCAAACTAGACGGGGTAATCATCAATTTCCTGACTAGCAGACTGGATGGAGTTTTCATCGATACTTTATGGGATGATGTGAGGCAAAGCTCGTCACGATTAGGCATCGCAGTACGACATGTCGACTTCTTGCGCACCTTAATGATAGGTTACCCGGAACTGGATAGCTTCTCCGCTGTTCCCGACGAGAGACAGCAGAGCTTGTTTGATGTATATAGAAAGAGTATCAGTGTGGCGAGATCGAGCAATCAAGAGGTTGTGATGGAAGTAGACGAGAGACGTGATGCAACATACATCGAGAACGAACTTCGATGGCTCAGTAACGGGAGTATATTCATCACCAAAAATGGGCGTATCGGGATAGCTCCACGAGGCGATCTGGTTGAAGTCGGCGATGTATGTTGCATCATCTTCGGGACGACTGTTCCTTTCCTTCTCACACCGACGGAAGAAGGTCGGCACAAGCTCATAAGTGAATGCTACATACATGGTGTGATGGACGGCGAGATCATGGAACAATTCGGCCAGGGCGACCTCAGCAAGCATCGTATCGTCCTCGAATAGGCATACCAACATACTCATGCAGCAAAATGTACAGGTTGCTGCCACATTGGATTGGTCAGCTAGTGTTGGGAGGTATGGTGTAGATATTCGCTCTTCTTTCTCTCCCGAGTGTTGCAAGCTTCATGAAAAGCCCATATACGCGTTATAATCATCGCTCACTCTCATTCAACCATTTATACACCACCCTCGCATCCTTTCCTTTATACCTATCATCCTTCATCGCCTCACCAAAAGCTTCTAACGTAGGCTTATCGAGTATAGTGCGCGCCCCAACCATCTCCGCAAGCTGACTCCCCATGCCCAACACCTTTGCACAAAGCTCAATGCGAAAACCGCCTTCGTACCCCCGTGAACTCGGCACGTTGGCTTGTATCCCAGGCACCGGATTGCTCTTACTCGTGACCCAGCATTGACCACCGGAAACGTTGATTACATCCGTAAGTAGTGCGACGTCCAGTCCCATCTTTGAGCCGATGTTCAGGGCTTCAGACGCGGCGAGCGATGTGATAGCACTAAGGTAGTTGTTGATAACCTTGAACGCTATACCTGCACCGATGTCGCCGCAGAGAAATATCGCATCCGGCTTGCCCATGTGACTCAGATAGCCCCTCACGGTAGGGAAGATGTCCTTGTTGTTCGCGCCTGCCATGAACGCCAGTGTACCATCCTGCGCGCCCATCGGTCCACCCGACACCGGCGCATCAACAAACGTGAGCATTTTGCTTGCACTGGAATTCTCCACTGCTTTTGCAATCTCAAGGATTGTAGCCGTTTCGATAGTGCCGCATTCCATGATCAACTTTCCTTCTCCAGCTTCTTGTAGTTTCTCTGCACCAGCAAGGACTCCCGTTTCTTTATCAAGATACACCTTCTTTACGGCATTCGAATCTGGAAGCATTGTTATGACGGTGTCGGCTCTTTGGACAGCATCATATCCGTTCTTTACGACTTCCACTGGACCCTGACCTGAGGCGTCTGATTGGAACTTTTCGAGCGCGGAGGTGGATACGTCGCATATTAGGAGGACATGCGAAGAGTCGAGGCCTTTTCGAAGATTGAGGGCCATGGGATAGCCCATTACGCCAAGACCTGGGAACCGTAAGTACGAGGAGTGATAGGGTTAGCTAGGTAGGAAGGAACGCACCGATGAAGGCCACAGTCTTGCTTGGTGGTGACATTGTGTTGAGAACGTGATCGTGCCAGTACTTTGTTGTCGATTATTGTTCCCTTCTTTCTAGATTCATGGGAGTATTTTCGCAATCGTAGTCTCAGCTTGTTATGGTGAGGTGTCAACTGGCAGGAGCCGTGCTCAGTAGCGCGTACGCGATTGCAGTCGCGACGGACTCACCAATATCTTTCCCCGCACACAACCATTCATCCTGACCATCTACTCGCAAACAGTATTTCCTTGTTCAGAATGACCATCATACCAAGCCGCGTCGTGCTTCCCCAAGCCTAGCCCCGCATCTCACCCCGCATTGGGGAACCACATCGTTTCTCCACCTCCGCAACGTTCGCAGATCGGCAATCCGGCTAATACTCTACACCCTACCACCGACGTCGATATGCAGCCTTTCGGTGTCACTCACACTTCAGGCGCCCTGCGTATAGAAGCGAGGATTCATGGTAGTTGGAGAAGGAGCTAGGCCTAGACGATGGACACGAGTAATGAGCGCTGGAAGGCGCATGGCGTACATACATACCGGATACACGCGATTCTATCGAGAATGCATAACAGACGATTCCACTTGACTCTTGACTTCGGTTCAACTATCGTGAAGCATCCGCTACCGTTTCCCTCGCTCCTCGATATCCTTTGGCAATGGCAAAGCCAGACCTTGAACGCTCCGTAACCGACGAGAAACACGAACAAGTTCAGCGCGAATACCTCGCACAAGATGAAACCCCAGAGATGATCGAGAACAAGAAGAAAGAAGATGCATTACGACGGAAGCTGGATTGCTTCGTTGCGCCAGTCATGATGATGCTGATGCTCATCAGCTATCTGGATCGCGGTAACATTGGGTTTGCTGCGACTCAGGGTATGACGACGGATATCGGGCTAAAGGGGAGCGAGCTTAACGTACGTTCAGATCGTGATTTGAATCTTGGAAAATTCGTGGCTAATCAAAGCATAGACTGCTGTATCAGTATTTTACATCTTCTACATTCTCGCTGAAGTACGTGTATTCGCTATCCAGCCCTGCCCGTCTAACCTCACACAGTTCCCAACCTCGCTGCTAGTCAAACGTCTCCAGTTCAATAGAGTTATCCCCACCATTACAATTTGCTGGGGTATCACATGTCTCTGCACCGGCTTTGTGCAGAACTTCGCTGGCCTGGTCACAACGCGCATCTTCCTTGGCTTCTTCGAAGGATGTCTATTTCCGGCAATGACGCTGTTTTTATGCAACTGGTATACTAGAGAAGAGCTCGGTATTCGTATCGCATATCTGTTCATTGCATCTGCGCTATCGGGAGCCTTTGGTGGCCTCATCGCATTCGGCATCCTGTACATGAACGGAGTTGCTGGGTGGTCGGGGTGGAGATGGTAGGTTGCAAGTTTTGCAACTTTGCTGGCTATGTAAACTGACGGATGATACAGGCTATACGTGATCGAGGGTATCATCACCATAATATGGGCAGCCTGTTGCATCTTCCTTGTCCCTAAGTCCTTCGAAACCGCCTACTTCCTCAATGACGACGAGAAGGCTCTCATGCGCCAGCGCGCACATCGAACACAGGCCTACTCCGACTCTGAGGGCTCTGGTCATTATGGGAAAGCTGATATCAAAGAAGCAGCGAAGGATATCAAGAGCTGGGTGCATGGTGTAATCCAGATCGCAGTTGTGACGATTCTGTATGGTTTCGGCACCTTCTTACCTATCATCATCAGGAATGGGTTCAACTTCTCTACCAAACAGGTACTGCTAGCCACTTACATTTTGAGATACAGAACTGACGTGCAAAGGCGCAATATCTTGTCATTCCCGTCAACATCTGGGGTGCTATCGTCTACGCAATAGGCGCATACCTGTCTGACCGATATCAAACGCGCTTTCTACCTCTGATCCTCATGGCACCCGTAGGCATCGCCGGTTACGCCATCCTCCTCTCTCCAGTGAGCCCATACGTCCAATACTTCGCCACATACCTCGTCGCAACAGCCTGCTTCCTCTGCACCGGCGGAAACATAACCTGGCTATCGGCGAATTGCGCGCCTGATGGCAAACGCGCCGCTTCCTTGGGTATTTTGCTCACACTCACCAATATTGGTGGTGTCGTATCTGGCCAGATCTATCAGAGCAACGCAGCGCCGAAGTACACCTTGGGTCACGCTTGGAGTTTGGGCTGTTTGGCTTTTGCATGGTGCGGATGGTGGATTGTTAGGGCGATTTATAGGAGAAGGGAGAAGAGAAAGGATATCAAGCTCGCCCAAGGGTATACTATGCCTGCTGGGAAGCAGTATACCGATCGCGAACCGGACTTTAGGTATCAGATATAGCTGCGAAGTCGTTCGACGCACAACGAGAGTATACAAATGTCACCTGAATTGAGTCCAGCCTGGAGGATGTCGCGTGGCTTTTAAGTTTTGTGTGTGAATTTGAATGAGAGCGTGATGTACTTCAAGATTTCTACAAGCCATGTAAACGATGTTACAGAGTAGCGGGTTGTACTTCAAGCTTTCCACGGATAGCATGGGTAATCCCCACAGGCCTTGAAGTATACCAGGCTCATATATGACACTGCTATTTGACCATTCTCATGCACCCTGGATGTATACCAGGTGAGGCGATCAACTCTATCTCATGACATGACTTCTAAGGTTGTATTCCGCCCGCTCAGTAAATCCACGGAGTAAGAGGCCCCAGAACGTGAGTTTGGCCAACATTGTTGGCTCTTTGGGCTAGAACCTCGCAGCATGCAGGAATAGTTTGATGAATACGTCGATCTACCGCCCACCAGTTTAGTGCGGCACACTACCCTGTAGAGGCTACAACCGTGCATTAAAATGTAGAGCTAAGTAGGAAGAGGTATCTTAAGATATACGTAGTCTTTCCTCTGGAGCATAACGCAGGCACACTATTAATATCTACGGCAAGGGCCTTGCAGCATACGCCATATCTCTAGCTATGCAAAGCAGGACGGTTACGCTAGGAGGATACAGACGGGCTTATAAGCTCGAACTAGACCTGGAAACGTAGCCGGGAGGTATTGGATGGTGCCCGTGGATGGGAAATACCGTCAACACAGGGACTCTTCCATCCAAAAGTACATATCAAGATCCGACATAATCCCGCACACCTCAAAGTACGACACCTACGCCAGGAGGATACAAAGGGATTTGTACTCTCAACCGAGACCTAGGAATGTAGCCTGGAGGCGTTGGCTGGTCCCGTTCCGAGAAAGGCGTAGTTCCATAGTCGATTTCGATCGGAAACAACCTCTTAACGTGCAGCTCATCTCTAGATAGATTGCAGAATGTGCGCACGCCGGAAGAATGCAAAGGTCGTTGCACACTCAAACTACACCCGATGATGAATCTAGGAGGTAGTCGCGGTGTTGTATGTTAGAATGGCGCAGCTCCCTGCACATGTGGCCGGCTTCCCTGGGAAGGCACCTAGGAGTGCTCAAGATGCAAGTACGCTAGGCCGAATCGGTCGGCGAATCTACACCTGGGCAAGAGGTGCACGGCATGTGCGTGTGCTACGCAACTAGCAAGTGACTTGTGCCCTTGGAAAGATCCAAGGAAATGTACCCAGGTGTCCGTGGATCTTCACATCGACGTGCCGATATGACAAAAGACCATGTAGACATCTGGCCTGTATCGAGACCAGGGTACAGGGAAAGCTCTATCTCATTGGACTGGCAGCCCTGTCTACGGGACTACTTGTCCTCCCCGAGCCAACACCAGAAGCCAGTAGTTCAAGTCTCGATGCCTGGACACGGTGCTTCTTCATGACTTCTACCCACTCTTCCTCCACCTCCTGTTCGTCCGTCTCATCTGTGTCTTCTTCTAGCTCTGCCCGTAAGTCTTCTTCCAACAGCGCAATCATCATGCTGAAATCGCCACCCAGTCTACCCAACGAACCAGCGCAGTATAAGACCTGTGTGAGGAGCGAGTCTCGTTGTGACCGATCTTGTACGTTTGGAAGGTATAATCGCAGAGTGTCGAAGAGCATCTCTACGAGGTGTAGCGGAAATGTCGCGAGGGCCGACGGTATCGGTTGTAGAGGGTTGGAGGTGTTGACTGGCTTTACAGCTGGCGCGCTTTCGTCGGACCCTGGTGCTGGTAGGGCGGAGGGGAAGATGCTCTTGTACATGGATATGATGGCGAAGCTCTGTTCTCGGAAGACCTCGAGATACTTCTTCAGGTACTTTTCTGTTTGCTGACCCACGGCCCAGCCAGCGTCGCCTTTCGCTGCCTTGGTTGTTCGCTTTTCTGTCTCTTGATCTGCGAGTTCGCGTAGAGGATCTAGTGCGCTGAGCATCAACTCCAAGCACACTAAGCGACATACGAGGAACAACGCGCCCAGTGTGCCTTCTCCACTACCTATGCCTGCTTGTTTTGTTGACCATGCTTCGTCCAGTTCTGGCGCCACTCGTCTGAGCCACCCGATTGTTCGCATGGCACCTGCTAGCTTGATGCCCTGGGTCTGGAGCGAGCTTATGAGGTTGGTGGTCATGGTCTTCATCTCCTGCTCAGCCTGGGCAGTGAGCGAAGAGACCAGCTCTGAATTGGGGTATAGCGTATGGAGACGCTTAATGTGTGCGTGGAGGTCGAGAGCCGAGGCATAGTTCGCATTCGCAGTGGCTGTGGATGACGAGGCTTGTGCGGCAGCTGTGGAGGAGCTGATGGCGGACGAGAGAAGGGTGGGTAGGTCGAGCACGTCGGATACGCGGTCAATGTTCCGGGACAGTAACATGGCCTTTCTCCGTCTGTCTAGGATCGCATTATCTGCGCCTCTGCTGTATTTTTCGGAGAAGTTCTGCGCAGCTGTTTCCAGATTCGGCAACTCCGCCTGTACGGTGCCTGCATCTTGGCCTATCAGCGGGAGTGTCTTGCGGAGGTGTAGTAGGTGGTCGGTCGAGGATATTATGGGTTTATGCGACCGCTTCGAGAGAGCTTGTAGTGATCGTAGTATAGACTGCGAGCTTTGTGATAGCGACTGCTGCTCTGAGGATGTGAGGGCCGCTAAGGGCAGGGTCGTGAGTCGGGAGAGGTACGTGTTGGTAACGGCGTCATTGGGCGAGGGTCGTAGCTGCGCGTCTTGGGCGTCGAAGTAGGGTATCAGTAGCTCGTAGAGGGGATCCGCCATGGTGTCGCGTTTCACTACTCCAATGACGCATGCAGCTATTGAATTGCGTCTCGAGGGCAGCGTGGGGTGGCTGCCCAGGTGTCGAGTTGCGGGCGGAGGTGCCACGAGGCTGACCCCTGTCGCGTTAGCGCCCTTTGCACTTCACATGCGGCCGCTACCGCAACATTGGAACCGCAGGACTCATGGATCGCGGCCACTCCCACACAGACAACCCTAATAGCGCGGACGACGACGCAACTAGACCACAGCAACCTAACGCAGTCGAGCGCTTCCTCGCTGAGCTGTTCCAGAATCGTTTTCTCACAGACCTCTCGACCGCCGACGACGAAGCTGCACCGACACGACCGATTTCGCCGCGAACGCTACCCTCGA
>Ga0265797_10012982_pt1 | contig 10110 bp, 8 predicted proteins | sample P2T30metagenome_FD_192433 | JGI IMG/M metagenome (GOLD analysis project Ga0265797, IMG submission 192433) | Plant litter microbial communities from East Loma Ridge, Irvine, California - P2 T30 | ecosystem: Environmental > Terrestrial > Plant litter > Unclassified | place: USA: California... | reverse complement strand
GGCGGCGGCGACGCCAGCGTCACGGCCGTGCCCATCGACGTGGTCAGCTCGCCCGGCACGGGCGCCGTGTCGACGTGCACGCGGCCCAGCACGTTGCCGTGCGCGTCGAGCCGCAGCACGCAGACGACGGGTCCTTCCATCGACGCCACCGTGCGTTCTCCATCGGCGTGCGTGATGGCCGTGTCAGGCTGGCGGGTGGGGCCGACGGGATCAGTAAGCATGCGGTACTCGGCCAATTGAGGGGGTGTGTCATTGTAGAAACATCCAGTGCCGGGAATTGCAGCAATTCGTAAGCAATTGTCATGAAATTGTCGCCGTCGCATCCGCATCACCGCAGGTTATGACCGGCGCATGAGCTTTCATTGGCCGCAGGCCGACGGTGGCGTATAAGCTTTCCTTCCGCGGATTGGGGCGCACGACGTATGCAGCAGACATCGCAACAGGGGAACGGCCGGCACGTCATCGTGATCGGCGGCGGCGTGGTCGGGCTGACGAGCGCCTGGTGGCTGCTGGAGGCGGGCTTTCGCGTCCGGCTGCTGGAGCGCGCGCCGGACGTGGGCCGCGGCGCCAGCTACCGCAACGGCGGGCAACTGAGCTACCGCTACGTGGCGCCGCTGGCCGATGCCGGCGTGCCGCTGAAGGCCCTGCGCTGGCTGTTCCAGGCCGACGGGCCGCTGCGCTTCCGCCCCGAGGCCGACTGGCGCCAGTGGCGCTGGCTTGCCGCCTTCCTCGCCAACTGCAATGGCGACAGCAACCGGCGTACGACCGCCAAGCTGCTGGAGCTGGGCGAACTCAGTCGCCAGAAGATGGCGCAGCTGGCCGTGCACGTGCCACTGTCCGACTTCGACTGGCGCGACGCCGGCAAGCTGGTTGTCTACCGTACCCCTGCCCTGTTCGACGCCGCCGCCGCGCGAGCGGGCTCCGGACAGGTCGTCACCGGTGCCGAGGCAGCCGTGCTGGAGCCGGCGCTGGCCGGCATGGCGCCGCAGCTGGCGGGCGGCATTTTCAACCGGGGCGAAGCCGTCGCCGATTGCGGCGCCTTCTGCGTGGCACTGGCGCATCGGTTGCAGGAGCATCCACGCTTCGAAGGCTTCGTCCAGGGACGCGCGACAGCGCTGTTCACGGATGCCGGCCGCGTGGTCGGTGTCGAGACGGCGGACGGCTGGCTCCAGGCCGACGACTACGTGCTGGCGGCCGGCATCCAGAGCCGCGACCTGGCCGCCACGGCCGGCATTCACCTGCCGCTGTATCCACTGAAAGGCTACAGCCTGACGGCGCCGATCCGACCGCACGACCTGGCGCCGGACATCAGCGTGACCGACTTCGAACACAAGATTTTATATGCGCGCATCGGCACCAGCCTGCGCGTGGCCGCCATGGTCGACATGGTGGGCGACAATCCGGCGCTGGACGCCCGGCGCGTCGCCGGCCTGACGCGCCGCGCCCGCGAATCGATGCCGGCGGCGGCCGATTACACAAGGCTGGAAGCCTGGGCCGGCCTGCGCCCCGCCACCCCGAACAGCGCCCCGCTGCTGGGCCGCACCCGCCACGCCAACCTGTGGCTGAACGTGGGGCACGGCCCCCTTGGCTTCACGTTCGCCTGTGGCACGGCCGCCATCCTGGCCGACCTGATGCGCGGCAACCCGCCGCCGATCGCGCTGGACTTCCTCGCTTGGCGCCTTTGAAAACGGAGCCTGTCACCGGTTTTTTTGATGGCGTCAAGGCAAGAGCAGCGACGCGTGCCGTAGGCATAAAACCACCCAAAAGCGCAGAGCCGGGGTCAGACCCGGCGGGTCTGACCCCAGTTCTTGGTCTCGGGTTTTGGCAAAATCCGGGACTGTCCCGGATTCCTCTGACAGAAACGTCCGGGACTGTCCCGGAATGTTCTGCTTTGGCGGCCGTCTCGGCTCAGACCCGCTTAAGCCGATATGGCGGATAATGTCGCCTTTCCATTGTTTGACTTGCAAATGTCCAAATCGAAGGCACCGGCCGGCTGCCCCTGCGGCGGCGCGGCGCTGGCTACCTGTTGCGGGCCGTTTATCGACGGTTATCTTGATCCGGCCAGGCTGCCGCCCACGGCCGAGCAGCTGATGCGCTCGCGCTATACGGCGTTCACGTTGCGCAACGAGCCGTATCTGCTGGCGACGTGGCACCCCAGCACGCGGCCGTCCGAACACATCGTCGACCCCGATGAGGCGTTGCAGTGGCTGGGACTTGAGGTAAAATCGACTTTACGTTTACGTCAACGTAAAGTAGAACCGGCGAATCCGGACGAGGATTTCGTCGAGTTCGTCGCCCGCTTCCGCGTGGCCGGCAAGGCGCAGCGCCTGCATGAAGTGAGCCGCTTCCTGCGCGAGCCCGATCCGGCCCTGGGCGGCGTGCCGCGCTGGTTCTATGTGGACGGAGAATTTCCAGACAAGTCATAACGACAAGGGGACCGAATGCCGCACATCGAAAGCAAACTGAATTCGCGCAGCGAAGACTTCAAGGCCAACGCGGCCGCCATGCAGGCCCTGGTCGACGACCTGCGCAGCAAGGTGGCGAAAGTCGCGCAAGGCGGCGGCGAAGCCGCCAGCGCCAAACACGTCGCCCGCGGCAAGCTGCTGCCGCGCGACCGCGTGCAAATGCTGCTCGATCCCGGCACCCCGTTCCTTGAATTTTCCCAGCTGGCCGCCTACGAGATGTACCAGGAGGCCAACGGCAACGACGCGGCGCCATCGGCCGGCATCATCACCGGCATCGGCCGCGTGGCCGGCCAGGAGTGCGTGGTCGTCTGCAACGACGCCACCGTCAAGGGCGGCACGTATTACCCGATGACGGTAAAAAAACACCTGCGCGCGCAGGAGATCGCGCAGCAGAACAACCTGCCCTGCATTTATCTCGTCGACTCGGGCGGCGCCAACCTGCCGAACCAGGACGACGTGTTCCCCGACCGCGACCACTTCGGCCGCATTTTCTACAACCAGGCGAATCTGTCGGCGCAGGGCATCCCGCAGATCGCCGTCGTGATGGGCTCTTGCACCGCCGGCGGCGCCTATGTTCCGGCGATGAGCGACGAGTCGATCATCGTCAAGGAGCAGGGCACGATCTTCCTGGGCGGCCCGCCGCTTGTCAAAGCGGCGACGGGGGAAGTGGTCAGCGCGGAAGACCTGGGCGGCGGCGACGTGCACACGCGTCTCTCGGGTGTCGTGGATCATCTGGCGCAGAACGACACCCATGCACTGTCGCTGGCACGCACCATCGTCTCGAACCTGAACCGCCGCAAGCCCGAGCAGGCGACCGTGCGCGACGTGGTGGAACCGAAGTACGCGCCGGAAGAACTGTATGGCGTCATCCCCGTCGATACGCGCAAGCCGTTCGACATCCGCGAAGTCATCGCCCGCATCGTCGACGGCAGCGACTTCGACGAATTCAAGGCCCGCTACGGCACCACCCTGGTGTGCGGCTTCGCCCACATCTACGGCATGAAGGTCGGCATCGTCGCCAACAACGGCATCCTGTTCTCCGAGTCCGCGCTGAAGGGCACGCACTTCATCGAGCTGTGCTGCCAGCGCAAGATACCGCTCGTCTTCCTGCAAAATATCACGGGCTTCATGGTGGGCCGCAAGTACGAGAACGAAGGCATCGCCCGCAACGGCGCCAAGATGGTGACGGCTGTCGCCACCGCTGCCGTGCCGAAGTTCACCGTCATCATCGGCGGCAGTTTCGGCGCCGGCAACTACGGCATGTGCGGCCGCGCCTTTTCTCCGCGCTTCCTGTGGATGTGGCCCAATGCGCGCATCTCCGTCATGGGTGGCGAGCAGGCCGCCTCCGTGCTGGCCACCGTCAAACGGGACGGCATCGAAGGCAAGGGCGGCCAGTGGACGCCTGAGGAGGAAGCCGCGTTCAAGCAGCCGATCAAGGAGCAGTACGAACACCAGGGCCACCCGTACTACGCCAGTGCGCGGCTGTGGGACGACGGCATCATCGACCCGGCCGACACGCGCATGGTGCTGGGCCTGGGCCTGTCCGCCGCGCTGAACGCGCCCATCCCCGACACGAAGTTCGGTGTCTTCCGCATGTAAAGGAATGCCATGCACTACGAAACACTGAATATCGACATCGCCGAGCGCGTGGCCACCGTCACGCTGAACCGGCCGGACGTGCGCAACGCGTTCAACGAGCAGACCATCGCCGAGCTGACGGCCGCGTTTACCGCGCTGGGCGAAGTCGAATCCATCGGCGCCATCGTGCTGGCGGCGAACGGCACCGCTTTCTGCGCCGGCGCGGACCTGAACTGGATGCGCAAGATGGCCGGCTACTCGCATGACGAGAACCGCGCCGACGCCATGCAGCTGGCGAACATGCTGCGCACCATTTACCTGTGCCCGACGCCCGTCGTGGCGAAAGTGCAGGGGGACTGCTACGCCGGCGGCATGGGCCTCGTGGCCGCCTGCGATATCGCGGTGGTCGTGGAAGACGCCCACTTCTGTCTCAGCGAAGTCAAGCTGGGACTGATCCCCGCCACCATTTCACCGTATGTCATCAAGGCGATGGGGGAGAACGCGGCGCGCCGCTACTTCCTCACCGCCGAACGTTTTAACGCCAGGGAGGCATTGCGCATCGGCTTCGTGCACGAGGTGGCAACGGCCACCGCGCTGGACGGCCAGGTCGCGACCATCGTGCAGGCATTGACGGCCAACAGCCCGAACGCCGTGCGCGAAGCGAAGACGCTGGTGCGCGACATCGCCGGCCAGGTCGTCACCGACACGCTGGTGGCCGACACGGCGCAGCGCATCGCGAACATCCGCGCGTCGAACGAAGGCCGCGAAGGCGTGCAGTCGTTCCTCGACAAGCGCAAGCCCTCCTGGCTCGCCTGATCAGGAGTCATTTTTTGTCGAATCAAAGCAGAGATTGGGTTGCCCGCAGCCTCACCAGCGTGTGGCACCCCTGCACGCAGATGCAGCACCACGAAAGCACGCCGCTGATCCCCGTCAGTCACGGGCGCGGCGCGTGGCTGTACGACCATGACGGCCGTCGCTACCTGGACGCCATCAGCTCGTGGTGGGTCAACCTGTTCGGTCACGCCAACCCGCGCATCAACGCGGCGCTGCGCGACCAGCTGGAGAAGCTGGAACATGCGATGCTGGCCGGCTTTACGCACGAACCGGTCATCGAATTGTCCGAACGCCTGTCGGCCGCGACGAACGGGCAGCTGGGCCATGCGTTCTACGCCTCCGACGGCGCATCGGCCGTGGAGATCGCCCTCAAGATGAGTTTTCACTCGTGGCGCAACCGCGGCCAGGGTGAAAAGCAGGAATTCGTCTGCCTGCAGGGCAGCTACCACGGCGAAACCATCGGCGCGCTGGCCGTGACGGACGTGGCGCTGTTCAAGGACGCCTACGGCCCGCTGCTGCGCGCGGCGCAGACGGTGATGTCGCCCGATGCGCGCCAGGCCCGCGATGGGGAAACGGCGCAGGATGTGGCACGCCGCGCCGCCGCGGATGTCGAACAGCTGTTCCAGCAGAAGGCCGACAAGATCGCCGCCATCATCATCGAGCCGCTGGTGCAGTGCGCCGCCGGCATGGCGATGCACGATCCGCTGTACCTGCAACTCGTGCGTGCGCTGTGCGACCAGTACGGCGTGCACCTGATCCTCGACGAAATCGCCGTCGGCTGCGGCCGCACCGGCACGTTCTTCGCCTGCGAGCAGGCCGGCATCTGGCCGGATTTCGTCACGCTGTCGAAAGGCATCAGCGGCGGCTATTTGCCGCTGTCCGTGGTGCTGACCACCGACGCCGTCTACCAGGCCTTTTACAGCGCCGATGTGACGCGCGGTTTCCTGCACTCGCACTCGTACACAGGCAATCCGCTGGCGTGCCGCGCCGCGCTGGCCACGCTCGACATTTTCCAGGAAGACGACGTGCTGGCAGCCAACCGCGCGCTGGCCGATCGCGTCACGGCGGCGCTGGCGCCACTGCGCGAGCACCCGCGTGTCAAACACTTCCGGCAGCGGGGAATGATCTGGGCATTCGATGCCACGGACGTGGACAACACGTTCTCACGCCGCTTCTTCGCCAACGCCACGCAGAACGAACTGCTGCTGCGCCCCATCGGCGGCACCGTCTACCTGATGCCACCGTATATCCTGACCGACGACGACGTGCAGGTGCTGGCCGACCGCACGCTGGCCGTGTTCGACCAGACACTGGCAGGCTGATATGGAACTGCTGAACAAACTGGACGCGCAACTGCGCTCGCTGGACGAGCAAAGCCTGATCCGCGTCCGCAAGACGGTCGAGACGCCGTGCGCGCCGCGCGTGACGGTCGACGGCCGCCCGATGCTGGCATTTTGCAGCAACGATTACCTGGGACTCGCTGCCCACCCTGCTATTGCCGCAGCACTGCAGGAAGGCGCGGCGCGCTATGGCGTCGGCAGCGGCGCGTCGCACCTGATCAGTGGCCACAGCCGCGCGCACGTGCTGCTGGAAGAGCGCCTGGCCGCGTTTGAAGGCCCGTATCTGGTCGAAGCCCGCGCGCTGAGCTTCTGCACCGGCTATATGGCCAACCTGGCCGTCATCACGGGCCTCGCCGGCGTGGACAAGCACACGGAGATCTTCAGCGAGGCGCTGAATCACGCGTCGCTGATCGACGGCGCGCGGCTGGCCCGCACGTCCGTCAAGGTCTATCCGCATGCGGACGTCGCGGCGCTGGCGGCGCTGCTGGAACAGAGCAGCGCCACCAATAAAATCGTCGTCACGGACAGCGTGTTCTCGATGGACGGCGACCTGGCGCCGCTGCCGGCATTGCTGGCGCTGTGCGAAAGGCACAACGCCTGGCTGATCGTCGACGACGCACACGGCTTCGGCACCCTCGGAGAAAACGGCCACGGCGCCCTGGAGCATTTCCATCTGCGCTCGCCCAATCTCGTGTATATGGGCACCTTGGGCAAGGCCGCCGGCGTCGGTGGTGCATTTGTCGCGGCCCACAAGACCGTCATCGAAACGCTGATCCAGCGCGCGCGCCCGTACATTTTCACGACCGCCACGCCGCCAGCGCTGGCCCATGCGCTCCTGACAAGCCTCGACATCATCGAAGGCGAGGAAGGGCGGCAGCGCCGCAGTCATCTGGCCGCTTTGGTGGCACAATGGCAGGATGGCCTGACACTGCGGCGCTGGCAGCCGCTGGCTTCACCCACGGCGATCCAGCCGATCGTCATCGGCCGCAACGACGAGACGATGCGCGCCGCCGCCGCGTTATATGAACAGGGCATCTGGGTCGGCGGCATCCGCCCACCCACGGTGCCGGCAGGGACGGCCCGCCTGCGCGTGACGCTGTCCGCCGCGCATACGGCGCACGAGGTCGCGCAATTGATCGCCGCCCTGATGGAACTGGAAAGGAACTGAGATGGCACTGGAAGATCCTGTGGTCGTGCCGACTGTCGCGGAAGCGATCGATGACCTGATCGAAACCGCAACGAACACCGAGCCCGAAACGCTCGGCATCCCGCCGCGCTTTGCCTGCTTCGTGACGGGCACCGACACGGAAATCGGCAAAACGCTGGTGTCGTCGGCGCTGCTGTACGCGCTGGTGCAGCGCGGCGTGCGCGCCTGCGGCATGAAACCCGTTGCCGCCGGCGCCGAACTGCGCGATGGCCGCCTGCACAACGACGACTGCGACCAGCTCGAAGCGGCCGGCAACGTGCACCTGCCCCAGTCGATCACGACGCCGTTCCTGCTGAAGGAACCGGCGGCGCCGCATATCGCGGCGGCGCTGGAGAAGGTTGCCATCGACCCCGTGCCCATCCTGGCCGCCTTCCTGGAAATCGCGGCGGCCAGCGACGCGACGGTTGTCGAAGGCGTGGGCGGCTTCCGCGTGCCGCTGACGGACACGTACGACACGGCCGACCTGGCGCAGCAGCTCGACCTGCCCGTCATCCTGGTCGTCGGCATGCGCCTGGGCTGCATCAATCATGCGCTGCTGACGGTGGAAGCCATTGCCGCGCGCGGCCTGAAGCTGATCGGCTGGGTGGCCAATGCGCTGGAGCCAGAAATGGCGTTCGCCGACGAGAATATCGACGCGCTGGCGGCGCGCATTCCCGCACCGCTGCTGGGCCGCGTGCCCCGCCTCGCCGAGCCGTCGGCCGCCGCCTGCGCCGAGTACCTGGACTTTACGGGCCTGCCGAACTGGCCGGCCCACCGCACTAACGATTAAAGGAAACACGATGTCCCTGCATGAACCGAAAACCGTCGCCCTGCACCGCCCGACCGCGGCCATCAAGCTGCCGGATGCCGCGACGTGGCCGCGCGAAGACGTGCTGGCGCTGTTCGAGCTGCCGTTCAACGAACTGATGTTCCGCGCGCAGGAAGCGCAGCGCGCCAACTTCCCGGCCGGCGACGTGGAACTGGCCACGCTGCTGTCGATCAAGACGGGCGGCTGCGAGGAAGACTGCGGCTACTGCCCGCAGGCGGCGCGCTACGACACGGGTGTCGAGGCCAAGAAAATCCTCGACACGGCGACCGTGCTGGAAGCGGCGAAGCAGGCCAAGGAAAACGGCGCGACGCGCTTCTGCATGGGTGCCGCCTGGCGCAGCCCGAAGGATCGCGACATGGACAAAGTCGAGGAGATGGTACGCGAAGTGAAGGCGCTGGGCCTGGAAACCTGCGCGACGCTGGGCATGCTGGAAGAGCAGCAGGCCGAACGTTTGAAAGCCGCGGGCCTGGACTACTACAACCACAATCTGGACACGGCGCCCGAGTTCTACAACAACGTGATCTCCACGCGTGAATACCAGGATCGCCTGGACACGCTGGGCCACGTGCGCAACGCCGGCCTGAAGGTCTGCTGCGGCGGCATCGTCGGCATGGGCGAGACGCGCGACCAGCGCGCCGGCCTGATCGCGCAACTGGCGAACCTGAACCCGTATCCGGAATCGGTGCCGATCAACCACCTGGTGCAGGTCGAAGGCACGCCGCTGCACGGCATGGACCGTCTCGACCCGCTGGAATTCGTGCGCACGATCGCCGTGGCGCGCATCACGATGCCGAAGGCGCGCGTGCGCCTCTCGGCCGGCCGCCGCGAGCTGGGCGAAGCCGTGCAGGCGATGTGCTTCATGGCCGGTGCCAATTCGATTTTCTATGGCGACAAACTGCTGACGACCGATAACCCGGAAGCCAACGACGACCGCGCACTGCTGGCCAAGCTGGGCCTGCCGACGCGCGCCGCCACGCTGGAATCCGTCCAGAAGGAAGCCTGCGGCTGCTGAATCACGGTAGCCGCGGTACCCCCCAGATAAAAAGGGCCATGAGCCCAGGAGGAGGAGACATGTTCAAGAAAATCCTGATCGCCAACCGGGGCGAGATCGCCTGCCGGGTGGCCGCTACCGCCCGGCGCATGGGCATCAAGACCGTGGCCGTGTATTCGGAAGCGGACGCCAACGCCAAGCACGTCGCCGTCTGCGACGAGGCCGTGCTGCTGGGCGAGGCACCCGCCAAGGAAAGCTATCTGTGCGGCGACAAGATCATCGCCGTGGCGCTGGCGACCGGCGCGGAAGCGATCCATCCGGGCTATGGCTTCCTGTCCGAGAACGCGGAGTTCGCGGAAAGCTGCGCCGAAGCGGGCCTGGTGTTCATTGGCCCGCCGGCATCGGCGATGCGCGCGATGGGTTCGAAGTCGGCGGCGAAGTCGCTGATGGAGAAGGCCAACGTGCCGCTGGTGCCGGGCTATCACGGCGACGAGCAGGACCCGGAGTTCCTGCAACAGCAGGCGGATCGCATCGGCTACCCGGTGCTGCTGAAGGCTTCGGCCGGCGGCGGTGGCAAGGGCATGCGCGTGGTCGAGAATGCCGAAGCGTTCAAGGAGGCCCTCGCGTCCTGCAAGCGCGAGGCGATCAGCTCCTTCGGCGACGACAAGGTGCTGGCCGAAAAATACCTGCAACGGCCGCGCCATATCGAGATCCAGGTGTTTGCCGACACCCACGGCAACTGCATCTACCTGTTCGAGCGTGACTGCTCGGTGCAGCGCCGCCATCAGAAGGTGCTGGAAGAAGCGCCGGCACCGGGCATGACGGACGAGCGCCGCGCCGCGATGGGCGATGCCGCCGTGGCGGCCGCCAAGGCCGTCGGCTATGTC
>Ga0265797_10012980_pt1 | contig 10111 bp, 6 predicted proteins | sample P2T30metagenome_FD_192433 | JGI IMG/M metagenome (GOLD analysis project Ga0265797, IMG submission 192433) | Plant litter microbial communities from East Loma Ridge, Irvine, California - P2 T30 | ecosystem: Environmental > Terrestrial > Plant litter > Unclassified | place: USA: California... | reverse complement strand
ACTCCCGCTTGGACGAGTTGGTCGTACACCTCACTGCTTAACGATTCAAGCTCGTGCGCTGTTTGGACTGCCTTTGCAATCCTCTTCAGTGTGAATCGGTTCGGTTTCATCGTTTGGTCGTCTTCTCTTACTGCGAGGTGTCAGGGGCTCCGGGACGTGTGTCTGGGTCATGGGGCGGCGTGATGGTATATATCGTAGTGAGGGGGGCTGGCGTCAAACTCAACGCCACCATCACCTGTCCTGGACCTCTCTACCATGGTTCGTACGAGGGGTCAGTACGAAGCACCCTCGGTCAATCGATCGACCAAAGTGGCCCCAGTATCATGTATGTTCGTCCTTGGGCCGACGAGCCACGCCTGTTTCTCTAGCGATACCTATCCGCTATCAGTGTCAACATGATAGATCCGCCTTTACTGGAAGAGCTTTATGCTCCAGACACAGTACGTCAGATGTATCTAGGACGCGGTTTTTGCTTATATATGGTAGTATCGAGTGATAGTCAACTGTATATTCTTGAACAAGACGGCGGCCGTCCGTGCGATGCCGTTCCTTCAAGCCTTTTTCGAGCAATACCCTACGCCCGACGTGCTAAAGGACGCAGACCCGGAAGCTATCAAAGAAAAATACTTCAGGACGCTTGGACTGTTCCGTAGGGCCTGGTGGCTGATAAGGCTCGCAGCACAGCTCCTAGATGACCCTCCCGTTCCTCACAGGATGAGGAATAAGTCGCACAATAATACCGGGCCGGTTTCCGAAGTCGCCCATCTCGTTGGGGTCGGAGAATATGCTAGTGACGCTTGGCGGCTGTTCTGCAGGAGATCTTTCTACACCAGCTACGACGAGGACGTCGAGGAAGAATGGAAAACTCTCGATCCGAAAGATAAAGACTTGAGGAGATATGTGAGGAGGAAAAGGCGAGAGGAGCAGGTCTCACTCTTGATTGCCGACATCACTACACGCATAGCAGGCGTCACTCTAGGAAGTTCACCTGCTGGTGGTACACGTGTGATACTAGGATCTGGAGTCCGTGTGAGGAGGGTCGCGAGAGTGGGAGCTAGCGCTTCGTAAATAGCACGACTTACCTCTCCGATCTTTGGTGTGTATGCCTGCGTGGTCCCTTTGGAATTCCCATATATGTGGTCGGCTATGTAGAATGACAACATCGTACAGCCTTGCTGCACGCTCGCTTATGCAAAGACACGTCACGAAAGTCTCTGCGCTGTCTGAGACTGTCGAGCTTGCAAATCATCGAGACTTTATAGTACGACTCTACCAACCACGATGTCCAGAGATCCTCGCTTGCCGCCTTCTGCCTGGAGAAGGTATGGTTCTGTCGCGACATGTTTTCACCTAGCTTATACTGACAGCTAGCCAGCTACCAGGGCCCTATCACTACACTCATCGTAGGAGAGCAAGGGACCAAGTATAAAGTGCACAAGACACTGCTCTGCGAAGCTTCCGACTTCTTTGCTTCTGCTTTGAAAGAAGAATGGAAGGAGGGCCAAAAGCACCGTGTGCCCCTCCTAGATGACGAGGCGTCCGTCGTCGACCTATATGTGCAGTGGCTATACACTCGCAGGATAGTCATCCGCGAGAGATCGTCGAAGGAGGAGACGGAGGGGAAGGAGGACGAGAAGGACGAGAAGGACGAGAAAGAGGGGAGGGAGGAGGTGAAGGATGAGAAAGAGGAGAGTGAGGAGAGAGAGAAGAAAGAGTCAGGACAGGAGGCGGATGGAGATAAGGGTGACGGAGCAGAGCGCAAGAATAGGCATGAGTTTAATGTGCTGATCGGGGCTTTTATTTTTGGTGAAAAGGTGCAAGACGGCGATTTTAGGGACGCAGTCATCGACGCTCTCATCTATACTGCCGGAAGCCCAGACGAGAAGGGGACATACTGGCATCCTACGGGCAGGACGGTCGATCGGGCGTACACTGGCACGCCTGAAGGTTCACCAATCCGCAGGTTGTTAGTGGACATGCACGCGTTCCATGGCAGGCGACATTGGCTAGACGGCCAAAGGAATGTCGATTTCCTAGCCGATCTGGCAGGGTATCTACTTAGAGACAGGAGTGAGCACTCGCAAACACTGGACTCTACCACACCAGATGTGAGTGGCTGCCAATACCACCATCACCGTGGCGAAAAAAGTGTGTGCTACAGTGCGAAGATCTCGAACCATACGTTGTAGGGCAAAAAATGCAGTGGCTGGCGATTCCGAGCTCTAGTTTTGTCATTACAGTGGTCACAGAACTCTCAGTCCACCTGCCTTCGGTGATACATAGTGCGTGTTGCATTGTGGCGGTCAATGGCGTGGCTGATGTGAAACTTCTTGACGCACCTCGTCACATCCCATCACGTCTGTAGGCGGCTTACTGCAGATGCAAGCCGAAGCGGCCGATCGCGTCAAATGCAAGAGCAACCTGAGCGCGATAAGCATTCCATCCGAATTCATACGCTCAGCCTGCCTTGCCACCTACAGTTTTCGTAGATACTTCGCTATCGAATGCTATCACTTCAGGATGACTTTGCTCCTAGAAACACCGCATCGCCAGGCTGGCTCAGGGCGGTATTCGTGCGCTGCATGTGATGGCGCAGGGTTCGTCGACGAGCATCGATACCGCGAGTTGACTGAGACCCCGGGGCTGTTGTTCATATCTGCATCCCAGCGTTCTCCGACACAGAAGGCAGCGACCCCTCCCTACGTCTTGACAGTGACGAACAAGAATCGCAAGCGGGAACTGGACCGTACGCGGCGACAGACAGCTGAGAAAGCACCTGACAGTAGACGGAAACGATCGAAAAAGTCTCATCTCATCATCGCAGACTCGGACGACGAAGAGGACGAGGCGGCTATTGAGGACAAGGATAGCGGCGAAGGCACCAGGCTCCACGAGAATGATGCTAGCAACAGCCATGACAGCCATCTCCGCTCCGCCGACGTCGTCTCAACCCTCCAACAGGCAGTCTCTCAGCACTCCCAACGCGTATCTACGCCTTCGCTTTCGCCTTCACCCTCACCTAGCCTGACTGCACCGGCTGCACCTGTGGCGACGCCATCCGTACAAGCTCCAATCGAGGATACCGGGAAGGAAGTCGTAGAATCTGGTCGAGCGGAAGCAGCGGCCACCCTTAAGCTAGGCTTGGGCAACAGATCGATGGCCTCGCAGGAGGTCTCGGATGCAATCTTGGACGCTGTCTTCGCTGTTGCTGGTCCGAATGCGATGGAAGGTCTCTTGGGGCTCTGTCGTAAATGGCGAGAGGGCTTGATTTACCACACGAGGCAGGCCGTCGAGGACAAGATGGCCGCTCTGCGGGCCGATTGGGAGAGCCGCCTCCCAAATACCGACCAGAAGCCGGCCATCATTGAGGTCCACGTGGCCGCGTACTGGGCTTCAGCGGACGATGCTGATGACTTTGTTCGTGCCATCGTACGTCGAGGACGTCTCGCCGACTTTTGGGAAGCATTCCAATCACTCTTGCGACCTTGCATCAAGCCCAACCCTGGCTGGAAGAAGAAATTTAGTGAAGTGAAGAGGTCGCGACTCTTAGAGGCCAATGAAGATCTGGATCCGAAGGGGAAAGATTACGAGAAGAAAGCGAGACAGTTCGAACGTCAACTGCAGTACGGGGAGCGCTGGGCACGCCTCCGCCACGAGTTTGGACCTGGCATTTTTGCACTCTTACCTGGCGCGGTGGTGACGAATCGCTGGGTAGAACAAGAGCTTTCCGCCACGCAGTTTGACGCATGGCTTAGCGTCTTACGCCGTCACAACCCTCCAGATGCGTTGATTGTCGAGCGAGCCTAGTACCTAGTGGAGGAAGCTTTGAGCGGGCGGCCTCCGCCTGAGCGATTGCAATTGGAGGATGCATCTTCCGCCGACCTTGGACGTGACTGTCGTAACCCAAGTATCAGCGTTATAAGCTTAATAAGGCTGGAATTATAGATGATATCTACGATACGGAAGAGAGCGAGAGCCTAATGTTTCATAGCCTTTATAAGATCTGGTACTGTAGAGCTATAATTAACACTAGAACCTGCCTAGCTACAGACTTATCTTAGTAACACACCACTTTGTTTCAGTAGTTCGAATGTTCAACTAGACTAAAAGGCGGTAGTAATTAACAGTACTGGCTGCACGAGTCGCTGAATCCATACGAGTTATTCGGAGGCGGGAGAAGGTAAACGCAGTCGAAAAAAGCGTGTTCGCTCGAGTCACTATCTGATCGTGAAGTGAGACTTTAAGGATTCTTATACCCGAAGGATCTGGAAGCGAGTTCTAGGACAAACTGTAACGGAAGCTTCCCCGTTCGCTGTCCGAGCAGAATAGCAAGTCAAGACGAAAGTCGGCTGCACATGCCATATCTAGCCCTCGCCTCTACTCGAGTATTCTACGCTGGAATGCGCTGCGTTCTCATCCGCACCCTACGTTACTTCAAATTCCGACTGCGGATTGCTTAGGATTTCTAGAAATATTACTACTTTCTGCTTGACCTCCTCGTACTGGGAGCTGCATGTCGCAATCCTTCTCATTCGTAATTGACTACGACGGTACTGAGGACGTCGCCTGGCTGACAAGAAAGGCTCTCGTATATAGAACGTCCTCCCTAGACTTGATGTTGATAGCAGATTCCTTGCTCTGGCTTATACCAGGACAAAGCCGCGGGCGCTGTAGTATGTATTGGGTGCAGGTATGACCTCCAGATAAAAGGCGCAAGAGTGTCAAGACACCTAGGCGACAAGTACGACATTCTGCTGACATTAACAAAAGGACTTAGCGCTCACATACAATGTTTGAGTCTCATCTACCCAAATCAGATAAAAACGCCAGGCAATGTCCAGCACTTGCACACCCATCGTCTCTCGTGTCTCTACTTCTCTTTCTTGTCCGTCCGTCCGTTGAGCACAAAAATCTTACAAGCATCGCCGATTCCTCGTGCCGTGCGTGCAGTCTTTTCTTCCTATCGTCTCAAGTATAACAACATCTTTTACACGATCATCTGCGCAACGCCTTGTCCGCCGAGAGTCTTACTCGCGGCGAATTCCTGCTTCTTCAGCCCAGCCAGCGCGTAGAAAGCCGCAGCGATCAGCAGCACAACAGCGGCCGCGATCAAGCTCGTCGCGTAGCGGATCAGGGAGAGCCATTGAATCACACTCATGATGGCGTAGATGGCGGCACGCATGTAATTCGTCTCGAAGCGGCGGATGAAGCGGTCGAAGGATTCGGAGGTCGGGCATACGCGCAGGAGGAGAGGGATTTCGATGAAGATGAGGATGAAGGCGGAGATGCTGTGGAGGTGGGTGGTTAGCAGGGATGCGCCTTGCTTTCAGGAGGAAAAGACGTACAAGCAAATAACACTCCAAAGGATGATGATATCAAAGTGGAAGATGTTCGCTATGCCGAGCGCGAAGCAGAGGATTATGCAGAGTACGCCGGTCCTGGTGATGGGTGTGTTAGCTTTCGCACACAGTGTGAGACGAGAATCCGGCTGTCTGCGCATACCATTGTCCGTATATACCTACGAGGAATCAAGTTAGCAGCTGTTCAAAGGTATACGCTGTCAATGGCTCTCTGCGCGCGGGAGCAAGCTTACTGAAGTTCCGTGATCTGAACTCTTCGGCGAGCGTCATTTTCGGCGAAGATGTGTGGTTTGTGTTTTGTTGAGGTATACAAGCGGTCACAAGAGTTGTACAGTGGTGGTGGTGGTGGTGATATGTAAGTGTGAAGTAGTCAGGTAGGGTGTAGGGCTGAAGGGTGCAGGCAGGTGGTGTTCGCGCGCGCGCGGGCTTTGCTTGTTGACCACGGGCGTTGGCAACGTTGGCGCTGGCGGTTGGCGGAGGCCGAGGAAGCAGGTGCGCAACTGTGCAACTGTGCAACTGTGCAACTGTGCAAGGGTTTGTTTCGCTTCGCTTAGTCGGGACCCTTGAAACAATTGTCTCTGCCTGTGCAACGCTATTTGGCTATTTGTAGATTGCTGATTGTCGTGTTCCTTTGATATATATTGTCAAGAGAGCAAGTATCTCGAGAGACAACGGAAACGGAATATAACTGTGGCAAAAGTGCATATGTGTACATCCCAAGGAAAGCGTTTGCCTAGCAATCGTACCTTGCTACCTCCCGCCACGCGTTGCTTCCTTCCAAGCCACACAAGAGCGAGCTCTCTCCACGTTGCTGCGCCACGAACGAGACATGCAGTACTCAGAAATCTGTACCATGTTCGCATCTTCTCCCTGTGATCGCTGCTAGGGTTGACCGCCCTGTAAGCGACCTTCAACTCTCGCCATCCTTCGCGGTTCACGTCCTCTCCAACACCGTGACCAGTCCCGTCAACACACGTGATATTATCCGTAGCTGGGCCGCGGCCGGTGACCGTCATCTTGTGCGATCAGCCGTCGCCAAAGTCGTACATGTACTCGATGACTTTGTCTGCAATACAATTGCCAATATAAAAGGTCAATATCGTAGAGGAAATCGCAGCCCGCGTAGTCCGCCACTGCACTCACCTCTGTACGCCGGATCCTCCAATAACTGAGACACCTTATGCTTCTGCTCGAACTTCTCTGTAGTAAGCGGGTGTCGTCTCCTCCACTCGTGCATCCTATCAATATAGCCCACGCCATTACCTTTCTTCATCAACACTTCCCACTCTTCCGGCCGCTAATCATCCTGCACAACCCGTAGCAAAAACTCCCTCTGATCAGAAGCTTCCAAGCTATCCGCGCCCGCGTCAAACTCAAGATCATAAATCGCAAAGTCATGCGCATGGCTGTGCGCCCAATCAAAAGCAATCTGCAGCCCCTGATGCAGTGTCTCGAACGTCGTAGCGGCAGGGACGGAGAGCGTGCGAGTGACAGGAGAGTCGGAGATCCATTCTGGGCAGAGGTGGAAGCGGAGGAGGTAGTTCAAGCGCTTGCAATCTTCTTTGTGGGAGGGCCAGTCGCGGCTTTGGCAGGCGGTGGAGCAGTATTTTGTGGATTTACATCTGATGCAGGAGCGGAGAGGGGAGTCTGCAGAGGAGCAGGCTGCACAGGTTTGGGCGGACATTGCTTTGTTTGTTAGATTAGGGTGGAAAGGGGTCCTTATGCACGTCTTGAGGGGAAGGTGTTGTAAATATTCAAAAGGGCGAGTCGTCCTCCGGCTAACATTCGTGAATGCATGAGCCGGCGGCTGCTCAGTGTTGTTTGGAAAAACACGTAACCTTAGCAGAACGGCATGGTTCGCTTGCGGCCTCGTGCGAATGGAGTCACAAATCTCAAAATATCAACATAACAAATGAACATGCCTGAGGTGGAATACAGCTGAACTACATCCGCAAAAGAACGTCCTTCCGCCCTCTCAAATACCCAGGATTTGCGAAGAGACCTTATCCCAGTCGCCCGAAACGCCGCGCCAGATCCCTTACTTATGCACAAACAGGAAAAGAAAAGATAATCATCAAGAACCATGAAGAATACAATGGAAAAAGATAATCCCCTCACTTCACCAGATTATCCCCCGCTTGCTGAATCCGCCGCGCAGCAATGTCCACCATCCTCTGCGCGCCCTCGAAATCTCTCCGCCCCAGCATATCTCGCACGGCAGGGAAGTAAGCCTCATCATACCCACCCCACGCCTTGGGCCCAAAGACCACGTGCTTGAACTGCGTTCTTCCAGGAATACCGTACTCTCTCTTCTCCTGCTTCTCGCTCGAGCGCGGGATGTCGAGTAGATCGGCCTCGAAGTTGGACAAGCGGTCGTTGTAGTCCAGCCGTCGGAACGTGTAGGAGTTCGACTCCAGCCCGCCGCGGCCGAGGACCTGGCGCGTCCAGGTGTCTTCGAACTGGTGGAATTGCTCGGTCGAGGCCTTGAGGTTGGCGACGGCGTCGTCGAGGGGTTTGAGGTTCAGGCCTGAGCCGACGATTTTGCTGCCTGGCTTACCGGATGCTGCTGTGAAAGTGATTTTTGCATCGGTGCGGAGGCTTTCGACGTATTGAGAGAGAGCGTCGGCGTACTTTGTGAGGTCGTAGGGGAGTAGAGGTCGATCGGCAATTTCGAGAATGAGAAGAGCCCAGATCTGGGCGAGTGTGTGGTGGTATGGAAGACCGTTGGGGTCGCCGAATGTCTGCATCCATTCGTAGTTCTCGTAGCAAGAGTGTGCTGGGTAGCCATTCGTCGGGCCTTCGAAGCCAAAATCAATGCTTGATGTGCCGGCCATGTCTTGGAATGCTACGTAATCACTGCCTGCGCCGAGGCCTTCAAGGCGGCTTTTGTTATCGATCCAGATTGATTTGAGAGAATTGTTGGTGTTGGGATCTGCAACACGGTCGAGCACGCGGAGGAGAGAGCGCTCCCACAACGGGCTTCCTGCGGCGCGGAAGTCGGGTCCAAAGACCCCGGCACCGACGTTGAGGTAGGCGATGGCATTTTCACGGAGGTAGGGCATGTTGTCCTCAACATACTCCGTACTGCCCATCATATTGAACTCTTCGGCGTCCCAGCTGACAAACTCGATTGTTCGCAATGGCCTCCAACCAAGCTTGCGCAACTGGCCAAAGATTCGCACCAGTTCCATCATCACAGCTGAGCCAGAGCCAGCATCGACAGCACCGAAGCACCACGAGTCGCGATGGTTGCCGATGATGATCTTCTTCTGTGGTGATTCAATTCCTTGTATCAATCCGTGCAGGTTCCAGATCTCCTGCTTTTCAGATTCGTCGTTCATGTTCTTGAGATGTACAACAGGTGCGCCAGCAGATTCATTTCCGGATGCCCATGTGTTTTCGAACCCAGGAGGGCCGCCAACCCAGTTCTTTGGTACATCGAGTCCTTGTCCCTGTAGTGATTTGAGCAGCGGCTCTGCATCCCTCCACGCTATGGGTAAGCTTGGAATGCCGACCAAACCAGGGCTGGCTTCGACCTTCACACGTTTCGCATCCTCTGTGCTGGCCCAGCCAGGTGTCAGTGGATCGCCGATGACCCAGCTCATCAAGCCCACAGAACCTCGTTCCACGGCATCCGCTGGTCGCCACTGTCCTGTTGGGAATGTTTCGCCCTTGGCGGCTCCATCGTCCGCAGGATCCGAGTACATGATCACACCTACGCATCCGGCGTCCTGCGCAGCTTTGACCTTGAGAGATCGATCTTCCTGCGTAGCGTGGTACCGCACAAGTGCGATCGTGCCATTCGTCACCACGCCGTGCGTCTTCAAAAACCTGTAATCTTCCCTGCTCCCTCCGTTCGCATAGATCAAAGGCCCCTCCACCTCTCCGCTCTTGCTGTGTCCGTGCCAGGCCAGAGTCTGCACCTTGCCAGAGTCCATCGGATAAGCAGCGTTCTCCTCCAGTGCAGCTTTCCACTTGCGATCGTCCGGGCTCACGATCTCCAAGCTCCGTCCATCCTTGGTTGGGTAGTTGAGGTATACGTAGTACGGCCACAATTTGATGTCGTCGAACATGCCCTCTTCGATCCACTTCTCCTCCATCCAGCGAGCCAAGTAAAGATCTCCTTCGGTTCCAGCCACATGGTCGAATGATGTGATATGCCGTAGCGCTGCTTCGATGTTTTGCACGTCCAGATGATCTTGTACGTAGCTCCGCACGGATTCAGGATCGAAATGCATGCCCATCCGTGACATTCCAGAGGGGAAGATATCCATAGCGAACAGCACCCAGATAAGCGCAAAGATTGTGAAGAGGCCGAACAAGCGCGCATAGTTCGCAGCGCCCATGTTGATGCTTTCCGGGATCCGTATGCGTTCTCGTAAGCGGCTGAATCGAGACGCTGAGGTTGGTTGTGCTTCGGCCGCATCGCCGTCTGCCGGCGCAACAGGCGCATACAAGGACCTGAACGAAGGCAGCCGTATCGCCGACAGCGTTGCGCTGAGATTCGCCAGGCCTTGCGTGACCTTGTTCCGTAGTCGCGCGCGGTGGTATAATCTTGCCTGCCGCCTGGCTCCGTCCTCGCTCTCTCCTGGCTCGAGGTAATCAAACTCCTCGACTTGTCTGCGGGCATCTTCGCCATCCTGCACCATTTCCGGCACGCTCAGATCCGAGTCTATGCTTGATCTTGCCGACTCGACTGTGGGTGCGCGGTAGCCACCTGCTCTCGTCCGGGTGTCAGCCTGGCTCTGGCT
>Ga0265797_10012976_pt1 | contig 10113 bp, 10 predicted proteins | sample P2T30metagenome_FD_192433 | JGI IMG/M metagenome (GOLD analysis project Ga0265797, IMG submission 192433) | Plant litter microbial communities from East Loma Ridge, Irvine, California - P2 T30 | ecosystem: Environmental > Terrestrial > Plant litter > Unclassified | place: USA: California... | reverse complement strand
CGGCTAGTGCTTCGGGGTCGGCAATGGTCTCGAAAGTCTTGATCAATCGAGGAAGCAATTGAGGAAGGAAAGGTCGGACAGTGTATTCAGAGTCGACGAGTTTAGACATGTTGTCGGCGATAACACAGACCTTTCGCTTGGTGGCGGTTGGTCGCTCGTCGAGACCTCGGACTAGTAGAGGAGCAATGAGCGAAATGGTGGGACCAGTGACTTCGGAAACGAATGTGGTGGCCGAGAGTAGGACAATAGTCTTGGGAACCTCCTCGATGGGGTTCAATAGACACTTGACAAGGGCGGGGATGAACTTCTCGATCTAAAGGAATTAGCGCAAGTTTGTACGAATATAAATCCAGTGTACTCACATCCTTGTTGGTGACCAAAGCGGTGGCCTTCTCCAAAGTAGCCTTGGCGGCCTTCTTGACATCGGCCTTGGTGTCCCAAACGGCACCAGCCAAGACAGGGATCAAGTCAGGCATAGCCTGGGCCATCTGGACAGGAGCAGAGTTGATCAACTGCTGCAAGATGTCGAGAGAGCCGTGCTTGACCTGCCATTTACCAGCAGTCTTGATCTGTTCAAGTAGAGCGGGTAGGATGACGAAAGTAGCCCATGGGTTCATGGACTGAACGATAGCCTTGACGGCGGCGACAGAGGCAGTCTTGACGGATGCTTCCTTGTCGGCGAATGCCTCGAGGAGGTTGGGGAAAGGAGTGTTGGCATCGGAAGAGATGACGTATGGCTCGAGGAGCTGGGCGGCTCCGTTCTCGCAGAGAGTGGAGATGGTGGAGCATGCAGCTTCACGGCTGGAAGCAGACTTCTTGTCGGTAAGGGCCTGGATGTCAGCGGGCACTCTAGCATAGCGAGAGTAGCTAGCGGTATGATCGGACAGTAAGAGAAGCGGGAGCATTTGAGCGACTTAGGAGTCACAGACAAATTTTCAGACGCGTCGCCACCGATCGGACAATAGATGATGTGGGACAACAGAAACAACACATACCTTGACGAGAGCGTCGTTTAATCCGATAGATCCAAAGAACTCGACACCGTTCTTCTTGGCGGCGGTGGCGAGAGCTAGAGAAGCCTCATCACGAGCAGCCTTGTCGGCGACGAATAGGGTGGAAACGTCGAAAGCACCGGCTTTACCGGCAGAGGTAGTGGAAGTAGCGGCGGGGGACATCATACTATGGGTCAGCTACTGGACTGGGCGAGTCTATGCGATGTGTTGGCGAGACTGGACAACGAGGAATGATTATGACATACGATTTTGATAGATGACTCAAGGGATCGTAGTGTGTTTTTTTAGTTTACTTTTTCTTGGTGATAAAGTAAAAGAGATGAACTCTTTATAGAGTATCTACTCCTTTTATTGTGTATGTGGTTGGTGGGTGTGTTGTGATATGAGAATGAGACTGTTTAGAACCAGTCCCTAGGATGATGGATGGGATGAAATGAGGTATAGTAAAGAAAGGAGCAGTCCTATCTACTGTATTACTATTGGAACGAAAAAAACTGATGGGGACTACCGCTTTGGGTAATACAACGGGGGAAGGGGGTTTATATTAGTAGTGTATTTAAATTGTATTAATCCCATTACTCACCATGTGGTGCCTCGCTCTATAGCCAAGAACTGGAATTGGGCCAGAAGGGACTGGATCATCAATGGGCAAGCAGCGGGTCATAATACTTCAGAAATTAGACACAAGGTTCGAATCAACGATCATTAAGCTCAGAGTATCAATGGCTAAGACTAACAAACAATGGCTAAGGATACATGGCTATGCTGACTGACTATGCTACAATTTGACTATCACTGCACAGGTGCACATTGAGTGAACATACCTCGGATATGACTAACCCCACTTCCTAACCCACCCACACTCACTACAACTCCAAAATCCCATATCTCTAGGTCCACTCCCGCAGAAATCGCAATACCACCCTCCAATATGATTATCGCTCTTTATTGGTGTCGGAGCGGGATTCGGAGTGGTACAAGCCTCGCATGATCTTGTAGCAAGGGGATTCAGGAGGGTACAGGTTGGGCATTCCCACTCTGTGACAGGTGTGATAGGTGTAATAGGTGTGGTTATGGGATCATCGTCTTCAGTGAGGTCGATGACTTGGGGTTGGGCTATTGGCTTGGGTCGCGGTTTCGACTTTGGTATTGATGTCGATGAGGGACTTGGTATTGGCTTAGGTGTTGTCCGAGTCGGGGCGGTAGATATAGGCTTGAGAGGACGGGACAAAGTAGGTTGGGACGGGCGCTTCAAGACATCGGATGCCGAAGATGATGTAGAGGGAGGTATGACATTGTTTGGTCCTTCAGAAGACGCAGGTAGCTGATCAGCATCAACACCCTCACTCTCGTCCTGAGCTTTCTTGACTTCCGCCTCGACCTCAGAAGAATGGGTAGTATGGCAGATCTTGTCATCTCTCATCCTCCTCTCGGCCGCCTGATCGTCAGCAACGTACCCAGTTACAATCCCAAAAATTGATCCCAGGACGAAAAAGGAGACACAGACGTACCTCGGCCAAAACATCTTTCATGCTTCTTCCCAAAACACTACTCCCACCCAGAACTCCTCCCTTTCCGATTTTCTTCTGTACAGCCAGCCGTTTTTCGGCAGCCGCTAATCCCTGGAGTCGTCCGTGATATTCATCCACTTTCAAGCCGGAGAGATGATTACCTGAAGAATTGAATCCTTCTCCTGGGGATTAGCGATATTGTGCTTTGACCCAATGGAGTGAGGCATAGTGTAGATGAAGGGAATGAAGGGTGGACAGGAGGACATACCGGAATATCCTTTCCTTTTTAACTCGTAGTATTCCTCTTCTAACTCGGCTAGTAATTTGTAAAAGGAAGCATCATGAGGACCATGTTGGATATGCGTGAGCTAGATCGTCAGCGTGTCCCGTGACATCGCAGTAGGTGATGAGAGCAAAGGGGGAGAGCACGAGGTAGCAGAGAAATGAAGAGGCAAAGAGGAAACGCACCTCATGGAGCATGACCAGGACCAATTGATCGAATTCATAGAAATCCGATGGAAATCCAGGGGGTCTAAGACGTAGATTTATTCGTTGACCCGCATTCATATTTATCCCTATCATCAGTCTCCCTGTTGTACTTTCCCATATATGGATACATATACATATGTATATAGAATGAAACGACATACCGAGCAGAGATGGATCGGAAGGAAAGAACTATCATCAGCACATATCATATCATAGTATATCATCTCTCGCCAGATGACTTTAGCAGATAGGACGTACTTCACCCAAAGTGCCTACATTCCATTTTCTCTTTGACATTATCGGTTTTACCTGACTTGCGATTTTCTCAAGTAACGGTCTAGAGATTAGATAATCCCTCCAGACGGATGATCACATACAGAGCTTCATCGGCTTTAGGTCGATTTTTTAAATGTTCATATCTTCCAATAAGAGATTGATTCGCCATTTTGCCCGTTGTTGAAGTTGTCCAATTCTTGCCACTTCGCCTGATCAGTATATGATAGTATGAATACTGATGAGGCGCAGAGTCACTGGTCACCTGTGCATACAGTATATCATGATGGCCGACGGACAGATACGCGTCGTTGACGATTGATCGCTTGCTCATTATTGGTGATTACGTCAGCGATACCTCCACCCAGGCACGTATCAATTGACTTGACCTGACTTGCACCGAGCCATAGACAGTCGTTAACCTCAACGACACCTACTATAACAACATGCCACCCCCATTAGATATCAATCTACATGTGAAATACATCCAAAATCTAGACCAGGTACGTCCCCTTCTCTTTTCAGCGTTGTCCCCGCCGGAAACAGCTGACGAGATAGAAAAAAGACCTGGCGTACCATCTTACAGAACATTTACGGATAAATGGGGTTTACTGGGGTCTTACTGCATTATGTATCATGGGTCGGAAGGAGGCATTATCTCGTGATGAGATGGTTTATTATGTGATGAGTTGTTGGGACGATGAGGCCGGTATGTTTCTTTCTCCTCTTTCTTCTTACATCTTCCTCTCTCAGGTTCTCGCTTCCCGCCTATCCCCCCCCCCCCCCCCCCCCACCCCGCATCAGCTGATCCAAAGGGACATTTGGTGCACATCCAGGACATGATGGTCATATACTCGGTACACTCAGTGCTATCCAAATCCTAGTCATCCAAAATGCAGTGGATAGGGCAAATACCGACCGTATAGTGAATTGTAAGTCCAAAAACCCTTTCCCATCAATACCGTCAAGCTAACATTATATCAGTCCTCGTATCCCTAATCCAACCCTCGGGGGAAGTAGCAGGTGACACCTTTGGTGAAACAGATTCCCGATTCACTTATGTACTTTTAAATTCCCTTTCTTTACTTGGACGATTGGATGCTTTGGATGATACAGGGCTTTATGGGGGGAAAGCTAGGGAGATGGTTGTGGAGAATTTGAGGGGGTGTATGAATTTCGATTCTGGATTTGGGAGTACACCAGGTGGGGAGAGTCATGGTGGGCAGAGTGAGTGCTTGTTTACACTATCTTCCTTCTTCTTCTATATTCTCACTGCACCGTTCTCTCTCCTTTCTCATTCCTCGTCCCTCATACCTCATACGAGTGTTCATTTTTTACACTTCTCAAGACATTATACCGGGACCACTTCCTACCTTCACAACACCCATCCCATCGCTCTCCACATCACCCCCCGCACCAATTCCCAGTACCAGCTAACAAAAGTCTGGGTCTGCCTAGCAGCTCTATCCCTCTTAAATCGCCTCGACATAATCGACATTCCAACACTAGCAGGTTGGTTATCCGAACGTCAACTCCCATCGGGTGGATTAAATGGTAGACCTGAGAAATTAGAAGATGTCTGTTATAGTTGGTGGGATTTAGCTAGTTTGAGTATATTGGGGAAATTAAATTGGATTAATCGAGATAAATTGATTGAATTCATATTGGAATCACAGGTGAGTTGTATTTGTTGAATCATCATTACCGAGTAACAAGCTAACATGCAGGACCTCGAGGGTGGGGGGATTGGAGATAGACCAGGTGATTGGGTTGATGTCTTCCATACCATATTCGGAGTTGCCGGTGAGTTCTCTGACCTTTAGTCTTACTCTTGCTCTCTCTCTCTTATCCACATCAACCCCTATCCGCACCTCGATCTCTCATGAGCTATGGCGTCAGTCGGAGATATAGACTGATAATCAGGTCTATCCCTAGTCGGATATCCAGGATTAGAAGATATAGATCCGGTTTATTGTATGCCCGCTGCCTTGATCAAGGATCTGGGAATAAGTAGACCTTATGAGACATTACCTAGGTTGGTTAGTTGGCCTCAGCCACAAACATAGTTAGGGCCAGAGCGGGAGGCTTGAGGCAGAACCTTGGTCCTGGGACATTATGTTGTACTATACAGTATCTATGTACATTGCACTTGCATATCATAGTCTCTAGCGTCACATGCGCCATAAACGCCCTTACCTCATTTATTGCCCTAGTCCACTCATGTAATATGCTAACTGAACAATGTCGACCCATCCGCTCGCACGACTCATGTACCTCGCTGGACTGAAAGCATCAAATCATATACTTCATTCCACAATTCATCTATTGAATCCCACTATCTCCCCCAACTCCACTCCCAGCCCCCTCCCCACTTCCACCCGCACCGCCCTCACCACCTCCACCCTCACCACCAGCACCATCAAATGCCGAAGGGGCACCAGCCATCATTGCCATATTACTCTGACCAGCTTGAGTAGCTGCTAATCTCTGTTTCTTCCTTTCTGCTTCTGCTTCTTTCTCGGATTCAATCTCGGCTACGATCTTTTCGATTTCGGATGTTTCGAGGTTCTAGATATTTAGCTCGCGATTCGGAAAGGGTGAGGTTGACGATAGGGTCGGGGAATTAGATTATGGGGTTAATGCTCAGTGGGGGCAATCTGGAGGGAATGAGGGTCATAAGGGGTGAGGATGTTTGGGCAGAAAGAAGAAAGAAGAATGGGACATACAGAGATAACACCGTACGACTCCATTACTGAGATCTCGATATTCTTGGCTCCGGTCTGAACAACCTCCAAAAGCGACTTGACAGTCAACTTGATCGTCTCTGCTCGATCCAGGTCTTCCGTGTAGCTCTTTTCAAGGAATTCTCGAACAGTCTTTGATGATCGACCAATAGCGCATGCCTGTTGTTAACTTCCTTCTTTCTGTCTACCCCTTGTAAACTAGACTAACCTTCCATGCAGAGAAAATACCACTTGGTTCAGTCTGATATAGTCTTGGGATGGTATCATTTGGGTCGAATCCGACAATCAAGGTAGAAATTCCGAATGGCCTAACACCTCCTGATTGGGTATATCTCTGCACATTAGCTCCATTCACGCGGATGTGTGAGAGTCAAAGCTGACCTGTTGAATCCCAGCGACGTGCTTGGTGATATACTCGATACTGACTGGATCTTCAACTGTCAATCGATGCGATTGACATTCGATTCGAGCTTTATCAATCAAGATTCGTCCATCGGCAGTTAAACCTGTTATGTGATTAGCTACTTCGAATTCCAGCTTGCATAAATCAGACCCACCGGCAAAGGCAACACAGACGTGATCATCGAGCATGGCGACTTTTCGTACTGTCCTTGGATCTTGTAGTTGTAGTGCCGACTTCTTCTCTACACCTAGAACGACACATGATTTCCCTCGGACTCCAACCTAATTGTTAGCTGGCTCGTATGATAGATCCGGAGGTAGCTCACGGCACAAGTACCTCTTCGAACTGCTTCTAGAGCATATTCAACTTGGAACAACTGACTGTCAGCTATACGCCATGTGATGGACTGCTAAGCTTACATGTCCATCAGGCGAGAAGACGGTTAAAGCTACTCATTAGCGCTGTCCATCTCTTTCAAGTCACGCTAAGCTGCAGAAGAAAGGGGAGACTCACCTCGGTCATATGATCGTGACATCCTGTTCTACTCTTCTGTCAAAAGTAGACGAGCCTGGGTGGTGGAGGATATGTAGATATAGAGGTGGAAGGATGGTATAGTATAGGTGAACGCTGATGAAGCTCACTCGCGTACGGAAATGGGGTTTGGTTCCGCTTTACGTAACTATTGACCATGCCATTCAACCATGAGACCAAGCATGTATCGTCGTTGACCATTGGACAAGCATGCATAGCATACGGCAGAGAACAGCAGCACAGCGCAGTACTAGTGCGGAAGATGAGGGAGAAGGTCAGCTATGTTCAATGTGTCGTTGCAGTCAAGCTGATCGGCAGTACTGATACAGGATGAGCAAGGTCAGCTGCACATTCAAGTGATCTGGGCATGGCTGATGGACAGAGCAAGAAGAAGAGATTGCGTCTCTGAGGGAGAAGAATGAAGCAATGAATGTCCTTGAGAGACGTCTGGCGGACGCTTGCGTTCTGATCATGATGGTCTTGTACGTCCCCCTCTCTCACTGCTCGCACATGCAAGAATGACTGATATCCAGAACTTTTCTAACAATCTACAGGTGCCTTCGGTCTGCCCGATATCTCTCGGCTTTGTTCACTTTCGGCCAGACTGCCAATCTCGCACTAGTGCTATCGCACGACATAGTGCCTCGGATCCAGCGGTTTCGTCCCACATTCAACCAATCCCGGTCCATCTCTGTTGTCCTTCTTCTTTGCAAAAGTGCAAGTCTCTTCACTGCCCCTTACCAGTGGAGCTGGGAGGAAGCAGTGACTTGCTTATCGCCGATAGTGATCATCATGTCAAATGTCTTGCAAGGGGACCGAGATTCGAGTGTGGAGAGATCGTTAGCGGAATTAGAGAGGGCGAGGTATCGGATGAAAGGGGCTTGAGACTCCAGCTAGTCATCAATATCAATACCTGGCACTAGTGGTCTTGCCAATCCTACGCCCGATCTTATCCTTTCATCCCTCAATGACGACACGCCACGCTACTCTCAAGGTCAGACACGTCCAGTAGGCAACTTTACGAAAACCGAAACACCAAATGTCTCGTCTCAGTGTTTATCCGATATGCTCGTTGTAAACATGAAAAAAACGGTCATAACCCATGCCCATGTACGAATGCCCTATTTCTTACTCTTCACCACACAAAATCCATACAGCTTCTATATCATCGACACTCTTTTACTTGACCTCACACTCTTTTCATACACCCAGGATGTCTGGCCCATCACCCCGACCTGTTCTCAAGCGACAATCCTCCAAAGTCAGGTTCTCACGAGGAGACATGTCACCTGTGGGTACCATGGTCTCTGATACCGACAATCAAGGTGGATCGACATTACTTCAATCAGGTCCTGTACATCCTCCTGCATTGATCAATCCATTCCGAGACTTGAACTCGGAAGCATACGATATCGACTCGTATCCATTTGGCGCATCTACCGAGATTGCCCTTTCTCAATCACAGGACAATGGGACCAGTATGAATACCAATATCAATACTCAGAATAACGGATACAGGGGAATACCTACCAATAACCCTTATGAAGATGCTCCCGGTGAGCAAGATCCGTATACGACCGCTCCACCGCGCATGTCGTCCAGGCGATTCCCTGCAAACAACAATACAACCCCTACACAAGGTCATCGGCCCACTCTGGACGCTTTGTTGCCGCATAACCATATGCCATACTCCTCTGCGGAAATCAGTCCAAGGAACACCGCAGGTATGGACTCATACATTATGCCACCTGTTCATACTTCCCCCGCCCCTAGGCCTGCTTCCGCTTTACGACCATCCCTAGTCAACAACTACCCCTCTCCGCAGCAGCGACCTGTTCATCAAGAGATGGAAGGTCAATATGCCGATTACCATGATGGTTCACCTCGTGTCCGAGCTTCTATCCCCGCATCGGCCCCTCGACGATTGATGGAACAGCAACGTCCATCTATGCAACAGGGCTCGCCTCGTGATTCTGGTCAAATCCGCTCGCCCAGAAACCACCAGTCTCCTCGACCTTCGGAACAGTTTAGATCAGGTCCGGGATACAGGCGGAACGAATATGAAGATAGGACCGGTCTTACACCTGGACCTACGTACAATCGACCAAGCTACTTTGCTCAAACTCACCAAGATTATCCCCAGCGGCCTACCGACGAGCGACAGCGATATGACTCTCAAGCTACCCTGACTGGTGATGAGCCGTATCAGGAGAAGAAATATAGCTCCGACCGACCTAGTGTTTCGCGACCACGAGCTAGCTCCGACACGTCCGACCGGGAGATGAGACGAAGATCAACCAAAGAATTGGAAGATGCCGAAAACGGTACCTATGCCGTCAAGGGTGGTGTTTTCTCTCAACTCCTACGCTTGACCACCGGTAGGAACAGTATGCGACGTCGACAATCGTCAAGGGGTATCGCTGCTAGCTCAAGAGCAACTTCGTGCGCGGGTGATGAGGTCCCGACCCTCAAAAGTTTAGGGTTGCATAAGACTGGTTCAATCGCCTCTACTACATTCGGTGCCGGAGAGCTTGATAGTGAGGATCCTCGTGTCACTGGAGTGAAACCTCAGCCATTCAATCGACGGGCCAGTTTCTCGGATATGTTGTTCAAGAGAGATGTAGAGGATGATGGGGTGTTTACGGGAAAGCGAAAGAGGCGAGCTAGTATTCAACGTCATGTTGCTGGTGAGCCTCCCTTGTCGAGTCGTGGCATAGCTGATGTCAGATATCCTCACTCGACAACAATTCATTCTCAAGCTAGCAAAGGCACTGATGACTTTCGGAGCACCCTCCCATCGTCTCGAATCCCAACTCGCCGCTACATCCCTTGTACTCGAGATAGATGCTCAATTTATTCACTTCCCATCAATCGTCGTCGCCTCATTCGGTGATACCGAGACCAAGACCTCTGAAACAGTATTCATCAAAGCATCAGGTGGGTTGGAACTTGGTAAACTGCATAAAGTGCACAACATCTATCGAGCTGTTGTTCATGACGAGATGGATGCTGCCGAAGGAACCAAGCGGATTCATGAATTGTTAAAGGCGCCCAAGGAGTATGGAATCTGGTATAGAATCGCTCTTGCTTTCATGTGTTCTGGGATCATCGCGCCCCTTGGTTTTGGAGGATCTTTCATCGATGGAATC
>Ga0265797_10012975_pt1 | contig 10114 bp, 5 predicted proteins | sample P2T30metagenome_FD_192433 | JGI IMG/M metagenome (GOLD analysis project Ga0265797, IMG submission 192433) | Plant litter microbial communities from East Loma Ridge, Irvine, California - P2 T30 | ecosystem: Environmental > Terrestrial > Plant litter > Unclassified | place: USA: California... | reverse complement strand
CCCAGCCGCGCGAGCGAATCCGCCAGCATGTCAAGGACTCTGCGTTCGGGCTCGACAAGGCCGTCCGCGTCGGGCCGCGAGTCGCCGTCGGTGTCTTCCGTGGACGACGCAGGCGCGAATGTGTCGAAATAGTTCGTCTCGTAGCCGCTGTTGCTGCTGCTGCTGGCGGCGCTGTTGGCGCGGCGCGCTCGGCTGCTCGCTGCTGCGACGCCGCCGCCGCCGTTGAGGCCGCTGGCTTTGCTGGAGGCGACGGCGTCGGCGGGCGGGTTGCGGACTGCGACGCCGATGCGCGTGCGGATGCAGTGCGTGCTGCTGCTTAGCAGGGTCCAGATGAAGTGCAGGGCTGGGGCTATGCCTGGCAGGGGGGTCACGATGTCGGCTGGGGTGTAGCGGAGGGAGATGGGGTAGATTTTCGTTTTAGGTGAGGCGGAGAGGAGGGCGGGGGTTAGAGTGAGGATTGCGCGGCCGTTGGAGGGGGTTGCTTCGGGGAAGACGACGGTGATGCGGTTGGGGTTCTGCGCGGTGATGGCGTTCAGGGTGGTGAGCTTGGCGCCAGGCGGTGGGACGAGGGCTGGTGCTGTGAAGCAGGCTATCAGGGCGGCTTGCAGGGAGATGGGCCGGAGGAGTTTGGTGCCTGGGTAGGATTGGGTGAAGATCGGGTCAAGGATGGTGGCGAGGTAGAGGATGTCGAGGGGCGAGGTGTGGGATGCGGCGACGACGGAGCCGGCGGTGGGCATATGCGTGCTGCCAGATTTGCCGAGTGATCTGAGGGTGCGTGTTAGTGGTTGATGAGGGAGGGTTCAGTGTTGGTGATGTCTCATATATGCTTACCCTCTGCGAACGCCGTCGACTTGGAGATCAACCCACCAGATTCCAGGGATTCCAATGATGCACCAGAGGTTTGCTTTACGCAGGAGGGTTCCAGGGGTGGTCCATTGGATAAATGCGAACCAGACGAAGCCGGCGAAGATCAGGAAAGGAATGCGCAGGAAGAAAAGGAACTGGGTAGTTGATCAGTATTATGTATTGTTGAAAGTGTTGGAAGGGCTCGCAGTAGGATGTGACATATGACATACCAGCCGCCATGGGAACAGTAAAGGAGCGTTTCCTCCAGGGTTTGACACGGGAAAGAAAGGCGCGATGCCAGAGCCTGGAGTGACATGGTTAGCAGGGGCACGAGAGTACATGTAAAACAAGTGATTAATAAGGACTCGGCATACCTTTGTCACGATACTGGCCGTATTTCTCCATACTCGCGGCTCATACAAGTGAGGGACAGTACTCTTTTCCTCTACCCCAGCGAGTCACACACCAAGGCCGTCGTCGTCGTCGTCGTCGTCGTCTTCTCTTGAGACTCGGTCAAGCAGGGCAAAAAGCACAGTAAGTAACTCTAAATCGGTTGCCGCAGTGAGGTCGTAAGATACCAAGGCGCTCAGACGTCCGCTACTGAACTGCCGGACACTTGTGCTTTCTCCGCAAGGATGGAAATTGAGGATCCTCCGGTTTTATCCACACCGCCAGTCACGACGGCCAAAGCGAAGCCGTCGATTTTTCTAGATGACTTGCACGCCGCGGGCTGTGGACTGCACTACAGTAGCCACTAGGTTGGTCGGAAGTCGGAAGGCACGTGATGCGACGAATGTGAGGTCTTCTGTTTGGCGTCGAAAGTAATGTAGGGTGTGAGTTACCGTACTGTACTGCAGTGGTGAAATAAAATTGGCGGGCACAATTTCCAAAGGCAAGACGTTCTCCGTCCGGAAGCATGTGAAAGTGGCGATGGGATGGTGCATGTGTGGCGCCGGGCGCTGGCACATGCTGCTGTGGCATGGGAGATTTGAGTCGGCCCTTGCCGCTTTGGGACGACGCCTTGCAGCTCTTCACATCGACTTGCGATCACATGTGTCGCGACTGGCTTTCGAGGTTGTCTTTGGCTTGTGATAGCAACTCGTAGCTCAGGTGGTGATTGACTGCAGTGAACACTGTATTCAATCATTTGACACCACCGTATCATTGATCATGTCATTTTGCTGTACGCGTTTGTACTCTGGAGGTAGTTTTGGCTGTAGAGCAGTCCAAGACGATGAGACAGTCGTTGTCCTAAATTGCCCTTTCCTCGACCTCGCACGCCCGGACTTGCCGCCACGATGCATCAGATATTTTCAAGATACTCGAACAGTCTGATACACTGTTACAACCGCATTAATACCACTACCGCAGATGTTGCAGCATCATCACCCTAACCCTACTAACCCCAAGAAATGGAACGGAGATCGAAGCTATAGACAAAACAACACCTTTAAAAAGGAGGATCTCAATAGTTAGGTAGTAGTAGATTAAACCCATAGTCTCCTCCTATGGAAAAGCACAGCGTGGATAGTAGTGCATCGTACATGTTACTGTACCCTTCACCTCGCGCCTATCACCCACTAGTACTACCTTCCGCACTTTCAACGCCGATGAGTAGCACAACCAAACGTGTAGTCAAAACAGAACGAACCTACTCATCACATGTTAGACAAAGATCAAAAAAGAAAGCTGCGAGAGTTATGACATGGAAGTCCCCAATAAAAGCAAAAGAAATCATTCCTCCTCCGCCTGGGATCGAACCAGAAACCTTCCGGTTGCAAGAATCTCAAAGATGTTAACAGCCGAACGCGCTACCAATTGCGCCACAGAGGAATGAAAGGTGTTGTTGGCGAAGGTGGTTTGATATCTGCATATATAACTACACCAGCTGTAGGTCGACATGTCCCATCGTTCCGGTTGATATGTAAATCAAAGCAACGCCCTGACCTAATGATCAAAACCAGAAAGAAATCCCTCAGCAAACGAGTCTATGCATTTCCACATCTACAAAACAAGGATGGATGCCTTGTTCAGGTTTCTTCATACCTTGACGTCTTCCTTCCCTCCACCCTTCTCCTCCTTGTGGCCACCAACACCATCCTCCTCACCCTCACCATCATACTCCGCCAACCACCCCTTACACATCCCCACCGCCCTCTCCCACCTCTTAAACATTCTGCGACTCTCCCTCGCCTCCATGCGGGGCTCAAAAGTCGTCTGGCCCGCCGTGTTGACCTCCCTCAACTCGTCGAAAGTGCGCCAGACATCGACCGCGAAGCCGGCGGCGATGGCGGCGCCCAGGGCGGTCGTCTCGCGCATTTTCGGGCGCACGATCGGGATCGAGACCAGGTCCGCTTGCGTCTGCATGCACAGCGCCGAGTTGCTCATGCCGCCGTCGACTTTGAGCTCGGCTAGCTTGTGCCCACTGTCCTTTTCCATCGCGTCGAGGATGGCTTTTGTTTGGAAGCAGACGGCTTCGAGGGTCGCGCGCGCGATGTGGCCGCGTTCCGTGTGTTGGGTTATGCCGACTGGTGGGTTAAGGGTTAGTTAAAGGGTTAATGATGGAGCCAGCAGATGGGTGGGATGTGGCAAAGATACTTACACATCGTGCCATGGGCGTCGTCGACCCAGTAGGGAGCGAAGAGGCCGCTGAAAGCCGTGACGAAGACCAAGCCGCCGTTGTCGGGGACTGTTTCGGCCAGCTCTGTGATCTTGTGCGACGCGTGACTAAAGCCCATGTTGTGCATGAGGAATTTCACGCCCGAGCCCGCGACTGCAATGCTGCCTTCGAGGGCGTAGACTGGGTTTCCGTCGAAGTTGTACGCCACCGTGGCCAGCAGGCCGTGCTTGGAGATGACGGGCTTCTCTCCGACATTGTACAGCAGGAAGCAGCCGGTGCCGTATGTGTTCTTGGCTTCGCCGGGTTGGAAGCTCTTCTGGCCCACCAGGGCGGCGGATTGATCGCCCAAGCAGCCAGTTAGGCGGAAGTCTTTGAGTGAGCCGCTTGCGATCTGGCCGAAAGACTTAGGGTCTGCTGAGCGGACGATCTCGGGCATGTGGACTTTGCGCAGGTCAAACTCGTACGAGAAGAAGTCGAGCATTTGGTCGCTGTACTTGAGAGTGTGGATGTCCATGAACATGGTGCGGCTGGCATTGGTCGGATCCGAGACGAAGACGTTCTTGTCCGGGCCTCCGTTCAACTTGTAGATGAGCCAGGCGTCCATAGTGCCGAATGCGAGATTGCCAGCTTCGTACGACTGGCGGACCTTCTCCACGTTCCTCAGAAGCCATATGAGTTTCGTCACTGAAGGGTAGGTGGAGATTGGCAGACCACAGACGTCCTGCAACTTATCGCTGTCTGGTCGGGCTTTCAATTCGCGGGCGAGGGCGGCAGTCCTGGTATCGGTCCAAACAATGGCATTGTACAATGGCTCGCCGGACTTGACGTCCCAGCAGACGGTCGTCTCTCTCTGGTTGGTAATGCCAATGGCTTTGATGCTGTCCTTAGAGTGGCCGTCCTTTTCGAAGATCTTGAGAGCCTCTTCGATGCAATTCTCGACGGACTGCACAATTTCGTTCGGGTCATGCTCATGCCAGCTGTGGAGGATTAGGTACGAGGTTAATTTAGAGTTGTCGGTCGAGGCAAACGCTTACCCGGGATGAGGGTGGATTTGGGCAAACTCCTCTTGGTGGAGTGCGACGGGCTCGCCAGCCTTGTCGAAGATGAGGAAGCGCGAGCTGGTGGTGCCTTGGTCAATGCTACCGACGAAGACCTCCTCTGTAGAAGCCATTGCGGTTGTTCTGCTTTCGCTCGAGTCTCGGTTTTGGATGGCGCTGACGGTAGCAGACACAGGAATAGAGAAAGTAAGTTTCTTTGTACCTGCCTGTGTAGCAGCAGCAGCGAAGCACCGCGCTTTAAAGCTACCTGGAAAGCCAGCTTGGAAGCGATTTGGCGACGAGACCTCCTCCACGACCAGAGGCCGACGGGCGGGGATGCGTGCATGTGAAAAGACAAAGACGGGGCAGCGGCGCAGGAATGCCCCCCCAAGAGGCCATGTGATCATCGCCTGGCGCCGGCGATACTCTGCATGTCAGCTCGCGATTTCTCCCGTCCAAAGCAGCTCGCAGCACTCAGTAGCAGGGCAAGACAAGAACAGGGCAGCACAGCAGTCTGGACGGTTTGGTTTGGTGAATGACTCGGCGGTATGCTCGGTGTCTCGACCACGCAATCGCTCGTCTTGTTGCTGTGATACGACGGCGTACATGCAATGCACATGTACTTTCGCGAGTGCAGGGTTTGCCCGCAAAAGCCAAGGCTCTCACTCGCGCGCGCGGGAAAGGAAAGGAGGCGGCCTGCGAACATGGAGGATCATCACTTTCGCCGCTCCACTTTGCAACGCATGCAAACCCACTTGGCTACTTATTAGCCCACTGATAATCCACTTCCCCATGGGAGAGTTTGTGGAGGTGGAGCCAGATCGAAAGATGCATTGGCTTTAGTTCGACAGCAGTTCGATCGACTCTCTATAAGGATTGCTATCATACCACTGCAAACCACGCTCGAGACAATTCACAATCTACGCAGTTCGGTTGCGGCATTTCAATACGCGGCCTCCTCATGCCTCGGAATGTGGACGCTCAAGACTTCTCTACCGGCACAATGCAATGCACCTGGCCACTCGCCTATTACATACGTACCTTCGTACTTCCCTTGTTGCCATCTTCGCCTACATCTTTTGTCGTAGACGGCGTCAGCTTTGCTACTTGATACGTCTCTAAGCGGCTGGGCGCATTCTCTCGAGTCTCGACAAGTACTGATGCTAGCGGGGAACCTGGCCCATCTGCTGCACGACGAGATGTCTGGAATGTTCATCCGCACGAAGCCGTTCGAAAGCGAGCCGCTCACGCATCGGCGTCTCCATCAGGTGATCCAATCCTCTCGATCAGGTAGTATCAGATACTTGCTCGTGTCGTGAACGCATCGCAGCCGCTGGGACACTTGGTCCTGCTGTCAAGGTGTCGCGGACACGGCGCAAGACTCCATTGTGCATTGCAATTGCAACCACCAAGCCCGGTGCATTGGCCCGGTTTCTTTGTGCAGTCTTTGAGGTTCTGCTTGTGCGCCGAAAAAGCGTACATGGACGCTTCTAACCTCTCATCGGACAAATCAATTGGGACCCTTGGACAGCCAGCTGCCAGCGCCGCCCAGATCTATCCCAGGTTATTCGTCCCTTGACAACCAACCACGCGGCATCGACGCCTACACACTGCAGCAACCGGTGCCGCACGGAAGTAGTGCTCACCTCCACCCTGCACGTTTCTTTTGACACCATGGATAGCTGTTGGAAATGCCACATGCCACGTGCATTATTCCCGCTTGCATCGATCCAACATCCGCATTCGTTCCATGCCGCCGTGTGTGCTTTGTTCGCGACGATGTCACCCTGAGACCTTCTAGCTGGGCCAGAACGGGCTTCACGACCGGGCCACCGGGGAAGGACAACAGTATGCCTTGAGTAGACTGTTCTTCAAGGTAGGTGGGAGTCGGGACCTTCTCAAGAAGTGATAGTCCTATCACCCAGCGGCGGCACCGCACCGACATCCTTTGATCCTACCTTGCTGACGAACCGCACGACGGCAAGACTTGCTGTGCGAATACGTACGACTGAGCCGTCCAATCGTGTGAGCTCCAACTTGTTGCCGCCCTCGCAGACTGACCGGGATACCGCCGGGGTTCAGCTTTCTCCTCTTAGGTGAGGAGTAACTTGGGCTTCGTGGGTGCTCGGCATCGCCATTATATCTCACCGATAATCTCTGGCTATAATTGCAGCGTTGAGGTCCGGTATTAGCTCTGGAGAAGCTCCAAAGAATCGACCTCGATCCCTCTTCGCCACACATCATTGACCGTCATGGCCACCAACAAGCACGAGGTACCACCAGCAAGTCCAGATGATATGCATGTCAGTCACGTGGAGCATAAGCGTTCCAGTTCAAATGAGACCAATGGCAAGTTACCTTCGATATTCAGAGAGTCTGGACCAACGATCAGCCGTAGCAAGACCAAAGAGGCTTTCACCAAGGCTAAATCATTCAATCCTGGATTGACATGGCCACGCATCCGACACAATTTGAGAGAGCCCTTCTCGGAGTTCCTGGGTACCTTTATCCTGATCATGTTCGGAGATGGCGTTGTAGCTCAGGTGGTGCTGAGCAATGGCGAGAAAGGAGACTACCAGTCGATCTCTTGGGGATGGGTAGGTAGTCGTCTAGTCGTTGTCGTCGACGCATGCATCTCCGCCGTTGTTGCTGACACACTCAACAGGGACTCGGCGTCATGCTCGGAGTCTATGCTTCAGGCATCTCAGGCGCCCACATCAACCCCGCCGTCACCTTTGCCAACTGTGTCTTCCGCAAGTTCCCCTGGAGGAAGTTCCCTGGCTACGCCCTCGCCCAGGTCCTAGGAGCAATGTGTGCTTCGGGCGTCGTGTATGCAAACTACAAATCCGCCATCGACACCTTCGAAGGCGGAGTGGGGATTCGAACCGTACCCGGCTACTCCGCGAACGCCAGTGCTGGTATCTTCTGCACATACCCGGCCGAATTCCTCACCAAGACAGGCCAATTCTTTTCAGAGTTCATCGCCAGTGCCCTGCTCATGTTCATGATATACGCCCTAAAGGACGACGGTAACATCGGCGCCGGCCCATTGACTCCTCTCGGCCTCTTCTTCGTGATCTTCGGCATCGGCGCGTGCTTCGGCTGGGAGACAGGGTACGCCATCAACCTGGCAAGAGACTTTGGCCCGCGGCTGATGTCGTACTTCCTTGGTGAGTGTCAAGTCCAGTGACTCCAGAGTGTTGAAGATGCTTGCTGACGACCGGGAAAAGGATACGGCCACAACGTGTGGGCAGCCGGCAACTACTACTTCTGGGTAAGCATCTGATCAGAACCATGACGCCGTACACTCCGCACAATGTTTCTGACTTCTGGCCAACAGGTCCCAATGGTAGCGCCATTCTTCGGCTGCACTTTCGGCGGCTTCTTGTACGACGCCTTGCTGTTCACCGGCGAGAGCCCCGTCAACACGCCGTACATGGGCCTCTATCGCTTTATCCCGGGAATGCGACACGCGTACGACGGCGTCAAGTGGGATCCCGAGACCATGAAGATGGAGCAGAGTAGTCCGGTTTGATGGTGTTTTTTCGCCCGCCTGCTCACAGGACTTGAGAAATTAGACACCCTGGCGCAGGAGTGTTCGTTGTCCCGGAGGCGAAGCCAGCTTCTTCGACTGATTGGAATCTTGTTGTTGTTGTTGAATTTTATTATCATCGCCATGTTTGTTTTTACCTTCTTCATCGTTCTTCTTTCTGTCAAGGTCGTCAGGAGCCAGTGATGGGTTCACTTACATACATCATACAGTACTGTACTGTAGCCCACAAACGACAGCGCTCCTCTGCAGAAACCGGGCGCTGACTCGCCCTTCGTCGACTATTCCATCATATTTAATCAGACCGCCCCTCAAACATAAACATTTGGCTCCCTCCATCCAAGAAGAAGAAATACCAACACGAACATGTCACTCGTGAAGATCCGGAATCTTTAAATCTTTGATCTGGAAACCTGGCGGCTCGCCGATTCGCTGGCGTCCGCGGCTCACAGACCGGGCCTCTCAGAGCCAAGAGAAATCCGTTTTGAATTTCCACCACACAGAAGCGAAGGATTGGCGTCGAACGCAAGTGGATCGGGGCGTCATTCTTTATCATTACCGTGATGATCTGTTCTGCCACAGGGTTGGCGTTGCTTTAGATCGTATCCAAAGTACCGTTTGTGGCGCAGAATACAATGGCACTTGTGATACCGGTAAGCCAAGAGACGTTTTCCGCGAGATCGGTATGCGAACTGAACAAGGGTTCAATGTTGTTAGGCGACAAGAAAGACGATAAGATACGCGGAACTTGTCACGGTTGCCTACCACTAAGAAGAGGCGGAGTACTGGATCCTACACTAACAATAATGCCCGGACAATCCACCCACAAATAATAATAGCAGCTCTGGCAAATCACGGACCCGATTACACCGGTGCCATGGCAGGCTCCCGTAGTTGGCAGAGCTGCCAACAATTGCCGTTTGAGCAAAAAGCCTTGCTCCAACCGTCCGTCCTCCCTTGGGAGTCTTGGTCTTGGTGGATATCTCCCTCCCTCGCACTGATTTCTACTCGGGGCCGATTTCTCTTAGCTGCTGAACAAGGTGACAGGTTCCCGGAACTATGGTCCCTGCCGTTTGGAGATTCCTCTGCTTTCTGCTGGTCGCCGTTCTCATCGGCCAGAACGCTTGGCTCTGGCATGCTGCTCACAACTCGCTGGGAAACTCCACCGGATTGCCCCTTGCTGAGCCCAAATCTCATACCATCAAACCTCATCACGATGGTGCCTGGACATTCAATGCTTCTGCAGACGGGAACAACTACGCCCTGACACAAGCCCAATGCGACACCGCTTTCCCCGATCTCTACTACGAGATCGACCGCGCCGTCGCCCATCGCAATGACCGTTCAATACCCATCACTCCCGCAGACGTGTCTATATCCTGGCGCAACGACGCAGCATTCCGCGGTCTAATCCACGAAAACCAGCTGCGGATCTTGCAGACGAAAGGTGTTCTCGCAAATGGCGGCTATCGGCGCCGCATGCTCTCACTCCTCACGCAGATCAACCGGGCTATCACAGGCGCCACCGCTGTCGGGCAAAAGCTCCCATCTATCGAATTCGCGGTGACGGTCGATGATATGGCTCTGCTCCCTGGTGGCGCCGACACCCACGCCATCTGGACTTTCACCCGGCGCATCATCGATGGCGACCAACATCGACTCTGGATGGTGCCAGACATGGACTACACAAGCTTCTTCGGAGCATCCTATACTGAAATGCGAGATCGCGCTGCCCAGCGGGAAAGCTTCCTCGTCGACAAAATTCCAAAAGCCGTCTGGCGAGGCGTCGTGTGGACGAATGAGTTTGTCAGAAAACCTCTGATGGAGGTGACGAAAGGCAAGAAGTGGTCGGACGTCTCCGAGGTCTCGTGGGACGCCAAAGCCGAAGGCCACGACAACATGATTCCGATCGAGGATTTCTGCCGCTACGCTTTCATCCTGCATACAGAGGGCCGCTCGTGGTCCGGACGCTTGAAGCACATTCTGAACTGCGACAGCGTGGCCATCATCCACGATCTCGACTGGACGACCTGGTTCTACCACCTCTTGCGCCCCGATGGA
>Ga0265797_10012973_pt1 | contig 10116 bp, 6 predicted proteins | sample P2T30metagenome_FD_192433 | JGI IMG/M metagenome (GOLD analysis project Ga0265797, IMG submission 192433) | Plant litter microbial communities from East Loma Ridge, Irvine, California - P2 T30 | ecosystem: Environmental > Terrestrial > Plant litter > Unclassified | place: USA: California... | reverse complement strand
GTCATCATCATTGTTGTTGTTGTTGTTGTTGTCGTCGTCGTCATTGTTGTTATTGCTATCGCCGGTCTGAACAGCGCTAGTAATAGCGGGCGGCGTGCTGACAACAGTGCTGCCCGAATCGTCCGTGGTAGTCTCGGGTGGCGGCTGGGACGCCTCGGACGTGGAAGTTGCCTCCAACGACGTTGTCCTGGTACTTCCAGACTCATCAGTGGTGGTGATGGGGACGGTCGTAGCGTCATTGGCACTTGACCCTATTGAAGAAGACGTTAATGCCTGCTCATCGCTCGAAGACTCTACACTCGACTCTGCACTTGATGTCACGGAGGCGCCAGAAGATGCAATGGTGGAAGTACTCTCGGTCGCACTCGCCGTGCTGCTACCGCCTGTAGAGGCTTCGGACGTTTCTTCCGCCGAAGTCTCGCTGGCAGTCTCAGAAGCAGCGCTCGATCTAGAAGTTTCCTCATCGCTGGTGGTCGTTCTCGAGGGTGATGGCTGACCTGTGGTGCTCTCGGGCTGTTCGGTGGAGGTCGTCTCGGGCTCTTCGGAAGAGGTAGGCTCGGCAGACGTCTCGCTCTGGGTGCTTGATTCCTCGCGGGTGGAGCTCCGGGCGGTCGTCGAAGGTGTGGGCGTCTCGGTTTCGGATGGGGTAGGAGACGTCGAACTCTCACCTTGCGAAGTCGTGCTTTCGACGTCGGAAGTGGCCGTAGAAGCAGTAGTAGACGACTGACCTTGTGTCGACTCTTCAGAGGAAGAAGTCACCGTCGTAACGCTCACGGCTGTCGTGGTCGAGTCAGTCACGACGACTGCGGCAGTAGTAGTGGTACTGTTGCTGTTGTCGTCCTGGCGTCTGCGCAGTTCGGCGTTCACGATTGAATCCTGGCGAGCCATCTCGGCCAGCTTGGTAGCCAGCACGGGGTTGTCCTGGTGCACGGCATTCATGGCATCGTGGTGGTCTTCGAAAACACCGTCGCGGTATTTGGGAAGCTTGTTGAGCGCAGCGCGCAAAGACTCGCTAGGTACATCGTGCACGAGCGCCTGAAAGTCCGCGGCTTGGGCAAAGCCAGTCGATGCCAACGGCAGGGCCAGCAGAAGGATAGATCGCAATGAAGGCATGGCGCCGGGCTGCGTCCAGGCAGCGAGAGAAGAAGAAGAATGAAAGGCAATGCCAGCAGAGAGCAACGCTCACGAGCGTGGAATAGTCGAGAGTGTCGCAGATCTATAGCACGCGGGAGTCAGTCAAAGTCAAGCGAGAAGAGCGTCGTAATGTTGTCTTCCTTGGGAGTAGGATGGTGTATATCAGGCAACGGGCCGGGTACTCACGTCTCTAGTCAGCACGACGCAAGCGGGTGGCGGGCCTAAACGAGGATTGGCGGCTGATTTTTGGCGTTCGCCAATGGAAGTACCGATGCAGAGGTAGTGATCGTGAGGCTGTTTTGCGTGCCCGGGAAATGTGTGATAGATGGTCGTCCGAGAGAAGATGTCCTTCTATGCGCTTGCAACACGCAAGAACGGGAGTATCAACAATAATGGACACGGCAGGGCAGAACGAGGAAGGATGGAAGGGCGAGGCAGCAAAAGATGGATAGCTAGCACGCCTAGTTGATCTTTCTTGGGTTGGGGCGGGCGGCGGTGGACACGGGTTAAGCTTCTCTGTGCGTGCCGCGAACACGAGCGGCCGCTGATCGACGCTACCATTCTGCAGCCAGGGCTCCGGTGCAGTGCAGTTTGGTGCAGCGCAGGCCTGGCACGGCCAAGATGCGCCCACGATTCTGCCATGCGACTGGCCGGCCTGGCGGGTCTGGCCTTGGATACCTTACCTTCTCACCATTCTCAACACTGTTCCTTCAAATAACCTTTTCGAGGGCGGCATCGAGATGCTCTCGCTGGCATCTGGACAGCTTCCCGGTGCAGGTAGACAGTGGGCTCCTGTTGATTGTACGGTACGGCCGATTTCGAGACTACTTGCCTACTATGTGTCCGGTAAGCAGCCGCAATGTCCATATCTGATATCGTCAGTAATCTCGAATCTTCAATCGGACACATGCTCGTGCGCAAAGACCCGAGCATGACGTTCTATCGCCAGGGATGCTGTAGGAGTCGAAGCTGTGGCCAAGCGGTCGACAAGAACTAATCCCATGTGTATGCCCGTCCGACCGTGCCGGGAAAAATCAATTCACATCTCCCGCGGCGCAATTAAGGTAACGGTACCTGTCGCTCGGGGAGAGTAGTCATCGGGGAGACTACAGTACCACTGTATCCACATTGAAAACACAATTCTTCCCGTGTCGTATTTGCAAGACTGCAGGTAGTGCAAGTCGAGAGGTATACCGTATACATATGGTTTGGTGATCATCCGGGTTACCTAGTTAGCTATAGGAAGGTGAAAAGCAGGGCAGGTCCCCGCAGAGCTCCTAGTTGCTGGTACACAGTAGCTTTGCAGGTCTCGCCTATGTATAGGTGTAGGGAGGTACAGTAGTAGTATTCTCGGTCCGTGGCTAATGGAGCAGTAGGAGGAAGACCGTGTCCCATCTCTTTTTCTCTTTCTCTCTTCATCATATACTATCTAGTCGTCTGTCCTACGTCAGCAACGCACTTGGATCAAGCCACGACGAAGCCGGGAAAGCGAAAAACATGGAAGAATCCCAGCACGATGCGAGAAGATCGGAACGCGGGAAGGGACGAACTAACTTACTGACGGAACGACGATGCCGACCAGATCGGCATGAAACAGGTGCCAAGAGAGCCGGGCTATGACACCATCAGCCAACCAGCGTCTGAAGATGAGCCTTGGATATATTTGGACCACTGCAGCCACGGCACCAGCCAAAAGTCTAGCCAGCAGCAAGCAAGTCATCCCTCAAGCATAAGCACGGGAAAGACAACGACACGTAAAGGCAAACTGGCGAGAGTGGCATTTACGCCTCGTCCCACATTTTCGAAGCTAGATACGTGAGACATCCATGTCTCTCATGATCGAGAGGGGCACATGCGACTCTTCTTCTTCTAGCAGTAAATGATGATCCAGTCTTCTTCTCCCAATCATCGTCAGGACCTGATGTACCTTGTCTTTCCGGGGTCTCAATCGTGTTGCCAGAAGCCGCTTTCTACAAGATTGAGCAGACATCACCAAGTATGTGTAGCAGTGTGACATAGGTAAAAGGTATCTTGACCGGGGCCCACTTCGAGCAAGCCACAAGGTGGATGGCGGTGCTAGGGTAGTGGCGCGTCCAGGCTCGACGGGAATGCATCATGAGAACAAGTTGGGATTTGACGTCGGAGCTTGTGATAATCGGAACAATCACTCCATAGTTTGCCCGGGAATGTGGAAAGTACTATTACATACAGGCGTGCTTACATGTACTTGGCATTTCGATCAGATGTGGAGTGGAAAAAGCCGACAAGGAAACCAGTCTCTCAACCCGAGTTTTGATATATTCCTGTCTTTTTATGTGGCCTACACGCTCCCTCGATGCCATGCATCCAATCTACTCTACTCTCCTCCCTCCACGGCTCTTGCTTGGTCCATTTTCCCCCTTTACATACGAAACAGAGAAAAGAGATATTAATAGTATTGTCTTTGCTTCAACAAAAGAACAGAACAGGTGTCCGGTTTCGTTTCTCCTCGCCTACTCAATCCGATTTGCCGCCCATCACCGCATCGACTCGGTCGTGGATCGCCGGGTCTTGAGGTGCGGTCGGTGGATGGGAGTCTACCAATGGGGCACTGGCCGGATCTGAAGCAGTCTGAACGCGCTCGCGCGGTATCTGCTCTTGAGGTGCCATTGGCACCGGATTGCCGGCATTAGAGGCACCGGGCATTGGCGCTGTTGCTGCTCCTGAAGGTACGCTCGAAGGAGGCACGGCTGATTCCTTGCCAGCGCTGGAGCCACTGGCGTCTCTCGGTCTTTCGGTCAAGGCGTCCATGTGCACTGGTGTGCCAAAGTCTTGCCTCCCATTCGCTGAGGACTGACTTCGCTCAGGAGTCCTAGTCCTTCGCTCAGCGTCACGCTCTTTCCTTTCTTGGATCTTCCCTCTGATCCATCCCATAGGCCCCTTTCTCTCCCTCTCGCTGTCGGAGAACACGCCGGAGTCACTCGCTCCTCCATGTTGGCCTGAAGTCTGCGTAGGCGTTATGTTGGGGTCAGTTGCAGAGCTGCCTAGCGGAACAGGCTCTTGGAAACTTCGCCGCGGCTGCGAAGCCGACGCACTGCTGCTACCAATAGTAGAGCGGGACATGGCTTGCTCTTTCGGACTCATCATGCCTAGAGGTCCGCCTGGTGGAGGTGGCGAGGTCGGTGGGTCAATCCTATTCTGGGTCCGGGAGAACCTCCAACGGTGCCTTCGCCTTTCTCTCTGCTCCGAATCAGCGCCTGGCGTGGGCATGTCGTCACCAACCATATCTGCGTCGCTCTGGTCGGTTACGTCCGTATGGCTGTTGAACGAGTGCGAGGGCGAGATGGTGGGCTTCAGAGTTGCGTCGGTGGGTGTACGATGCGGCACAGCTTTTACTGGTGGCGTCTGTGCAGTGGTGTACTGAGACTGCCCACCAGGAGGCGCTACCTGCTCTGCATTTGATCCCATGTTCATAGGGAGACCTGGTAGGGCCGCTGGACGCTGTTCGTCAACATCCTCTGCGAGGTCGTGAGTCGAACTTTGTGCACTAGACAGCGCAGACCCGGGAATACGCTTCTTCTGGAGCTTGTTTGGCTTCCTACCCTCGCCGTCTGAGGAAGGGGACTGTTTGAAGATGTTCAGAAATCCGTGGGCAGTAGCTCCTGTCGGAGTGCTGCCGGCCTGGCGCTCCGTTGGCGTCTCAGAAGGGGCAATGGACGGGGCAAGCAACGGTGTAGTATCCTTCTTCGGGGTCTGGAAATCACGCGCGAGTGCGGAAGACGACTCACTGCGAATCGTGGCCAACGGAGTGGTGTTTTCACTGGAAGAAGCAGAGGTGATCGAAGGCGGTGCCAGAGGCAAAGCAGGTACCGCTGCAGCGACTGCATTTGGCATAGGAGGCTCGTGCCTTTGGCTGCCAGCCGCCGAAGCAACGGGCGAAGGTCTGTTTGACGTCGAAGGGCTAGAGGTCTTGTCTCGTGGGAAATTGCGCGCAGATCCAGCTGGTCCTCCAGGTCGTCTAGAAGGCACCGTGTTGCTGCGGTGTACGCTTCCGCCAGGGGTGGTAGGCGTGCCAATTATTGGGGTGACTGGTGTCGGTCCAGCCTCCGATCTCTTGCTATGCTTGCTCGATACAGACACGTTACGCCGTAGGCTGTTCCATCTACCCTCGGCGTTGTTATTGCTGGCATTCGAGCTCGACCGATTAACAACAGTCTTCGATCTGCTTGGGGTCACAGGCGATCCGGGAACCTTAGTCGGGCTTGGGACGCCGGATTGTACCTCTTTGACGGTCTCGTGATCTGCAGCAGTGCCAGGCATACCGATGAGGAAGCTGTCCTGGTTCTCGATTAGAAAGATGAGCACATCCTGTGATAGGCGGTATTCCTGCGGTGCCATGTCGTGCTGCGGGTGCGAAAGCAATCCCGGTTGGAAAATAGCGGCCAGGTTAGGTGTGGTCATCTTGTTCAGATCAGACTTGCTGGCGAACACCGCAAGCAGGTCCAGAATATACAGCAACAGCTGGCGGTTAAGTGGAGGGAGTTCTGTAATTAACGCCTGGTAGATCCGGATAGCAGCGTCCGGCTGGAAGTCGCCTATCGTCGGGCTCTGTGCATCCATCGCACCAACAGCTTGCGCTTGATGATTCTTCAGCGGGTCACGGAAGCGCTCATAGAATTCCAGGGGAATGATCGGCTCAGGAAGCTGGTTAAAGTATCTTCGCAAGATATTGGCCGCGTCGTGCACGGTATACCCAGTCCAGTCGAGGCCTTTGCCATACCGATCAGGAGAGTCGAACGCGATCTTGAGTTCCTTGATGCGCTTCTCGCTGCCGGCCAGACGGAAGATACCCTCGACATCGGTAGCTGTTTCATGTCAGGATGTGCTTGGACGCGCAGCGTATATGTAGTAGTGGTCACGTACCCTTCTCTTTGAGGAAGACACCGCATTTCGCGACTACTATGGGTACATAGCCGTAGATGTAGCTTTGGCCTTCGTCGTTGAAGAGCGAGATCGCGACGTTGGCGTAACGGATGGAGGTGTGTAGCGGGATTCCAAATATGCCGGGTGCAGTTGCTATGTCCAAGTTAGCATTTGGATGTAACCCAGGAGTGTGCACGACGACGCAGGGCGAGCGCGGAGCAGTCCAATGTCCGTCGAACCGTGTCTTTCGGCGGAGAGATATGGGCGCGTACCTGCCTGGTCCTGCGGTTTCTTGTCGCTCCTCTTGAATTGCTTCCACCAGCTAGCCAGGTCCCGTTTGGACTGGACGGCTTCACTCTGGTTCGGCAGAGCAGGTTTGGGCCCGCCAGCGATGGCTTGCGCAGTCGAGGGACTGCTGGTCGCCATAGCCGAGGGCGTGTCGGATGACGGTATGCGCTATGCGGTCGCGGGCTGGAGCATCGGGGGTTGCGACGTCCAGACGTCGAGGTATGCGGCAAGGCAACAAGAGCGCGGCGGTGGACGGTGGTGTCCCGGTGGTGCGACGGGCGAGACGAGGCTTGACGCAGCGTCGTCGCAGCTGCAGCGTTTGCGTGGGAGTAGCGCGTGGAGAGGGCGTGCACGGCACCACAGGAATCAGGAATCAGGATTAACGGTGCGGCGAGGCTGCGAGGCTGTTTGGTGGTGAGCAGAACGCACAGGGCGCGGGCGAGGAAGCGAGCAGCTGGCGAGACAGGTCTGTGGGTGGCTTGCTTGGGTTGGTCTGTCGGCGATCGCAGAGCGTTGCCGATCACGAGGGAGTTCTGCCTTGCAAAGTTGTTTTTGTTTTGTTGTATGTAGGTATTGTTCGGTTGAGGTCGCCGGTTTGGTCTGCTCTTGTGTGATAGGAATATAAGTAGCAGTCGAGACTGTAGCCGAGATAGCAATACACAACACACGATGCACACAAGGAGAATAACAACAGTTGTGCCGATGCAGCGGTGGTGCGGCTCGCCCAGAGAGATTTGCTTAGCACAGGCCGTCAGCCCATGGGCGGAGGAACAGTGGACGTGGATTACTCCGCCTAGCGTTGGGGGAGGAGTGTTGGATGATTTCGCTTGTGACCAAGGGCATCGACAGCTGGACGGCGGCAAGCGAAACAAGTGACAGTGACAGCGACAGCGACAGCAAGTGACAGCAGCAGCAGGAAAACAGAACAGAAGCACGGCGTCAGGTATACACGTCCAAGGTTTGGGGCGGAGAGAGCTGCTGCTGCTGCGTGACCTTTCCATCCTCGAGGCCTTGTCGAGGTACAAAGGATGATGTAACGAGCGCGCGCCTTAAATTGGCCGATGATGATGCTGCACGCAACGAAGTCGGGACTTGGAAGTCACCTTTATTGTTACAAGTATTATTATTATAACAGCACAGCACAGCACAGCACAGCACAGCATAGCATAGCATAGCATAGCATAGCATAGCATAGCAAAGCACTCATGCGAGGCACGACTGACTACACTGCCACCATCGGATCCCTTTGATTGCCGGATGAAGTCGAGGTGGAGCAAGGCCGTCACCAGCCACCACCCATCGTTTTATTATTAACTTGCCGTCAGCATCATCGGAGGTTGCAGGTTGAAGGATGCACGCGAGATGTAAAACGCTGTTCGGGTGTGACATCACAACACCGCCTGCCGCGTGAGCCGGTACATATCCATGTGTACATATCCACGGACGGACGATGCTGCTGCATGGAAGACGTGAGATCCTTGCTATTTGCTGCGTTGTGTTGAGCCAGTCTGCCATGTCAAAAGCCCGTTTCGACCAAAGGCACGTACTCAGGTACGTTTTGGCAGACTCGTAACGCCGAGTTCCAAGCGTAATTACAATAGGTGTCAAACGGTCTCAGAAAAGCCTGCGATGCCTTTGACATTTGTTGAGTTTTGGCCACATGTCGCCGGTTTGCCGTCTTGACAGTAGAATACCTTTCTCTGGAACCAGTGTCTCATAGGAACAACAGTATGCCTTCATCACAGGCGGTACCTAGAGTGAACTCGTTCTTGCTGGACAGAAGGAGGCTTTGAAGTTTTCGATTCGGTCTTCCATGACCGTTTCAATGTTGCCATGTCATGCCTCATACCTCAAGAAGTCTGAAGTAACCAACACCGAGCATGAGCACATCGCGGAAGTCGGACACCAATGTTCGCTCGACTTGCCATTGGCTGGCCGATTCACTCGCGCTAATCCCAAAAAAGACTTCGGCGAACGAACGACCACCAGCGAGCTTGGAGAGCGGCGTACTACTACGACGGCACCGCATCACCGCGCAAAGCAATACACAGCACAGCCATCTAAACCTCAAATCTCACATCGCAACCCCTTCGAACCTACAAACTCACCAATTCTCACATACCCAACATGAGCGGAATGGACTCGTACGTACCATCACCACCAACGGAGCCCTCGTGCTCCCATCGAAACGCCCCGGGTATCTTGCTCGAGCGGCGATGGAATCAGATCCAGCAGACACAAATCCTCGAACAGCTTCACTAATTCAACCCGCGCAACAGATTGAACGCCGCCGAGCAGCGCGAGCTGCAGGGCCGCATGGAGCGCAAGCAGATGAAGGACTTCATGAACGTACGTCCCAGCCCACCAGACCAACACCCAGAAGCAGCTTGGGGACAAGAAAACACCGACACCGTCGAACACGGCTAACGCGCTTATCCTCCATAGATGTACTCCAACCTTGTCCAGCGCTGCTTCACCGACTGCGTCACCGACTTCACTTCCAAGTCGCTGCTCACCAAGGAGGAGGGCTGCGTCATGCGCTGCGTCGACAAGTTCCTCAAGAGCTCCGAGAGGCTCGGCGAGAGGTTCCAGGAGCAGAACGCTGCGATGGCACAGTCGGGTACTCTCCCCGGCAGGTAAAGAAGAAGAAGAAGAAGGAGAGGAAGAGTTCAGGGGACAAACCGGGGGAAAAGGATCAGACGAGGGTGACGAAGAACCATTCCGGAAAGGATCGGATGCTGTATTATTTGAACAACCTGGCATTTGCATGGAGTTTTGACCTTTCTCTGGAATCTGAGAAAGGGAGAGACACAGAGAGAAAGGAAGAGAAAAAGAACTCGACTCTTATGGGGCTTGGGTTTTTATGGGTGGGTGGGCTCAATTGTTCGGATTATCTTGTGTTATTACGAGCCTTCACCACATCATGTACAAGCCATGAACGCATCTCTTGCGTGAACTTTGAACACTTTCCAACGCCTCCACATGCCTCTGAGGCGAGCTATATTTCATCGTCCGTGCTGCCGTGCCATCGATATAGACACTGCAGACTGGATGCAAAGGCTGCCACCTTCCATCAATCAATCAGTCTACTCCTCCTTCGGCAACAGGCCCCTCAAACTGAGATCGTAAACCACATCTTCGACCTCCTTGACCTTGTACTTGACGCCATCGCTGCGCTTCCGCAGCGAATCGTTCTTCAAGTTAAGGATCTGGAACCCAGCATGCACGTCCTTGATGAACTTTGCAATCTCCATCGGCCGCCTGTAATCACCCAGCGTGACCGAGTTCCTCGCCAGGCGCGCCAGCTCGTCCAGCAGCGAGATCAGGGCCTGCAGGTACTCCTCGATGGTGAGGTGGAAGGCGTCGCGGTCCTTGAGGTTGGCCGGCACGCCGAGCACGCGCGCCACGTCTTCCAGCGTCAGCAGCTGGCCGCGCGCCGTGTCCATGCCGCCCAGGTAGCCGCACAGCAGGATGCCGGACACGCTGCTCTGCATCTCGCGCGTCCACGAGTAGCTGTACTTGTAGTACGGGTACTGCGAGGCCGTCTTGGAGAGGGTTTGGATCGAGGCGATTTCTTGGTTGATGCTTTCGCGTGCTGCGGTTAGGACTTTGGGGACTGTTGTTTGTTGGGGTTTGTTAGCTACAATGTCCTTCGGATACGTGGTTCCTTCGGTTGCTTATAACGTACGCTCTACCGACGGCGTGGAGTGGGCTTTGGAGAGGGTGGCGTGCGTAGCGCGGTCTGTTTGCCATTGGTGTCAGATTGGATGTGTCTTGTGGTAGTGACTGGCG
>Ga0265797_10012970_pt1 | contig 10116 bp, 14 predicted proteins | sample P2T30metagenome_FD_192433 | JGI IMG/M metagenome (GOLD analysis project Ga0265797, IMG submission 192433) | Plant litter microbial communities from East Loma Ridge, Irvine, California - P2 T30 | ecosystem: Environmental > Terrestrial > Plant litter > Unclassified | place: USA: California... | reverse complement strand
ACCTCCCCCATGGAGTTTCCCCTCTTCTCGCCCTCTCCGCGCCGCGGCGGCCCACCTCGGACCAAGAGCTGGAGATCGGAGATTGGCGAAGATGGCAGTCTGAAGAGGACTAGCCGTCGATCGTCTGCCCGTTCCGGCCGTTCTCTGTCGTCCATGTCGCCGGCTGCCTCTTTCCTGGCGCGTTACAAGGCGTCCGAGGCCCCAATCAAGGCGCCCGAGCCAGACGACGAAGGCCAAGGCATTGGCTATGACAGCGAGTACATCATTGGAAAACAGATTGGCTATGGTGGTTTCAGCGTCGTGAAGGAGGTTACAAGCATGGAGAACGGCAAACCTGTCATCGATGCTGTCAAGATTGTGCGCAGGCTGCAACAGGACAAGTCTGAAATTGAGAACGAACAGATACAGACGCAGTTCGACCATGAGGTGGAGATCTGGCGCTTCCTACGGCACCCCTATATTCTTCCCCTCCTCAGGGTATACACCACCGACTATGCCACTTTCTGCATCACCAGGCTGAACAAGGGCGGGACTCTCTTTGACCTGATCCGCGACACACGCCGCCAGAAGAAGAGCGGACTACCAGCTCACTTGGTGAAGCGCTATGCCTATCAGCTGGCGTCAGCCATGCGCTACCTGCACAACGACGTCCAGGTTGTACATCGCGACATCAAGCTCGAGAACTGTCTTCTCGACATGACTGTAAACGACGCTGAAAAAGACGGCGGCGATCTTCTCCTTTGCGATTTCGGCATGGCAGACTTCATTGTCAGCGACCAGCGCGATGGTCCCGAGCCACACTCGATCGGTGACAACCAGAACATAGGCCCCGCGGAGACTAGTACTTCTATCGCTGGTAGCCTACAGTATGCGGCTCCTGAGTTGTTCAATACACCTGGACCTGTATTCTCACCTGCGGCGGACATCTGGGCGTTTGGTGTAGTTGTTTTCGCTTTACTCACCGCGACTCTACCTTTCAATGACGGCCTCGATATCAAAACCATTGAGAAGATAAAAAACTGCGAATGGGACGCGGATCTCATACGTAACGCAGAGTCGGCCCAAGCAGGCAACATCGACGATGCCCTCGCATTAGTCAGGGGCTGCCTTGAGGCTGACGTTGAAAAGCGCTGGAATGTCCATGATATCCTGGAGTGCGCATTGTTGCGCGACTGCGAGCAACGCTTCGAGCACGTGGCTCGCTCTTGGGTTGCAGAGTCATGAGCTGATGATTTTCCTTGTACGAGTTACGTTTGGTGTTGGACAGGCCTTGGATACCCGGTTTGCATTGCGTTTTTTCTTGCTCATACTTGGTGTTCGCTTATCATCCGGCATTCTGCGATTCAGTCATTTCCGTTGGCTTTTGGATACCCTGCACTATTATTCCACTCATGATCCTGGTCTTCCCGGCGTTTTCTTATCAATGGTTGGGTCAAGGGATGGATGGTCTTATGATGCATTGTACTTTACTTGGCTACCAGATGAGCGTGGTTTTCACCACATACTCCATTATCTGTCATGCCCGCGGCGACTATCAGCGGCTTATACGACCTCATATTATGATGAGCTTTCTGCAATGTATTGTCACTACTCACAAGCCTTGTCTGTCTCATGATCGTTGTGCTCACATGGTACTTGACAACTAACGCACACAACGTGGCAACGTTGTCCAAAAGACCTACAGTCGTGGTCTTCGTGCTACTGCGTTGGACCGGTGGTAACCCCAGATACAGAACCTGCAAGCATGTCGATGGCACTTTCCGGATCCGCGCACGCCTTCCCCGCAGTACGACACCCACACGTTCCGTCGCATCCACACATTTTACTTCAAGCACGGACGGCGTTGCGCTATCGTGGCTGGCTCTGCTCGGGTATCTCACACCCACATATGATTTTGCGCTGCGAGTGCTTTAGCTCCTTCCCTATCCAAACGGTTACAACGCTAGCAGTGCGCTCGTGTACTGTAAGTACCACTCCTTCCAAATCCGCGGTTCAACGTCACTCGTACTCTCTACTACTGGACACCGGTGCTCCGTCGCTCATCAACACCGCAGCAGTCGCATCACGAGGATCGTGAATCTGCCAGCGCCAACTCACGTCGCCACTCCTGCCGTCCTGGAAGCAAACCGTTGTTTAGCGCCTCTAATTGCGCGTGGTGGATGCTCTACCAAATCAGGCAAGGCCTCGTTTTGACGCTCGTGGAGTACAATGAAAAAGGTCGCCTGATTTCCCCGACTGATTACCAGGAGTCCGACATCATGTCTCGAGGACTGATCATCCTTTGTACTCACAGACGCTAGCTAGCCTGGCATAACCTTATGATGCACGTCAGGCGTACCTCTGCGGATGCGGTCAACCACCGCATATCCCAAAGTAACCAAGAGTCTTGGCCACCGATAAAAAGCCTTGTCAGTGAGCTTCATGGACTTGTTGCCTACAATGTAAGGTGACACTAAAGTTTCCCCACGTGGTGTAATATTAAAAAGGTTCGGTGCTACGCCCATGCTGTTTAGGTTCGCCCGTAACTCTTCCTGACATTTGTATCGTCACTTGAACGTTAAATCCAAGCTAGTGCTGACGGTAGAGCTGTCAACAAACATCACGGCCCCTTCGTCAAACGAAATGGCCATTTTCACGCACCGGTGCCTGCATCTTTCATTGCTAGCTGCAGGGAGCACGAGGTAATACCAACGGAAGATCGACTCGGGATTTCGTGTCTATATAACCTTCGTATTCCATCTCACTTTAAGTTTGCGCGCATGCCAGGTATCAATATTTTGCATTCTTGAAGATGTATCTTCGCATTCTTAGTGTGCTGTGCACCTTCTTTCTTACTACTGCTGCACAATCTACCTCGACCTTCACTCCAGCTCGTCCACCCTCCCTACCACTGGCCGTCAAGAGTCCATATCTGAGCACGTGGTTCCCTGCCGGTAGTGATGGAGGAAATGGAGGCTATCTTCCAGGCCAGTGGCCATCGTTCTGGACGTAAGATGCCTCTCAACGCTATATATTGGATACATACTGACACCAGGTAGTGGCCAGATTCTAGGGTGGACTGGCTTGGTCAAAGTCAATGGCAATACCTTTGTCTGGATGGGAAAACCCGACGGCTACAACGATTTCGCTAATCAGACATCATACGAGTACACGTCTACCAAGAGCATCTTCACCATTACCGCAGGCGATACCGTTCAGCTCAAGGTTACATTCATGTCACCAATAACTCCAAATGACTTCAAGCGTCAATCTCTCATTTTCTCGTACATCAACGTCGAGGTATCGTCTCTAGACGGCTCCCAACATGACGTGCAGATCTACACAGATATCAGTGCTGGTAAGCATCTCTAGCTCCCTTTCAAACGTGCGCTTGAGTTGACTTGCAGATAGAATGGACGTCTGGTGATGTCGCTGCTGTAGCTGAGTGGAGTTACGGTACTACATCAGATGGTATCGGCTATCACAAGATCTGGAAGCAAAACCAACAGACCTTGAGTGAGGTCAGCGACCGCGCAGAGTGGGGCAATTGGGTAATCAGTCCACCAAAAGGCATGGAATCATGATCTGACTTTAGCAGTACTATTCCACCGAAGCAGTCGAAGGTCTTACGCACAAGTCCGGAGCAGACTCTGAAGTCCGCGATGCTTTCGACAACGATGGAAGCCTCGACAACGCGGCAGACTCGGACTTCCGACCAATTAACGCTGAGTGGCCCGTCTTTGGATATGCTCTAAACATGGGTTCCGTCGGTTCTGACGTGAAGAGTCAGCTGTACACTATCGGGCTATGTCAAGAAGATGCTATACAGTTTCTGGGCGCCGACGGCCTCAATAACGTGCCATCACTTTGGAAAAGTTACTTCCAGGACGACCTCGCTGCCCTTTCTTTCTTCTACAAAGACTACCAGGAGTCCAACAGACTCTCTACGGAGCTCGACGACAAGATCTCCGAGGATTCCAAAGCAGCTGCAGGAGATGATTACGCTATCCTGACTAGCTTAGCTGCTCGTCAGGCATTTGGTGCCACTCAGCTTGTCGGCACTCAGGACAAGCATTACCTCTTTCTCAAGGAGATATCGTCCAACGGAAATATGCAGACTGTGGACGTCATCTACCCTGCTACCCCAATCTTCTACTATACAAACCCAGAATTGGTCAAGCTGTTGCTTGATCCGCACTTCGAGAACCAGGAAAGCGGACACTATCCAAATAAGTTCGCTATACATGATCTAGGAGCGCATTACCCCAACGCTACCGGCCACCCAGACGGTCTGGACGAACACATGCCGCTGGAAGAATGCGGAAACCACATGTTCATGATGCTCGCCTACGTCCAGCTATCAGGCAACACCGACTACATCACCCAACACTACCCCATCCTCAAGCAATGGACCGAATATCTTGTAGAAGAAAGCCTCCTTCCAGCCGATCAACTCTCTACCGACGACTTCGCGGGCGCACTCGCCAACCAAACCAACCTCGCACTCAAAGGCATCATCGGGCTTGAAGCCATGTCCCAGATGGCGCGCATCATCGGCGAAACAGCAGACGCAGACAACTACACCGCCATCGCCCACGACTACATCACCCGTTGGATCGACCTAGGCATCAACAAGGCCGACAACCCGCCTCACTCTATCCTCAACTACGGAAACGAAACCACCCACGGTCTCCTATACAATCTCTACAACGATCGCCTCCTCGGGCTCAACCTCGTGCCCCAGGAAATCTACGATATACAATCTGCCTTCTACCCCACCATCAAGGAAAAGTACGGCGTACCCCTCGATACTCGGAATCGTTACTACACAAAGTCTGACTGGGAGATCTTCTGTGCTGCGGTAGCGAGTAAGGATACGAGAGATATGTTTATTGGGGATCTGGCGAAGTGGGTGAACGAGACACCTAACTCCCATCCTTTTACCGATCTCTATCAGACGAATGATGGGACGCAACCTGGTGGTATTGACTTCAAGGCTAGACCTGTTATGGGAGGGTTGTTTGCGCTGTTGTTGCTTGATAGTGAGGGGTTTAGTGCGAGGGAGAGGGTTTTGTAGGGTCCATGTTACATGTAGATGTGGCTCTTGGCGACGTACCGGCGAGTATGTTATTCACTACCATGGGTATGCTGTTTACGGTAGCCAAGTAGGTCCGGCGTGGTCTTCTTCTCAACACGGGGTTTCTTGAACAAATCACTCTAGTGCTACTTCCAACGTACTTTTTGCTTACTTCTTCCCCTTACCTTTCCCTTTCTTGGCCCCATTTCCTCCGCTTTCTCCTGCTCCTTCTCCTTCTCCATCCAAATCCGACAATGCCTTATCAGCATCGACATTCGCGTCGTACTCCACATCCTCCACCCACTGCTTCGCCACGAAAAAGTGCCATGTCGCCGCTGCTGCAAGCCCCATCACGACCAGCGTAGAAAACAAGGTCTTGAGTATCGACCATAACGTTATACCAGCGAAGTACCGGAGCCATGGCGTGACGATGGCTTTTCTTTCTTCCTACATGGTGTTAGCATCTAAAATCATGGACTCCGATATCCCAGAAGGAAGGACGAATCTCCAGATCCGGATTCACGCAATATAGCAGCAAAACGAGCGCAACGAGAATGAATCCCAACAGGATGACGGTAAGAACTTGGATAACCGCAAGCAAGATCGAAATATCGCGCGTGGTACGGAGGACTTTGAAGCCCGCCGCTACGAGGGGCGTGACTTGTTCGAATGCAGCGTTGATCTGGCGGGAGTACGGTATACCCATTTCGAGCGCTTTGGTAGCGTAACAATGGTGGCGAGAATGTTGGGTATCGTCAAAAGAAAGAACATAGACTAAACATTAGCGATTAAATGGTGTATTTCTTGACCCAGAAACCTGGAAAACGACATGCATGACATAGCGGGGTCGCTTCATCGCGCATGCGCGACGGGAAGGTGAGATGGATGGGTGGATTGCAGATGGGCCACTGACGTCATTCTGACCGTGACGAGGAGCAGGGGTGAAATGAGTGGTGTTTTGCTTTAGCGAGAAGAGACCTTGGAACTATTGCGTTGGAAGATCGATGCGTTAGAAATCCATCAATTTGACTATCTTCATGTCTTTCCAGCTGGTTTCTCATCGATTCCCTCGAGAAATTTGACAACCGTCTCGATGAAGTACCGCATTGCTTCATCACCAGAGAGCTCATGATCAGCATCAAATGGAATAACCTGACACTGCCTGCTCGCCAGACCATCTGGAATCGTGTCAACCCATCTCTTCAGCAAAACCTCCTTATCCACGGTCGAAGGTACCATCTCGTCCTTCTCTGACATCAGAATCAACGTCGGCTTATCCAGTTTGCCGAATGTGGAATGGAGAGCGGAAACTGGTAGATCGGAAGAGAAGAAGTCGTCGTCGCCTCCCACAGACACTAGAGAGTGCCAGCGGTATGCTGTTATGGGAGATGTAATGATAGGTGGGATGAAGGAGCTGGGCATGATGGTCTTTTCTTCCCTGTTAGCAATGAGAGCTTCGGCGTGCTCGAGGCTAGCTGAGAGGAGGTCCTGTGGCATGAGCAGTCCCGCTGTTTCGCGATCTGAAGTTGGGGCTTGCATGATGTAGCCGTCAACCGGAGGAGGCGCTGGCACGGCGGTTGCGTATGTCATGATGGCCTGACATCCTTCTTGCTCGTCAGTAACTAGCGAGACCCGAAGAAGAGCATATCGCGTGGTAGGATAGCATCGGCTTACCAGTTGAACTTCCAATCAACACAACCTTTTCCTTCCCAATCTCTTTCAGATACTGCACCAACTCCTTCAAGTCTTCAGCATCCTCCTTCAAGCTTCCATATCCGAACCCTGTATAACTGCTCCACATTCTCAGTTCCCAGATACTATAGCGCACGCCGTTTCCATCATTCAAACTCGCGCGTTCCAATGCGTCATTCAAAGGTCCTAGGTAGGGGGTTGTATGCGGACCAGTGCCCAGCCCACCAATAAAGACCAAGGCGTTCTTGCACTTGGCAGAGTTGGAATGGCGGCGCTCGTATGCACATGTCTTTGGTTCGGTCGGAGGAATGGGGTGGACGTGGACTGAGAAGGAACGGAATCGTGGTGTGTGGGTTGGCTCGGAAGTCGACATTGTGGAAAGACGGTTGGACTCTTTGTTGCTAGAGTAAGTCTGGCTGCTTCACGTCTCCTTGGATCTTCTGTATGCCCTCTTATAGACTTTCCCCCTTAGATTGGCATGCCATTGTCGCCAAGAGTGCATAGTCAGGAGTGGGTCATCTGCGTATAGTGACGTGCGTGATTGGTGTGCTTTTCGCGGAGGATATGATGGGCGTACATCAACTTGGCTTGATGTGCTAGCGTGTCACATCTCTGGTTTGCTTACGCTGATCAATGCATTACATGGTAGGTGGACCCCAGATTGACTGCACCTTGGGAGCACAGGTGCGTTCATTGGCATTCTTCGCGCCATATATCCATTGTATAGCATGATCCATAGTCTTGATGCGTACCTCCTGGGTACAATTGCAGTCTTGAACTCTATTCGTGTAAATGCGATCTACCCATGGTCCAATTCTTGTATTCCTTACAAGAAGGCGGCCGCAGCCGCCGCAGCCATTACGCCGAACTCAGCCCCCAGCCACTGTCCAGCAAGTGCCGTCGGCATCGCGGCTCCCTCGGAACCGATTGTAGAGGTAGCCCTCGCCGCAATAACGTTCCTCACGATGCTGAACTGATCGCTGACCTGTTGTTCCTTGAACGATCTCGCCGCACTCGGCAGAGCTGTATACCAATCTGGCTTGGAGAAGTATGTGGGGGTCTCATCGGCCATGGTGACTTCAGCTGGAATGCTGTAATTCGAGGCGGTGCTGACAAAGGCGTCGATTTCGGAGCGCGCGGACGTGAGAGAGGACTGGTAGGGCTCGCCGAGGGATTCCGTGAAGCGACCGTACGCTATTTGCGCGTTGAGGAAGACGGAGGTGGTCCAGCTCTGGGCCTGCGTAGTTGTCAGTACAGCGGTAGACTCCCAGGTTCGCGCTCAACGTACATCGGATGGATTGGCGAAGGTTGGAATGGCGGACGTGGGAATTGGCGGTTCTGTGTAGACCATGAAGTCGCCTCTCACCACTCCCGCTGCTGCCGTCAGTAGAAGAAGCCCTGTTTTCGCAAACATGATCTGATAGATGATGCGATGTGTACTAGTAGCGAGAGTGTATGCGAAAAACGAGCGTAGTGCTGATAGAGAGTGGAATGTGTTATGGTGTAGGACGTCAACTGCGCGCCTTCGGTGGCACACCCAAGAATTCAGGCGCGGCCCCAAGACTTCTTTCCTCGTATCAAACCGCTACTGCTCCACATTTTGCTGATCGTGGTCGTAACGTCCTGGGCGCAGCTGGGCAATGCGAAGGATCCATGGACGACGGCGCGTGCACGCGGAAAGTCGTCCATGGATGACGCGAACTGCGGCGGCTGCTCCGCGGAACGCGAATGGGCCCATTTTAGCTGACCAAGACGATGAAAGACCATCTCCACGTCTTCAACAGCCAAACCGCCGAACAACGCCATACACACCTATAAACATAGTGTCTAGCAATGTCCCAAATTGCTAGCAAGATGTGCGGTGCGTAAGGAAATCCTCGTTATTGGGTACCTAGGTAGATGCCGCATACATCGCCTGACCTACGCCTTTGTCAACCATGGAAAGTTTCCGATTCCGTACATATCGACACAGCGCAAGCCCGGCACTAGGTCCAGATTCTGTCTCACCTTCAACAGTACCTGTACTCGTTGCCTCCATGGCTGTTTCGCGCAACACGGTAGCCTCTTCGGTTGGAGCCCATACGCACAGGGCCTGCTGTTCAACGAGGGTTTTAATCGCTTCCAACGGTCCCACCTCATCAATAACTACCATAGTGATGACTGTTCATACCACTCAGCCTGACGGGCACGATACGACGAAGACACAATTGTGGTGGGGTACAGCTCTCCCAGCAATCCCGTGTCTGCACGTTCGTTGTAGCCCATGTCTGTGGTGTGCGTACGTTTCGAGATCTGAGCGCTTCGTTCGTCCGGTATGTATCGTCAACTAGAAATCCATGATTAGTTGTTGCAACTTAGTGAGCATATTGTTGTCCTGTCTGCAAATTGACGCACACAACCTTGTCCTCGTCATTGGGGAAACCGGGCTGGAGAGGCGATGGATGTGAGTTGCGCAGTTAGTAAGCGCACCCAATGAATACAGTGTTTGGGTTGTGGACGCTCCTCTTCAGTATCCATCGTGGCTTGCAGCATTGTTCTCGGCATTGCTTCTTGCCTCATTGCTTCGACTTGAGAAAGGCTTGTCATCCTGCAAAAGGCTGAGTCCCCGAATGCACTGATGTCTGTCTTGGGGAGCTGAGGAGCTCTATCGTGCGCGAATAACCTGTAGTCCGTGGACGTGGCGACTGACCCAAAGACGCGGGTTCGACGGGGCCCGCGAGACTGTAGTCCTTGTTCGCAGTTTTGTGTCATTTATAACAAGGGTTAACAAATACAATACCCATTCGCCGGAAAGAGTGCGTAAGACCAGAAGGCTGATCAATTGACACAGCGAAATATGGCCATGATATTACTTCTCGGTCCGATTACCGGCGTATAGGTGTCGACACAGCATTCAGAAATGAGATGAACGCGGTCCTACTCGGAATAATGCAGCTCACATCTCCTTGTCAAGATCAATAACGAGCTATCGGTCAGCATGAGACATATCTGATTGAGATGCGCGCATCCAAGACATGGGGGTGTGCTATGCTCTGCATCCCGGCGTATTCGCGCTCAATGCTCGGCGGGTATACAAACGGCGCACACACAACTAGACATGGCGTCAGCTGATACGCAGAACACGGTACGCTCTCACCACTGCGATGTGTCGCAGGATGCGCATACTTGCTTGGCCGAAAAAGCAAAGCCGCAGGACATCTGCAGACGGCACATGTCATACACCATTGTACAAAGGTCGTGGCGATATCGTCAAATATCACGCGTCGTGGAAGGATACGGTGAAAGATCGGAGGCTGTTCGCCGTTTGGTGCAGGCTATTCTTGCATCGTTGCCAGGATTTGGGCAGTCTCCTCGTGTGTCTATTTTCA
>Ga0265797_10012968_pt1 | contig 10118 bp, 6 predicted proteins | sample P2T30metagenome_FD_192433 | JGI IMG/M metagenome (GOLD analysis project Ga0265797, IMG submission 192433) | Plant litter microbial communities from East Loma Ridge, Irvine, California - P2 T30 | ecosystem: Environmental > Terrestrial > Plant litter > Unclassified | place: USA: California... | reverse complement strand
TGGCTTCGCTGCTACGGCTGAATTCATGTTCGTCTGGCCCTACCTTCGTGACATCCTGCCACTGTGCCGCTGCGTTATCTCGGGTGATAGCGTCGAGATTAGTCCCGAAGTGCTGCCCACTGAGCAGGTTCGTGCATTCAACCATGCCCAGCACCGGCTCTTCATGTCGGCTACGCTGGCGGATGATTCATTGTTGACGCGCGAACTGGGTGCGGCATCCACAGCGACGTCTAACCCGATTCTGCCGCCATCGGACCGTGGGCTGGGGGAGCGCATGATCCTGGCGCCATCGCTTGTCGATCCAAACCTTGACCGCGGCTATATCATGGACCTGTGCGCGGAGCTGTCCAAGAACTATAACGTGGTCGTTTTGACCTCTAGCGGCCAGCTTGCCACGGACTGGGTCCAGAAAGGCGCGACCTACTTTGTCGACGATACGTTTGCGCAAGGGGTGAGCAAGTTGAAGGATCCCCATTCAGGGTTGCGCTTTGCTGTCTTTGCGCAGCGTTTTGATGGCGTAGACCTGCCCGACGACGCCTGCCGCGTTCTCGTGATCGATGGCGTACCGTACGGCTCCGGACTGGTCGACAAGGTCGATTCCGAGATGACTGTAACGCCAGGCGGGACACGCAATCGCACGATTTTCCGTATCGAACAAGGTATGGGCAGGCCGGTTCGATCGCATGCTGACTTTGCGGTCGTTCTGCTGGCTGGCACCGACCTAACGACGTACGTCGGGCGCAAGGACGTGCTATCGGCGATGACCCATGATTCGCGCAACCAGTTGAACCTGTGTGTTGAGCTTGCAGACTTGGTGCGCAAGACGGGGCATGCCGGCGGAAATCCTGACGCCGCGATCCGCCATGTGATTGGCCAGTGCTTGCAGCGCGATCCCGGCTGGAAATCCTTCTACAATCACAAAATCCGCGAAGCGGCCAAGCAACCCTTGGCCATCGATATGGCGCGTGTCAATCTCTCCGAGCAGGAGCGTCAAGCCTACCTGATGGCGACTAACAATAATTTTGTTGATGCCGTCGCAGCCCTGAACCGAGCGATTCATGCAGCCAACCTGAGTGACGACGAGCTGGGTATCTACCAGCAAAGGCTGTCACGCATCGCTTACTTGGCCGATCCGCCAGAGGGCATGAGAATCCAGCAGAGCGCCCGCGAGCGTAACCGCACCCTTGCGATTCCACCTGCGTTGCCTCGCAGGCCTGCGCTACCTGGTGGGAAGACGGTAGCCGAGAAAGTGCTGGCTTGGTACAACAAGTTTTCCAATCCCAACGCCGCCGTACTTGAAGCAAAGCGGATTGCTGACGCGCTTGACTTGACTCAGCCGCCTAAGAAAGTCGAGGCGGCGCTGCAGTTGCTGGGGGAAGCCCTCGGTGCGGATTCCTCTCGCCCTGATGAGGAGTATCACGAAGGCCCGGATAACCTGTGGTTCTGGGGGAAGCCTGCTTTTGTTATCGAGGCTAAGAGCGGCAACGAGAATTCGTTGCACAAGAAGGACTCGGGACAGATGCACGATAGCCTGCAGTGGACGCGCGGTTCCTATGCACAGTACGCTGATCGGCTGCAGCCCGTCATCGTTGCAAGGGTGACCAAGGCCGACGCTGATGCTAACTTTCCTGAGAGGACCAGGGTACTCACGCAAGCCGGCTGCACGGCAATGGGCACCGCCCTTCATCAGATGATCCAGAAAATGGCCCAGGTAGGCCCGGTGTTCGCAACTACTGAGTTTGTCCTGGCCGAACTACAGAACTTCGGGCTCCATCCGGAGCAGTTCATCGGGCGACATACCGTCGTGCTCGGCTAAGCCCCTCGCAGGCGCAACACGGCGATGCTGCAGCCGTGCTGCGCCTAACAGTCCAGTTTGCTACACGATAGCTTAAACTCGCGGAGCGTGCGGCGGCCGTGTATCCAACGAAGCAGCCGGCCGTCAACCGTGCCCATGAAATTGCCCGGAATCAAGGTATTGAGTTGTGGTGCACGGCAAAGATGGCCAAATCCAAAGCAAGGATAGCCATGGTAAAGATCCGTTCCCGCCGAAGGGGTAAAGATCGAAGTTTTGCTAAGGCTGGCTGCTGAAGGGCGGCGACTGAAAAATCGTTAAGACTTTCAGCCCTACGATACGCTCGAGTAAGCAGCGTCGACGTCCCCGTTGATCAGCCACACACCAAGGAACCTTCGACGGGTCGAATCACCTCTTGGGTCAACGCGACGATCCGCGGAGTATTGCAATCGGTCCTGGAAGTATCAGGGATCGACTCGCTGCAATAGTTTTCATAACACTAGTAACGATCAATTACATCAAAGGGGATGCAAGGCATGTTTAGCAGCATCGACAAGAGTAAAGGGCTGTTGTTTGTCACGCACGACCTTGACTACTCCTTGCAAAGCACAATGCAGCGAATGAGAGAGGAGGTGGAGGGACTGAACGAAAACCGGCTACTTAATACTGCACCCGAAGACCTGAAGCGCTACCTTGTCGAGAAGTACGGCGTTACGCCGATCACGCTGCTGCGGGACCACTGGTATGCAGACCATCAGGACGTGCAAGTAGATGTTCGCCACGACAGAATGCGTTCGGTCGACGACAGGAGCCGCCCGGTCATGGTCCCAGGCGAGCGGGTCGAGGTTCGCGTCCCATTCGAGGGAGAAGCGGAACTGTTCTACGCAAAGGCGAATACGTTTTCACTCAATCCGCCTCGTGCCGTCGTAGAGAAGAACGAATTGGTAATGCGCTTCGATACTCCCTCTGACCAGCCGCGTGATGTGCGACCTCTTGTGGACCAAACGCTGGCCGACATCGAGGAATACCTGGGCTGGCAGCGTCGCATGATTGACGCGCACAACGCGGGACTGCCGGCGTTCGCGGAGCAAGCGATCCAGCAACGCCGTGCGCGATTGTTGGCGCAGTCGCAACGAGCGGAAGCACTTGGTATCCCGGTAAGGCGACGCGAAGATGCTCCTAAGACCTACGCAATACCGTCGGTGCGGCGAAGGGCTACCCCGACGCTCCCACCCGCGACGACGGCGCAGTTCAAACCAGAGCCGACTTGGACGATGGAGATGTACGAACATGCGCTTAAGATCATGCAGGACATGGCCTTAGTGATGGAGCGCAGTCCTGATGCCTTCAAGGCTATGAATGAGGAAGCCCTACGTCAGCATTTCCTTGTGCAACTTAACGGCCAGTTCGAAGGCCGGGCTACTGGCGAAACTTTCAACATGGCCGGCAAAACCGACATCCTCTTGCGCGAGGGTGACCGCAATGTTTTCATCGCCGAGTGCAAGTTCTGGAATGGGCCGAAAGCGTTCGGTGAGGCTATTGACCAGTTGCTCGGCTATGCGACGTGGCGCGATGGGAAGGCTGCAATCCTTGTGTTCAATCGTGGTGTCGAAACTTCAACTGTACTGGCTGGCATCAATAGCGTGACCGAAGCACATTCCAACTTCAAGCGTACCGTGAATTGGCCGCATGAGAGCGGTTCCCGCTATGTCCTTCATTGCAACGGCGATAAGAATCGCGAGTTAATTCTGACAGTGCTTGTGTTCCACGTTCCGAAGTAAGGGGCTGAGTCGTGCGATGGCCGCACTCCGCAAGGGAGTTCAGCTTCCTGCTGCAGCACGGGCACTTAAAGCAGCTGGTTTCCCTTCGTTCGCAATTGCCGTACGATCTGGACAGCTGAGTTCACGTCCTGGCAAGTCGGAGCCGCGCAAGCGCTGACGGAGCCATCAATAATCGATCTCCGGCCAACGAGCTGCCGCCGTCCGCTTTACAGATATGCGGTATCCTTGTCACTTTTCCAATATCAGAGCAACATGCGCATCCTCGACGTCATACGCCAGCTTCTGCCTGCAGGGCCGGTTGCGGAACCTTTCGGCGCGCCGCTCGACAGCTTCAGCGCGCGTGTCTCGCCAACCTACCAGACCTGTCCCACCTGGCCACCCGATATCTTTGCCGTCGTGGGAACGATCATCGATCGCAGTGGTTGTTATACGCAGGCTAGTCCCGACCGTGACAACCTTCCTGCGCATGAGACTTATCTTCGGGCTGTGCACGACATTGCGTCCTCGTGGAATAATCTCTTGGAGGTGCCGGCCGAGGTCGCAGTGCTATGGATGTCGCTGGTTGCCGTGTATGGTGAAGTCGCGCTGGAAGACATCAGGGACATCCCAGATGTTCGGGCAGCTTTGTTTACGCTGTTTGCGATCGCCGATGAAGTAAGTCAGGGCATGGGCTGGGATACGGAATCGCATGGTGACCTGAACGACTTCGCCACCGCGGTGCTGATCACTGCAGCACTTGAGCCTGGAGAAACGCCTCTTTACAGGTTGCCCGACTGGCCGAACTCACTTTGCCGTATGGTGCCTGCGGATCAGGTTGTAGTGCTGCCGAAGTCGATCACGACCGACAAAGGATGCACAATCCGCTCGCTCAGCCACAACTTGGCCTTGTTGCCGTGTCGAACCGTGCTCGACTCAGAGTGGCGTCTCGTGTCGGGGGATGCTCACGGTGATGCTTCGTCGGAACTGAACCTGCTGCTTGTTCCGTTTCCGTATGCCATTCCGCCAGATAGCTTCGTCCTCTCGAGCGCGCGCCGGAAAATGGGGAACGGGACTACGCACGCCGCCTTTTTCGGGTTGGATCAAAAATGGCTCAATACCAAGGATGGCAAGCGGCTCACTGGCGAAGCTCTGGCCGAGAAGCTCATCCTGCCGCTCATCAATGATGCTGCAGCGCAGTCGGGAGGGAAAAAGCCGCATGGAGTAGTCCTGCCGGAGTGCGCGCTGGACGAGGATACGACCATTGGGCTGATTGAGGTGCTTAGAGGCAGCGGGATCGAATTTCTGATCACCGGAGTTCTCGAGTTCGATGCGAGCTGTGGACGTTGGTTAAATCAGGCGTACACGGTATTCATGGATAGCCAGGTTGCGAAACCCCAGAACAAGCACCACCGTTGGCGGATCGATCGGCGACAGGCGAATAGCTACGGTCTAGACTTCGATCCGGATCCGGACAACGAGCAGTGGTGGGAGGATATCAACGTAAGCATGCGCCGGCTGCCGTTTTACGCTTTTCGCAAGGACACGTCACTGGTGACGCTGATATGTGAAGATCTGGCGCGGATGGAGCCGGCCATGAACGCCATCCGGGCTGTGGGCCCGAACCTCGTCGTCGCGTTACTCATGGATGGGCCGCAGCTGGGATGGCGGTGGCCTGGTCGGTACGCCGGCGTTCTTGCTGACGAACCAGGTTGCTCAGTGTTGTCCTTGACGTGCGCGGCGACGGTCGACCTGTCGAATGCGTACTATGTCGTAACGGACAAACCTGACAAACCGCCGAAGCGGATTGTCGCGCGCTGGACCCAGGCGACGGCAACGCACGACATCGAGCTGCCTGATAATGCGAATGGTGTGCTCCTCACGCTGCAAAGTGATCCACGGCATCAAACTACACTGGACAACCGATCAGACCACTCACGCGCCCGCGCACTGTCGCTAGCCTCCCAGCAACCGATCTACGCGGGCACGCGTCCGGACGACTGGACTTGATCTTGGGGCATGACAGGGCTAGACTGGCATAAAGGAGCAACAAAATGTCTAAAATACAAGAGTTTTTCAGTGCAGACGGACGGCGTCTGTTCGACTCTGAGAAACGAGTGGTGGACGCCTTCAACGACAAATATAGTCGCGCGCTTTCCGGTGCGATCCCACGACAGCGGCCTGACGAACGTGCCAATGGTCACTCAGGACAGAACGAGAGAGGTCTGGCAGAACGAGCTCTCGCAAGTAGCGCGCTTGCCGGGAAGGCGCATATATACGCAGGTATGGTCTCGGTGCAGCGAGGTGGCGAACGTGTCAATCCGCAGTCTGGTGCGAATGTGCGACGCTTGGCAGGCAGCGTTCTCGGGAATGATAAGGACGCCCGGACAACGCAAAGCGTCAGTTCTAAATCAAGGGCGATCAAGCGGCAGAACATGGCGACGCTGGTCGCTAAAAAGCTGAGTGCGCAAAGAAGCAAGTAGCACGTAGAGAATTCAACGGCCGCAAGGCCGTTTTTTTCGACCTGACCTTATGTGAAAATCCCTTTTATCACTTCAGCGTTTATGGTGATCTTCGGTATTAAATGGCCTAGGATGGCGTTTGTTCGCCTTGCCGAGTTCTACACATGACCGATCCCACCACTAACACCGACAATCCTCGGCCGGCCGCGTCGTTCACCTTGGCCGATTTCGAAGCCGCCAACGTCATCCTTCTCGCGCACAACCATCCCGAACTCGATACGCACGAGCTTGGCAAGATTTTCATGGATGCCAGGACTAGAAGCACCGGGCAAGCGTCGGAAGCGCTCAAGCTGGTGGCCGGGATATGCTCAATGATGCTGGTGCCAGAGGCATCAGGGGATCCGTACCGGCCAATGGTGCAATGGGGCGATGGCACGAGCAGCATGGCGCTTGAACATGTTCCCCGCGACGCGACCGGCACCCTGGCGCAGCTGGTCGAGCAGCTCGACAACGCGGCTTTGCGAGCAAGGATTGCCGACGTGGTGTGGTTGCGTGACCGGTCTAAGGGGCGCCAGATCGCCATCGCCGCGGTGCGGGCCTATCGTGAGCTGCCGATCGAGGTGGACACATGGCATCGCTATGGACGGGCCGGTTGGCACCGCGCCCTGCAGCTGGCCAAGCAGATCCGAGCGGAAGACGAGCTTGCGGCGATCGAAGCGACGCTACTCGAGGCCTTCTTTGCTGCCGCTGTCGATCCAGACTACGGCTATTGGGCACTGCATCTGGTCCGGCCACTGCGTAGCGAGCGGCGCGGCGGCGACCGCATACGCGAGGTGGCAGCGCAGCTGGAAGTTGTCGGGCGGCAGTGTCTTGATGCGCTCCACACGTTCATGGCGCAGGACTATTTCGAGGCAGCGGCCGAATGGTACGAGTGGGCGCGTGACCGGGAACGGCAAGCCATGATGCTGTTGCTGGCGGCCGACGCGATCGCGCTGCAAGCTGACCAAGGTGATAGTGCCATTGTCCGGCACCACTGGCTCACCAAGGCGGTCGAAGCATACCGGCGGGTATCCGCGCAATTCCGCGCGCAGCTCGACGTGGACGCGAAGATCGACGCGCTGCTGGTCAAGCGTAGGGCGACAGGCCATGCGGCGCTTGGCGAAATGACCGCGATGCCGTGGCCGCGCGTGGATGTGACGGACGAGATTCAAGCCGCAATCGCCCATGTGAAAGGGCGAAGCCCGTTCGATGCCCTGCTGGCGTTTTGCGGGCTGGATAGTGCCCCCGACATCCCCGCACTCCGCAGCGCCGCCGAGACCACGCTGCAGGACTCTGCCTTGAGGGCACTGATGGGGGCGAGCGTGATGGCGGATGACGGTCGCACGGTCGAAACCTCTACACCGGAGGATGGCTGGGAGGCCCAACTCGTTGCGGAGATGCGGGCGATTTTCCGCCAGCACGCTGGCAAAGTAGCCTTGGCGCGGCTGCAGCCGGCGCGCGATCAGCTGCGCTTCGAGCAGGGCTATCGGTTGGCCGACTTCATCACCATCGCGACGCATTCGCCGATTGTTCCCGCCGACCGGGCGCGCATCGTCGGGCGGGGTCTGTACGCCGGCTACTGCGGCGAGATGGGCGACGCCATGCACATACTGATGCCGCAGTTCGAGCATATCGTCCGCCATGTGCTTCAGGGTGCCGAGGCGCTCACCGCGCATCACAAGGATGGCCTGGACATGGAAGTCGCTCTGGCCAATCTGATCGACCGGCCGCAGATGGTCGAAGAATTCGGCGACGGACTGAAACTGGCCATTCAAGCGGTCATGTGCGACCGTGCCGGCCCAAACCTGCGCAACAACGTAGCGCACGGCCTGATGAATGAGGAGGCGTGCGAGTCGGCGCATGCCTTGTACGCTTGGTGGCAGGTCCTGCAGCTTGTGACGGAGACGGCCGCGGCCGCCGCAGACCCAGAGGATCAGGCAATCGACACCGCTTCGCAGGATCAGCGTGTAGATCCGAATAACCCTGGTCAGTAATGGGACGAAGCGCGAACTTCCTCCTGAAGCGAGCCGGGCCCGGTGGGCTGGCCTGGCCCTTAGGAAAATTCGGCGACGCGCATGATTTCGGCTACCCCAATATATCTGTTGACGCGACTAACACGCGGCGCAGTTGTGACAGCACGATGCGTCGCGGTGCACATGGTGGTGCACCGCATAACACGAGGACAGATATCCCTTGCTAGTTGCAATTTCTCGACAATCGTCGCGGTGGCCGCCAACGCCGCTCCCGTCTTTCAGGCCAATCCGATCGGCAGCGCGATCGTCGTCGCCATGTTGGCTGTACTGATCTGCGGCCAGTGGCGCAAATGAGCCGCTCGTGCGACCAACATGGTGCTCTACCTGGGCGGCCCCCCCAGTCAACTGATGCCAGATCGAACACCCGGCGGTGCAGCCAGTGCCATTTGACCATGCCGTAGCGTGGTCCCGGCAGGTCCGCCAGCGATACAGCGCAAGACAGCAGGGGAAACCTCGTGTCGCCGGTCAGTGCCACAGCGCCGGCGGCGCAGACCGGACGTTCGCACAAAGCCAGACTGACTCTCTCGTGCCCAGGCTAAACCTGCGTCGGCGTCCGGGAGCCGCCCCCAACACCGTTATCAATTACGCCCATGGATCGTGGCGAATATATTCGAACGACGTACCCAGCACCCGTAGTTGCAGCGAACCTCCATTATTCCTCGCTAGCTCTTCGATAACTTCGTTAGGCGGGCAGGTCGACAGATCAACGATGTAGCTAACAGTCATTTCATCGCTGGTTGTGACCGGATGGAGCTCTGCGTCTTCAACATAAATGGCATAGTCACGTGACAAGTTCAGCTCGAGCGCAATCGCCTCGCCACGGCTGTACGAAGGAAGGTCGTCATGATCATCATCATCGTCCGGTTTGGTCCAAGACCAGTCGAGCTCCGCACTCAGGATTTCGATCCGCGGAGCGCTGCACAGACGCCGCCCCACCATGGTCATAGACACAGATCCTTCGACGACGACGGTGTCACCGAAAAATGGACGGTCATCATCTTCTTCGCCTGTTACGGTGCCAGCAAACGAGGCCACGAAAGCCTCTCCGGTGCCGGGTAAAATCTCATCTGCCGGCTCAATATCCAGGCTGGTGTCCCAAGGTCCCACGCAGTTCGTCGTCGCCATTTTGCTGCCCACATCGTCGTCGTGAAGGGCTGCATCGTCGACCGAGGACTGCAGCTTGTCGTGCAGGTCAGCGGCGGACCCGCAGCGCTCAGGACCGTTCAAGTCCTTCAACGCCTGCCAGAGACAGTCGAATACCACAAGCGCATCGTCGCCAAGATCCAACCGTGCAATCTGCGGGCTGGCCGTAACCGTGTCGACAACCCAGAATCGGGCTTTACGCAGATCAGTTGACTCCCCATTGGCGGAGCTATACTCGCCGTAGCTATTGTAACCAAGCGCCGCAGCCAGCACTGCGAGCATGTCTGCATGCCCTGGTAGTGGGTTTACCTCTTGGTCAATCGCAGTACGCCGCCAGGCTTCGGCCAGTCGTTCGATCGTCAACGGCGCTGCACTCTCGGGACGTGCAACCGTCGCCGGCACCAATGCTGCCTCGAGGGCTGTGAGCAGTGCGCCAGGCACCGCTCGGTGCCGATGCTTGGCCTCGAAGCGCATGGCCAGGCGCCCGGCAGCAGCCAAGTCAAGCCGCGCACTCCGGACTTTTTCGGGAAACGACATTACTTCGGGCCAGTTACGCAAGCCGACAAGCGCCGCGCTGTGGTCAAGCGACTGGCTGTGGTTGATGGTGATCGAATTGCTGCCGAGCCAGGCGCGGATGCCGGCGGCCAGCTGCTTGAGCTGCTGGGTATTCATTGTCTTCTCCATGGGGGCGGCATTGAACCGGTGTGCGCATTGCGGACCGCCCCATGAACAAGTCAATGCAGAAGCATGAGCTTCCATGGATAAGGAGATGTTCCCCGTCTTCGTGGCTCTGGTGCAAACCTGCAGCTCAGCTAGAATGACGGCCTTTGCCTAACATGCGTAGTCACGCGAGCACGAGCGACCTGTTCAAGGGCCGACACTTCGAACAAGA
>Ga0265797_10012967_pt1 | contig 10118 bp, 11 predicted proteins | sample P2T30metagenome_FD_192433 | JGI IMG/M metagenome (GOLD analysis project Ga0265797, IMG submission 192433) | Plant litter microbial communities from East Loma Ridge, Irvine, California - P2 T30 | ecosystem: Environmental > Terrestrial > Plant litter > Unclassified | place: USA: California... | reverse complement strand
CAAGAAAGAAGCAAGTCTAACTTAGATAGTACATACACCTCGAAAAATAAAAAATAAAAACCAACACCACGAATTGTCGATAAATAGAATACAAAAATACACGCCGCACTTACATTCAGTAGACATGTATGGGACATCCAAATAAAAATCAAGCAGCTGCCTTCTTCTTCACAGGTGCTTTCTTAGTCGCCGAAGGCTTGCTGCTGCTGCTGCCATTGGTTGCAGGTTTGCTCGCAGCAGCAGCTGGTTTTACCGCCGGAGCTTTCGCAGCAGGGGCCGGTTTCGCAGATGGGGATTTCGCAGCGGGAGTTTTCTTCTGCGCGGGCGAGGCTTCGGTTTCGTTCGATGATGCTGCTGCTGCTGCTGCTGCTGTTGTGGGTTTCTTCGAAGCCATTGGGACGGGCTTCTTCGTGCCGATTGGAGTCCGGTTTGCGGGCGCTTTGGTTTTGGTTGTGGTGGGTTTGGGTTTGGGCTTGGGCGCTCCGGTAGACTCCGCGTCCGCGCCTGAGCTTGCCGCCGCGGCAGTCTTTTTCACAGCAGGAGCTTTCTTGATAGGAGCTGCGGATGCTGGTTTTGGTGCTGGCTTCGATGCTGGTCTCTTGTTATCCGGCTGCTCTCCCTCAGGCGCCGAAGATGTCTTCGCCGCCGCCAACTTCCTCGGCGCCTTGCGCTGCGGAACCGCCTTGCCCGTCGTCTTGTTGAGGGTGGAATTGACGGTATCGCTATACCCTTGGGCCTGGGACTCGACGCCCTCGCCGGCGTCGGTCAGGGTCTTGCCGTACTGGCGCGCGTAGTCGCCGGCCATTTGGCCGGCGTTGTCCAGGTTGCCGGAGACGTAGTCGCCGCCGTCGTTGACGTAGCCGTACGCCTGGTCGCGGTAGCCCGTGGCCATGTTGGTCGCCGACGAGACGTAGCCTGATGCGGTGTCTTTGGCCGAGTTGACGTAGCCTGAGGCCGCGTTGGTGACGGAGGAGAGCATGCCGGACATTATGGTGGTGGTGGTGGTGGTGGTTGTGTCAATCGCTGGACTTGGTGACTAGTGGAGAGCAGGTGGTTTGGCTGCTTCTTCGTCCAAGGCTCGTTCAAGTGAAAGGCCACGTGGGAGGGATAACGGTTGTTGTTGATCTCAAAACCGGCCGGCCGTTTGTTGCGTCCCGAATGCCATGTTTGTAGGCCCGTTGCACGCATGACGTAGGTGTGTGATGCTACGTAACATCCGTTATAGCATGAACCTTCCCCGGTGGAGACACGGCTGGGAAGGAAAAGGAGTGCATGATTGTTGGCATGGCCTGCCTGCTCGCGTTCAAAGTGGGAGGTTGGCAGGAACAGGAATCAATACCACCGCAGATCGGCGTGAGATAAAGAGTGTAGCTTTACCTCTGCGAAGTCCACGTGAGTTCAGTTGGTTCTTGTTGGTTGAGGGGGTCGGCCGATCGACGCCGTTGATGATCGAGATCGCTTTGGGATTTTCTTGGGGACTTGGCTAAAATCCCAGCATCCCGGACATGGTAAACCCACAACGACGGCAACAATCAAGGAAATTGGTCAAGCAAAACACATTTCAGTCGGGTCTCGTAGGGAGGTCACAAGAGATATCTTGAAATACCAGAATCTTGCCTCGAAGCGAAGAGTAAACTTTTACTTTCTTCCATCTCACCGGCCTCATGAACTCTCCTTCCTCCTTGGACACACCATTTGTTTTGTCTAGCACATGATGCAATCATAATACATGCCCTATCGTTTCTGCGACATCAGCAATAGGCCTCTTCACTCCCTCTTAACTCGAACATCATGCAGGCCGATCTAAAGACGAGCACAAGCACCGTTGACCGCTACCTGCAGGTCTTATACCAGCACACAGGTGGGCATTCCCCTTTGCTCGAGGTCCATTAGCCCCCAACAGCTACTCCTCGCATACATCGACTGATTGTTCGCTGCTTATCCGTCGCACTGCTGGCCACGGGCGGCTACGTTTTGTCGCAAGTCCAGCATTCGGCGGTCCTGACAAGCACGGCTGACTGACAACACAAGAAACCTACTGAACCTCGCCTGCTACATTCCTCTGTATGCGCTGGCGCCCTACAGATGCCACGGCACTAGTTTCTAACCTCACACAGGGCACTAACTTTGACACGCGCGTGGTTCGCACGTGGCCCGGATTGACACAGGATCACAAGGACCTCATCCTAGTGATCACCAGAGGTCTGTTCCTAGTATTGGGAATATTCAGTCTCGAATACCTGGGGTGGTAACAACCATGGCCCAAGCCGAGAGTAGCGCGAACCGATGATCCCGTTGTCTTGTATCCCGTCCTCTTCGCCGTTCAATCTGCCGTGCACTTTTTCTCCGAGACAGGGAAATAAACAGTCTAGAGGCGAGATGCATGCGGCGCAACATACGAAACGAGATTTCGAGTGTCAACACGCCGCCGTCGTTCGCAAGCCGAAGAGTCAGGTCAGGGACAGATAGAAGCCACGACTCGGCGCATGGACGAAGTGTACTGTAATGCTGTGAACTCAAATCATCTGTTCGGTTTTACACGCTCCTCGGCTGACAAAGTCGACTTCTAACGGTCTGTCAAGACCGCATGCAGAAGTCGCTTCCGAGCCGTGACAAACAAGACCGTCACCGAAGATGTGCACGAGCAAGGTTCGTCCGAATTTAACTCGCGCAAAATCGCGGTGACAGCTGTAAAGACAGAGCAAAGTGAGTGTAAAAGTGGAGGCGGTTCGGCCGATTAGGGTCTTGCGTTTCAAGCGAGAGGATCTGGATCATGAAATACTGACTCGTCCGAGTTCTTGGAAATCCAAGGGGCCGCTCTGGCTCGAGCCGTTAAGATCTGAGCTTAGCAGATCGCCGGAGTATTCTGTGGAGATGGACAGGTGAATCTCGTTCTCGGGGAATTTATCAATTGAGACAGACTACCAGTGGATACGCGACTGTCTGGCCCCGTTCATTTGTCCCCCAAGCGCCTTACTTTGAGTTCAAGCTCGACCTGAACTTGTCCTTTCTAGTGTGAAGAACCCGCGACGTCGGGTTTTGCCATGCGAGACGGCGGTCTGGAATTATCAATCGCGTCAATGGCGTCGGCATTCCAACCATGCTCATTCGGTCGTCTTTGACAAGTACAAACCAAGACGAATCATGGGTGGTCTTTCTTCCCGGGTCCTTGGGTTTCAACAGAGATTTGCATCCGTCGCCCGGGCTTATGTCGTTTAGCCGAATCCCTCATAACGTCTCAGGATGTTCTCCATTCTGTCGCAGAAATCGAGTTTGGTGGTTCGTGGGAGATCTCGAACGCAATCACAATAATGCCATCTGCATATCATGATCCGCTGTTTCAACAAGAAGTCTGGGGTCTTTTCGCTGGTGGTGAGTCGATCTATCAATCAACATCACCTACTAACAATGCACAATACTAAATTTGCTCACTCCAGGCGCTGCTGTTCTATTGACACGGCTGGCTGTTCGTGCGCGAACAGTTGGCATCCGCCAGTTCTGCGGAGATGACTACATCTCTCTCGTCGTCCTCCTTTGCTACATCGGCGACGCCGTCACCGTCGACTTGACATACCGATTCGGAACCAATGTCGACTTCACGCAAGCCCAGCTCGCGAGCATGACCGAGTCGGAGCGTCAGCAAGTCATCACCGGCTCGAAGTTGGAAATGCTGGCCTGGTACAGCTACACCGCACTCATCTGGGCGTTGAAGTTCTGCATGCTGTTCTTCTTCGGTCGATTGACCGCCGGCTTGAGCATGCAAACTTACGTTCGCTACTTGACGGGCGCCATGTTTGTGTCTTATGCTGCTGTCTTTTTGACGATCACTTGTGGTTGTCTCCCTATGCACAAGAACTGGCAAATCATGCCTGATCCGGGGTTACATTGCACTGTGAGTATCACGCGTGCCGCTCAACCTTAGGGTGTAAAGCTAATCTGAATCTCTTCCAGCTCAAACCTCAGAACCTTTACGTTACCTCCGCCGCCAACGTGTTGACCGACGCATTGATTCTGATCACGCCGATTCCCATGCTTTGGAATCTGCGAGTCGGCCGAGGAAGGAAACTGGGCCTCTCGCTACTCCTGTTCCCAGGTATGTCATCCCCAGCCAGCATACACCTTCATCACTAACGACTGGAAAAGGCGTCTTCGTCATAGCCGCAGCGCTTATCCGCGTGATCATGTCTCTGCAAGCCCGACCAAGCGCACTGAACATCAACCGCTGGGGCGTGCGCGAGACTCTCGCCGGTATCATCGCAGTCAACATCCCCATCCTGCGACCGATCCTCCTCAAAGCCTTCTGGACCCCCGGCGGAATGCAAGGCAGCGACCAGGACACCAGCCGCAAATCCCCGTTCGGCAGCAAGAGCAATCCGCGCAAGTGGACTCTATCCTCAGCTTCGGCCCCATCCCGTCGCGGGCAGCAACACCTGAGTTCCAACCACGAACTACAAGAAGACATCGAAGTGCAGTCCAAGAACAACACGGTTGTCGAGATGTCTGATCACTTGAGCGAGTGCAGCAATCACTCCGGGGCTGACAGCGACGATTTCATCATCCAACGACCACCGGGCATGTCGCGGAAAGACCAGTCGGGCAAGGATGGCGTGCTCGTTGAGACTAGCTTTGGAAGCACCGTGGAGTACCGCCAAAAGGAGTTCCGGCCTGCGGTACATGGAGGCATCCCACAGGATGATCAGAATTACATCAGAAGCGTCACTCATAGCAGCGAGAGGAAGTGATTGTCAAGTAATATTGTAATGCATCTTAAGATTTTGACGATAACGAATCCAGCGACGCTGGACACTATCAAACCTGAAGACGAATATGCGAGCGCTTCTATTGACAGCAGCCTCTTCCGATCAATCCATTCCCGGAGAAGATGCGCACATGTCGAAGCATCACAACTTCGCCGTCTCTCCAGACTTCTCCGCAACCGGCTCCCCAGTCTCGTCAAAGAACAACTTCCTCCCAGTCCTCAAACTCTCCTGCAACGCACTCCCGATCTTCAAAGCCTGCACCGCGCCCGCAAGCCTAAACGGCAAAGCCACATCATCCAAACAAGCCTCAGTGAACTCATTACTCTCGCGCACAAAAGCAGGCTCAAACCGATCCCAATAAGTCTGGCCAATCTCCCTGCGGATCCCGCCCGCCTCGTGGTGTTCGACAAGGTCGTTTGTCGGGTTGGCATTGATGGTCAGCTTGCCATGCGTGCCAATCACTTCCGTCATGTCATGCTGCCCGACGGCCATCATCCGACACGCGTAGAAGTAAGCGATCTTCCCGCCCCAGAACTCGACGATGCCGACCCCGTTGTCCACATCCCCGTATTGCTTCAAGCCTTGGTAGCGCGCGCAGGTTCCGACGGCCGAGACGCTCTTGACGACACTGTTCGCGCCGAAGAACCACAGGGCGAGATCGATGTCGTGGACAGAGGCGTCTACAAAGATCGAGCCGGACGTCTTGGAGTAGCCGATGAAATAGTCGTCATCGCGGTATTTGTCGCAGGTCTGGGAGCGGAAAACGACAGGCCGACCGATGTCGCCCGCCTCGGCCTTTTGCCACGCGTTGCGATAGCTCTGGTCGAATCGACGCGAGAAGCCGGTCATGACCTTGAGGGAAGGGTACAGCTTGGCGACGTCCAGCACTCCCTGGGAGACATCGACGTCGGTCGAGAGGGGTTTCTCGCACAAGACGTGCTTGCCGGCTTTGATGGCTTTGATGGATTGCGGGGCGTGCTCGGTCGTGATGCCGGCTACGATCACGGCTTCGATGCCGGGGTGGGCTAGCATCTCGTCGAAACTGGTGTAGAGGGTGACGCCGGAGGGCTCGAGGCGGGTTTTGGCCCATGCAATGGCTTTCGGGTCGGGGTCGCAGACGGCGATGAGTTCTGCTCGTGGGGTCCGCTCGAGGTAGTTGATGGCGTGGCGGGCGCCCATGCGACCGAGGCCGCTGACGGCTACTTGGAGCTTGCGGACCATTTTGTGAGGGAGGGTGTTGGGTGGATGGATTCAGAGGAGAAAGATCTCGGAGGGGGGGCTCGAATGCAAAGACGGCTGGGTTGAGAGTCGTCGAGGCAGAATGCTGAGGGAAAGGATGATGCTAGAGATTGAAAACTATGTCTGGCTTGCCTTCAAGAACGCCGTGATCGTCGACCCTTATATGTAGCTTGCCATCGAGGCAAAACATCACGGCGGTGGGTCAACTCGTCCATTGGGCGGGTCTTCGGAAGAATGAAGTCCATTGTTCAGACGGGCAGAAATACCAGAACCGTCCATACTCGTTCAGCCTACCGTGGACTGAAGGATGGGAGAACCACTAGGTGATGTCGATGGGTACTGATGGGCGGCGTTGGAAAAGACGGTGGTGCTGTTGAGGTGCATGCCTGAGACACGACGTGCCGGCGCTGCTAGCCACTGTTCCGGCCAGAATTCCCTTTTCTTCGGCGACTCTTTCTCAAAGAAGTTCGATCAGGATCGATGTGGGGACTCCAACTTTCCCCAGTCGACACCCACCCCTTTGCCCCAAGATGAACACGCCACAAAAATCTGGAGACTGGAAGAAGTCTCTCACTGTGGCTGATTTTCCACCCGCGGATCTCGCCCGTGGGTTGCACTTGTGAGTCCTCTTGCCGGACTAGGTTTGTGGCGGACCCCATGTTTCTTCCCATGGGGAACCCCAGACGCAGTGGCCAGGCCGGCCAGATGCTCTCGAACAGTGAAGTCCTTTCACCACACTCGAGTGCATATATAGGTCTACAGCTGGCCACCTCGATGTGTTCCTCACACTCAAAATCCATCATCATCTTCTCCTCGATAACATCAACCCCTTCATCACTCTGTATCCTTTTACTTGCAAAGACAGACCTAAAGGTCAACATCATCCATTCTCACGAGCCGCTGCAGGGCTACACAACCCCCAACGACAAAGATGGCCACAGCCAAGAGCATTGCCAGTGAAGACGTTCACATCGAAAAGAAGGGCGTCACAATGGTCGAGGACATCGATGGCACGAACGGTCTGGACACCATCGAGGATACAAAGCCGGGTGCCTTTGTGTGGCTGTGTGCTTCCGCAGCAGCCATTGGAGGCATGCTTTTTGGCTGTAAGTGCAACTCTACCTCGCTCAACAGGAGCCTCGACTAACTCTCATCCAAGACGACACCGGTGTCATCTCCGGTGTTCTAGTTGTTCTAGGCGACGACCTCGGCGGAAGAGAGGTTACGGACTCGGAGAAAGAAGCCATCACTGCACTGTGCGCTGCCGGAGCCCTCGTCGGAGCTGTTCTCGCAGGCATCACATCCGACAAGTATGGCCGCAAGCCTGCCATCTGGTTCGCCAGTGTTCTGTTCGTTAGTATACCCGAATCCTCAGACGATTTTTACCGTTCTACGCCGCTCTATTGCTGACACCGCTTCTAGACCGTCGGCGCAATCATCCAAGCAACCGCGTACGAGATCATCCAAATGTGCATCGGACGCTTCTGCATCGGTCTCGGGGTCGGCAGCGCAAGTATGATCGTACCTCTGTACATCGCCGAGATCAGTCCAGCGCGCTTCCGCGGCCGCATGATCTCCGTCGACATGATTTTTCTAGGGACCGGTTCAGTCCTTGCCTACGCGTTCGACGCAGCATTCTACAAGGTCCCCCACGGCTGGCGCTACATGATCGGCATCGGGGCGATTCCGTCGATCGTGCTCGGGGTCTTGCTCTTCTGGTGCCCGGAATCGCCTCGTCAGCTGATGTACCACGGCCGACGCGAGCAGTGCGAGCGCATTATCCGCCGCATCTATCCGAATGCGAGTGAGCAGCAGGTGCAGGAGAAGCTTCTCTCCATCGAGCATGGCGTCAATGCTGCGAAGAGCTTGAACGAGGAAATCTCTCTGCGGAAATCGATGAATATGCTTTTCGCCATCCCCGCCAACCGCAGAGCCGGCATTGCTGCCTGTGGCTTGATGTTCTTTCAGCAGTTTTGCGGATTCAACACATTAATGTGTAACTATCGCCTTCCCGTCAAGACTTGTGCTAGGAGCATACTGACCGATTTTCCCAGATTATTCTTCGACACTCTTCGACATTGTCGGATTCTCCAACCCCATCGCAGTCGGCAGCGTAGTAGCGGTAGTAAACTGGGTCTTCACCGTCCTCAGCATCTTCATCATCGACCGCGTCGGGCGTCGTCGACTTCTTCTGTGGACAATGTGGGGAATGCCAGTTTGCCTCATCATGGCAGCCATCGCATTCATCTGGGTACCGATCGACCACAAAACGCTCGAGCTGACTTCGGACGTGGTAGGATGGCCCGCGTACCTTGTGCTCGTGGCCATGATCCTGTTCGTGGCATTCTACGCAGCGGGACTGGGCTGCGTGCCGTGGCAAGCCAACGAGTTCTTGCCGATGGAGGTCCGCGCGATGGGGACCACCATGATCAACGTGTTCAATTGGGGCCCCAACATTGTGGTCTCGGCCACGTTCCTCACTATGATGAAGCACATGACGCCTTCGGGGACTTTTGGCTTTTACGCGGGGCTTTGTGCTCTCGGCTGGATCTTCGTGTTCTTCTGCTTCCCGGAAGCTTCGCAAATGACGCTTGAGGAGGTCAGGCAGGTCTTTGAGCATGGCTTTGGTGTCAAGTATGCCGAGGAATGGAGGAAGGAGTACAAGCTTGGTGAGAAGGGGAGAGCGTCGGCGAACGAATGATATTAGTGCAGCCCAGCATCGTTTGAATTCTCGGCTCCAGAGTAAGGACAGCAAGCGTTGAGGAGTCGTTAATTCTAAATCCCTAAGTAACCGCGAAGGCGAACGAATGATATTAGTGCAGCCCAGCATCATTTGAATCCTCGGCTCCGAAGCAAGGATCAAGGGCTTTTCATTAATCATGTATACTGTACGATCTTTTCCGGAGAAATGAGCACCATGCTCCCATCGCAACACCGAAACAGAGGAACAGAGCTCCACCGGGAACCCCAGTGTCCAGGCATCCATTGAGCATGTGTCACCGAGGATCAAACTCCCCACTGACTTTTGGTCCTCAAGTCTTCATTCTGATGAATCAGATCCACATCATCAGCGCTCGAAGTATGGCGTGACTGGTTGTACATGGACGTAGTCTTCTCAATGCCACCATGCTTCGGCAAAGGCGTGTCCAACTCGATGTCTCTCTCGCTGGACGTACTCGGCAACCTCATGGCAGTCTTGTCGCCTGTCATGCGAGAAGAGGCGAAAGATCTCGAGGAGGCGAACGACTTCTTGATGTTGCCTCTGGACGACTTGCTGCCACGCGAGGTGAGGCTGCTGAGCCTAGAGCCCACTTGTTCGCGGAGGAAGTAAAGTGTCGGTCCTGCGATGGTGGGCATACAGGCGCAAATCACTCCGAAGTCGCTTTCGAGGCCGCTCCAGAGCGCGATGTCGTTGTAGTGGTAGGTGGCGTTGGTCACCTGGCCGAAGGCGGCGAGGTAGCGGAGTCGCACTATACTGCAGACGGTAGCGAAGAGGCCGACGAGGAAGGTGGCTATAACTCCGGCTTTGCGCCTGGTATCTTTGACTTGCAGGCTGATCAATCTGGGAATGGGGAGGAAGAAGACGACGAAGTCGAAGAAGATGTTGAAGGCGCTGTTGATGTAGATTGCGGACTGGGCGACTGGACAATGACCCTCGTGCTCGCCGTCCCATCTGTTCCAGAAGTAACTTTGACAATGGTCAGTTTGGTCGGTTGTACGTTGGGCGCACTGCATACCTAACGGGCCTGCACTCGACGGCGAAGTAGATGACGAAGCCGAGAAAGTAGGCGGCTAGTGCGGCGATGACGCCCCAGCAGACGTATTGAAATCGCTGGGAGACGGTCCTTGGGAAAATTCGTCTGAAACAGAAAGAAGTCAGCAAGGATGTCTTCGTGCGTCTCGATAGTGATTTGATTACAGGTACAGAAGGACGATGGAGATCTTCGTGGAAACGATGATGAGCTGGTAGATGTACTGTTCATAATAGAACAATTTAAGCATCAAGGTAATACCACTCGGGTCAACGGTCCAGATGTCTCTGCCCATGCCATGGTGGATCATAACCTGGACAAAGACGGTAGAGGGGACAATACCGGCCCACGCCACCAAGATCATCAC
>Ga0265797_10012966_pt1 | contig 10119 bp, 7 predicted proteins | sample P2T30metagenome_FD_192433 | JGI IMG/M metagenome (GOLD analysis project Ga0265797, IMG submission 192433) | Plant litter microbial communities from East Loma Ridge, Irvine, California - P2 T30 | ecosystem: Environmental > Terrestrial > Plant litter > Unclassified | place: USA: California... | reverse complement strand
GGTGGCAAAATCCTGGGCTGCCTGCCGCGCCTGGGCAAAGTCGGCGTTGTCAACCATGCCCTGCTGATATACACCCTGAATAGTGCGCGTAGTAGCTTGGTGGCGGCCCCAGGCGACTTCGAGGGCGTCCGATATTTCGCCTAGGGTGGCGCGGGCGCGGGCGGCGGTCACGGCCAGAGCCAGTAAGTTTTGAGTTGATTCGGAAGCTTCTAGCGCGGCCTCTGTTTTGCCTTTTGCCGCCTCCGTTAGCGTCTTTAATGCCGCCTGCACGGCGGCCTCGTCGCGCTCGGCCCGAATCTTCTTCAGGCGCGCTACCTGGCTTTCGCGCACCGCGTCATTGTCGATTTGCAACACATCCAGCGGCGCTTCGCCCTCCGGCGCGGGGTATTTGTTGACGCCCACAATCACCTCCTGGCCCGCGTCGATGCGCGACTGTTTGCGGGCGGCGGCTTCCTCGATGCGGAGCTTGGGCAGGCCGGTTTCGATGGCGGCAGCCATGCCACCTAGGGCTTCCACTTCTTCAATGAGCGCCCAGGCCTGGTTGGCGAGGTCGGCGGTGAGGCTCTCCACGTAGTACGAGCCGCCCCAGGGGTCTACCACTTTGGTGATGTCGGTTTCGTGCTGGAGGTAGAGCTGCGTATTGCGGGCAATGCGGGCCGAGAAGTCAGTGGGCAGCGCCAGGGCTTCATCGAGGGCGTTGGTGTGCAGGCTCTGGGTGCCACCTAGGGCGGCGGCGAGGGCTTCCACGGTGGTGCGCGTCACGTTGTTGAAGGGGTCTTGGGCCGTGAGCGAGTAGCCCGACGTCTGGCAGTGCGTGCGCAAAGCCATGCTTTTCGGGCTCTGCGGGTCGAACTGTTTGATGAGCTTGGCCCACAGCAGGCGGCCGGCACGCAGCTTCGCGATTTCCAGAAAGTGGTTCATGCCAATGCCCCAGAAAAAAGAGAGGCGCGGCGCAAACTCGTCAATCTTCAGCCCCGCCGCCAGGCCGGCGCGCACGTACTGCACGCCATCGGCCAGGGTGTAGGCCAGTTCGATATCGGCGGTGGCGCCGGCCTCGTGCATGTGGTAGCCCGAGATGGAAATTGAGTTAAACTTGGGCATCTTCTCGGCCGTGTAGCTGAAAATATCGGCAATGAGCCGCATGCTCGGCGCGGGCGGGTAGATGTAGGTATTGCGCACCATAAACTACTTCAGAATGTCGTTCTGAATAGTGCCCGTCAGCTTTTCGGGCGGTACGCCTTGCTCCTCGGCCGCCACAATATAAAAGGCCAGCACCGGCAGCACGGCCCCGTTCATGGTCATACTCACCGACATTTGGTCGAGCGGAATCTGGTCGAAGAGGATTTTCATGTCCTCCACCGAGTCGATGGCCACGCCGGCCTTGCCCACATCACCTACCACGCGGGGGTGGTCCGAGTCGTAGCCCCGGTGCGTAGCCAGGTCGAAGGCCACGCTGAGGCCTTTTTGGCCCCCAGCCAGGTTACGCCGGTAAAAAGCGTTCGACTCCTCGGCCGTCGAAAAGCCCGCGTACTGCCGCACCGTCCAGGGGCTCACGGTGTACATGCTGGCGTAAGGCCCCCGCAGATAAGGGGCAATGCCCGCCCCGAAACCCAGGTGCGGCAAATGCGCCGCATCGGCGGCCGTGTACACGGCCGGGCCAGCGCTAGGATAGTCGGCGGGCTTGGCGGCGGGTGGGAGGGAAGCCGCGTCGTAGGCGATAGAAGAGAAGTCGGGGCGCATGGGGTGGGGTAAGCAGATTAGGCCTCGGCCAAATAGTCTAAAAATTCGCGGGCAGCTTGGTCAAGTTCGTCGTCTACTTCACCTGGTGTAGGCAAAGTGGCTATGCGATGCAGGGCTTGCCGTAATCTTGGCATAATGGATGAAGTGGGTGCTGGTTCAAGCAAGCAATTGATAACCCATCGTTTCCAGACATCATCATTACTGCTAAAAACCTTGATAATAGAGAATTCAATAGCGGCAATGTGTGGCATTAGCAGCTCAGCTACCGCAGGTGCTATTGGCCAGTTCATATCCTGAAGCCAAGTGAGTAGTTCATCAGCTAGCGGTAACAGTTCTTTTTCAGATAGAAGCGCTAGTCGCTCTACTGCCTCATCATCAAATTTATCGCGAGGTAAAAGCGTGTTTTGAAGCATCGTATGCGAAAATTTACCAAGCGGCTACCGCCCTTGCAGCCGCGCCAAAACCTCCTCCGTATGGTGGCCTTCCACCACAAATTCCTTGAAGCCAAAGACGCGCACGGCTTCGAGCAGGGTGGCTAGGTCGGAATTGATGAGGGAAGGGACGTCGAAGACGTGGCCCACTGGCACCTGCTGTACCACCCGCGCCAGGTGGTCGAACTGCGCGGGCGTGGCGTACATGAGGGTGGCGGCGTCGGGCTTGGAAAATAGCACCGAATAGGCATCATCGGCGATGTCGGGCATGGGCGGCTGGCCGGTTTGGCCGGGGTGCAGCAGGTGCCAAAAAGCCTCCGCGATGTCCTCATTTACGCGGGCGTCGCCGAGCAGCACCAGCGTGGCTTGTTTGTCCTGGTTGGCGCGGCGCTCGAAGTGCAGGGCGGTGGCCAGGCGCAGTACCTCGCTGGGGTAGGTAGCGCGGGTGGTGTCGAAGTTGCGCGAGCGCAGCAGCTGCTTGGGCTGAAAATCGAACTTCTCGTTGGGGTTTTGGAAGCGGTTGGTGCCCACCACCACATCCTGGCCGGTGGCAATGCGCTTAAACTTATCGAGGCCTACCCGGCTGATGGCTTCCATGGCCTGGCCGCGGGCTTCGAGCATCCCGCCCTTGGCTTCGAGGGCCTGAAACGCGGCCCAGGCGGCGCGGGCCAGCTCGTCGGTCAGGGTTTCGATAAAGTAGGAGCCCGCCGCCGGGTCGGCCACCCAATCGAGGTGCGCCTCTTCGAGCAAGATGAGCGGCTGGTTGCGCGCCAGGCGGGCACTGAACTCAGTATAAGACTGATACAAGCAGTCGAAGGCCGCTACCTGGATGGAATCGGCCCCGCCGAGCACCGCGCTCATGGCTTCGGTGGTGTGGCGCAGCAGGTTGGTGTGCGGGTCGAGGGTGGTTTGGTGCCAGGTCGAGGTGGTGGCGTAAATGGGCAGCGTGGCCGCGCCCTGCGCCGGCAGGCCGTAGGCGTGCAGCAGCGTGGCCCACAGCCGGCGAGTAGCCCGTAGGCGCGCCATTTCGGGAAAATAGCTGGTGCCAATGGCCACGTCGAGGTGAAAATTGGCGGCTACGTCGGCCGCCGTCAGGCCGTCGGCATCGTCGGGCAAGTGCGCGAGCATGGCCGCTGCCGTGCTCAGGCTAAAGGCCAGTTGCTGCGTAAGCGTGGCGCCCCGGTTGCCAAAATGCGCGCCATTTACGGCCAGCACCGGGAAATCGGGCCAGCTTTTGGCCAAGCTTATGCAGCGGCGTAGCGTGGCGCGAAAGGTGGCCAATTCGGCTCCTTCGGGCACGGCGGGCGGCACAAACCGCAGAAACCCGTGCAGCGGCTCGCCCTCGCTGGCTTCGCGCAGGCTTTCCAGTAGTTGGTCGGGCTGTTGTAGCACCGTGTAGCCTATCCAGGTAGTGGCCAGCGGCAGGCGGGCGGCCAGTTCCGAAAAGGCGAAATGCGAGGCCTCTTTATTCAGAATAAAATGAATGCCGCCCGCGCCCCGCGCCAGTGCGTCGGCGGCCTGCTCTATCTGGAGGCGGCCATCGGTGCCGGCCGGTATCGTGAGGGCCACCACGTTGCGGCACGGTGCGGGGCGCGGCGGCAGGGGAGGCGGGGAGCCGCCCAGCGCGGCCAGGGCTTCGCGGTGGTAAAAAGGCTCGGCCACCAGCCCGTCGGGCAGGGTCCAGCGCAGGGTGGCCGGGTCGGTGCCCTTGAGTTCGCGGGCTAGCTGGGCCTGCCACTGCGCCGTAGTGACGGGCGAAAACTCGGGGAAGGAAACCGGGGCTACCGGAGGCGTGTCAGACATACGAAAAAGCGCTAAAAACGGGCCCGCCACCCGCGCCAAAGATACCGCCCCCGCCCAAAGCCGCCCGGCCGAGGGCGCGATAAGCAACGGGGTGCCGTAATTTTGTGGTTTCGGCGACCGCCTGCTTTTAGCTACGTATGATACGTCTTCCGCGTCCCGCTTTGGCGGGCTTATTTGCGCTGGCGCTGGCTACGGCCTGCCAGCGCGGACCGCTTCAGGCCACGGCCCACCTGCCGGCTACCTCCACCAGCCAGCCCGTAGGCCGCGATATTGAGCCCGATGCGGGCGCGGCGGCCCTCATTCAGCCTTACCACGACAAGGTGCTGGCCCAAATGCAGGAAGTGCTGGGCGTGGCCCCCGTAGCGCTGGGCAAAAATCCGGGCGAAAACCCCATCGTCAACTTCGTGGCCGACTTGCAGCGCACCGCCGCTACCCAGGCCCTGCACGAGCCCGTGGCGCTGGGCGTAATGACCAATGGCGGCATGCGCGCCGCCCTGCCCGCCGGCCCCATCACGCTGGGTAATATCTTCGAGCTCATGCCTTTCGAGAATGAGCTGATGGTACTCGACGCCCCCGGCCCGGTGGTGCAGCAGCTCTTTGACTACGCCGCCCCGGTGCGCATGGCCATCTCGGGCGCTACTTATACCGTCGGCCCCGACAAGCGCCCGCAAGGCATTCTCATCGGCGGCCAGCCCTTCGACCCCACCAAGACGTACAGCATCGCCATTTCGGACTACCTGGCGGGCGGCGGCGACAACATGGTTTTCCTCAAAACGGTAGTGCCGCGCCACACCGGTCTGCTGCTCCGCACCGCCATCGCCGACCACATCCGGGCCCTCACCAAAGCTGGCCAGCCGGTTGCGGCGGCTATCGAAGGGCGAGTGCGCTAGTTTCACTTGTTATGCTGAGCGGAGCGCAGTCGAAGCATCTCTACCGATGAACTAACTCCCAACGCTAGCAACGAAGCGGTAGAGATGCTTCGACTGCGCTGCGTCTCTGCTTGATGCGCAGAATGCTCAGCATGACAAAAGTTGATTTTTAGAAGATTATAGAATTATGCAACGTCGTTCCTTCCTCCAAAAAACAGTACTCGGCACGGCCGGCCTGAGTCTGCTTGGCCCGAGCCTCGTAGCCGAGGCGGCTGCTGGCCCGGCCCGGCTCGTTATCCTGCATACCAACGACATGCACTCGCGCATCGAGCCCTTCCCCGAAAACGCCCCGCAGTGGGCCGGGCTCGGGGGCATGGCGCGGCGTGAGGCGCTCATCGCCAGCATCCGGCGGCAAGAGCCCAACGTGCTGCTGCTCGACTCAGGCGACATCTGGCAGGGCACGCCGTACTTCAATTTCTTCCAGGGCGAGCTGGAATACAAGCTGATGAGCCGCATGAAGTACGACGCCAGCACCTTCGGCAACCACGACTTCGACAACGGCCTGGCGGGTCTGCAAAAGCAGCTGCCCAACGCCGGTTTCCCCTTCCTCATCGCCAACTACGACTTCCGTAGCACGCCGCTGGCCGGCCGCTTCGCCCCCTACAAAGTGTTTGAAAAAGCCGGCGCCCGCATCGGGGTTTTTGGCCTGGGCATCGAGCTGCAAGGGTTGGTAGCCGACAAAAATTTCGGCACCACGCAGTACCTCGACCCCGTGGCCGTAGCCAAGGCGCAGGTGCAGCAATTGCGCCAGCACGAGCGCTGCGACATGGTTATTTGCCTCTCGCACCTCGGCTACAAGTACGAGGGCGAAAAGATAGACGACCGCAAGCTAGCCGCCCAGGTCGGCGGTATCGACCTGATTTTGGGCGGGCACACTCACACTTTCCTGGCCGCCCCCGAGCCCATTACCGGCCCCAATGGCCACGTCACGCTCATCAACCAAGTGGGCTGGTCGGGCATCAACCTCGGCCGCATCGACTACGACCTGCGGCGCGGGGCCCAGCCCGTGCGCGCTACCGGGGCGCTGGTGCTGCCCGTGGGCGCTACCTGCTAAAAGCACGACATAGGCAAGCTTTTGCCGGCTTTTTTGTCTGCTCGTTTATGCGCAAATTTGTCCCCCCCAAGCCTGACCGGCTCTTTGCCGACCAAACTTGGAGGGGTTTTTTTCGCCGTTGTTAAGCCCGTTTGGGTTCGCCTTTTTTCTACCTCATGTCGCAGGATTTTCGCACCGTTTGGGCTAATTGCCTGCGTGTTATCCGCGCCGAGGTAGGCGAGCAAAGTTTCCGTACCTGGTTCGAGCCCATCGCGCCGGTCGAGCTGCAAGGCAAGGTGCTCACCATCCAGGTGCCCAGCATTTATTTCTACGAATACCTGGAGGAGCAATACGTTGAAGAATTAAAGCGGGCAATTTTTCAGGAATTAGGCCCCGAAGGCCGCCTCGAATACAGCGTAGTGGTGGACCAAGGCAACGCCCAGGCGCCGCCCCGCGCCATGCACCTGCCGCCCACCCGCAAGGCGGCGCCTGGCACCCTGGCCCCCGCCGCCGGCCCGCCGCGCACCAACAACGACTATAAAAAGGGTCCGACTCCGCAGCCGCAATCGGCCGCGCTACGCAACCCCTTCGACGCGGCTAAGTCGATGGACCGCAATACGGTACCCTCGCAGCTCAACACCACCTACACGTTTGAAAACTACGTGGAGGGCGACTGCAACCGGCTGGCGCGCTCGGCGGGCCTCGCCGTGGCCAACAAGCCCGGCACCACCGCCTTCAACCCCCTGATGGTGTACGGCGGCGTGGGCCTGGGCAAAACCCACCTCGTGCAAGCCATCGGCAACCACGTAAAGGCCACCCGCGCCGACAAGCTCGTGCTCTACGTGTCGGCCGAGAAATTCACCAACCAGTTTATCGAAAGCCTGCAACGCAACGCCGTGCAGGACTTCGCCAACTTCTACCTGCTGGTCGATGTACTCATCCTCGATGACGTGCAGTTTCTGGCAAATAAGGGTAAAACACAGGAGATGTTCTTCCACATCTTCAATCACTTGCACCAGGGTGGCCGGCAGATTATCATGACCAGCGACCGCCCCCCGCGCGAGCTGCAAGGCCTGGAGGACCGCCTGCTCTCGCGCTTCAAGTGGGGCCTCACGGCCGATGTGCAAAGCCCCGATTTTGAGACGCGGGTGGCCATCATCCAGAACAAGGCCGAGCAGGACGGCATGGAAATCGCCCCGCAAGTAGTCGAATACCTGGCCCATTCGGTACCTACCAACGTGCGCGAGCTCGAAGGCGTACTCACCACCCTGCTCGCCCAAAGCGTACTCACGCGCCGCGACATCGACCTCGAAATGGCCAAAGGCGCCCTGCGCCACATCATCGAAGAAGTCGAGGCGGAGGTCAACGTAGACTTTATCCAAAAAACGGTGGCCGACTACTTCACCGTGCCAGTGGCGCTGCTGAAAGAGAAAACGCGTAAGAAAGAAGTAGTTACGGCCCGGCAAGTGGCCATGTACTTCACCAAGGAGTTTACCAGCCACTCGCTCAAGACCATTGGCTACCACTTCGGCGGCCGCGACCACGCCACGGTCATCCACTCCGTGCAGACGGTGTCGGATTTGATTGATTCCGACCGGAAGTTCAAGGACCAGATAGGCGAGCTGCGCAAGAAATTCGTCCCAAAATAGGCGACTGTTTCCGAAGCCGATGCGTTATATTTGAAAAAACGCCGCTTTATGGAGACGCTGGAGGCTATAAAATCGGATTACGAACTGGAGCGTGAAAAGCCTACGCCGAGTAAATTACATGGCCGCCTGCAAGCCAGGCTCATTGGTTTGCTGTATGTAAGCTGCGGCCAGACGCACACCATTTACTCGGAATTGAGCATTGCACTCGCGCCGTTGTTTGCAAAGCAGGTGCCCGACATTGCGGTTTACGAAGGCCTGGTTCCCTATTCGCTGGCCGATGAGATTACGGTAAAAGTGCCACCGATGCTAGCCGTGGAGATTGTCTCACCTACGCAGGCGCTGAGCGAGATAACCGACAAAGTAGAAGGCTACCTGTCGGCGGGCGTCAAATCCTGTTGGATTGTGCTGCCCGAATTACGCAGTGTCGTGCTTTCCACCCAAGTGGGTCATTATCAAACCTTTGATAACCCCGCCACGCTGCGCGATGCTACCACTGGCATTGAGCTAGAGCTAGCCCAGCTATTCAGCTAGCTCACTCAATCCCGCAAAATTTCCTTCGGGTAGCAGATGTAGTACTTCTGCACCTTCTGGCTCAGGGCCCGAATATTCGGTAAGTCCGACGCCTCAGTTACGTTCACGACCTTGCCGAGCTTGGTCAGAATATCGATGGTTTCGTGGCTATTTGGGTCGTAAGCGGTGTTGCTCAGCTTGCCGGTTATCATCAGCTGCCGGGCATCATCCTGCGATAGTTCAAATGTTTCGGCAATTAATTCCACGATGCCGAGCTGAAAATCCTCATCGTACGGCTCGGGGCGAATGACGATTTTGAAGAGCTGCCGATTGAGCAGGCTCTGCGCTAAGAAGCTGAGGACTTTGTCCTCGTGGTTAACCCACGATTTGATGGCGCCCCAAATATCAATGTCGTCGAGCTGCACAAAGCGGTTCAAGATTTCAGCATCCTGCTGAAACTCGGCGAGCGTGACGGCGCGGCCCAAAAAGTAGGTGAGGCAGCTGCTGCCGGGCACGGGCACCCCGGCGCGGGCCAGGTCGCGGGCGCGCTGCATCACCCGAATAACCATTTGCTCGGCGCTCGTAACGGCTTTGTGCAGATATACTTGCCAGTACATGAGGCGGCGGCTAACCAGGAAGTTTTCGACCGAATACACGGCTTTTTCTTCCAGCACCAAGCGCTCATTCACCACTTGCAGCATCTTGATGAGGCGGTCGGCGCCGGGGCGGCCTTCCTCCACGCCAGTATAGAATGAGTCCCGGTTGAGGTAATCCAGCCGGTCCATATCGAGCTGCGAGCTAACCAGCTGGTGGAAAAACTCGCGCCCGTAGCTCCCCTGAAACATCTCCATCGCCAGCGTGAGGCGGCCGGGAAACGTCTCGTTGAGCCGCTCCATCAAATAAAGTGACAGCTGCTCGTGCGGCACGTCCTGAAAAATTGATGTTTCGAGTGCATGCGATAACGGTCCGTGACCAATATCGTGCAGCAAAATGGCCACTTGTGCAGCTTCGCCCTCGGCGGCCGAAATTTTTACGCCCTTGTCCTTCAGTGTGCGCAGGGCCAGCTGCATGAGGTGCATGGCCCCCAGCGCGTGATGAAAGCGCGTATGCAACGCCCCTGGGTACACAAAATTGGTAAGCCCGAGCTGCTGAATGCGCCGCAGCCGCTGAAAGTACGGGTGCTCTATTAGGTCGAACAGTAGCTCGGTGGGCACCGTTACGAACCCATACACGGGGTCGTTAAATATCTTCTTCTTATTCATATTCGTAGCACCAAGCTTCAGCTTAGCGCGGGCGTTGGCCGACGAGGGCAACCCGTTGGCCGACTAAGTGGTCCATCTAAGAACCTAAACGTGCGTTTTCCGGTAAAGCTACGGCGGGCTTACCATCCGGGATACTACCAACGTGGTTCCGGCCGTTAGCTTCGCTACCAATACCTATTACCTATTCCCAATGCGCGCTGCCCACGCGGCGCGCTACCGCTTATGCAACGATACTCCATTCTCTGGGCCGACGACGAAATTGACTTGTTGAAGCCTCATATTCTGTTTCTTAAGGAGAAAGGCTACGACGTAACCCCCGTCAATTCCGGGGCCGATGCCCTCGAAGAAGTACAGGAAAATACTTACGACCTGGTTTTTCTCGATGAAAATATGCCCGGCCTCACGGGCCTCGAAACGCTGACCGAAATTAAGGTGGTGCGCCCCACGGTGCCCGTCGTGATGATAACGAAGAGCGAGGAAGAGCACATCATGGAAGGGGCCATCGGGGCTAAAATCGCCGACTACCTGATTAAGCCGGTCAACCCCAACCAGATTCTGCTGTCGGTGAAGAAAGTGCTGGACAATAAGCGCTTAGTGACCGAAGCCACCAACTCGGGCTACCAGCGTGATTTCCGTCAGCTCGGCATGCAGTTGTCGGACCGGCTCTCGCCCTCCGAGTGGGTCGATGTATATAAGAAGCTTGTGTACTGGGAGTTGGAAATCAACGAGACCGAGGGCAAGAGCATGGCCGAGGTCTTCAAC
>Ga0265797_10012965_pt1 | contig 10119 bp, 11 predicted proteins | sample P2T30metagenome_FD_192433 | JGI IMG/M metagenome (GOLD analysis project Ga0265797, IMG submission 192433) | Plant litter microbial communities from East Loma Ridge, Irvine, California - P2 T30 | ecosystem: Environmental > Terrestrial > Plant litter > Unclassified | place: USA: California... | reverse complement strand
CCCCATCGCGATCATAGGCACCGGCATTGCCGGTCTCTCCGCCGCCCGAGCGTTACAAGACGCGGGGCACGTTGTTCAACTCTTCGATAAAAGCCGCGGCAGCGGCGGCCGTATGTCCAGCAAGCGCAGCGATGCCGGCGCGCTGGACATGGGCGCGCAGTACTTCACCGCCCGTGATCGGCGCTTCGTCAACGAAGTGCAACGCTGGCAAAGCCATGGCTGGGCGCAGCAGTGGAAACCCCAGCTGTACAACTTCAAGTCCGGCCAATTGACGCCCTCCCCCGACGAACAGATCCGCTGGGTCGGTACGCCGCGCATGAGCGCCATTACTCGCGCCCTGCTCGACGACCTGCCGGTGGAGTTCGGTTGCCGCATCACCGAAGTATTCCAAGGCACGCAACACTGGAACCTGCTCGACGCCGATGGCGGTAATCACGGCCCGTTCAGTCATGTGATCATCGCCACACCGGCGCCCCAGGCCACTACCTTGCTGGCGGCCGCACCGAAGCTGGCGAGCGCAGTGGCCGGGGTTAAAATGGACCCCACCTGGGCCATCGCCCTGGCTTTCGACACGCCGCTGGATACACCGATGGAAGGCTGCTTCGTCCAGGACAGCGCCCTCGACTGGCTGGCGCGCAACCGCAGCAAACCGGGACGTGACGTCGCCGTCGACACCTGGGTCCTGCATGCCACCAGCGCTTGGAGCAAGGCCCACCTGGACCTGCCCAAAGAAGCCGTGATCGAGCACCTGCACGGCGCCTTCGCCGAATTGCTGCATTGCGCCATGCCGGCCCCGTCATTCAGCCTGGCACACCGATGGCTCTATGCCCGACCGTCAAGCAGTCATGAATTCGGCGTGCTGGCTGATGCCGACCTGGGCTTGTTCGTCTGCGGCGACTGGTGCTTGTCGGGCCGCGTCGAAGGCGCCTGGCTCAGCGGCCAGGAGGCGGCGCGACGGTTGATCGAGCACTTGCAATGAACCGCATCAATCCGGCCAAATTGCTGCTGTCAAAATGGACAGCAACGGCGCCGAAAAACAAGGAAAAACACTTCCTCGTCACAGAGCTGTTCCGTGACGAGGAAGGCACCGTGCTGGAAATCGAGCTGCAAGCAGTGCTGACCCGCAGGACCGAGCGCATGGACTGGCAAACGTTGCGCAACGTCGATAGCTGGAAAATGGGTTGGCAGTAAGCCTCTTGTAAATACCTGTACAAAATAATTGACTTGTACAAGATCAAATCTATGATGAGATTTAGTTGTACAGCCATTCAAAGCTGTACAGGAATTTCGCAGAGGTTTGCCCATGTCCAATTCCGTGAAACCCAAGATCGGCATCAGCGCCTGCCTGTTGGGCGAGAATGTGCGTTTCAACGGTGGGCATAAACAATCCCTGTTGTGCAGCCAGACCCTGGCCGAGTACTTCGACTACGTGCCGTTGTGTCCTGAAGTCGCGATCGGCCTGGGCATCCCGCGCGAAACCATTCGCCTGGTCGGCGACGCCGCCAACCCACAAGCTGTGGGCACCGTACACCGCGAACTCAACGTGACCCAGCCACTGGATGAATACGGGCAGGCGATGGCACGCGAACACACCGACCTGTGTGGCTACATCTTTATGCAGAAGTCGCCGTCCTGTGGACTGGAGCGGGTCAAGGTCTACCGTGACAACGGCGCACCGGTGGATGGCGGTGGGCGCGGTATCTACGCCCAGGCGTTCTGCGCGCGCCACCCCAATTTGCCGGTGGAAGAGGACGGCCGCCTGAACGACCCGGTCTTGCGAGAAAATTTCCTTACCCGTGTATTCGTCTACGCCAGTTGGCAGCAGTTGCTCGCCGAAGGGCTGTCGCGCCATCGCCTGCTGGCGTTTCACTCACGCTACAAATATTTGCTGATGGCTCACAGCCCGGCGCACTACAAAAGCCTTGGCCAGTTGCTCGGCACCATGGGCAAGGATGACGACCTCAACGAACTGGCCAGCGGCTACTTCAGCGAACTGATGACCGGTCTGAAAAAGTGCGCCACCCGCGGCACCCACACCAATGTGCTGCAGCACATCAGCGGCTATTTGAAAGAGGCCATCAGCGCCGACGACAAGCAGGAAATGCAAACCGTCATCGGCCAATACCGCCACGGCATCGTGCCACTGGTGGTGCCCCTCACGCTGCTCAAGCATCACTTTCGTCAGCACCCGGACCGCTACATTGCGCAGCAGGCCTACCTGCAACCGCACCCGGAAAACCTCAGCCTGCGTAATGCGATCTAAACCATGAAAGCTGCCCTGCAAGACGAACCCGGCGAAGACATCGCCCTGGCCCTGGAAAATGGCTGGCTACCGATCCGCGAAGTGGCGCGCCAGACCGGCGTCAACGCCGTGACCCTGCGCGCGTGGGAGCGCCGTTACGGCCTGATCGTGCCTCAGCGCACGCCCAAGGGGCATCGGTTGTTCAGCGCCGAACATGTGCAACGCATTCACGCCATCCTCACCTGGCTCAATCGAGGCGTGCCGGTCAGCCAGGTCAAAGGTTTGATCGACTCCGCCCAAGCCAACCCCGAGTCGATGCAAAGCGAATGGCACGCTCTGCGCCAGGGCCTGGTGAACGCCATCAGCGAATTGGCTGAACGCCGGGTCGACGATGCCTTCAACCAAGCCATGGCGCTCTACCCGCCACGCACCTTGTGCGAACAGTTGATGCTGCCGCTGCTCAGCGAGCTGGAACAGAAATGGCAAGGTCAATTCGGCGCGCAGATGGAGCGGGTATTTTTCCTGTCATGGCTGCGCAGCAAATTTGGCGCGCGGATCTACCACAACAATCGCCAACTCCAGGGTGCCCCGCTGCTGTTGGTCAACCACTCCGACTTACCGTTGGAACCGCACCTGTGGCTCAGTGCCTGGCTGGCCAGCAGCGCCGACTGCCCGGTGGAGGTGTTCGATTGGCCGCTGCCCGCCGGCGAACTGGCCCTGGCGGTGGAACATCTGCAACCGCGCGCCGTGCTGCTGTATTCAAGCAAGGCTCTGCAGGTACCGGCCCTCAAAAAGCTGCTGGCCGGCGTGGGCTGCCCACTGCTGATTGCCGGACCAACGGTATGCATCCATCACGCCGAGTTAGCCGTATTAACCACTGACTTCCCTGAGTTGTCCGTCGCCGAAGACCCGTTGTCGGCCCACCAGATATTGATCCAGCGTGGAATTGTCTAAATGCACTTGATCTGGCTGCGCACCGACCTGCGCCTTCACGACAACACCGCACTGACTGCCGCCAGCCAGCGATGCCCGGTCGCGGCCGTTTACCTGATCACGCCGCAACAATGGCTGGCTCACGACGACGCGCCGTGCAAAGTGGATTTCTGGCTGCGCAACCTGCAAGCACTGAGCCAGGCGCTTGGGGAGCTGAACATCCCGCTGCTGATCCGCCACGCCGCCACCTGGGACCAGGCGCCGGACGTAGTGAGCCAGTTGTGCCGCGAACTCCAGGTGGAGTCGGTGCACGTCAACGAGGAATACGGTATCCATGAGAGCCGTCGCGACAGCGCGGTGGCCCAGGCGCTGGAGGCGCAAGGCGTAACCTTCCACAGTTACCTGGACCAGCTGTTTTTCCAGCCGGGCAGCGTGCTGACCAAGTCCGGCACTTACTTCCAGGTGTTCAGCCAGTTCCGCAAGGTCTGCTACACCCGCCTGCACAGCGCCTTGCCGCGCTTGGTGGCAAGCCCAAAAGCCCAGGCCCGGCTTGACCTGAAAAGCGACGCCATCCCCACCACCGTCGAAGGGTTCGAGCCGCCCAGCGAAACCTTGCGTGCGCTATGGCCCGCCGGTGAAGACGAAGCGCTCCGCCGCCTCGACGCCTTCGCGGATGAGCAGATCAGCTACTACAAAGACGAGCGCGACTTTCCCGCCAAGCCTGGCACCAGCCAGCTGTCGGCCTACCTCGCCGCAGGGGTAGTGTCGCCACGCCAGTGCCTGCACGCCGCGTTGCAGTCCAATCAGGGCGAATTCGAAAGCGGCGACATCGGCACGATCACCTGGATCAACGAACTGCTGTGGCGCGAATTCTACAAACATACCCTGGTGGGTTACCCGCGGGTCTCGCGCCATCGTGCGTTCCGCCCCGAAACCGAAGCCGTGGCCTGGCGTGATGCGCCCAAGGACCTCGCGGCCTGGCAGCAAGCCCGCACCGGCTTGCCGATTATCGATGCGGCCATGCGCCAACTGCTCGAAACCGGCTGGATGCACAACCGCCTGCGCATGGTGGTGGCGATGTTCCTGACCAAGAACCTGCTGATCGACTGGCGCGAGGGCGAGCGCTTCTTCATGCGCCACCTGATCGACGGCGACCTGGCAGCCAATAACGGCGGCTGGCAGTGGAGTTCGTCGACAGGCACCGATTCCGCGCCGTACTTCCGGATCTTCAGCCCGCTGAGCCAGTCGGAAAAATTCGACAGCGAAGGCCTGTTCATCAAGCACTGGCTGCCCGAGCTGGCCGCGCTGAATAAAAAGGAAGTCCACAACCCGCAAGCGGCTGGGGGCTTGTTCGGCGTGGCCGATTACCCGAACGCCATCGTCGACTTGAAAAAATCCCGCGAGCGCGCCCTTGCCGCCTTTCGCAGCCTGCCCGCGCGTCAGGAGATGGCCGAGCATGAGTGACTTCCTGCGCCGCTTCGGCCACACCTTCGCCACGTTGGACTCGCATAACCTGCACCTGCTCGACAGCCTCTACAGCGACGACATCGTATTCGCGGATCCGCTGCATGAAGTCCACGGGCTGCCTGAACTGCAGCGCTACTTTGCGCAGCTGTACAGCAACGTCAGCCAGCTTGGCTTTGATTTCCACGGTTTCGACCAAACGACCGAAGGCGAAGGCTATCTGCGCTGGACCATGAGTTTTCGTCACCCGCGCCTGGCCAGCGGCAAGCTGATCCAGGTGCCCGGTTGTTCCCACTTGATGTGGCGCGAAAAGGTCTACCGACATCGCGATTATTTCGATGCCGGCGCTCTGCTTTATGAACACCTGCCGGTCCTCGGCGGCGTCATCAGTTGGCTGAAAAGGAGAATGGGATGAGCCTGACACCGCCCCGTCGTTATTGGTTGACCGGCGCCAGCAGTGGCATCGGTGCCGCGCTGGCCGTGGAATTGCTCAACAGCGGCGCCCACGTGGCGCTCAGCTCGCGCAGCAAAGGCCCGCTGCAAGCCCTCGCCCAGCGTTATCCGAGGCAGGTGCTGGTGGTGGACGGCGACCTGACCAACAGCCAGACCGTACGCGAAATCGGTGAACGCATCGACGAAGCCTGGGGTGCGCTGGATACGGTGATCCTCAACGCAGGCACCTGTGAATACGTCGACGCCAGGCAATTCGATGCCTCGATCATCGAACACGTGGTGCGCACCAACCTGCTGGCCAGCAGTTATTGCATTGAAGCCGCGCTGCCACTCTTGCGTGCCGGGCATACGCCGCACCTGGTGGGCGTGGCCAGCGCCGTGACCTACCTGCCCATGCCACGGGCCGAGGCGTACGGTGCATCGAAGGCGGGGCTGCGCTACCTGTTTGAATCCCTGCGCATTGGCCTGTCACCGGAGAACATCGACGTTACCGTGATCAGCCCGGGGTTCGTCGACACGCCCCTGACCGAACGCAATGACTTCCCCATGCCGCTGAGCTGGCCCGCCGACAAGGCGGCCAGGCATATCTTCGCCAAGCTGGAAAAACGCCCGCTGGAGATTGCCTTTCCGGCCCTGTTCATCGCCACCTTATGGCCGCTGTCGAAGCTGCCTAACCGTGCACAACTGATCATCGGCAAACGCATGTTGCGCAGCCCGCCGCCGAAAAAGGACGACCTGTGAAGATCGCCATTATCGGCAGCGGCATCGCCGGACTGACCAGCGCCTACCTGCTCGGTCGGCGCCACGACATTACGCTGTTCGAAGCGGGTGACTGCCTGGGCGGACACACGCATACGGCCAACGTAACGGTCGAGGGCAAGCGCTATGCGGTGGACACCGGTTTCATCGTGTTCAACGACTGGACCTACCCGAACTTCATCCGCTTGCTGGGGCAGATCGGGGTGCGGTTCAAACCCACCGAAATGAGTTTTTCGGTGTGCGACCAGAGCACCGGCTTCGAATACAACGGCAATAACCTCAACAGCTTGTTTGCCCAGCGCCGCAACATCCTGTCGCCGGGGTTCTGGGGCATGCTGCGCGATATCCTGCGTTTCAACCGCCAGGCGCCGCTGGACCTGCAAGAGCAGCGCATCAAGGCGGACATGACCCTTGGCGACTATCTCCAAGCCGGCGGTTATGGCCCTCGTTTTATCCAGCATTACATCGTGCCGATGGGTGCGGCGATCTGGTCGATGTCGCTGGCCGACATGCTTGGCTTTCCGCTGCAATTCTTCGTGCGCTTCTTCAAGAATCACGGCCTGCTGTCGGTGAGCAATCGCCCGCAATGGTGCGTGATCGAAGGGGGCTCCAGCAGCTACATCGAACCGCTGACCCGCAGTTTTCGCGAACGAGTGCGCCTCAATTGCCCTGTGCATAAGGTGCAGCGCACGGACGACGGTGTGGTTATCCACAGCCCGGCCGGCAGCGAGACGTTTGATCGCGTGGTCTTCGCCTGCCACAGCGACCAGGCCCTGGCCTTGCTCGACGACCCCAGCGAGGCCGAACAGCAAATCCTCGGTGCCCTGCCCTACGCCGACAACGACGTGGTGCTGCACACCGACACGCGACTGCTGCCCGACCGCAAGCTGGCCTGGGCCAGCTGGAATTACCGGCTGACCGGCAGTCAGCAGCATCAAGCCGCCGTCACCTATGACATGAACATCCTGCAAGGCATCGACAGCGCCACCACTTTTTGCGTCAGCCTCAACCAGACGCCGATGATCAACCCGCTGAAAATCCTGGCGCGCTACACCTACGCTCATCCGCAGTACAGCCTGGCGGCGGTGGCCGCACAGGCGCGCTGGGAAGAATTGCATGGCGCGCGCAATACGTTCTACTGCGGCGCCTACTGGGCCAACGGTTTCCATGAAGACGGCGTGGTCAGCGCCTTGCGCGTGGCCCAGGCCTTTGGGGAAACCCTGTGAACAGCGCCCTGTACAGCGGCTGGATCGCCCATCGTCGGTTTTCGCCAAAGGCCCATGCCTTTCGCTACCGCATCGGCCTGCTGTACCTGGACCTCAGCGAACAGGACGCCGTGCTCGGGCTCTCGCCCCTGGCCGGCGCGAGTCGCCTGGCGCCGTTCGGCTTTCGCCAGCAGGACTATCTGCGCCAATTCACACGCCACGGCATGAGTTTGAGCGACGCGGTGCGCCAGGAAGTCGGCAAGTCCCTTGGGCGCACGCCGCAAGGCGCTATCTGCCTGCTGACCCAGGCCCGCAGCTGGGGCCTGGCGTTCAATCCGGTGAGCTTCTTCTATTGTTTCGAGGCCGACGGGCAGTTGGCGGCGATCTTGTGCGAAGTCACCAACACACCGTGGCGCGAGCGCTATCACTATGTGCTGCCGGCCCAGGCGCAGGCTGGCGATGAGCATCAGCATTTTGCCGTGGCCAAGGCGTTCCATGTGTCGCCCTTCTTGCCGCGTGACCTGGAATACCGCATGAGCTTCAGCCCGCCCGCCGCCAGGCTCGGCGTGCACATGGCCGACTGGCAAGGCGCGCATAAAGTCTTCGACGCAACCTTGAGCTTGCAGAAGCAAGCCCTGAACCGCGCCAGCCTGCATCGCTATCTTTGGCGCTTCCCCTGGATGACCGCCAAGACCTGCCTCGCGATTTACTGGCAGGCCTTGCGCCTGTTGCTCAAACGCACACCGATTTTTTCCCACCGGGCCGCCGATGGCGCCTCCAGCACCGCAGTCGGGTATACCAAGGATCGCCGCCATGAAATCCCCTAGCTTATCGGTCAAGGCTAATCGCCTGAACGTCAACGGCATGACCGCCGCGCTGCTGCGCAAGGGCGTGTTGCGCCAACTCAGCCAATTGCGCCATGGCCAATTGGTGATCGTCGAGGACGGCGAGCGACAAGTGTACGGCGCACGGGAAGCGCACCTGCTCGGAGAAATCCAGATCCTCGACTCGGCGGTGTGGGGCCTGGTGGCCGCCAACGGTTCGATCGGCGCCGGCGAAGCGTTTATCCATGGCTACTGGAGCAGCCCGGACCTGACCGCTGTGGTGCGTGTGATGGTCAGCAACCTGGACGTACTCGATGCGATGGAGGGCGGCCTGGCACGTCTGGCGCGACCGCTCACCCAGGGCCTGCACTGGCTCAACCGCAATACGCGCAAGGGCTCGCAGAAAAACATCGCCGCCCATTACGACCTGGGCAACGACCTGTTCGAGCAGTTTCTTGACCCGACCATGATGTATTCGGCGGCGCAATTTCTGACCGCCGACGACACCCTGGAGCAGGCGCAACTGAACAAGCTGGAACGCATCTGCCAGAAATTGTCGCTCAAACCCAGCGATCACCTGCTGGAAATCGGCACCGGCTGGGGCAGCATGGCGCTGTACGCGGCGCAGCATTACGGTTGCAAGGTGACTACGACCACCTTGTCCAAAGAGCAGTTTGCCTACACCGCCAAGCGCATTGAGGCGTTGGGCCTGCAGGATCAGGTCACACTGCTGTTGCAGGACTACCGCGACCTTACCGGTGAGTACGACAAGCTGGTGTCCATCGAAATGATCGAAGCGGTCGGCCATCGCTTCCTGCCTACGTATTTCAAGCAGTGCGCGCACCTGCTCAAGCCCGACGGCCTGATGCTGCTGCAAGCCATCACCATCCGCGATCAACGCTTTGAGCAGGCCAAGAACAGCGTCGACTTCATCCAACGCTACATCTTCCCTGGCGGCGCCCTGCCCAGCGTGCAAAACATGCTGCAGATCGTCTGCCGCGACACCGACATGAACCTGCTGCACATGGAGGATTTCGGCCTGCACTACGCGCGAACCCTGCGCCTGTGGCATGAGAACTTTCGCCGCGCCCATGGCCGTCTTGCCGAGCTTGGCTACGACGAGTACTTCCTGCGCTTGTGGGAGTTCTACCTGTGCTACTGCGAGGGCGGCTTCATGGAGCGCACGATTGGCACCGCGCAGTTACTGCTGGCCAAACCGGCGGCAATCAACCCGCCGTTGCTAGGGCGTTTCAGTGCTTAAAACCCTGGCGAACGCCGCGCTGTTTCAATGCGGCTGGTTCGCCTGCGTGCTCGGCGGCGATGGCCCGTGGTTGCTGGTGGGACTGGCGGTGCTGGTCATTAACCTGCTGTGGATAAGTTCGCTGGCCGATGACGGCGCCCTGATTGTCAGCGTGACACTCGCCGGCACGGTGCTGGACACACTGCTGCGCACGCTGGGGGTTTTCCACTTCAGCGAGCCGGGGCCGCTGATTCCATTCTGGTTGATGCTGCTGTGGGCATTGCTGGCGACCACGTTGCGTCACTGCCTGGCCTGGAGCGCCCGCCCCTGGTGGCGCGCCGCCCTGTTGGGGGCCGTCGGTGGGCCGTTGTCGTATTACGCGGGCAGCCAATTGGCTGGCGTGCAGTTTGGTTATGGCTTGATGCCCACGATGGCCGGGCTGGCGCTGCTCTGGGCAGCCGTGTTCGTTGGATTGCATCGGCTGGCAAACTGACGTCCGTCGAGCAGTCATACGCCCTTCGTCTGCTTGGCTTACACTGCGCGCCTATGACCAACATCCCTCACACTCAGATCACCGAACCCGCCGTCACCTGCTCGACGTGCGCGGCCTGCTGCTGCCAGTTGGAAGTGATGCTGATCACCGACACCGGCGTGCCGCAGCGCTATATCGATACCGATGACTGGGGTGGCGAAGTCATGCTGCGCCTGGACGATGGCTGGTGCGCGGCGTTGGACCGGGACACGATGATGTGCACGATCTATGAGCTTCGGCCGTTGATATGTCGGGAATTCGAGATGGGGGCGCCGGAGTGCCTGGAAGAGCGTGCGGGTATTGCCACGGTCTACCGCTGATATTCAAATAAGTAGAGATCCAACTGTGGGAGGGGGCTTGCTCCCGATGGCGGCCTTACAGCCGACCATGGTGTTGGATCAGAGCGAGTACATATCCGTTGCTGCGGTAACGGCGGCTTAGGGTTCCGCCCTTACGGCGGGTCACTT
>Ga0265797_10012964_pt1 | contig 10119 bp, 13 predicted proteins | sample P2T30metagenome_FD_192433 | JGI IMG/M metagenome (GOLD analysis project Ga0265797, IMG submission 192433) | Plant litter microbial communities from East Loma Ridge, Irvine, California - P2 T30 | ecosystem: Environmental > Terrestrial > Plant litter > Unclassified | place: USA: California... | reverse complement strand
TGTTGAAACTGTCGACGCGCAAAGAGGGTGTGTCCGAGGACAGAGGCCGAGTTCCATCGACACTAGAAGGAGCGTCACTCGAAAGCGGTCAGTGAATGGCTATAGAGAACGGCGTAGTTAGTTACTCTTAAGTACGTATTACGTTTTAAAAGCAGACTGTTTTTTGTCGATAGATTCCTAACGCGATCGCAGTTCCACACACCCTCGTAATCGCAGAACAAGGCGAAGGAGAATATTAAGGCTATCCTAGATACGGCCTACGCGGCGTTCGATAGCGTCGTAGAACTGTGGATGTAGGATAAGAAGTGTTTCTAGGATGCGATCGATAGTATACCCTTGTTAATATTAAATGCAGCCTATTGCTATAATCTTTATTAGCTAACACATTTGCTAGATAGGCCTATACTATGCGGCTGTTATAAGAGCCGACGAGGAAGAATTTTACGACATTAGCAAGAGCTAAGTCATATTCGGATGGGAGGAGGTCTACATTGAGTACAGTGAATTGTTGTAGTAGATGGAAGGTCACTCCGTAACGCTTGACTGCACACATTGCACGAGCACGTTTCAGGGCTGGACGTCGCCCATTCGAGATTCAAGATTGGGGACTGGTGGGCCACGATTCTTTGTAGCTGTTCAATGCCAGCGGCACAGTTACAAAGCTCCCGACTCAATATCACAAAGGTGGTATTCCGAAGCTGATGTCGAGTCTCAACACCAGAGGTGAGAGCGTGACCTGCGAAATTCATGGAGCGGAACGTCAACAGCTGGAAGACAGGATGCCCGTAGCCATTTCTCATACCAGCAAGTCGTATTACAGCTAACGCTGCCTGACAACCCGGTCCATGACATTTGCCCGTAAACGCGACAAGGACGGCGCAGTATCTATCGTCTCATTAGCCATCTTTGCATACAGATTTTGCCGCGCGATGACCCTAGGAGCAAGCAGGGAGTTTGAAACGTACACAGCAGCCGCAGCAAAAACTCCTGCAATTTGACGGTAGTGTAACCCGATAGTAGAGTCAAGAGGCACACTGAGCTCTCGAACAAGGTGGCGATGGGGAATTCCACTTCCCCTTCGTACGCTCCGAAAATGAGTCGTTTGTAACTAGGGAGAGAATTAATCCACGTCACCTGCAAAAGGAGCACGACGAAAGCCACGGAGGTTGCTACAACTTCGCTCCATAGCATCGGTCTTATGCCATTCTCATTTTCGTGTGGTTGCTCAGACGGACCTGATGGGACTGTGTCTTGCTCTTTTCTAGACGGAGCTGAAGGCGCGCCGGTGCAGATTTTACGTGCTTGCTCACGGCGCCGTCTGGGAAGCTTGTGAAATCTGGTGGACATCATCGCCACTCCGAGGAGTAGTAAAACGTTAATCCATTCGAAAAAGCAGTCGACGAACGGGGCTGCTTGTGGCTTGCTGCGTCCTCTGTTAAGCGAGAAAATTACAACATTTCCAGTGCGGATTCTGGGGCAAAGAGTGTTGTAACTTTCTCGCTTGACGGAGGGTTCATGGAGCGCTCTCTTCGAGATTCCTGGCGGCGGAGACGCAGGCTTTGATAACGCCAGGTCGCACGCGTCAGACTGTAGCTCTACTCTGCGGTCATACTCGCAACTAAGCCGGAAATGGTTCTGGAGCTCCCATGATTCTTGTGGGGAGAGCGGACTGTCTTTTGTGATATCCAAGTAGTCTCGGACAAATGATGCGATAGTGAAAACTATCGCAACCCAAGCGGCGATTGTTGAAACCTTGTTCCAGCAACGGCGAAACTTTCCCCGTGTGGTTTGTGGTGGAGGCACTGCTAATGATTGCACAGAGCTAGAGGTACTAGGAGAGCTCGAGGGCGAGGCAGGGCGCGAAGCAGGTGATGGTGTCGATGGAAGGGCGGAAGTTGTTGAGGGAGATGTGTTCGCCTGTTGTATTCGATGCTGCGCAGCTGGAGCTACTGATGCAGGTTGTGAGCCAGTATGGCCAGCAGTGACATTTCCGTGACTTGATCCGGGTGTGTTGGTCAAGGCTGTCGTAGCCATGACAAGATTCCGCGTAAGGACTGTGAGCTGTGAGCTTTCGCAATTCCAATGTCCTGCGGTTGATCGGTGTGTTAGAATGAGGCGCGACCAACATTAATTGATCTAAGTTAGAGGATGTCTGCAAAACTTGCAATGCGCAGTTGGTACAGCTGCGCCATGTCAGGTCACGCTACTGCAGACTATTTAAGCGAAGGCGGCTGAGCCACCAGTGATATCTTGAAAGGAGAATATCAAAAACGCGACAATCCAGTCTTGCAACCTAGACAGTATCTTATTAGTCAGATCGTTTGTCCTTGAACGAAGTACAAGAGCATGGTCAGAAATGCCAACAGTAATGCACGAACACATGCGATGCGAGAAACTCTTCGCCATGCGGCCTCGTCAGATAACAGTGAAACGTACTTTGTCGCTTTCCCTCGATGGTTTCAGTGACTGCGTAGGAACTGGTGATATGGCTGTCACAACCCGCGTCCAACGACAGCGATGGCCACCCAGATGTCCCTAATCACATGAGAGTTGCAAAGCAATGCAAAATCTCATCGTGTTTGAGAACCAACTTCTGGACGAGGCAGCGAGACGTGGATGTGTCCCGCTCTGCAGAATGTGACAATCGACTGTGTACAAGGGTATCATCATACAAATCTCGCTTCATCATATAGCGTTTGCCATTCTTCTAGTTGAAGACACTTCCCGTGCCCCAGCCATTGCCTGCCAAACCCGGGCTCGCCCTTCCTTTCTGATAGAGCCACTTGCTGTTCAATCCAACGCTTGCTCGTCCACTCTTTGCAGGGCTCGACATGTTATCAAATTCTCCACCCATTGGGCTCCCTCTTGACGATCCTAGACTTCCCCTTCGGCCTATCGACGATCCGAAACTTCCTCTTCTGCCCATCTCAGAGTTGCTGAACATCTTGTCCTTCAAAGGCGAAGCAGAAAACGGACTGCCGCTTAGTGATCCCCTACGTGTGGAACTTCCATATGGCGAGTTGATGCTCACGCTCGCGTCAAATGGGCTGCCGTGGCCAGAAAGCGGCGAGCCACGCGCCTGCACGCGTAGAGAGTCTGCGAGACTGCCGGCGGAGCCGAAGGACGAGCGGGGTGTGGCGCTGCGAGAGTAGCGCGGTGGTGTTACGTATTGTGCTTCCTCTTGTGGTGTTGCTGGGCGACTCATGGGAGGCAGACCTAGGGCGTGCCTTTGTTGCGGTGTGAGAGGGATGTCCTCGCAGGCATCTGGGCGGCGGAAGAGGGGTGAAAGTGTGATGGCGATGTTGATCAGGAGGAGGAGCTGGATGGTGTGGATGGTGTAGCCTGCATATGGTGTGCTGCGAATGATCGATATGGGGATACTGAGATGATGTTAGCCTAGAAGATTGACCAAGAGGACTCGGGAGACGTACGATGTAAGGTATGGCTGCGCGATGAAGGTGAATATAATGGCAGCCGCATTGAGGACTACGATGCGCGAGTCGCCAGGGTTGAAGCAGCTGGCGTTCTGTCGGCGAACAATCTCTTCCATGCGAGGGTGCTGCCACCTGCCAGGCGTCGAGACAGCTGGTGAAGCATTGCGTCCTCCGGCACCTGAGGGCGAGAAGAGGCCTTTTTGCGGTGTAAGGGCATTCTTTACTTTCGTCGCCGGCGACTGCGCGTGTGATTGAGAGTTGGTGGAGCGGGACAAGCTATTTGTCGTGTTCGACTGGACCAGCGAGGTGGACGACATTGCTGGAGGAGGAGGAGATGCGGTGATCGTTTTCTCGAGTATTTGCCGGTTACACGTCGTTTATAATGTTTGTTACTTTTGCTGTGCTGTGTGTGTTAGTATGGTTAGTAGTGGCGGTGAGGAGGGCAACGGCTCAGCACATCGTCGTCGCGTGGTGATTGCGCAGGCGCATGGATCATCACTCGCTGGTTGAAAGAGTCGAGGATTCGAGGTTGCTATGGAAGACGCCGTCCAATCATTGCGCGTCGGCACTGGCCCTGCAGATTGCCGAGCACTAACCCTAGTTTTGACAGCTGGACCCCACTGACGTCGTCTTACTCGAATGAGCTTAACTTTAGCTGAGAGCCTCAAGCTGTTTCCACCTTGAAGACATTCACTCACAAGCTCACGTGTCCTCAGCCAAACTCTCTCTCAGGCTCAGGCTGAGACGACACCAACATGCCTGTCCTTCTCGAAACCCTCGATCAGAAGATCGCTACCACCCTCTCAGACTGGAACCTCTACACCACCCTAATCGCCATCTCCATAGTCGCTTTCCTCGCTTACCCCATCGTCTACCCGAGCGAACCGGACACCCACCCGCTCTTGCTTGCCCGACAAGCCTCAGCAGCGCCTGTACGCAACAAGAATGAGTCAGCTGTCTACCGCAGTCCAGAGATCCCTCATGGCTATCCTCTCAAGTCTGGCCTGAATGTCAAGCAGCCGGATGAGCCGCGTTGGAAGAGCGGGAAAGATGGAGACCTCAGAGACATTTGGAGAGAAGTTCTGAGAGGTGGTCGTGTTGGTACGGATGGAAAGGAAGTGCCCCAGGGCTCTATCATGAGCGTCTTTGGTAAGGAGAAGGTCGAGGAGCATGATCTGGCCCAGCTCAGCAAGCAGATCAATGTCTTGGGCAAGTTCTGGAAGGAGAGCAGCCAGGGCAAGGTGGCTATTTACTTGCCGAATAACATTGAGTATCTTGTGACTATCTTCGGTGAGTGTCTTGCTGTCTGAATATTGGGATACTTCTAACACAACGCAGCTTGCGCTTTCTACGGTCTTACACCAGTGCTACTCCCTCACAACCTGCCTGCTGAGAAGGTCTATGAGCTCCTCAATCTGGTCAATGCCGACACCTTGGTCTGTGAAGCTGGTACTCTCCCCATCGATGGCGTAGCCCGTGCATGCCAGAATCTCCGCTTGATCACCTCGGTCGTGCCCAAGTCGAACCGTCACATGGATTGGACTGGTGTGCCTGATTCTGCCCAAAGCCGACTAAAGATTAGCGTCTGGAACGACATCTTTGAGGACAATGCCGCCACTGCATCTGCAACTCTCCCAGGAAATGACACCATTGAAAAGACTGGCGACATTATCACTGTGTGGCAATCCACCGACAGTGCCGTCAAGCCAACCATCACTACCTTCACTCAGTTGAACGTCGTAGCCGCTGTCGCTGGCCTCATTACTGCTCTTCCCCTTCGTCAAAGGATCACACCTAGCGATCTTCTCCTTCCAGCCGACAACTTCAACCACAGTTACACTCTAGCTTGGACACTCGCTGCTCTATTCACGCACGCTTCCGTGGCACTCAACAGTGTTGCCGGACCTGGCGCCAGCCTCGCCGCAGCCTCTCTTCTCATCTCGCCAACAATAATCATTGCATCCGCCTCCACCCTCGCCGAACTCCACACCGAAACGGCAGCAAAGATCACCTCGCCCCTCCACAAGCTCGGGCTATTCACGCAATCTCAATCCCTCTCTGCAGGCCGCATGCCCGGCTCCTCACTCCTCCTGCCCTCCACAACCAGCACCGACGCCCCAGGCAAACTCCGCCTAATCCTCACCTCCGACCGCCTAGACGCCGACTCCCCACCTCTAAGCTCCAGCACCCTCTCCGACCTGCGCATCTTCACCCGCGCCCGCATCGTCTACGCCCTCACAGCCAGCGCCGTCTTCGGCGCCGTCACACAGACGCACGTTTTCGACTACCGCCGCGAGGAAGGCGAGGGCCACAGCCACTTTGGTGCTCCTGTGAGCAGCGTTGAGATCCGCGTCGTGGGCGATGGAAACAAGGAAGTCGGCACGAGCGAACCGGTCGGCGAGCTTGTTGTTTCTGGCCCGGCGGTTGCGGAGGGCGAGTGGAGGAGTCGGAAGAAGTTCAAGATCGGCGAGGATGGATGTTTGGGCTATGCGTGAGGTAAGAACGAGCACTCTTTGCTGTTATGTAGTTGATTGGAAAAACGGCTCTCTGGATAATGAAGAAAAGAAAGCCTGTTTCCGACGATTGTGAGTATCTAGAAAAGGGACAAAAGAAAATGACCATATCCAGCAACGACATCCATGACCACAGTAATAAAAGTGATTCCATCCATGCCGTTTCTCTGGACTTCCTCTGTTGGAAAGACTCCTTTTTTTCTTTTTGAAAACTTTTCTTGTTATTGTCTTTTTTTTTTCTTTTTTTTTTTTCGGGGGGTATCAAAATTGCGATTCTGAGCTCCCACCGCAATCCACCTCGACCTTCTAGCGAAAACTCCACGCTTTGCTCTTTTGAAATACATTTCACACAGCCAGCCCCGTCTCTGAACATACATAGTACACGAGCGACGAGCTCGACGACGTTTTGAAAAGAAAGATTCGCAGAAAAAAGCAACCGCACGTCGCCAAAAATATGTCACAGGCGTGATCAAAGAAGCAAAAAGCAAAGAAGCAAGCCACTCCACTGTAACGAAACAACCCGCCGCGGTCCCTCTGAATCGTTTCGGCGATGGCTGGTCTTCCCTTCCCGTGGGTTCGCTTGGCGTGATTCCGGGTACGGTTGTCCGTGGAGTGTGCGGGCTTCCCTCTGTTTTTCTTTTTGCCGTGACATGGGAAAGGGCGGCCAGCCATTGCCTGGTTCCGGGAGGCTCATGCAGGCGCAAAAGGTGGTTCTCATCTCAGCGATCGAGCGAGTGCGGTCTGCTTGGCGGGTGTGTTTGTCGGCTGCGATCCATGGTCGAATCAGCGGTTTCGACTCTCAGTGCCCGGCGTGATGTGTGGAGCACTAGAATGGAGACACTCCGGTTTCGAGCCGACGCGGGCTCGATCCTTGCCTTCGTCGTATTCCTTCATCCAGCTCGCCACCCAATCGGGTTTGACCGCCCAGCGCCATCAGCCTCTTCCAAAGCAGCACGCTTTGCTCCGATGGCCCTGCCTTTCTCTTCTGCTTGCGCGAACATTTTCATGGTGTGCTCCCAGACGCGCGGGCCGAGGTTCATCTCCCTGTACTTGCCCAGCACGCGCTCGTCTCCAGCTGGCTTCGAGTCCCAGTCCAGTAAATATGCTCCCGAGCCTTTCACATCGTCAGAGCCTTCCATAATGTCCAGGCGAGCTTCGACGGGAATGCCAGGAGCGTCACTGTCGCCACGGCAGGAGGCGCCTTGCCACTTCTTCGCTGGGTAGCACATGCTAGTGAGCTGGAAAAGGTGGCGCTCGCCGCTTTCTCGCACATTGAGGATCCAGGGTGTCATGACGGCGTACATGACTTTGACTGCAAGACGGATGGGGCCATTAAGCTGGTTTGCTATGCCAGTTTTCACGGTACCAGGGTAGGAATGCATGAAAGTTGTGCCGGGATAGCGTTTGGCGAATTCTTCCATCATGAAATCTGTGAAGACGGTGCAGTGGGCGAGTGCAGCGTGGAGAGTGAAGTTGTGCTTGAGATCAAGGTCGTCAGTTCGAATCTCTCCTTCGGAACCGGCGGCCAAGACACTGTTGACTCGGCTGAGTTGGCCGGCGTCTGAGGCTGCGGTCAGGTTTGGCATGAGGTTGACGACGAAGCGCATGCGGGAGTAGTAGTTGACGGCCATCTTCTGGTCGATGCCTTCCTCGGATTCTCGGCGGCCTTTGAGGGTCATGTAGCCGGCGGTGAGGAAAAGTGCATTGATGAGAGGTTCTCTGATACGTAGATCGGCACACACTTCGTCGACGCTGCGGATGAGCGTGATGTCTTTTTGGATGAACGTGGCCTTGCCTTCTGGGTTGATGAGTCCTAATTCTGAGATGATACGATCGGCTTCTTCTTTTCGTCTGGTTGCCATTGGAGTCAGCTTTGTTCGCGGGCATCACATTCGCCACTCTAATAATTTGAGCCCAATGCATGAGTGAGGATAGCAGAAAGTACTCACCTCCCGACAATATAGATGCGTGGCCTCACCGTCCGTTTGAATAATTCCATAGCAGTGGACTCGCCAATGCCGCCGGTGCCACCGACAAAGATGGCGACAAAGTCTTTGATGCGGTGGCCCTCAGCATTGCTGGCGCGGATGGATTCGGTGGATACCATTTGCAGAGGCTCTCCAGAGAAGAAGAGAGAAGACAGTGCATCGACGGGCGGACTGTCGTTACGACGCAGTCCAACGCCGAGTCAGGCTGTAATGCCAGGCAGGTGGTCGGCTGGCGGGCTTCTAGATATCCGCAGCGCTGGGGGCACGCGAAGGCACTAGAAGGGTCTGTCTGGTGCGGCGGTGCGATGATCGTCTCGAGTAGAGTAGCCGCGCGATGACGAACCGCGCTTCTGCCGTGTAATGCTGGCGCTGCTTGCGAGGCTGGTGTGCGAATGAAATGTGCGAGAGCTGTCTGTAGGGCTGGCAGGCAGGGATTATGGCGAGTGAGACCCACGTTGTTGCTTGTTGCTGGCGAGTGGCAGTGTGGGCAAGGGCCTTTCGGCGTGTCTTCCCGGCGTGATGATGCCGGTCGGCCTCAAGTCACCCTCGACCTCAGCTGTTTGTCTGTGTCTCTCTGGCTGAATATGCGTGCCTCTACCTCAGCACAAGCCACGCACCCAACGGCCCTGCTTACTGCTGATTACACGTGCACTGAACGAGGGGAATTGGCCCAGCTGCCGGCAGTAGCTCGTAGATCGCTATTCTTACTCACCAAATGCGGCCAGGTCGGAGGAGGTGAGGAGTTTTTTCGCAGCTGTTTTCAGACGGCGAGTACGCAATAATGAAGCAACCCAAGACGCCACCACCATCCACTCGAGCCACTTCCCCAGACGCCCGCATGCCCGCATCGAGATAATTGCCTACCATCGCGATCATTGAGATCCCTTGGTCTGTGCTGCTCCTCGCCGGAGCCAACTCCTGAAGACGGAAAAGGCTATGAGTCGCGGGCGTCACCATGTGGAAGCGGTCAATCCCCCGAATCATCGTGACTGCAGAGAGACCTCACCCAGTTTACACTTACTGACCACGCCTGGGAGGCCTGATTGACAATATGACCGCTTCAGACGCAAGAATCCAAGTTGCTGGAAGTCCCTGGAATGATCTGCAGGAACGCGAGTCAACCCGCCCCGGTCTGGAGGATTCGTGCACGATCAGGGCACCAGGCCCAAGACCACGGCTTCGGTTCGAGACATTATCGGCATGAGTCGTCGACTAATGTAGTGACAATGCCTGGGAGCAAGCGGTCACCTGATGTCTGAACAACATCCCAGGAGTCCTACTGTCTGTCAAACCTCGAAGCCAACACTGAGGGGATGACTCTGTCGACAGCAATCTTACAGCCTGACAATATCTGCCACTGACATCTATATGCAACTCTTTGCAGACTCCACGGCGTCAGCGACTGAACCGATAGTACACATACATGTCCTTGACTAGCAGCTTGGGCCATATCGACATCATTAACCTGGTCAATGGCGCTCAAACGCCACAACAAAATACTTATCAAACATTCTTGTGCCGCATTTATCCTCATATATACCACTACCACCAGGCTACTTTCACTCGCCATTCTCTGTCTTGGGCCATAAGGTTTCTGTTATATGCACAGCACTGCAACGAGTGCAATGTATTACCAACACGGACGCCGAGCAGCGATCACGAAGCATGACACCACAACTGCTCTGCGAAATCCAACCATCACGAAAAAACGCAAAGTCTCGCAAAGCACTAGGTATCGACAAGTCGCAACCTCAAACACAAAGGTCCAGCTTCCACGCGTTGACAACTGCAATAGTGTCCATGTCCTGAACGCCCGTACTGTCGATATCGCTACAGAAAACAAAGCCACGGCGGCAGATTTCACCAAGGAGATTGCGCTGGTAAGCCACCAGCTCATTGAAGAGGGAGTTCGGGCGCTTGTGGGTGCTTACGAGACCTTGATTGCCACGGCTCATTTCCTGGCGCACGCTTGCAAGCTAATGCGAGCGGTGGGCTGCCTGACGATGGTCGTGGGAAAGGACTTGTTCGCCAAGGGCAAGAGCTTATGGAGGAAATTTTTCGCTTGAATCTACGACCTTTCCTCCGTCAGCTGTGATCCTGGGCACATTGTGCAGATTTTGTGGCGTTATATGTCAGATATCACACTTTATCCCACTTCGCCTAATTGGTGCAACCCCGAATCAT
>Ga0265797_10012963_pt1 | contig 10119 bp, 13 predicted proteins | sample P2T30metagenome_FD_192433 | JGI IMG/M metagenome (GOLD analysis project Ga0265797, IMG submission 192433) | Plant litter microbial communities from East Loma Ridge, Irvine, California - P2 T30 | ecosystem: Environmental > Terrestrial > Plant litter > Unclassified | place: USA: California... | reverse complement strand
CTAGTCCCAAAGAGATTTCAGATCATCGCCTTTTCGACGGCAAGAAAGGATCCGCCGCAGGCCGCTTCCGCTTGGCAACAGCCGACCTCTGCGGTTGACTCGACTGGCTCGATTTGGGGGTCGAGCTGCTAGCAGGCGGTGGTGGCGAGGGCGAGAGACTCGCGAGACGTTTCGGGGTCGCGGACGTAGCAGTAGTTGAAGAAGAAGAGCGGAGTGACGAGCCTGCAGCGGTCGACGTTGCTCTGCTTGAAGAAGACTGAGGAGGAGCAGGGCTTGGATGCATAGCAGGTCTGGCAGCCGGCGCGGTGAGCGAGCGTAGCCTCCTCTCCCTCTCCAGCTGTGCTTTGATTTCCTCGTTTCTGAAGGCCTGTTCGGCTTTGCTCGTAGCAGCCATGGGGGTGAAAGTCGGTGGCCGGTGGCTCTTGGGCTCGGCGTACTTTTTCGCCTCGGCCGCCGCCCGCAACACAGCCTCCTGGCCCGAGTTGTCCCGGATCATACTCTTGGGCGCGGACCGGATCTGGCTCTTCGCGTCGGGGACGTAGTGGTTGCGGTTTGGGCCGGGCTTGAAGATCTTGACCTTGCTGGCGGTAGCCCTCTGCATGGCCCCGAAAGCGTCTCGCCCCGTCTTTGCATTCCACAGCATGGGGGCTTTGCTACTCCCTCCGCCCTCGCGGCCACCGTGCCTGACGCCGTCGAAGAAGCCCGACGTCTTCTTGCTCCCCAGTGCAAACACTTTTGGCACGAACGTCGTTTCCTTGCCGCTCTTGGCGTCTTTCAAGCCATTCATAGCGGCCCGCAGTGCCTCTTCTGCAGCTGCCTTGTCAGCGGCTTCCTGCTTGGTCATCTTCCTGTAGACTTTCCACCAGTTCTTGGGGTCTTTGGGGTACATCATTTTGCTCTCGGCGTTGCTGACGTCCCGCTTTATGAAGGCTTGCCAGAGGGGGCCGGAGGATTCGGCGATGTGCGGGCAGGCGACTTCGACGTCGCGGAGTTGTTGGGGATTATCGATCCGGCTTAGGACTGGTGCGACGACGTGGTAGGGCAGGTCGGCGATGTCGGTGATGCTGGAGATGTTGCGGATGGCGGCGTTTTGGGCCATGGCTGTTAAAGAGGCGGCCGGCATGTTGAGGGTATTGCGTTGGAGTGTATTGTGTTGTATAGATCGATCTTCAGGGATCTTCCTCGTGATGCCTCCCGAGTCCTAGCAGACAGACACAAGGCTGGTTTGTGGTATCGTTCGCGAACAAAGGGTGATGTCGAGGTTGCTATCCGGAGACAAAGCGATGGTTTAGGTTAGGGCTGAGGGGGAGGATCAGGAGTCGATGAGCGAAGGATTTGCAGTTGCAGCATGGTATTGCAGAGGACAATAAGTAATTGCACGAGTGGATCTGAATCCAGTGGTGCAGTGAAGGGGGGACTGCTACCTATTGTCGCATGTCGTTGGCGATCCGTGCCTTAGATCAACGGAGCTGGAGTGAAACCGTGAAAGCTGGGCGCACCCTAACCCTGACCACCTCCAAACCTCCATCTTCGCGACTGGCCAATACCACAACTGAAATCACCACCAACCTCTGCCTCACCACACACCGCAACAATGTCAACATACGGCATCCTCTCTCAACCCGCCGAAGATGCCCTGCACCCAACCCGCCTCCTCGGCATCGAAGAAAGGCCCTTCCAACGCGTAACCAAACGCCTGCTCGACCGCGAATCCCTGCTGCGCTCCCCACCAAAAAGACAACTCCCCTCGCCACCGCCCGAAGGCGAAAATGAAGACGCACCTACGGCCGAAGACTCCGCAGCAGACTCCAACACCCGCCAGAAATTCCGCGAAGAAGTCCTCCTCGACTTCGCCGCGCTCGAGAGCTCCATCACCCGCATCCAACTGATCCAGAGCTCGAATGCGCGCGAAAGAGAGCGCTACGCCGCGGAGAAGGCGAAGATTCTGGCTACGGCGCAGGCGGTGAGGGAGAACACTTTGCTTTTGAGGGAGCAATTGGCCGAGGCGCAGAAAGTTCTCGAGCTGAGGAAGGGGTACGATGCGCTTGCGTCGAAGATTCTCGAGGACAAGAAACTCAAGTCTAGGGATGAGTGTCGCGCGGACATCACGGCGCTAGAGAAGGAGATTGAGGAGCTTGAGCAGGAGGGTGGGGAGGTCGAGGGGCTATGGGATGGAAGAAGGGAGGCGTTTGAGAGGATTGTGCGGGAAGGCGAGGTTATGCGGAGGGTCATCAAGGGGATTAAAGAGCCTGAGCAGGGAGAGGGAGAGGGAGAGGATGGGCAGGGTGAGGATGATGCTATGGACGACGGTGGTGATGGGGAGAAGGACGATGGCGGCAGTCGTATGGGCACGCCTGGGCTTGATGATGGGCGCACGCCGAGGCATGAGTCTGGCGGCAGGACTCCAATGCCTGAAGGCTCTACCCCACTCCCTGGAGGTGCCACGCCTATGCATGAGGGGATGGAGGAGGGCGAGGATCGTCCTAGGAACAAATTCCTTGACGTCGAGGGTGGGACTCAGCTCTCTTCTCGTGCAGCAAGCCCTGGCACGCAAGGAGATTCTGCCACTGATGTTGAGATGGGTGATGGTGAAGGCGAGGATGGGATTGGTGGGAATGCCACACCGGCTCAAGCCAGCCAGGAATTGCAAGCTAAGAATGTGCAGGAGAAGGATGTTGAGATGGAAGAATCATGATCGATCGTAGTTAGTTGAGCACTTTTACCCCCCACCTTTCCTGGCTCGCTATGTATGCAGAGGGTTCATGATCGATTTCATGAAAATGAACGATTGAGGGTCCAATTCAACATTACGATGACTCCTTCACAGCATTCTGACCAGCTTCGATGGCCTCGTTGGCTTTGGTGATTTCCTCTGGCGATGCTTGATCCTTGTATTGCGCCTGTGTTCATGTCAGTCCATCGTTCACTCCACAAAACCCTAAATGAATTCGTTGCCTTACGAGTTGCTCCTCAAGCTTGGTCACGGCATCCTTGATCTTCTGGTTCAAGCCTGGGAAGACAGCCATGGTCTGCTCGCGTGCTTGTTTCTATAAACGTTGTTAGCCAACATTTTGTACAAAGAGCGAATGTTTTCAATGGGAATAACTCACCTGCTGTCTCAAAATGAACTCGGCATTCTCGTTGTCTGCATCCTCACCGGCCTCGAGCTTGGCGATGCGTGCGCTCTGCTGTTCGAGTTCCTTGTGGTAGCTGTTTTCCTCCTTGACGTAGCGGTTGAGCACTGAGGTGGCGATTACGAGGGGCGATGGGGCGGGCATTTTGATGGTTGGAGAGACGAGGTTTCTTTCGTTTGTTTTGATCTGGGTTAGTGGGTATTAATATGGCAAGTCGTCGTTCAGACAGAAAGGCTAAGGTAGATTGACGACCAAGTGTTTGACCAAGTACTTGTTATAGCCCGCCGTACTTCTAAAAGTCTTGGACTCTCATTGGCCCTCATGTCAAAGTGGCTGCATGATTTAGCGTGTCTTGCAGCACGCGTTTTGGTGACAAGCCCGTCCACGCAACGCAACCCTGAACTTCGAACAAACAGAACAACATCAACACCCCACCAACCAACCGACCAATCCACCTAGAACTCATGTGCAATCGCGCATAGGGACAACACACAGAACCATGTCTTCACCAGAGCAGCGTCGCTCAAATCGTAGCTCGGTCAATGGCACTCCTCGCCGCGCCGGCCGCTCGTCTCAAGCACCTGCCTCCGGCCCATCGCTCCCTAACAATCAAAACGAAAATGCCGCCGCCGACCAACAACTGCGCTCCGAAGCCTCCGATGCCAACATGCAAGATGTGACTCCTCGCGGAGCCGCGCGCTCTTCACAAAACATCTCACAGAGCCAAGCACCGCCAACCTCGAGTCCGTTGTTCTTCAGATCCAGCCCGAACGGAAGCCAAAGCCAGAGTCAAAATGCACAGCAACACGCTGGAGTTGGTGCTCCCAGTTCACCGCTCAAGAGTCAGATCGATGCGCCAAGTAGCGACGGTGGAAGGACACCGAGAGCGAGTGGGATGGGCATGGGAGGTGGTAGGTTGCTTCACATGAAAAAATTCATATCCTTGTACTAACGCTATACAGACTCTTCCCCAATCCACTATGCTTCCAGCTCGGATGCCGCTGGACCTATGAGCGACGCCCGCCGCGCGGATAGAACGAGCTCGAGTGGCTTGTTCGTCCGGTCTCCTTTAAGAAGCCAGACGAATGCCATGAACAGGCGCCATGACATCGATTCTGATATCATGAATCCTAGCAGCAGCCGCAGGAGACGCATGATGGTTGGTGAGGATGGCATGCCCATCGCGGATGCTCCGTCTGATGCAGCCACTTTCTCCAACCTCAACCCAAGCACTTCTGACGCAGACCTCATGGGCGGCAACACCGGTGCAGTCATTTGGGGTACCAACGTCTCAATCCAGCACTCTTTCAAGGCGATGAGAGACTTTTTGTTCAACTTTGAGAAGAAGTACCGCATGATCGCGGATGGCGAGCTCGAGGAAGGCGCGATCTTGGATGCCGGTCATCCAGGACGCGAAAAGGAGTATGTGTCGATGATGGAGACTATGCTCGATCTTGGAGTCCGTTTCCTTTACTTGGACGCCAGAAACTTGAAGGCGTACCCACCCACCAGGAAGTTATGGCACCAGCTACAGTCTTTCCCCAGCGAAATCATCCCTCTGATGGATACTTGCATCAAGGACACAATCGTGGAAATGGCCGAGCGAAAAATGGATTCCATGCGCTCGGCGCAATCCCAGCAGAGGCAGAACGAGTTGAACCGCACGCGAGATCTCAGCTCGGCGCCTCCCATGCCTAGCTCAGACGTCGACCAAAACATTGGCGGCCAAACACCTACACCTGCTCTTGCAGCAGAGGATATACCCGATCTTGTCACCGAGGCCGAACAGAGAATCTACCGCGTACGACCTTTCGGCATGGACAAGACCATCAACCTGCGCGATCTCAACCCTGGTGACATGGACAAGATGGTGTCGGTCAAGGGTCTGGTCATTCGCACAACCCCTGTCATCCCAGACATGAAAGATGCCTTCTTCCGTTGCTCTGTTTGTCATCATACCGTCAAAGTCGACATTGATCGTGGCAAGATCGCCGAGCCGACTAGGTGTCCCAGAGTGGTCTGTGAGTCCGCAAACAGCATGCAGATCGTTCACAATCGGTCTGGCTTTGCGGATAAGCAGGTCATAAAGCTGCAAGAGACGCCAGATTCTGTGCCCGACGGTCAGACACCTCACTCCGTCTCGCTTTGCGCGTACGATGAGTTGGTCGACATGTGCAAGGCCGGTGACAGGGTGGAGATCACGGGCATCTTCAAGTGCAACCAAGTGCGCGTGAACCCCAGACAGAGATCTGTCAAGAACGTCTTCAAGACTTATGTCGACTGTCTGCACATTCAAAAGGTTGACAAGAGCCGCATGGGTATTGACCCGACCACGATCGAGGAAGAGCTATCCGAGCAAGTCGCGGGCAGTATCCAGGAAACTCGCAAGGTCAGCGAAGAAGAAGAGGCCAAGATCCGCGAGACAGCCGCAAGACCAGACGTGTACGAGCTGCTTTCTCGCTCGCTTGCACCCTCGATCTACGAAATGGACGACGTCAAGAAGGGCATCCTGCTCCAGCTTTTTGGCGGTACAAACAAGAGCTTCGAAAAGGGTGGCTCGCCAAAGTATCGTGGAGACATCAACGTCTTGCTTTGTGGTGATCCATCGACGTCCAAGTCGAAGATGCTCGAGTATGTGCACAAGATCGCCCCTCGCGGTGTGTACACATCTGGCAAGGGTTCTTCTGCCGTCGGTCTCACCGCGTACGTGACGAGAGATCCCGAGACTCGCAGTCTTGTACTCGAATCCGGCGCGTTGGTCCTCAGTGACGGCGGTGTCTGCTGCATTGATGAGTTCGACAAGATGTCCGAATCCACACGGTCCGTCTTGCACGAAGTCATGGAGCAGCAAACGGTCTCCATCGCAAAGGCCGGCATCATCACTACCCTTAACGCGAGGACTTCAATCCTTGCTTCGGCCAACCCCATCGGCAGCAAGTACAACCCAAACCTGCCAGTCCCTCAGAACATCGACCTGCCTCCCACACTCCTGAGCAGATTCGACCTGGTCTACCTAGTGCTCGACCGCATAGAGGAATCCACCGACCGCAAGCTCGCCCGCCACTTGGTCGGCATGTACCTCGAAGACACGCCTGACAACGCAAGCAAAGACGAGATCCTGGTAAGCACATGAAATGAAACCTTCCCGCCATGATTTCACTGTTACTAACAAACACGTCAGCCCGTCGAATTCCTCACCTCCTACATCTCCTACGCCCGCTCCAACATCCAACCCACCATCACCGCCGCCGCCGGCGAAGCCCTCGTCGCCGCCTACGTCGCCATGCGCAAGCTCGGCGAGGACATCCGCGCCGCCGAGCGCCGCATCACCGCCACCACCCGCCAGCTCGAAAGCATGATCCGGCTGGCAGAAGCGCATGCCAAGATGCGCCTCTCGCCGTCCGTCACCGAAGACGACGTCGCGGAAGCCGTTCGCCTGATCCAATCCGCCCTCAAGCAAGCCGCCACGGACGCCCGGACCGGCCTGATCGACATGGGCTTGCTGACGGAGGGGACCAGCGCCAGCGAGAGGAAGCGGAGGGAGGACTTGAAGGCGGGGCTGCTGGGGGTTTTGGACGATATGCTGCGGGGTGGGAGCGGGAGTGCGAGGTATGGGGATGTGGTCAGGACGTTGTCGGAGAGTAGCTCGATTCCTGTCGAGGGGGGCGAGTTTGCCGACGCGGTTAAGAGTTTGGAGCAGGAGGGTAAGGTGCAGGTGTTGGGCGAGGGGGCGAGGAGGAGTATTAGGCGGGTTACGGGGGCGGCCTGATTTGGTTGGATTGATTGATTTGATTGTGAGTCTGGGCGTGGCTACAGTGGGCGTTGAGGGTAAAGTTTGGTGTTTTACGAACCTTCATGCGAGATGGTCGGTCATGGTGACGGGGGTTGGCGGAGATAGTTTTATATACCATGAGATTCGGTGTTTTTGTTCTTGTCCATGAGCTCGCTGAATTCTTCTCCTCATTTGCACATTTCATGTACGGTGATCCGCCTTGCGCGACTCGCATGGGTTTGGTATATTTGTTCGTCATTCGTATGCTAGTGCTGCTGATGCGCCTCTTACTCTCGAACCGCACTGGTAAGAGCAACAGAAAGGGAGAAGGAGGATGCCCTGGCCGCTACATGTATAGGTAGTCTTCGCCGAGACCTCGACTTTGTTGCACCCGGTCCATGCTCATGTCAAGGCCTCCTGTGTTTTTTGCGCCTGTTACGGGCAAGAATTTTCTCTTCCTCCTGGCGCAGGACCCTAGACCATTGCTCCTCCCCGTTGATCACAAGCTTCCCACAAACAGCCTTTCTCCCTTCCTAGAACTTTTTTTCTAGTGCCGTTTCCTCGCTACACCAACAATTGTTCTTCTTCGCTGCTGCTGCTGCTGCTGCTGCTTCTCTCCAGTCTAGTTGGCACCACCGCGCAGCGCGAGCACCAAGTGCAGCGTCGCGCCGCCCTCGAGGGCGTATTCTTCCGCGGTCTTGTCGTCGGCCCTGTAGTTGAAGAAACTTCCAGTCAGCGTCTACTGATTCCTCAATATGCTCCAGTTCAACATCCTCGTGATTTTTATTCCCAAGCTCCCTCGATTGTCCCTTCCTTGGTAAAACGCTTTGTGGAAAGAAAAAAAAGCCGTAATGCCCTCCATTCCAAGCACCCGAGTAGCCGCTCTCCTTGATCTCCTGGGACACCCTCCTTCCCAACTTCTCTCTTCTCTTCCCTCCCCGTTGCACTTCTCCTCGACTTGTGCTTCCAAAGTGTACAAGACAACTTACATCTGCTTTCCGCCGTAGATCAGACGCTGCTGCTGGGGTGGGATGCCTTCCTTTTCTTCGACGCGCTCCTTTATGCGCTGGACCTGTTTGCATGAACCCTCAAGTCAGCAGTGTGGCCAGCAATAAGAAGAGCGAGGCCCGCCGGCCTTCGAGGATGGTTGTCGAGCGCCCCTAGGGTGGTGTTCCGAGGGTGGACTGTTTACGATGCAGCGGCGCTGCGCTGCGCTCGGTCTCGATTCCTGCTCGGTGTGGCTGCCTCACTGCAGCTTGGTATTGGGCAGGTCGTTTCATACCTTGTAGTCGGACTCGATGTCCAGCTCGATCTCTTTGCCGGTCAGGGTGCGGACTCTGGGGGTTGTGGTTAGCTGATAGTTTGGCGTGGAGGGAGAGGGCTGAGCTGTGTAGCCTTACTTGATCTGCATTTTGGCGGGTTGGGGTGAGGGGTTTGATGGTGGTAAAGGAGAGGTATGGAGTGTTGTCGTTGTAGTTGTGGGAGTGTTGGTGTTGTGTAGTCTAGGTAAAGATGGCGGCGGCGGCGGTGTTTGAAGCGAAAGGGCAGTGACGTGGGTCTCGATCTAATCCGCCCGCTGCTCTTCACATCCATGTGGCGGGGTTTGACGGTTGGGTGTTTCGACAAGGAATCTCACAAGGATTAATGTCTTTCTTATACATTTAAATGGAGAGAAGACTGATTACTGCAGTACACTATTTACATGTGCATTGTCACGTCCATCTTAAGCAGAAGAGTCGCACGTTAGGTCGTAAATGTCATCATGATTAAGAGTATATGCAGCAGACTGGCTGCAGTCCTTCAAAATAAACGCAAGACTAAAGGGTATCAAAAGAGGAATAAACCACCAAATAACAGTTCAAGCATACTCATATCCTCCACCAAAGTCACACCCCTCCACCTTCTTGGTTTAACACCTTCCAACAAGCACTCACTCACTCAACAACCCTCGCCCGCCTCCTCCTAGCAGCCATTTGCGGCGTCCAAACCCCCATGAACAAATCCTCACACTCATCCTCATCCTGACTATCAAACTCAGCCTCCCCTTCCCCCAACAACCCACCCCCATCCTCACCCTCACCCTCCCAAGTACTACTCCGACAAACCTTTTTCGTCTCCAAAATGAACTTCCCAACCTTATACCTCTGCGCCTCCTCCGCAGCCGCGATATACTTCCACCCCAGCACGCTCCCGCACTGCGCGCAGCTGATGTCGCCGACCGTGTGGGCGCCGGTGACCAGCTCCCTCTGCACGGGCCTGTGGGTGAAAGTGTTTGGCAGGTTGGGGAGGACTTTGTCCTTTTGTTTGGGCGTGCGGAGGAGGATGGAGTCTGTTGTTGTTGTTGTTGTTGTTGTTGTTGATGGGGAGGGGGCGACGAGGTAAGCGCGGCCGTGGCGGCCCATGAAGCCTTTGCTTATTATTTGCGAGGAGAGGGCGAGGTCTGAGAGGCAGCGGGCGCAGCGGAGGTGGGAGTGGGAGGTTGTTAGGTAGGTTTGGGCGGTGTTGGTGTCGTTTTTGGGCGGGGAGGTGCTGCTGCTGCTACTCGTTGTTGATGTGGTGCTGGACTGGCGTCTGCGGAATGGCAGAGAGGGGAGCAGGAAGGTTGGGAAGGGAGATGATGGAGAGGGAATGTTGATTGGAGGCATGTTTGTCTTTGCTGAGATGCTACGATATGTTCATGATCTGCTTGTCTTGTGAGGAGAAGAGGGAGTGGTGCTAGTGTTATCTGCAGGTAGGCATACAGTACTGTACTGCAATTCTTAAGGCTATGTTCACCGTATGTATGGTAGCATGACATGGATGATATGACATGGTTTGGCACATGACAGGAATTCAGATAGCTGTAGGGTTGGTGCTCATGGGCCGTCCAATAGGAAGGATTGTCACGGGTCTGAAGCACCGAATCAGATCAGATGATCCTTCGACTGGCGGCGGTGATACCTTGGTAGTAGTAGTGAGGTGATGAGGTGGGGTCGGAAGGAGGGGAGCAGTAGTACCAAAGTATACCACTCTGCGTATCTCTATCACCATAGCACGTCTAATTGTAGATAAGAACAATACATCGCTTGCCCTGTCACTGTAAAAAGTACGTCTACGAATGGAGTTTTCTGAAATGTTTCCAAGTGATGTATTTGACAGGACACGAGCAGCTCTGCCTCTGGTCCCTACAAGTCGTCTATCTCTACTTATGTATTCTCGCACTCGACGCACTTG
>Ga0265797_10012962_pt1 | contig 10120 bp, 13 predicted proteins | sample P2T30metagenome_FD_192433 | JGI IMG/M metagenome (GOLD analysis project Ga0265797, IMG submission 192433) | Plant litter microbial communities from East Loma Ridge, Irvine, California - P2 T30 | ecosystem: Environmental > Terrestrial > Plant litter > Unclassified | place: USA: California... | reverse complement strand
TACCGGGTGTAACTGGTATGGGGAAGAGTCATCGAGGTATTGCTGGCGGAAATTTATTTTCTTCGGCAGTGTACATTAGGTGCGCCAGCTACTTGGCTGGAGCTAGCTTTGGAAGCAACGGGAACCACGGACATTCAATGTTCACATCAAAACTTCTTGTGCCACTTGCGTGACGTCCTGTGCTTGATATGTTGATGATTAGGCCAAACAAGGTGAAGGCCCTGTTATCAACTTACATGCTGTACATTAGAGGCCTTTCTCATTATCAACAAATCGATACGGTCGCGTCACTGAACGCAGAACTGTCACATAGCCGGACAGCGAAGAATGTATAGAAAGTCAGGCGGCATAGTTGCCGTGCCTTGGATCGTAATACATTTGAAAGAGCACGCAGCTATTGCGACCCACTAGCCAACCGAACAAATACAAAACAAAACTCAAGAAACCCCTCGGAGATAGCTTACAACTCACCGTTCCCAGATAGAGGACAAGACAGGATAAAGGGGAGAAAAGAGGAGTCGAGCAAGCAAGCAACCCGACTCTACCTCAACTCAAAGCTCCCCCAACCCCCAGCCTGGCCCTTCAAGCGCAAGAGCTGGTACGGCGTGGAACTGGGGTCGAAGTAGAGACCGTCGACCTCGCCGTCGCTGCGCCGCAGGCTGACGTAGTAGAAGCCGCTGATGGTCAGGCCGTGGCCGCGGTCCTGGTCGCTCAAGCGATCCGACGAGCTGGACGTGCAGCAGTCGTGGCGCGTGTGCACAAAGCACCGCTCTTTCCACCGCATGAAGATGTACTCGTCGTTGAGTTGACGGAGCTGCGTGCGCGAGAGGAGGAGGCGCGCTAAGCTGTCTGCTGCTGCTGATGATGTCGATGTTGGTGTGGATGTGGATGAGCGCTGATTCGGGTTCGGGTTCGGGTTGCTGTTTGATTGGCAAAGGGTGTTGAAGGGTGGGAGTGCGAGCCAGTTCTGGGCGTCTAAATGTGCTGTGGCAGAAGGGAAGGAGATAGAATCGGCTAGTGTTGAGTTGGAGTCGCGGCGTTTCGCGTTGGGCGAAGACGGAGTGAGGAAGCTGTGCGTGCGGTGGTCCAAGATGTGGCCTTCGAGATATGTCGTTATTGGTGCATGTTTCTTGCCGGCTTTGGGCCGTGGACTGGAAGTGGCGCCTGAGTTCGATATGTCGATCGTTGTGTTAGGGTGCTGTGGGACGTCATAAGCCTCCATCGTGCCCTGTAAGGTCATGTTGTCCCAGTCGATCTCATGTATGGTTACGCGGACGGGCCAGTGATCGTGAGCGTGCTCGGCCGGTTTGGCACTACCGGCTGGAAGACGAGGAGCTGGCGGGATCTGATGTGAGAGCCATGGCCGAGAAGCGTCGAAGCCCGTTCGCATGGAGCTAAAGTGGTCCGCGGGCGTGAAGTTGGGGTTGATTTGTTCAATATGGGCTCTTGTATAGGCTTGCCGTTGATGCGCAAGATTCATACTGCCTCCTGAAGCATGCTGGTGACCTTCAAAGATGGCACCTGGCTGCACCCAAGACGAAGGCGCCGGTTGGTCTACATCGTCCAGATCCAGGACGAAGTCGTCGTGCTTGTCCGCAAAGAATTCCTTGGTGGCGAGGTTGTTGTCGATCGCGGTGGCCAGAGCGTCTTCATACGATTGGGACGATCTCAGATCGCTCAGATATTTCAAGGCGTTTTCCAGAAATAGCGATGCATTGCTCGAAGGTGTCGTTGCTGGTATTGACGGCGCCACGAGACGGGGTAACCTGACCTGCGCGTGTTCTGCCAGATATCCTCGCCGGAAAGCATCCACCCTGTCTCGCCTATCGCGCTCCTGTGCGTCCTCGCGTTGAGGATCCGCCAGCCAGTTGTCCCCATACCTGTCATCGTCGTCGAGGTTGTTTCCAGTGCGCGGAGTCGGCCTAAACCATCCGCTGCCTCTTGCCCTCTCTTCCTCCTCGCTCATCCCACTACGCTCTCGATCCATCATGTACCGCAACATGCGCTCAGTTGCGCTCGGGGAGCTCTCCTGCCTCGCGCGCTGTAGCAAGGCCCTGTTCCGTAGACTCTGCTGCCGTTCCCTCCGTCTTCGCTCGCTCATTTGCTCGTAACTCTCTACAGCCCCGTTCACCCGCATGTAAGACGCTGCTCTCGCAGGACTGTCGCGCCCTCCTTCCATCTGGCTCTGGCCTAGCAAGCGGAGAAGCTCTGGTGAAGTCTCCGGTTGTTGCCTCCGAAGTTCGGCTAGGATAGCATCCAGCCCAGTGTTGTCGGCTCCTTCTTCCGCTCCTGGCGCCCAGTCATACAAGCTTTGTCGGTTCGGCGAAGGTGTGCGATCTCCATACGCGTTGTCCGAAGTCTGCGGTTCGTGCAGGCGGTTCAGGCGCGCGAGGACCCTTTGCAAGCGCTCTCGTCGTGAAAGGTCCTCTGCTGCCTCCTCCCTATTCCGAGGTATATACGTCTGAGCGCGTGACTGACCGGGAAGCCGTGGGTCTCGCTGGGCGTCCACATATGCTCTCGCCGACGGCTGCTGGCTGGCTTGGTCGAGAGCCTCGAGGGAGTCTCTAAGAAAATCGGTGTTCGCCACAAGGTTCGCTTCGTCGATGGCGTCAGCGGATTGGGTGTGCAGTGTCGAGGCCAGGTCGGGCGCGGGCGACGAGAGGTACGAGAAGGGCGTAAGAGACCGCTCGAAGGCGGGATCCTGTGCACGCCGAGGGCTTCTCTACATCTAGCTATCAGCTGACCAGTCTCGCAGACATTCCCACAGGCAAGATCGAAGGCCGTACCGTTGGCGAAGGCACGGCAGGCGTGTTTACAGGAGGCATGGTGGTTCGACTGCCTGGGTGGTTATTGCATTGCGGCTCTGCGCGGTGCACTGTTATGCAAACTGGCACGTGAAAGAGAAGATGATTGATACGTTGGCGGGAAGATTGGTGTGCGGAAAGGAGGCTACCTCAAGCATGCATGGCGCGGGTATGTACTGTACTGTGACTGTAGGTATGTTTCAACAAAGGGAGTGGCAGAGCGATAACCGCCGTGGCTTTTGTCTGACTGTAGTTGCATGCCTCTGTCTCTCTCTCTCGTCCAGGCCAGGCTCCGCGCAACCGCACCCGTCGTCATCGGCGGGCCCTTTGCCTTTTTCTTGGCGTCAATCACATGCTTGGGTTGTATCGTTTGCTTTCCACGTGACTTACTCCATACCGTTTCACAGCCTAGCCTTCCCGATGTATACCACCATACACACATTATCCTGAACATAGACGGAAGCACACATGGGAAGCATAGATGGCAGATATTCTTTTGATTACATCTGGACAAACAAAAAACTAAACGTTCGGACCCGCCCATGGCATTCAAGGCTCATAGACGGTCAAATCCAACCAGCACCAGGTTACCCGAACCTTGCCGACTACATGTAACCAGCAAAGCAATCAAGCTTCCCCCGACCAGCGGGAGTGTAGTATAGTGAGACTACACATTCCGACAAAATCCCCATTTACCCCCACCCAAGGTCGCGACGGGCCATTCAAGGCGTCGAGCAGGGTGTCCAATTTCTCCAACCATCAACGGCATATCCCACAGGCGCAGGAAACGACAAAAGGTGTCGGATCCAGGCCCTCGGACGCGGGAGACCATGGCCACTCGAAGCCGGTCTACCTCCTCCCGTCTCGCGTTCGGAAACCCAAAGCCTCGGAACATGTGTAAAGTTGACATCACAGATGTCAGACTCATAATCACAGTCGCGGACCAAAAGTCTCCTACATCCGGTGCGGTGGAATATGCCTCCAGTGTCGATATCGATTCCAGTGTCGGAAGGGTTGTGTGGTATGTCGTATTATAGAGCCAGTATCGCCAGGACACTCATCTAGGCTCAAGCAAAAGAACAAAAGTGCCGTTCGTCGATGTCGAATCCAGTCCGAAATGTTACTATCGGAGACAACGCCGCGTGCGCCCTCATCACCATGCACTTGCCGTCCTCTTATGAGACTCGACTAGCAAGTTTCAAAAGATCGCGGTAGGGCAGATTTCCGGGCGCACGAAGGCTTGGAAGAAGTGAAGGCGGTGTGCCAGCACCGCGAGTGAAGCAGCGCAGTAAGAATGCCGATGCGCTCTCAATCCCGAATCCCCAGAATATGCAGGCCGGCCGGATGAGAAGCCAGCAAAGCGAAGACCGCGAGGTCATATCTGTTGTCTTTTGAAAAGTTTCGCAATGCGTGCCCCCCAGAGATGCGTTCACTCGTAAAAGTCAAAAAAAATCCAGTATCCATGCTCGCTTGCAGAGATCAAACAAGGAAAAGGAAACAAAAATCAAAGCGCCGTCCATGCCAAAAATATTTGTAATGCTGAGTCCATAGACCAAGAAAAGGTGATGGTCAACATCGGGTATCATCGTCGCATCGCATGAGCAGAGAGTTTACATCGTGATTCTCGTGTGGGCGGATCCTGTGCGCATTTCAGGATTCGGGTCATCGAGGATAGTAAGCTGTGCAGTCGGGTTGAGCCAAACTCCGACTTCCTGAGGGCAGTCGATCAACGGCTGTTTTTGGAAAAGAGGGTGCACACCAGTGGTTCGGCTGCATCGATTGCTTAAATCATAGCGGCGTACTGCGGCTGGTAAAGACCCTGGTTCCAGCCAAAGTCGTTGAAACCGCCCATACCAAGATCGTTGCCGCAGTGCTGAGGCATCATGCTGGGCAATGGAATGGCAGGTATGGGTGCCATGCACTCAGGAGAGCTGTAGAAGTTCGTGGGCGCAGAAGTGTAGGGCAGGCTGAAGGAAGGCGTTGGCGAAGGGAGCTGAGCGTTGTTGTAGCTGGCGTCGTGCCAGAATCCATTGGACGGAGCGTCGCTACAGCTGGTCGCGGTGGGCGATGGCGTCGACGGCAGCACCTGCCACGAATCGATCGGTGCCGGGTGGGGTGTTGCCAACTGTTGCGTTGGCTGCCACCAACCGCCCACGGCAGAGGTCTGATTTTGGACGAGAGGCGCCGGGTGGATCACATCGACGATTCTTGGAGGTGGTGGCAGAAGGGGAAGAAACAAATTCATGATCTGGCTCTTCACGTCCTCTGACCGGCCTTCGAGCAGCTCACCGGCACCTTCCTCTTCAAGACCCTCCAAAGCACGGGCGCCAGTTCGGAAGACGAAACGGTTCGCGGCTTGCACGAACTCATCTTGCATCTTCTTCAGCTGGGCATCTTTTTCGGGCCAGCTCCAGGTGTTGGCAGAGACATCGACAGAGTAGATGTCCTTATGATAGTCGACCAGTGCTTCGATCGTGTCGGCGGTCAGCTTGAAGGCCACCTCGTACTGCGACACCATGTCAACGTGCACGACATATGCCTCGATGTGTACGAGCTGGTAATTGTGAAGAGCTTCCATCAGAGGGTTGTCGTCTTTGCGCAGTTCCGAGTCGGCTGCTTTAGGCAGCATGAGCGAGGTAAGAGACCAGATTGCTGCTTCGCCTGCGAGAGTCTCGGTGAGACAGCGCATGTGCTGGGGTACACTGTTCAAGGGTCGCTTGATCTTGTTGATGCGCTTGAGCGTCTGGGTCAACCAGGGCTCGACCTTGCTGTTGAGCACAATGTTCGGAGCTGATCGCGGAGCGAAAGCCTGCGCCGACGCGGGTAGCAGTTGCATAGGCATGGCGGCCTATGTGTGATGCGATGACCGGTCGATGTGGTTGGGATGCGATGCAATGCGATACGATGCGAGAAGATGATATATGGACGGCGTTCGGAAGAACAGAAAAAACGATGGACAAGAGGGGGAACGAAAAGAAGTGAGATGTCTCTCGAAGCGGTTGTTGGAAAGATTGAATATTAGAGTGAGACGCCAGGGAGGAGGGGAGAGGGTTCAAGATGGAGAAGGTGGTCGACGAATGAGGTGGCGTAACAGGGTGGGCGATGTGTGAAGGAAGCGAGAAGGGCTGCGGGGAGCGACGGAGGCGGCTTATGTATAAGGAATCGAAGTGGAAGTTCGACTTTGCTGCTGCTCGGACTTGCCCTACAAAGGTTGGCTGGCTGGCTGCGAGCACAGCCTCTTGATTCTGCGACTTGCATGATGCGCCTGCATATCGCCCGACCGACTTGCATCTCTAGCCTGCCTTGGGCCGGTCCAGTTTTGCAGAGCGCTCGCCTCCTCCGCCCGCTGCTTCCGTGTGCGCGGGAATAATAGAAGAATATTCGTCTTTTTCGTTACGGTAGCACTGCGGCAAATCAGTACTGTTGGCACCTCCATTGCGACAACTCGTCCATTGACCCGAAGAGGAAAACTCGTCTTTGACTTTTGGTGATGGGCGGTACAACACGCCTCGGCTCGTCGCTGTCGAACGGCACCGTCTCCGTCCGCGATCAACAAATGGGAGACCCCGGTGTGGGCGGACACTAATAGTTGCACCTCAGCAGGCGGCGCAAACTAAGGTATGTCGTAGGTGCTGCGTCCGCGTACGCAGACTACTGACGGCCAAAGGCCTGCTGCTCCCCATCGCCGCAAGTCTGCATGACGCTGCATACTTGGTTGAAGTTGTGTTTCAGAAGCATCTGCAGGCCGCATCCGTGGCCAGTCTCTGCGCGCATGATCGACGTTCTCGAATACCGGGGCCCTTCCACATCACCGGCGCAGATACTCCTCATGGCGAGCGGGCCCAAAGTCTTCGTGTAGGATCGTGCCATGTGCGGGAAAGGCTGTCCGGGACGCTCCTCTGGACGGGGGGAACGCGCGCTGGTCTTCGTGAAGTCGCGCAAAACCGGCTCGAGTGGATGTCGTCGACCGTGGCTACCAGTAACAGGTGCACCGGCAGGGATCTAGTATCTGACTGGCAGCCAATGAGAGTCCGTACCAGGGATGACTCCTCTGCGCAGCCGGGTGACCTGGAAAGGTACTAAAGGTAACTGTGAGGCAGCAGCCGCGGTCATTGACGGAACAGGGTGGTGGCACCAGCGCTTACTACTCCATGATTGAAGACGTGGTCGAAGAAAATGTCAATAATACAAGGCCATGTCTGTCGGCAATCGTGAACATGCAAATGGAAATAGAAACATGAACGCATAAGGACGGTGTGAGCGGGTCTTCTTCCCCACGAGGCTGTGCACGCACTCGGAGGCTAAAATGTGAAAAATGCTGTTTTGCTGTGGCGTAGCGTGCGTGCAGATCAAGATTCACTTCGGCAGCTCCGTGAAAGTGAGAGAGAGCGAGTGTGATGTGATGGCACACGGCGAGCCTCGCGACTACTGGCCGCCTCCAACATTGCACAATCTTACCATCGATCGCGAATTCAGACATTAATCCGACACATATCATAGGAATTCATCGGTTATCATCGCAAGACATGTGTACAACTTGACACTGGTCTTTTGCTCGGATACATGTACCCAGGCTGCGTACATGTACCTTTCAGGGTGGTGCAGCATGTAGGAATATTCCATGTCGATGCTGCCGTTCCATTCGCCCTGCATCTGCCAGTACATGTACCTTACTCGCGGGCAACTCTCACGGTCATGTCACAATACCTAATCAAGCGACACGAGCAGCTGATGTGAGCACTGCATACTCTCTCGAGCTGAAGGGCGCCAAGACCTCTATTGCACGCCAGCCTCTTCTTCATTTCCTCGATACCATCCACCATTCACTGCATGTACCTCAAATCTTGTGAACTCCTACACCAACAACGATAACATCATCATCATCGCCGTCATCATCATACATGATTCCAACTCCGACCGCCTCCGATTGTCGCCATTAGCAGTCGCGTGAGGCCGTCACCTGACGCGCGTCCAAGCTTTCCAGAGACGCAGCTGACTGCGTGTTTCATAGAGTGCATGAAGGCGCCTTGCACGTCTTCTGACTCACTCTTCACCAGCATCCAGGATGGACATGCAGGCACTGCTGGCAGATGTTGGTGACGAACCACATCAGTTTGCCGGGTGCTGCCTTGCGATCTCGAAACCTTTGCTCCAGGCACTGTCATCAACACTCCCTCGAGAGCCTAACCTCATCCTTTCTGTCGGATGTGGCAGCGGTTTCCTGGAAGGACTGCTGTTACAGATGCTACCCGGAGAACTAAATTTATTTGGCGTCGAGGTTCCTTCGGCGAGCTGCGATTACTTGCCTGCTGGACGTGTGCTGAAAGTGACAGGCACTCGTGCACTGCACTCTGATGCCATCATTGCCTCGGTCCTTATGTTCGTGTATCCGCGAGTGCCGGACCTGATCGCATCGTACGTTGATGCATTCGCCGATGGCGCGCTCGAGAAGCTGGTATGGCTTGGTCACCGCAGTTACTGGGCTGACAGCCAGAAGATCATATACGACTCATTTGTCGACGTGAATGTTGTCGACAACGCCGGTCTTCCAGGTCATGAGATCATGGTTGTGGCGACTTTCCCAAGGTCGGGAACTGCTAGCCATTAGTCGGCAGGTTAATGTTCGATTCGATATCTCATGGCCACCATTGTGTGATCGGCCTTGGTGAATTCAGCAAGGCTTACTGCCTGTAAAGCTTCACGTCTCTGCAACATCCAACGTTGCGTATGAGTCTTTGCAACAATGTCTACAAATGATGCTGCCATCCGTCAACCGACCGTGATCGCACTCTAACCTAGAGCAATCTTCAGAAACGATGGAAGAAAGCAAGCGTCAACGCAATTCTGGTTTGTTCGATCTTTGGGAACATGCGTGCCTGCTATATCACAGCTTCGAATGGCAAAGCGCCGCAGATACTTTCTCGCACCTGGCAAAAGTTAGCACTGATCCAACCGATCAAAGGACTTTCGCTCTGAACAGAGGACTGATCGAAGCAAGGCTGGGTGACTTTGACCTTGCTTCCGTGTCCTTTGCAAGAGCTCTCTCGTTGGACAACGACGATCCGATCGCTCACTTCCTCCTTGGCTTGGTGAGTGTGGAACTCGATGACCATTCTACGGGGTACGCGCATTTCAAACGCACGTTGGAGAGGCTACCTGCTGGGGTGCTGGACAATCGAACCCGTGGGCTCGATTTCGGACTTGCCAGATCGGCTGTGGAAGAAGACGCTCAGCGAGTACGGGTGGTACTCAAAGCTGGAAAGGACAAGGTTGGCAAGGCTAAAGCGATGCCATTGTGCCTTCACAGCATACCTGCCGAGCTCATCTTTGAGGCACCTCCGAGGCCTACAGCTACTTCCCAGGCGGGACGGACATCAGTCGACAATCAAGTCTCATCCACCACTTCCAAGAGCGACGCCAGATTCACTCGCGATCCAAAGACCCCAGTAACTCCAAAGAAGTCAAACTCAGCAGTCGACACAGCTTCAAAGGCCAACATTGACACCGCAGAGATTGGTTCCGATCGACAGCTTCCTGGCACTTCACTTGTCCGGCCACTGCCACCCAAAAGACTATCGCCACGAGACGCTCAGATACGTGATGGGTCGACCAAAGAGCTCGCCCGGTTTCTTCGACACGCAGGGCCGGGCGGCGTCGCAGAGATCACAGTGGATCGTCTCTATTTGCAGCGTTTAATGCAAGGCTATAACAATCTTTCTACGGGTCCACGAGCTCACGGTCAGGCTCACGACTCTTTCGACACAGCAGGGTTGATGACGCCTCTTACAGGGCCGCACGATGGTCTTGAAAGCCTGTCGGACCTTGATATTGTGAATAGACCTGAGAGAGGAGGCCTGTCATCGGATGCTGGTGTCCAGAAAAACGTGTCACGGAAGCCATTGCCTGGCGCGGTCGTAAATCTACCGCTCGCAATTGGTAAGTAAGCCTACGCATCTGAAGGAATTCCCAAAATTTAACTGACTTGTTCCTTCATAGATGATGCAAGTCATCCACGGATTGAAGCTACTCACAGCTCAGAAATACCTCTAATCAAACGGCGGAGGCCAACACTTGAGACTGCACAGCGCTGGTTACGCAAAGAGGCAAAAACACCTTGGACTCGCAATCATGACAAGACTGAGCAAACTAGACCCGAGAAGAGCTCTTCTCCTAGTAGCGCCTGCGCGAGTGACAATGCCTCCAAAAAGCCCGTGCCGAGCACCGTGTCTTCGACCGAGATCTTCAGGTTCGGTTTGCCGCGCAAAAGGCTAGGTTCGAGGTAGATCGTGTGCATGGATGTTCTGTGGTAGATAAAA
>Ga0265797_10012961_pt1 | contig 10120 bp, 9 predicted proteins | sample P2T30metagenome_FD_192433 | JGI IMG/M metagenome (GOLD analysis project Ga0265797, IMG submission 192433) | Plant litter microbial communities from East Loma Ridge, Irvine, California - P2 T30 | ecosystem: Environmental > Terrestrial > Plant litter > Unclassified | place: USA: California... | reverse complement strand
CAGGTGGCTGAAGGTCGTCGCGCCAGTCCTGTTCCGGGCGGTATGAATGTATTGTGTCGTAAGAATGATTGTATGACATGTCGAATTTCCGCACGCAAGGCTGCGTGGATGATTGGGTTGCTTTGGCGACTACGCTTCAACGTCTCAAGGCTCTGTCTCACGGTGTAGGCGTGTCTGTCTTGGATGTAGTCAGTGCGAAATTGAGTGACGTCTGGAGATGCTGACTTGTAAGGCACTTCTAACCGCCTGGCTGTGTCTCAGCAGCCGCCACGGTCAACAAAAGCTGTCACGACGATTCTAAGTGGCGGGCAGGTTGGTTGGTATAACTTGTAGGTCAGGAAAGCTCTTGAAAGCTCGATCAACAAAATAATAGTCTCATGAAACCACGCGTCAACTCTCTCTGCAAACTCTACTAAATGCAAGGCAGGCTTTGTGTAGTGCTGACTACCAAGATACGAGGCGTGGTGACCCTAGCAACGCAGTTATAGTTCAGCGTGGCTGTCGATCGCGTGTGGGGAAGATGTCAGGTCAGGCCAGCAGCAAGAAAGCAGTCAGCTGGAAATAGACTGCTTAAGATCGGAGCCGCAATACGATTTTATAGATGTTTGCTTGTGTGAAATTATGCACAAACCTCGTGGTGTACATATGTCTGGATGTAACACAGGCTTGCTGCGTTCCCTGTCTTCTATGCGTGCTGAACGGAAGCTGTGGGTGTTGGTTCAACTTGGCAGATCGGATCTTTGCAAATCCCGACCACACCACAGCACAGTACGCCGCAAGCCGCATTTCTTATTCCTTCCGAAAGGAATACGACAGTACCGGCGAGAGACTGTTCTTTTGGCATTGCGGCTCTAGCACTGAGAGGCGCAATGCTGAGTAGCATCTTCGACAGCTGCCTGGGCTGCCTGAGTACACACGTACGGCAATGATCACCAGATGTGCGGCTCTGTGTCGTGTCCAGTCCTGAAAAGTCGTTGCAGCATCCCGGCCATTGTGTTGAATTCGCTGTCCGGTACAGATGGATGCCCAATATTCAAAGTGTCACGCAACTCCATGCAGTTTCTTTGCGCATGATTTCATGTGGTGCGACCAACAAACTGGAAGGCAGTCCAAGTCTCTCTCAACAATGCCCGCCCGCCAAGCACGACTCCGCGGGAGCTTGCCGTGCTCAGTCGCCGCTTGAAGGGGAGCCGCTGCCTCGTCGCATGAAGCCCGACGCCTCGCCATCTGCAAACGACGACATTGCATCTTCAATTGTGTGCGAGACAGTGAGAAGAGAGAAGAGTCCTGAGACCAATTCTTTTCGAAGCAGTTTTTAAGACTCGCTGACTGGCAAGGATAATGGACGCCGACAGCCACTCCGAGGCCGAGGATGTCAAGGGCAATTTGAAGAGAGAAAAACGCACTTCGCGCGCGTGTCTAACGTGCCGCAAAAGGAAGAGCGCCTGCGATTTGTGAGTGTTATCGCCCCTTGCTCATCACCACCAGGCCGACGTGAGTATCCCGCGCGGTCGGCGATCGAAACAGCGTCCTTTACAGGCCTGAGAAAATGCCTGCGCGCTTGGAAACCTCGGGTCGGTCTTTGCCAGGCTTGAGATTTGGCTGACCGTGTTGCAGGCCTGTGGTCGACGGCGTGGTCACCACACCTTGCAAACGCTGCAAGGCGACTGGTCTGGAGTGTGTGATCGGCTCTAGCAATCGTGGTGGCCGACGTGTGCGGCGGAAGACCACGCACTCCGTTGACGACTCGGTTGACGGCGGCAATCGCGAGCCTTCTATGCTCTCAACGCTAGGCGAAGACACCACTCGACCAGGCGCGTTCAGAGGAGAATACGACGGCCTAGATCGAGCTCCGACAGACAGCATCGGCATCCATAATCAACCCTCAAACACGGGCATGGTCCTGGACCCGGCTCTTCAGAACACCGATCCCACGTTCACCGTCGACCCACCACAGGGCTCGGGCGGCATGATGAACGCTCAGACTACGCGAGAGTCCTCTACGACTTCCAACATGTTTGGTGGCCATGAGCTGCAGAACCCTAGTGATGCCCTCGGCATACTGGCGCAGATTGCTAGTAACAGTAACGGTGACAACTCTCATTCATACAGCATGATGACACACCCCATGAAAGAGTACCAGCACTCTTCGAGCTATGGGCAGAACTCGCTGGATTATCCACTTGTTCGTGATGGTCGGCTTTCTGTCTCCAAAGTCATACAGCTCCTCCAGCGGTACAAGATGTACTACCACCCGTATTTCCCGCTCGTGCCAGCAGCAACCCTGGACGCCGGCAACCTCACAAAAACGGCTCGTGAGGAGCCACACCTGCTCACCGCTGTTTTGGTGATTGCATCCAGAGACCTTGTGGACGATCCGAATGTGTTCACCGCTTGCACTGAGTACATGCGATCACTTGTATCGACTTTGTCTGCTGGTGGTCCAAGCAGCGTCTCATCTGTTGAAGCACTGCTTTTGCTTGCCGAATGGACACCTTACACATCTCGCTCTGATGCTGGTAACATTGGCCGAGGTGAAGAGGACCGTGAGGCATGGATGCACATCGGTATCGCACTACGCATAGGATACTTCCTAGGTCTCGACAGATATTCATTCCACGTCCGTGGCGACGATGTCAAGGACCCCCAGTGGCAGCGCAAGCGTCTCGTCTGGACAGCCTGCTACATCAGCGACCGCCAAATCAGCATCCGACTTGGCCGCGCTTTCTGGTCTCGCGGTCCTGGACCGCTCACCACACTACGCAAAGAGGACTTCCCCATGCTAGCGCCTGCTGGACCTGGAGACGAAGACTTCGCCAGTATCTTCCAAGCCACGCTCGAGTTGACACTTCTCTTTTCCAATGTGCATGATGTATTGTATTCGAATCCTGGGAATAGCATGCGCAACCACCTTGCTGGAGGATACATCAAGTATATTGATGATTTCAGAAGTGCAATCGTATGTGCCCCAAATTGATAACAAAGATGTGCATATGCTAATCCATCATAGTACGGCTGGAAGTCTGTTTGGGGAACACTCACTTGCTCTCCCGCACTGAAGGCAACACTGTTGATGTCGTATGACTACCTCAGACTCTACACGAACGCCTTTGCATTCCATGCCACCATCAAGCGAGCACTACCGCAGATGCAAGAACAAAACGAGAATCGCAAATCGAGCAACCCAGCGCCAAGTAGAGTCTTCTACAACAATGTTGGCGCCGTTGGTGATGCACGATTCATTTACGAAGGTCTGGATGCCGCCAAGAGCTTGCTCAGCATGGTCAACACGTTCGTAAACCCTGAGCAGTCCCTTCGATTCATGCCGATACGCTTTTACCTCTACTCCATCTACAGTGGAGTGTTCCTGTATCGCGCCCGCTGTGTTGGCGTGCTTTCACACGAGGAAGAACACTCGGTTCGTGCCATGGTCCAGGAGACTATCAATAGACTTGAGAGATCAGGATTGGGTAACCAACACCCAGGCAGTCGCTACTCACGTCTTCTGAGATTGCTATGGGACAAGGTCGAACGAAAGGAGCGCAAAGGAGACCTCCGAACTTCCGCGACTCTCAAGAACCCATACCGACCAGGATCCGTGAGCGGAGGAGGGCCTACCCCGGGTTCTGTCGGTTCGGCGATTTCTCAAGACTCACCTGCTGTGACTGAGATGATGGGAGATTTCTCGTGGACGGACCTTGATGCGATCGGAGATTTCGTGGTCAACGGTAACGCGAACGCGAACGATGCCGAATGGTGGTCTGGGTTCCTGCCAGCGGACAGCAACAACTTCATGTTTGATGGGCTGCCAGGAATGGACGATATGAGCTTTGGGCTGACTGGGGTGTAATTCGGTAGATGTTCTCAAGACTCAAGACCTGAGCATTTTGTAATATTCTACAGCTTCGAAATCGATTCCGAGCCAAGCTCGCCCAACCCTACATACCTTCAGTCGAAGCTGACATCTCAAGGGCATGGCCCATCCCGATGTTGTGGAGCATAGTGGAGAATTGCGTACTTCGGCCTTTGAAGCTTTGAAGTTCGGCATAATGTAGTCCCGATAGACTTGCACTTCGCGAGATTCTCCATCTCTTCGCAATCAACAACTTCGATTGTACGTTACCTGAGGTTTACTTTCAGAATGTCTAACAGAGCTGCTCTTCTCATTGGAAAGATTACCCATGCCCGCAAGGAATGGGAGTCTCTCAGCTCGCTCCTCCAACTTAAGGTGGGATTTGTCGCAATTAAGTACGCTTCACTTTGGCTGATCCATTTTATAGGAGTACGGTACAGGCTCTAGACAGGACTTCATCTCCAAGCTAAAAGGTGGAGAGTACAATGATGTAGTCGCGATATACCGCTCCAACGACTCGACGAAAGTCACCGGTCCTTTCGACAAAGAGCTCGTGTCCTCATTGCCCGCTAGCCTAAAGTACATAACTCACAACGGAGCCGGCTACGACAACATAGACATCCCAGCCTGCTCAGAGCGAAACATTGGCGTGAGCAGCACGCCTCTCGCCGTCAATGACTCCACTGCAGATAGTACGTTCCGCTCCCAATCAACTTTTGAACCCACTTACCAACGAGATAAAACAGCCACCCTCTTCCTCATGCTCGGCGCCCTCCGCAGAATCACTATCCCATTTCAAAATCTCCGCAAAGGCGAATGGCGCGGCAAGAACTTCGACCTCGGCCACGATCCTAAAAACAAAGTTCTGGGTATCCTGGGCATGGGCGGCATCGGGCAGGCCGTGGCGCTAAGAGCTAGAGCGTTCGGCATGAGCATACAATACCACAACCGCAGTCGTCTGCCTGAGAGCGAAGAGCAAGGAGCACAATACGTCTCATTCGACGACCTCATGAAGACGTCCGATGTCCTCAGCTTGAACCTCGCGCTCAACCCTTCCACACGACACATCATCTCAAAGGCACAATTCGATTTGATGAAGCAGGGCGTCATCATCATCAACACAGCTCGCGGTCCGATTATCGATGAAGCAGCGCTTGTGGACGCTCTTGAATCTGGGAAGGTGTTCTCAGCGGGACTGGACGTGTTTGAAGAGGAGCCGAAGATCCATCCTGGACTGATGGCCAATGAGAACGTGGTGCTGCTGCCGCACGTTGGAACGAGTACGTGGGAGACGCAGAAGGATATGGAGCTTTTGGTGCTGGAGAATTTGAGGAGTGCGGTGGAGGGGAGGGGTTTGGTTACGCAGGTTGCGGAGCAGAAGAGGAAATAGAGGATGGCATGGCTGGATTTGTATTGCGGCTTTCGGGTGGGTGCGAAGTATGGCATGCAATTTCATACGACTTTGAGGTTTTATGAGAAAACGATATGCCATTGAGATACTGATAGGATGACACGAGTACCTTGGTAGTAGTTGCGCTACTGCTTCGAGGCACCGATTAAGAAAACTGGGAGCTTGCCCTTGAGATACTAATAGGGTAACACGAGTACCTTGGTAGTATTTGCGCTACTACTTCGAGGCACCGATCAAGAATACTAGAACCTTGCCCTTGAGATAACTACCATATCCCACATATTGGCGTATGATCATATGGTGCTATACTCCACACCACACGGAGGGGATGGCTTCAAGCTCACGTACCACTGAGAATATAAGCACTCGATCGTAAGCACAACTTTCACTAAGTTGGCCGCCGATGATAGTAGCACACTGCCCGTTGAGAAAGGCCATACGATGCATTAAGCAGTACACGAATTCTTTCGCATACCAAATAATTGACAGGAGCGTTATATCGGCCTTTGGGCCCCCAATGAAAGTGTACGAATATTTGTCATCAAGGACTGTACGTAGTTGCAACTCAGATCTTCCAAGCGTTGGCAGTCGTCAGTCGAGAAGAGTTCGGCCATCGAAGAACAGTCAATGAATCGACATCAATAAATGTGAGGCTGTTCGTGAGATTCACGTCAAATGGTCGAACCGTTGGTACCTCTCTCAGCGGTGACATATGATAGTTGGACATCATGCGAGCTCTCGGCATCTCAGCAAATCAAGAAAAACACCACGGCAACTAACTTGTCCGTCGTTCGTCAGTCGTGTCTGATTGCTCGTTCCCTACCACGGTCTTCGATTTCTTCAATGTCCATTCATTTACCGACTCTTCATCACGTGTATTGAGACCGTGCTCGTCGGCATTTCGTGGTGATCCATCCGATGGATCGTTGGTGAGCAAAGGCCGAAACACTTCATCCTCCGCATATCTCCACTGCTCCACGAAAACTCTCTCCCCCACCGGCGAACGAGACGGGGTATGGGGTTGATGGCGATCGTCGGCCCCCAGTCCTCAGCCGTTCGGCTGGACAACCGGCAGTCGCCTGGCTCGTGTTCGTGCGCTGGTACAGACAGAAGCACGGCTTTCGTCACTCGCGAAGGGCGCGAGGGCGGGTTTTGAAAAACCTGGCGAGCCTTGGCTGCATCGTCTTTTGACTCCATCATGCCAGTCTTTCTCTATGCCCGACGAAGTTGCAAACGCTAAGAGGTGGAAGATATATATGTCGTGGAGCCCTCGCTGTTTCCTATTACTGCATCTTTAGTTCAACAACCCCGGTTTCTCGTCCCCCAACGCGTTCTTGCACACATCACTTGCCCTCCTCCACCTTCCGGCGCGAAGCAAGCATTCTGCGCTACGCCACGCTACGCCACGCCAATACCTACTTCACTGGACTCGAAGCTTGTGCACTTTGCTTGAGCGCTCACGCATCTTGCTCGCGACAACTCGAGAAATTCGACAAACTCCAACACCACAATGAAGGGCCCCGGCATCTCGAAGATGTGGGCAGACATCGTCCAATATCGACGAGCCTACTTCCTGACGGCCGTCGCCAGTTTCGGTGGCATGCTGTTCGGTTGGGACACCGGTCTCATCGGCGGAGTGCTCACGATGCAGTCTTTCAACAACAGCTTTGGCCTGGATCCGAAGAGCCCCGGCCACGCCAGCTTGGAGGGAAACATCGTGTCTGTCCTTCAGGCTGGATGTTTCTTTGGCGCTGCGAGTTCTTTCTATCTGAGCGACAAGCTGGGTCGCAAGAGGGCTTTGATGCTTGCTGATTTGATTTTCATTGTTGGCAGCATTATTCAGACTACGTGCGCGATGGGCCAGGGTCATGATCTCGCGCAGCTTTATGTTGGCAGAGTTATTGGAGGTTTCGGAGTTGGCTTGGTCAGTGCTGTTGTTCCAACGTACATTGGTGAGAACGCCAACAAGGAAATCAGAGGAGTAAGTCGTTGCCATTGCCATCACATCTAGAACTTCGACAATAATGCTAACACTTTCCAAAGCGATGCATCGGCTGCATGCAACTGTTCAAGTAAGTTCACATTTTCTAACCAGCAGTTTCTACCCATGCTGACCATCTCAAAGCGTCACCGGTATCTGTCTATCCTTCTTCGTCAACTACGGCGCCGTCCAGAACATGAGCAGCTCCGACGATGGCCAATGGCGCATGCCCTTCGCTCTCCAGATCCTCCCCGGTTCCATCCTCCTCGCTGGACTCTTCTTCACCAACGAGAGCCCCCGCTGGCTCGTCGAAAAGGGCCGCATCGATGAAGCCCGCCAGGCTCTCTCTACCGTGCGCTCCAAGCCTATCGATGACCCCGAGGTCTCTCGGGAGCTCGAGGATATCGTGACGGACTTCCGCGGACACGAAAAGTTGCCGCTAGTCAAGCAAGTCAAGCTGACTTTCTCGGATTCTAAAACTTTGTACACTTTCACCATGGCTATTACTTTGATGTTCTGGCAGCAGTGGACTGGCACTAACAGGTACGCCGTATTGTTCCCAGACATGTTAAACATCACTAACAGTCCTCAGCATCAACTACTACGCCCCTCAAATCTTCAAGAGCGTGGGGTTATCTGGCGGCTCTGCTGGTCTATTTGCCACCGGAATCTACGGCATCGTTAAGATAGTCGTTACGGCTGTCGGTCTCATGGTCGCTACCGAACAACTTGGACGCAAATGGTCGCTTATCATTGGTGGCTCCGGACAAGCTTTCGCCATGTTCTACATTGGCATCAACCAGGCAGTCCACCCCGTCGTTCCAGGCCAGTCTCTCAACGGAAACTCGACGTTTGCGATTGTCTGCGTCTACTTGTTTGTTGTCTTTTACTCGTTCGGATGGGGACCTATTCCTTTCGTGCTGAGTGCGGAGTGCGCTGTAAGTGTTAAGCATTCGATCTTGTTATCAATGGGATCACAAGCTGACAGATTTAGCCCAACCACGTTCGCTCCCTTACAATGGCAGCGGCCTTGATGACACAATGGCTATTCAACTTCGTCATCGCGAAGCTTACGCCTATCATGCTGGCACAGATCACATACGGCACGTTCCTGGTCTTCGGGAGCGCTTGCATTGTCATGGTCGTGTACGCCATTCTGTGCGTCCCGGAAACCAAAGGTAAGATCGCTTCCAAAAACAATACGATGATGTCTAGAGCCAAGACTAACCCAATCACCAGGCGTCCCACTTGAGTCCATCCACAAGCTCTTCCAAGGCAACATCGTCGCCGGTGCCACCCGTGACACCATTCCTCGCTACTCGCGCGCAAAGCACTTGTCGCAAAGCAGCAATGGCGAGTCTGATGAGCACTACGACGATGAGGAGGGTTCGATTGGCAAGAAGCACAGTGTGAGCTCTCACGTTGAGAGGGTCGACAACCGGGCAAAGGACGCAGCATACGGTGCTAACAATGCCGGCGCCTCATAAATCCGCTGAGAGTGTTGGAATACACGAGTAGTTCATTATGACACGAGATCTTTGATTTTGAAATAGAATAGACAGGTCCCAATGGTTATCCCTTCTAATACACATACATATGAGTTATCCCAGAGAAATGCCAAGATACAGGCCACTCAAGTCCAATGAGCGGCGGCATCGCCATGGACAGCATTAAACATGTGTCACGCGATCTTCTTATGAAGGTCCACCTGCTTCCCCAACGGAGCCTTCAAAATGCCAATCGCGATCACTTCCCACAAAGCCCTGGCTCCACGATCCATGGCTCGCCGCCCCCTTTGTGACCTCAAACACAAAGTCTCCCATCGTAATCCCCTCTTCCCGTTCAATGGCTACCATTGGATTGCGCCGCCACCGCCGCACAAGGTGCAATTGTTTACACGGCGGCTGGCTCAGGTACATGCGCCGCCAGGACGCGTTCGGATATGCCGTGGCTGGGCTCGTGGAAGGCGGAAGAAGTGATTCGGGAGACGACGATGGCGAGCTGCCTATTGGATTCGCCGGGAACGAGATACAAAGATCCCAACTCCACGATTCTGGCCCAGGGCGGCCAAGATTGACGTCTTCGCGCGAAGGCGGCATGTTGACCAGGACTGGGGAGACGGTTGGATAGACGCCTGGGAAGGCGCGGAGCAGGAGGCGGTTGTTCTGCGGTCTGCTGTGTGCGGATGTGGCGCCGGTGGCAGGGTTGAGGTATGTGATTGGAGAGGAGGGGAGGAAGGGGTCTGGCGAGAAGAAGAGGGCGCGTTGGAGTTTTGGGGAGGCGGAGATTGTTTGGTGGAATGCTTGGGAGACTCGTTGGGCTAGGAGGAGTTCGCGTTGCGAGAGGTTGATGAGGATTTGTTCGAGGAGCTCTGGGAGGTGGAAGGTGCGGATTGCGGCGGTTCTTTCGAGGTCCGTCATCTTTTCACGGGCGATGTTGGCAAAGCTGCCAGACTGTTGGATTCGATAGTCTTTGATAGTGTTGTATGATCGATAGCTCTTTCAATCGTCTGAATCGTGATCCCGCAAGTAGCAAGTGCCTCTCAAGCACAGCAACATGAACAAAGAGACAGCAGGATAGACAGAAGGGGAAGAGCAACAGGACATGACAGTAAAAGCTCTACAAAGAAAGGAAAGGGAAAACAAACCAAGTAGCCCACGTGAGCAACCGCTCCAATGGAACGTTATCAAAGCTACCACAACAGGAAAACCCTCTCGGCCCACGCGGACAGCAGAAAAGGAGGAGGAGGAATGCAAAAAAGACGGGCTTGGATCTCGATGCGAGGTATCCAGGGAGCCGGTATCAGCCGGGTGATTGGCTGGTCCGGTTTTTGCGTGCTTTCGCGTGCCAAAGAAAGTTGGTTGGAGAGCTCTTA
>Ga0265797_10012959_pt1 | contig 10122 bp, 8 predicted proteins | sample P2T30metagenome_FD_192433 | JGI IMG/M metagenome (GOLD analysis project Ga0265797, IMG submission 192433) | Plant litter microbial communities from East Loma Ridge, Irvine, California - P2 T30 | ecosystem: Environmental > Terrestrial > Plant litter > Unclassified | place: USA: California... | reverse complement strand
CTACATGAAGGGCACGCAAGCCTACCTGGAATTCATCCCGGAGCGCACCACCGACTTCATCTTCTCTGTGTTTTCGGAAGAATTCGGCCTGGTCGGCAACCTGGTGTTGATGTTCTTCTACCTGCTCCTGATCGGACGCAGCATGATGATCGCAGCGAACGCGCCGAACCTGTTTACGCGCCTACTAGGCGGGTCGATCGCGATGATGTTTTTTATTTATGCCTTCGTCAACATGGGCATGGTCAGCGGCATCCTGCCGGTGGTCGGGGTACCGCTGCCCTTCATGAGTTACGGTGGTACCGCCCTGATTACCTTGGGCCTGGGGAGTGGTATATTGATGAGTATTCAAAGACACCGGAAGCTGGTGCAGACCTGATGAAAGAGAACGCGATGGCCGTTCCGAAGTTACTTTCAGCGGTCATTGTGATGTCTGCAATGATGACCGGCTGCGGTACCACGGATAGCAACGGCGAGCACAAAAGCCTGATCCCGCTGCCCTGGAAACACAAGGTCGCGACCAAGCATGGCAAGATCAATCCCGACCTTCCCAAATTGCCTGCGGCAGGCTCCGGCCGCGGCGGCTACTACCAGGACGACGGCCCGGGCGAGAATCCGCCGGACGGCCTGGTCGACACGCCGGACGCGCTGGTCAAATACGAACCCTACGCCAAGTTCGCCAACAAGCCGTATTCGGTGTTCGGCACCACCTACACGCCGCTGCTGAACGATGATCCCTACAGTGCGCGCGGCGTCGCCAGCTGGTACGGCGTCAAGTTCCACGGCCAGCGCACCTCGTCGGGCGAGCCCTACGACATGTACAAGATGACGGCCGCGCACCCGACGCTGCCGATCCCGTCGTATGCCCGCATCACCAGCGTCGAGAGCGGCAAGTCGGTCATCGTGCGCATCAACGACCGCGGTCCCTTCCATTCCGACCGCCTGATCGACGTCTCCTACACCGCCGCCCTCAAGCTCGGCCTGCTGGGCAAGGGCAGCCACGAGGTCGAGGTCGAGCGCCTGTTCCCGGACGACGGCACGCGCCTGGCCACCGCGCGCCGCGCCGCCGCGTCTCAGGCCCAGGCGCTGCCGGCGCCGCCGGACATCGCGGCCCTGATGCTGGAAGACCGCGTCGACATGGACAGCGCCGCCGTGGCCAGGCCGCAAGCCGCCGCCAGTGCCAAGGGCGGTTTCTGGCTACAGATCGGCGCCTTCGGGCGCGACGGCAAGGCCGAGGAAATGAGCGAGCGCCTGAAAAAGTCGGGCGTGTCGCAGGCGCTCGAAGTGGTGCGCTCGGGCAGCGTCAGCCGCCTGGTCAGCGGGCCGTACGAGACCCGCGCGATGGCCCAGGATGCCGCGCGCGAGCTGCCGCCTTCGCTGGGCTTGAAACCCATCGTCATCAAGCGCTGAGGCCGGGTGGGGCGCCTCCGGCGTCCGCTTCATGCATCCCGGATAGCGCCCGACATCAGTTGTCTCTTCCGTCCAACGATCGGGACGCGTGTCCTCAACAACAGTTATTTATTTGGCGATTCGTCCGAATGGCCAAATCCTCTTTGCACGCCTGAATAAACCGCCGAATATCCATGTCATTACACATGAATGTTAGCGGATAACATCTATGTTTAAAAAATTGACATTATTAACATCCTGCTCCTACACTGGTTGCGCCTGATTCGACGATAAGCCAGCGGCCACGCGCACGCCGGCACATAACAGCGAAGGGGAGACACCATGCACCACCGAGTATCACGGCGCGGCCGTACCGCGCTGAGCCTGACCGTGCTCGCCAGCCTGGTCGGCCAGGCCTGGGCCCAGGACACGCCCGCCATCGCTGGGGAAACCAACGTCGTGCGCGTGACCGGCTACCGCGGCAGCCTGGAATCGTCGGCGCGCGACAAGAAGGAAGCGATCGGTTTCCAGGACACGATCAGCGCCGAGGACTTCGGCAAATTCCCCGACAAGAACATCGCCGAGTCGCTGGCCCGCATCCCCGGCATCCAGATTGCGCGCGACGTGACCGGGGAGGGCATGAACATCCAGATCCGCGGGCTCGGTTCGAGCTTTACCAAGATCCTGCTGAACAACGCCCAGATCGCGGTCGCGTCCTCCGGCCCGATCGACGGCGCCAACACCAACCGCGAGATCGACCTCGACCTGCTGCCGACCGACCTGTTCACCAAGCTCACCGTCAGCAAGAGCCCGACCGCCGACATGCTTGAAGGCGGCGCCGCCGGCGTCGTCAACCTGCGCAGCGCGCGGCCCTTCGACAACAAGGGCAGCTATCTCTCCTACAGCGCCACCGCGCAGAAGCAGAAGATCGCCGACGGCACCGGCGGGCGCGGTTCGCTCCTGGCCAGCAAGACCTGGGGCGACAGCTTCGGCATCCTGGCCGGCGTGTCCGTGAACCGCCAGAAATCGCGCACCACCGGCTACGAGACCGTCGGCCTGACCAACGCCAACCTGTCGGCGGCCCAGAACCCATCGAGCACGCGCAACAACACGGGCGGCGGCAACTGGACGATTCCCGCGACCGTGCCGGTGGGCGCCGGCGCCGGCCTGGTGGCCGGCACGCCGATCGACCAGGCCTTCCTGCTGTCGCGTAACCCGGGATTGAACATCGCCCAGATCGACAACGCGCTGCTGCCGCGCCTGGGCCGCTTCATGGATTACTTCGGCACGCGCGACAAGGCCGCCGCCATCCTCAGCGCCGAATACCGCCCGACGCAGAATCTGCACTTCTACCTCGACACCATGTACAGCAAGCGCGACGACGACATGTCGCGCATCGCCTACACCTGGGCCGTGCGCAACAACTTCGAAATCCCGCTCGACATGAAGGTCGACCGTGACGATTGCACCAACGGCTGCACCGTCACGTCCGGCACCTTCGCGAATTCGCGCTATTTCATCGAATACGGGCCACGCCACGACCGCGTCGACCTGAAGGGCATCAACCCCGGCATGGCATGGCAAATCACGCCGACCCTGAAGCTCGACGCCCAGGCCAACGCGACGAGATCCAGCTTCAGCCACGAGGCGCCGACCGTGATGCCGATCACGGCGGACGGCAGCGGCCTGGTCGCCACTTACGCGGGCGGCAACGGCGTGCCCTCGATTACCTTCAACCGCGACGTCAACGACCCGGCCAACTTCGTGTGGGCGGGCGGCCGCGTCAACATCCAGAACGAGTTGCGCGAGACCCAGACCAAGGGTTTTCACAGCGACCTGACCTGGGGCGACAACAAGTTGAACCTGAAGGCGGGCATCGCCTACGACGACATCGACCGCCGCATCCGCGGCCAGGACAACTCGGCCGCCTGGCAAGCCGCCGTCTGCGGCAACAACCCTAACGTGTTCCTGCAGGGCCCGAACGGCGCGCCGAACTGCGACGGCGCCTCGACGCCCGGCGCCAGCGCGGCCGCGCTGTATCCGGGCTACGGCACGGGCTACACGGCGGGGCAGAACACGCCCCTGCGTTACCAGGGCTCCTTGATCCCGGCCGGCAGCCTGCAGGGCTACCTGGTGCCCGGTCCCTACGGCCGCCTGGTGCTCGACTGGGACCGCTTCCGGAAGGATTCGAACTACGATTATTACAACTCGACCGCGCCTGACGCCACCAGCTCCTCGACCGGCGCCAGCGCCGGCTACGTGCGCGAGCGCGCCACCGGCTTCTACACCGAGATCAACGGCCAGGTGAATGCCTGGGGCTTCCCGCTGCGCTACAACGCCGGCGTGCGCTACATCCGCACCAAACAGGAAGTCGGCTCCCTGAACTCCTTCAGCGACCCGCGCAACGCCAGCCTGACCCTGAACGGCTCGAAGTACCCGAACCTTACCGAGTGGGTCTACCAGGACACCACCTACAACAACACGCTGCCCTCGGCCACGGCGGCCTTGAGCCTGCGCAGCGACGTGGTCGCCCGCGCCGCGGTCTCGAAGACCATGACGCGCGCCAACCCGAACTCGCTGCGCCCCGGGATCAACTTCAGCGGCACCTCGGCCGACACCGGCACCATCGGCAGCCCGGAACTGCGGCCCTACCTGTCGGACAACCTCGACCTCGGGATCGACTGGTACACCGGCCGCGAGGGTTACGTCAGCCTGACCGTGTTCGAAAAGCGCGTGAAGGGCTTCACCGTCAACGAGAACATCACGCTGCCCTTCAGCGCGCTGGCCGACTACGGCATCACCTACGCCAACCTGATCCCGACCCAGCAGGTGGCGATCGATGCGCGCGGCGGTCCCGGCGCGGCCACCGTGGTGATGACACGCGAACGCAATGCCGGCGGCATCCTGCGCGTGCGCGGCCTGGAGATCGGCTGGGTGCAGCCGCTCGACCGCTGGCTGCCGGTAAAGGGTTTCGGTTTCAGCGAGACCGCCACCTTCATCAACCAGAAGGCGACCGGCGAAGGCACCAACGGCTTTGTCGCCCTGGGCGTGCCGAAGAAGAGCAACAACCTCGGCATCTATTACGAGAATCACGGCTTCATGGCGCGCCTGTCGCACATGTTCCAGCAGGGCAGCCAGGGCAGCACCGCCAACCAGAACGGCATCGCCGCGGCGGCGCTGTATGGCATGGATTACAAGCAGGCCGATTTCTCGTCCAGCGCCGACCTGGAAAAGGTGCTGGAGCGGGACGGCTGGCCGACCCTGACCTTCGACATCGTCAACCTGAACAAGGCCAAACGCCAGGCCTACTTCCAGTTCCCCAACGCACAGTTCACGCAATACGACCCGGGCCGGACCTTCCAGGTGGGTGTGCGCGGCAAGTTCTGATCGCTTGTTCCTGTCCTTGCCCCGTGTTCCGCCGGCAGTCGTAGGCCGGCGGACACGGGGATTTTTTTAGGACCTGCAGGCGCGGGTCTCGGCGTCGTAGCGCTCGGCGTAGCCGGCGATGCGCTTGCGCGTGGCCTCGTCGAGCCCGCGCAGGCGGTAGGTGTAGTGCGCGGTCTGCGGACCGCGCGGGGTGATGCGGGCAGTGTGCACGCCCTGCTTGTTGAGCTGGGCCAGCAGGGCCTGGGCGCCGCTCTCGGTCTTGAAGGCGCCCAGCGAAATCGCATTCTTCATCGGCGAATCGCCGTTCATGATGAACAGGTCGCTCACGCCCAGGTTGCGCAGCTCGGCGACCTTGCGCTCGGCCGCCTCGCGGGTGGCTTGCGGCGGGATGTTGACCAGCCAGCTGGTCACGTCCTGGGCCTGCACCGTCTTCCGGCCTTCCAGCACCTGGCCGCCGAGGTCGAGCGCGGCCAGGCGTGCTTCGAAGCGGCGCGCATCGCCGGCAGTCAGGGCGCCGATGTCGAGGCAGGCCAGGGCGGGGCGCGCGGGCGCGGGCGCTGCTGCAGGAACGACAGCGGGTGTGGGCGCGGGTGCCGGCGGCTCGGCCTGGGCCGCGGCCGCCGCATCGCCGCCCGCCGGTGCCGGCGCCGCCTTGGCCGCGGCGGCGGCCTGCTCGCCCGTCAGCAGGGTCAGCTTGGGCGTATTGAACTGGCGCTTCAGGCGTGCCGGTTCGTGTTCGTTACCGGCACCCGAGCCGAGATAGCCCTGGCCGTAGGCGAACAGGCCGGCATTCACGAACAGCAGGGTCCAGAAAGCGAATTTCAGCAAGTGCGACTCTCCATGGCGGGGGCGGCCGCGTGCAGGCCGGCGAGCACGATATTATCCAGCAAACGATACGGTACCGACAGCAGCGGGGCGACGTGGCCGGCGGCGCCGCCGGACACGATGCACAGCGCCGCGCCGTGTGCCAAAGCGGCGCGCTCGATCGCCCCGGCCTGGGCCGACAGGCAGCCGGAAAGGATGGCATCCTGGGTATTGTCGGCGAAAAGGGCGGGCGGATCACCTGCCGCCACTTGCGGCAGCTGGGCCGTGCCGCGCGCCAGCGCGCCCAGCATCAGGCCCAGGCCCGGCAGGATCATTCCGCCGATGAACTCGCCGTCGGCGCTGACCGCGTCCACCGTGGTCGCGGTGCCGCAGGTCGCCACCACCAGGGCCTGGCCGGGCACCAGCGTGCGTGCGCCGAGGGCGGCGGCGAAGCGGTCGCTGCCCAGCTGGCCGGGATTGCGGTAGCGGTTGCGCAGGCCGGCCAGCTCGGGCTTGGAAGCGAACCATTCGGGCACCACCGGCAGCAGGGCTTCCAGCTCGGCGCGCACGGCGGCGCCGGCCACGTTCGAGACGATGGCGCGCGTGATGCCGTGGCCGCTCCAGGCCGGCACCAGGCGCTTCAGGTCCGCGTGCAGCACGGCATCGTGCGCGACCCAGTCTCCGGGTGCGGCGCCAGGTGCCGCGATGGCCCACTTGACCCGGGTATTGCCTGCATCGACCAGCAGCAGCATGATGGCCTCCTATGTGTTTTTTGGACGCAGCGACACGTCGCCAGCGACGATCTTGACGCGCCCCTGCTCGGTGTCGAGCAGCAGCCGGCCGGCATCGTCGACCCCGGCGGCCAGGCCTTCGTGCAGCACCTCGCCGCGGTCGACGATGGTGACCGGCTGGCCCTGGTAGGCGTGCAGCAGGTTCCAGCGCGCGCTGAAGGCGCCAAAGCCCTTGTCCGCGAACTCGCGCAGCGCCTGCGCCAGGCCGTCGAGCACGGCGGCCATCAGCGTGTCGCGGTCCATGCGCGCCAGCCAGGGCACGGCGGCGACGGCGCGTCCGATTTGAGCTTCGAGTTCGTCCGGCATCGCGAGGTTCAATCCGATGCCGACAATGGCCCAGGTCGCGCCTGCGGCCGGCTGGGTCTCGACCAGGATGCCGGCCAGCTTGTCGCCATCCTTGAGCAGGTCGTTCGGCCACTTCAATTGCACTTGCTGGTCCAGCCGGCCCAGCGTCTCGGCCAGCGCCACGCCGACTGCCAGCGGCAGGCCGGTCAGCGCGTGCAGGCCGCCGTCGAAGCGCCAGGCCAGCGAGAAGGTCAGCGAATGGCCGGGCGCGGACAGCCAGCTGCGGCCGGCGCGCCCGCGGCCGGCGGTCTGGTGTTCGGCGATCAGGAGCAGCGGCGCCTCCAGCTGCGCGGCGCGCGCCAGCAGGTCGGCATTGGTCGAGCCGGTTTCAAGCACCACCTCGACGGCGACGCCGGCCCGGGACAATGCGGCAATGCGCTCGCCGTTCATGCCGCCACCTTGCGCGCTTTTTGCGGCGCGCGCGAGAACAGCGCGTCGAAGACGGCATTCGGGAGCAGGCGCAGCAGCTTGGCCGCGAGGCCCATCTGCCAGGGGATCACGCGGTAGCTGCTGCCGCGTTCGATGGTTCGCACGGCGCGCGCGGCAAAGCGCCCGGCCGGCATCAGGAAGGGCATGGGAAAACGGTTGTCATGGGTCATGGGTGTATCGATGTAGCCGGGGGCGATGGTCACCACCCGGATGCCATAGGCTTGCATTTCCAGGCGCAGCGCTTCGGCGTAGCTGTGCACGGCGGCTTTCGAGGCGCAATAGGCGCCGGCGCCTTTCATGCCGCGGATGCCCGCCACGCTGCCGATCGCCACCAGGCGCTTGGGTACGCCATCGCCGCTTTTCATGGACTCGATGAAGGGCGCGAAGGTGGCGATGGTGCCGAGCACGTTGACTTCGAACACCTCGGCAAAGCGAGGCAGGTCGTCAGGGCGCTCGGTCAGCGTGCCGTGCGAGATGCCGCTGGAGGCGATGACGACGTCGGCGCCGCCCGCCCTGGCGATGAAGTCGGCGGCCGCGGCGCTCAAGGCCGCGTGATCGGTCACGTCGAGCGGGTAGATATGGTGCCGGCCGGGCAGGCTGGACGCCAGCTGTTCGAGGGCGTCACGGCGCCGGCCCAGCAGGCCGAGAGTGGCGCCGCGCGCCGCGTATTCCCGTGCCAGCGCGGCGCCGATGCCACTCGACGCGCCGGTGATGAACACACGAGGAGGGGGCAAGGCGCCACGCTCAGCGCGGCCGTTCATTTCTTTTCCGCTTTGGCTTTCGCCACCAGGCTATCCATCACCTGCAACGCCGCCTGCTGGCGCTGCGCCTCGGGCGCTTCGCCCATCGCGTGCGAGGGCGAGGTCACCCAGCGGCCGTCGACCACGATCAGAGGCCAGCGATCGACGGCGTAGCTGTCCATCATGGCGTCGGCGCGGCGCAGCTTGGCCGGCATGCCGAAGGAGCGCCAGGTCTCGAGGAATTTCGCGCGGTCGATGCCGTTCTTCGTGGCCCAGTCGAGCACTTCCTCGTCGCTGGCCAGGCGCAGGTGCTGGACGTGCATCGCGTCGAACACTTTCTGGTGGTATTGCTCGAGCAGGCCCATCGCTTCCAGCGTGAAGAACAGGCGCTGCTGCGGCAGCACCCGCGCGCCGGCCGACACGTGCACGCGCTTGAACACGATGTTGTCGCCCTGCTGCCTGACCCAGCTCTCGAGCCTCGGTTCGAAGGCGTAGCAGTGCGGGCAGTAATAGGCGAAGAACTCGATGACCTCGACGCGCTTGCCGCCGCCTGTATCAGTCGGCTGCGGCGAGGGCAGGGCCAGGTACTGGCTGCCCAGTTGCGGCTCGGCCGCGTTGCTACTGGATGCGCCGGCCGCGAGGCCGAGGAGGGCGATGCAGAACAGGCGGCGCAGAGCGCGCATAGTGAGTCCTTTCAGGGGTCAGCGCTGGTTGCGCACGATGGCGACGTCCACGCCGCTGTCGAGCAGCTTGGCGCGCGCCTTGTTCATGGTTTCGACCTGGTTGAACGGGCCCAGGCGGACACGGTGCAGCACGCCGCTGTCGCTGGTGTGGTCGCTGATCGTGGTTTCGAAACCGAGCAGGGCCAGCTTGGCGCGGGTCGCCTCGGCGTCCGACATGTTGCGGAAGGCGCCGAATTGCAGGTAATAGATGGTCTTGTCGCCGCCCGATGCCGATGCCGATGATGGCGACGGCGCCGCCGGAGCGGCGGCCGGACGCGGCTCGGCACGCGCCTGCGGTTTCGGCTCGGCCGGCTCGCGCATCCCGGCGATGGCCTGGCCCAGCGGATCGTCCGAGGGCGCGGCCGCCGGGGCAGGGGCCGGGGCCGGCGCGGGTGCCGGTTCCGGCCGGTTGCTGCGCGCCGCGGCACGTTCCGTGACTTCCTCGTTGGCGCGGCGCGCCGCGTCGCGGTTGCCGTACATCGGCTTGTTCGGATCGAGTGCCTGGCCCGGCGCCGGATCGGCCGGACGGCCGGCCTTCACGGTCTTGTCGGTGAAGGGGGACGCCCCCTTGGTGATGGTGAGCGCCACCGCCACCGCGATGCCCAGGCCGATGACCAGCCCGATGATGAGGCCAGTGAGCGTGCTGCCGCGCTGGCGCTGGGGAGAACGAAAGGAAGCGTGAGGACCGGTCATGTGGTACGGGTTACGGTTTGTCGTTGGGGTGCTTACATCTTTTCCGGCGCCGAGACGCCGATCAGGGCCAGGCCGTTGCGCAGCACCTGGCGGGTCGCCGTGGCCAGGGCCAGGCGCGCCAGCTTCAGGGGCTCGTCGTCGTCCAGCAGCCACTTGTGCGCGAAATAATAGCTGTGCAATTCGCCGGCCAGTTCGCGCAGGTAGAACGCGACCTGGTGCGGGCCGAGCTCGAGCTGGGCGCGGGCCAGCATCTCCGGATACGCGGCCAGCTTGGCCAGCAGGCTCGCCTCGTGCGGCTGGGTCAGCGGCGCCAGGTCGACATGCGCCAGGCTCGCCACGTCGCCGCCCCAGTTGGCCAGCGCCGAGCAGATGCGCGCGTGGGCGTACTGCACGTAGTATACCGGGTTCTCGTCGTTGGTGGCCAGCGCGACGTCAACATCGAACACGAACTCGGTGTCGGCCTTGCGCGAGATGAGGAAAAAGCGCACGGCGTCGCGGCCGCGGGTGACGTCGCCGTTGCCCGACCATTCGATCAGGTCGCGCACGGTCACGTAGGAACCGGCGCGCTTGGAGATCTTGACCTCCTGGCCGCTCTTCATGACGGTGACCATCTTGTGCAGCACGTAGTCGGGGTAGCCCTGCGGGATGCCGATGTTGACCGCCTGCAGGCCGGCGCGCACGCGCGCGATGGTGCCGTGGTGGTCGCTGCCCTGGACGTTGATGGCCTGGTCGAAGCCGCGCTTGAACTTCTGGATGTGGTAGGCGACGTCCGGCACGAAATAGGTGTAGGTGCCGTCGGACTTGCGCATCACGCGGTCCTTGTCG
>Ga0265797_10012958_pt1 | contig 10122 bp, 8 predicted proteins | sample P2T30metagenome_FD_192433 | JGI IMG/M metagenome (GOLD analysis project Ga0265797, IMG submission 192433) | Plant litter microbial communities from East Loma Ridge, Irvine, California - P2 T30 | ecosystem: Environmental > Terrestrial > Plant litter > Unclassified | place: USA: California... | reverse complement strand
TACTGATCTCATAAGTATACAATAAAATCAACGGGCTGAAATTCAGTCACAGGATCACTATGCCCAAAAATAATCTTTTCACTTAAACCAATTAACCCATGTTTACCGAACAATCTCTTCAAATCAGACAACGAAACCAAAGTGTGTTGGAATCTATTGGTCTTCCCTCAACTACAAATGTGGCTATGAACTGGTCCAGCCAGGCTCTGATCGCGGCAGCCCTGGAAAAAGGCGAAGGTGTTCTGACCGACAAAGGCGCACTGATGTGTGATACAGGAACTTTTACGGGACGCTCTCCAAAAGACAAGTTCATTGTTGAAGATGAGCTTACGTCTGACCCGGTGTGGTGGGGAGAAATCAACCAACCATTTAGCCCGGATGCATTCGATTTACTTCACCAGCAGATGCTTGATTTTCTGGCAGAAAAATCGGTTTATGTCCGATACGTGAATGCCTGCTCGGTTGCGGATAGCCGGTTATCCATTTGCGTGATCAATACACTGGCCTGGCACAACCTGTTCTGTCATCATTTGTTTCTAAGACCTACGAGTAGCGAAATAGCAGATTTTTCACCCGAATGGACGATCTTAAATATTCCGGAATTTGAAGCGGATCCACTTGTTCATGGCACAAGGAAAGGCAATTTCACCATTATCAATTTCACCAAAAAAGTTATTCTTATTGGCGGAACTGCCTATGCGGGTGAGATGAAAAAAGGAATATTCTCAGTCTTAAACTTTACACTTCCCCGCAAGGGAATTCTGTCCATGCACTGCTCTGCTAATATAGGAGCACAAACGACAGAAAATGAAGCGGATACAGCATTATTTTTTGGGCTTTCGGGAACAGGAAAAACCACCTTGTCTGCCGATGTAAACCGGAGGCTGATCGGAGATGATGAACACGGATGGGCCGATCAGATTGTTTTTAATATTGAAGGAGGCTGTTATGCAAAGGTGGTAAACCTTAGCCAGGAAGGCGAACCGGAAATCTACCAGGCAATCAGACCGGGCTCTATTCTTGAAAATACGCGGTTTTACGAAGGTACCGATCAGGTCGATTATGCCAACAACGTGGTAACAGATAATACCCGTGCGGCTTATCCGATCGATTTTATATCAAACTTTGCCCAGCCATCCCTAGGAGCTTCGCCCAAGAACATTTTCTTTTTGACTGCCGATGCCTTTGGCGTGCTGCCTCCTATTGCCAAACTGACGACCCAGCAAGCCATGTACTATTTCATGTCCGGTTTCACTTCCAAAGTAGCTGGGACGGAAGTGGGCATCAAAGAACCGGTTCCTACTTTTTCGGCCTGTTTCGGAGCGGCGTTTTTGCCGCTACACCCGTCTGAATATGCCAATTTACTGGGCTCAAAATTAAAGTCGCAGCAGGTACAGGTATGGCTGGTAAACACGGGCTGGGTGGCAGGGGCTTATGGAACAGGAAGCAGGATATCCTTAAAATATACCCGCAGTCTGATTAATGCGGTATTAAATGGCGATTTACAGCATGCTGAATATCAGACCATCAAACCATTCGGACTAGCTGTTCCCCTGAATTGTCCCGGCGTTCCCGATAACTTGCTCAATCCGCGTGAAAGCTGGTCGGAACCTGCAGAATATGACTTGCAGGCACTTAAACTGGCCGCCGCATTCCAGGTCAATTTTCAGCAGTACCAGCATGGAACGGACGAGGCAATCCTTGAAGCAGGCCCACACTTAGAAGATTAATTGTCCTTATTTTTTTCGGAGTATCTTATGAAAAAGTTATTAAGTAACCTGACATTCTGGGTGTTGACAGCAATTACCCTTGGTATATTGCTGGGTCATTACCGGCCTGACCTCGCACTTTTACAAATACTTGATCAGCCTGTTAAAACGCATTTTCTAGGGCTTGAGCTATCCATCGGGAGCACGGTCAGCGAGATGCTCAGCGGAGCGTTTATCAGTGCGGTAAAACTGTTTATCAATCCGATTATTTTTCTAACCATCGCACTTGGAATCGTCAGTATGGGTGATTTGAAACAGGTAGGGAAAGTAGGGGCTAAAGCCTTGCTTTATTTTGAAGTTGTAACCACGGCCGCACTGATTATCGGTGTGGTGGTGGCGACCATTTTACAGCCGGGAAAAGGTGTTGCCACAGCTCAGATACAAGGTGGTGATATTTCAAAGTACACTACCCAGATAACCGAGTTTAGCTGGTGGAAGTTTTTTATGGATAACGTTACGCTGCAGGTTCTTGTCTTTGCCATCGTTTTTGGGGTACTCTTAAGTAAATATAATGCCCGTGATTATGTCGTATCGGTGATGAACAAATGTTCCAAACTTATTTTTAAAGGGCTGCATACAGTTATGATGTTTGCTCCAATTGGCGCTTTTGGCGGGATGGCTTACACAATAGCCAAATACGGTCTGCATACTTTGCTGCCGCTGGCCAAATTGATGGGAACGGTTTACATCACCATGGCGCTTTTTATTGTGGGTGTTCTCGGGCTGATTCTTCGCTCGTGTGATGTAAATATTTTCAGGTTCTTAAGGTATATCCGCGCAGAACTTCTAATCGTTTTTGGTACCTCTTCCTCAGAGTCCGCATTGCCCTCTTTAATGGAAAAACTTGAAAATATGGGCTGTTCGAAACCAGTCGTAGGCCTGGTTGTACCCGCAGGCTATTCATTTAACCTGGACGGTACGACGATTTACCTGTCGATGGCAACCATTTTCCTGGCCCAGGTATTTGACGTACACCTGCAAATCACTCAGATGCTCACAATCATTGGTATTCTGATGGTAACCTCCAAGGGCGCAGCTGGTGTGACCGGAAGTGGCTTTGTCGTGCTTGCAAGTACACTTACTGCCGTGAAGGCAATTCCAATAGAAGGGCTTGCGCTACTGCTTGGTGTTGACCGGTTCATGTCCGAAGCCCGTAGTATTACCAACTTTATCGGTAACGGTGTAGCTACCGTCTGGCTTGCCAACAAGGAAGGCGCTTTTAACAGACAAAAAATGAACGAAGCATTCAATCTCACCGAAACAAAAGTCGCACTGCCTTTGGCAGCCGAGAAAGCGGAGCCTCAGCAAACCGAAGTAAGGTAGACTCGACATTCGATTTAAAACAACCTTTTATGAACACAGTCACATTGGTGCCTTCCGTGGGTATCACGCTGGATCGTTTTATCCAAAATAAGCAAAAGGCATTTTCTTTTGCCACGGGTGATCTTTCACAACTGCTTCGTGACATCGCCCTGGCAGGAAAAATTATTAACAGGGAAATTAACCGTTCCGGACTGGCTGACATAACCGGCGAAACACATGTTGAAAATGTGCAGGGGGAAGCGCAGAAAAAACTGGATTACATAGCCCACGTACGTTTTATTCGGGCGCTTGTTAATGGCGGAGAGGTTTGCGGCATCCTCTCCGAAGAGGAAAGCGGGATTATACAAACCGGCAACGAGCAGGGGAAATATGTTGTGGCCATGGATCCGCTGGACGGTTCCTCAAATATTGACGCCAATGTTGCGATCGGTACGATCTTCTCTGTGTATCGCCGCGTTTCACCACAGGGAACGCCGCCAGTCTTGTCTGATTTTTTACAGGGCGGTAGAAAACAGATAGCCGCTGGCTATATTCTTTACGGTCCGTCCGCAATGCTGGTCTATTCCACAGGGCATGGTCTGAACGGATTTACATTCGAGCAAAGCCTGGGAGAATACATTTTGTCCCATCCGGACATGCTTATTCCATTGCAGGGTAATACGTTTTCCTGTAATGAAGGCAATCAGAGGGATTTCCCACCCATGGTACAGGCACAGCTCAACTACTTTTATGAACAGCGTATTTCCAGCAGGCATATCGGGTCCTTTGTAGCTGATTTTCACAGGAACCTAATCAAAGGAGGCGTATATATGTACCCGCCAACCAGGGTCTACCCACATGGAAAGCTCAGGTTGCTTTACGAGTGCTACCCCCTGGCAATGCTGGCAGAACAGGCAGGCGGTCTTGCGACCAATGGTACTATTGCGATACTGGATACCAGTCCTATCGAACTGCACCAAAGAACACCGATTTACATAGGGTCAAAACATCTGGTTAGTCTTTTCACAATAATATGAGAAGAACGAAATGCCATTGATTACCAAACGAAAATTTATGCGGGAAACTTTTCCTGCCTGCGCCATCCGTTTATCTTCCTGTCAATGAAAAGTAGACTTAAATATTTTCTATCCGCTGTCTTTATGCTTTCGTTTCTGTTGGCAAAAGGACAAGATACAGTTACAGTTGGCGTAGCGAAAGATCCGGTGTTTACTGCGCCCCTTGCTAGTAAAAACGATTCTGCAAAGACCATTGTCGTGGAGCGACCAAAGGAAGGGATGCGTCTGAAATTTAATTCGGATGGCAGCAAGTATGTGTCCTTTAATCTATGGAACCAGATCTGGATACGAAACATTGAGCATAACCCTGGTACTTTGGTGAATGGAATAGAGCAGCACAATACCTGGGATGTAAGCGTACGCCGTGTAGGCCTAAGAATGATCGCAAGCCTTTCGTCCAACTACATGGTCGTCATTCAGACTGGAATGAACAATCAGTCTTTTAATACCGGAGGGACCTCAGCCAGCGCGGCAGGTAAAAAGCCCTCATTTTTTATTCAGGATGCATACAGCGAATTTATTATAAAACCAGCAGTTGATAAACTCACACAAAGACCAAATGATTTTTATCTTTCAATGGGTGCCGGTCTGCATGGATGGAACGGGATCAGCAGACTGTCCAGCCCGTCTACTACTTCTACAATTACGGCCGATGTGCCCGGATTTAACTGGGCCAGTATTGAGGTTGCAGATCAGTTTGGCCGTCAACTCGGTATTTTTGCCAAAGGAATGTACAAACAACTGGCTTACCGCATGCATGTAAACAAACCGTTTGCCATGAACCTGACCCCTTCTTTGGGCGGTGGTGCCGTGGATAACAACCAATCGGGCAACCCTTCGCTGGGAGGATATTTCAATTACCAGTTCGGCGCGCCCAAAGATTTGACGACCTCATTCTTTCCCGGGACCTATCTGGGATCGAAAAAAGTCATCAACATCGGTGCCGGATTTTATTACAACAAAGCCGGAACCCGCAGCCAACCGCAAAAGGAAGTTTTCAAGAATCATAATATCCGTATTCTCGCATTTGACTTCTTTTATGACAGTCCAATCCGATTCTTAAAAAGGGGGATGTCGCTCAGTTTTAACAGCACCTTTTACGCTTACAATTTTGGGCCAAATTATTTAAGAAGCAGTTCTATTATGAATCCCGGAACCATTAATCCGGCATTCGAAGGAAAGACGGCCGCAGAAGGGCCTGGAAATGCTGTATTTCTAATGGGCACCGGCAATATTTCCTACACGCAGGTGGGATTTGTTCTTCCGCGCTTTACCAGTGCCTTTCAGCTCCAGCCCTTCATTTCCTACACCTATAAAGTCATGAAGGCTTTAAAGCAGCCGGGAAATTATTACAATATAGGTACCGCATTTTTAATAGACGGGCATAAAGCAAAAATCGTGGTTGAATATGCAAGCCGCCCGCTTTATGATAGCCAGACATCCCTGGTCTTCCGAAGAGCAGGAGAATTTTTAGTTATGCTGCAGGTGGCACTTTAAGGGTATGTTTGATTATCTATATCGGTCCATTCATTCCTATTCATGGTTTGCTGGTTTTGTTACAGAAATGTTTAGAAAGGCAAGTTCCGTCTGTGCCGGAACCCATGACAAATATTTTTCTTTCGGCTGGTTTTGCATTAGATACACACCTATGACTATTTACTGATGGTTAAGTTCAACTTGTAATGTCCTCAGCTTGGCTTGATGCCTTTACAGATTCATCGGATTTTTTCTAAACTCAACAACTTTCAGTTATTTGGATAATGAGGGTACCCATGACATGACTTTGAATTTTCGATTTTTAGGCGACATTTGTCTGATAAATTGTGCGACATTGTGAATATTGAGTAAATCAATTCTGAGCTGATAATAAGTGCGTAATTTTTCGGAAGCTGCGTTCTGACCGTACTGGTAATATGCATTCACCGTCCCATATATGCTGCCATGGGTGAATTCAAGCCGTCCGCCATTGGTGATACGTTGATAGTATTGCCGGTTGTTCTCCGGAATACATCTATTGCATTGATTGTTAATAGGGTAATGTTGTTATTAAGCTTGTGCTTCAAGTGATGAACGAAGAGAAATTTATAGATATGCGAATTAACCGGCGAATAGATTGGACTAAAATGATGTCCATATGGCCGAGTAAAGGCTAATGTTAGGTCTGTTTCCAATTTCTTCCTGTATAGTAATCGGATACCCTCATGCGTGCGGCCCTGCTGGCCCCAGGGCGCAGCAGAGAATATTCTGCCATTGTCGAGCGACAAGGCTTGTCTGCCAATCCTTAAAAAAAGTTTTTTGTAATAGTGGGTTCGGCGTACAGTTCAAAAAAATTAACACTCCCCACATGGCCAATGCGTCCAGGTTCGTCCCAAACGTGGATTTCCTGTGGCGAAGCGTGTAAACGAAGCCGATTTGTGTTGTAGGTAATGCTAAGCCGATTTCTTAGGGTGGTATACAGATCAGGCATAACCGTATCGGCAGCTGTCCACATAAAATTATCCCTGTACTCAGCCCTGGGTCTCAATTTAAAATCAATTGTTAATTCCCGGCGCAAGGTATCAGGCGATTGCGCAAACAAATCGCCGGCTCCAAAAAATAGTGGTAGAAACGCTACCAAAAAGAGGGATGTAAAATTTAGGTAGGTCTGCCCGAACACGGAAAAATTAGTTCGTCACTCAAAACTAGCCAATAATCTATATATTCAATAGCCCAATATATTTCTTTAGTTGTCTTACAGAACATCCATCAAAAACGGTGGTAAGTTGCCCGGAATACTACATGTAAGATTGTTTGAATAAACGAATGTATGATATAAGCATACATGCTTCGAAAACAGTTAATCCTCAAATTCCAGTTATTTCATCGCTAACTTTTTATGCTGATCCCCCCAATTTTCCAAAGCTTTGATAACCGGTTTTAAGGCGTATCCTATTGGCGTTAATTCATATTCAACACGTGGTGGAACTTCTGCATAAACGGTTCTTGTGATTATCATATTTTCTTCAAGCTTACGGAGCTGTAAGGTCAACATGCGTTCCGTAATGTTTGGCAATTTCTTTTTCAGTTCCCCGAACCGGAGCTTACCGCTCAATAACCAGGAGCAGATTACCAATGTCCACTGTCCGCCGATAATCGTTGAAGCGTAAGCCTCCGGACATTCGTCACTTAACGCACTCTTGTTGGAGAAATTGGTCGATGTTTGCTTAACCTCACTCATTACTTACATTTTTTATAGTACCTAACAATTGGCGGGTAATATACTGATTTATGTGTTGTATGATACCTTTGTGTAAGATTTATTAATGATATCACGATGAAGACTTTAATCATTATTACGCACCCTGCCATAAGCGAGTCTACCATGAATAAGAGGTGGATAGAGGAGCTGCTTAAATTTCCGGAAAAGTACACTGTTCATCCGTTGTACGATGCTTATCCAGACGAAAAGATAGATGTCCAGGCTGAACAGCGCCTGGTCGAGCAATACGATAAGATAATATTCCAATTTCCTTATTACTGGTTTAATATTCCCTCATTGTTAAAAAAATGGTTCGACCAGGTACTGACGCATGGCTGGGCATATGGTAGTAAAAGTGGTTACCGCATGGAAGGGAAAAAAATAGCACTGGCCATATCGTTAGGAGTGGAAGAAGAGGAGTTGAGTAACGCAGGGAAATACAAGTATCCACTCAACGAACTCATCAGGCCATTCGAGCTAAGTTTTGAATATGTCAAAGCGGACTACCAACCTCCATTCGCTTTTTATGGTTTGGAATTTAATGTCTCTGACAGCCATATCGAACTGGGGGTAAGATCCTACATGAAATTTTTAGAAGGATTTTAATAGTGCTGCTCTTTATAGTAGACTAACAGAATTGAATGGTACTTATTTTTAAAAAATAACATGGAATCAAAAAGAAAACGAATCCTGATCATAGGCGGCTACGGAATGGTAGGCAGCAACATAGCACGGTTGATCAGACGTGCAGATACCAGCATAGAATTGGTTCTTTCGGGAAGGAATCCTCAAAAAGGGCAGCACCTGGCGGATGAATTAAAGAACGCAGAAACAGCCTACGTTAATTTGGAGGAAGGACTTGATTTAAGCAAACTCGGTAACATCAATCTTATCATCACAGCGATGCAAGACCGGAGCAATATTTCTCGGGAAATTGCCATTTCGAATGGCATCGCCTGTATTACCGTCAGTGAATTAGCTGATCAAATTTCTCCAACAACATTTTTAAGCCTTCAAAAACCTATTGTTGCCCCGGTCGTCTTTGCCGGGCATTGGCAGGCAGGATTATTGGCCCTTGCTGTTAAACACCTGGCCGCCAAATTTGATCATATCACACATATTGAAATGGCAGGATTGTATGACGAGAAGGATCCGGTAGGACCGGAGGTAGCAAATGATGTCAACGGTTTTATGGGGCAGGCGATGATGCGGCAGGATGGAGCGTGGCTGTCAGTGCCCGCAAAAGATAACCCAAGAGAAATCTGTTTACACAACCGGTCATTGGCGAAAGGTTATCCGTTGAGTACGCTGGATGTTCCAAGCATTGCCGCTTTTACAAATGCTGCCAATATTCGATTTGACTTTGCTACCGGTGAATCCATAGGAAGCAGTAGAGGTTTAGAAGCCTCGCATGATTTGTATATTAATATGGAAGGGGTGTTGTTATCCGGAAAAAAGACTAAGCTTCGAACCATTGTGTCCGGGAAAAAAGGAAATTCTCACATGACCGCGGTTGGTGTCTATTTAATAACAGAAAGGATATTGGGTCTTAATGGAAAGAACGCAACAGAAGCCGGAGGCCTTTATCTTCCGGAAACGATCGTTCCGGTAACTGATCTTATCAATCGTTTAAAGGATTTCGATATAGCGTTTATTGAAATGAACCAAATTGACATCTCATCAAAATCGTGATGAGATGTCTCAAAAAAACGAAGGTACTTTTTATACAATTTACTCTTCTGCTGGTTAACTGTATATGTTTTGCAAAAAATCTTTTAAACTAATTGGATTCCTGCCTAGTAGTTTCTTCACATCACTTTTATTAGTGTCGAATTCTCCGTTCGCAATTGCCCCACAGAACCTTGCCATGTATGCCGCATCATCTTCAGAAACACCGGTCTGTATGAGCTGTGTGATATATGAATTTATCTCTGGTTGGTGATAAGTTATTGTTTTTCCGGTAATGTCTGATAGCAGGTCAGCAATCTCCGCGAATGAGAAAGCGGTTTCTGCGGTAATGAAATATTCTTTGTTTTCATGACCCGGAGTAGTCAGTACAGCTGCTAGCGATTCAGCCATTTCTGTTATTGGCAAAAAGGGAGTTTTGCCATCTCCAGCAGGAATGGAAATACCATTATTCAGTATATCCTGTCCAATCAGGAAAGGAATCATGTCCGCATACATGGTATTATCCATTAAAGTATAAGGAATGCCTATTTGTTTTAAATAATCGGCTGTGTATGCATGATATTGAACCTCTGCACCCATTATACTTTGTTGTAAATTTTTCATGTCAAAGCTCGTATAGATAATATGGCCGACACCAGTTCCCCTGGCTGCATTGATCACATTTTTGTGCTGCTCAAACCTGTTGACTATATCTGATGAAGAAGATATAAGCAGCAGCTTGTCTACGCCCTGGAATGCACTTTTTAAAGACTCAAAATTCTGATAGTCGCCAAGTCTTATTTGAATTCCTTTTGATTTTAATTCTGCCGCCCTGGTTTCATCTCTTACCAATGCCGTAATATCGCTTGGGGCTATACCCCTGTTTAATAATGAATGAATGGTGGCTTTTCCTAAATTCCCTGTTGCACCGGTTACTAAAATCATATTTTTTGTTTTAAGTTTAATGATCAATTATTTTTGATAGGCAAAAGAACTGAAATCGGTTCTATAAAATACCTTATTCCATCGTTAACAAAATAAAAGGTGGTAACCTAAAAGTGACTAATGA
>Ga0265797_10012957_pt1 | contig 10122 bp, 7 predicted proteins | sample P2T30metagenome_FD_192433 | JGI IMG/M metagenome (GOLD analysis project Ga0265797, IMG submission 192433) | Plant litter microbial communities from East Loma Ridge, Irvine, California - P2 T30 | ecosystem: Environmental > Terrestrial > Plant litter > Unclassified | place: USA: California... | reverse complement strand
GAAGCGGCGCTAGTGGCCCCCGACCAGCTAAGGCTGGTGTACCAACCGCGCGTGGACCTGGCGAGCAATCGCTGCGTGGCGGTCGAAGCGTTGCTGCGTTGGACCCACCCAACGTTGGGGGAAATCAGCCCCGCCGAATTCATCCCGCTCGCCGAAACCACCGCATCGATACGCAACATCACTCGTTGGGTGGTCAGGCATGTTTGCGAGCAATTGGCTCAATGGCGTGGCCAGGGCCTGGAAATGACCACATCGCTGAACGTTTCGGCCCTGGATCTGACCGATGGTCTGCTGTTCGATGAGCTCGTCGCGGCCATGCACGAGTTCGATGTAGCGCCTCAGCACGTCGAGCTCGAATTTACCGAAAGCGTGTTGGTCACCGACTTCCAGTTGGTGCACGTGCAACTGCAACGATTCCGTGACCTGGGTGTGGCCATCGGCATCGATGATTTCGGAAGCGGCTACAGTAACTGGGCATACCTGCGGCAGATCCCAGCCACCACCGTCAAGCTCGACCGCTCGCTGCTGGCCGACCTGCAACCGGGCAACAGCGAATGGCACATCATCCGCGGCCTGATCAGCCTGGTGCGAGACCTGCGTCTGACGGTGGTGGCCGAAGGCATCGAAACCGAACTGCATTACCACCTATTGCGCGGCTGGGGATGCCAGCAAGGTCAGGGTTATTACTTCGCCAAGCCGCTGCCACCAGCGGATTTGGTGGCTTGGCTGAAGGACAAAAGCGCGAGTACCAGACAGGGTTGAGGTTGGTATTTGTAAAAGCAGTCCTGCACAAGCACCAACTCGGGCCACATGCTCACCTACCGGTGACCGAGAGCAGGTGACTGTCGCTGTCATCTGCCGGGGATGCGAAATAAAGCCGTTGCTGATAGCGGAGCGGATGGTCATGACCGGCTGCGTCTAGCGGATAGCGTCACCAGTTTCCGCTACCAACTACGAGCAGTCGCTGGAAACCAAATCCTTCTTTCATTTTTTCTTATTCATCCTGTATGACTGCTGAGGCCTTCTAGAGCACGCACTCGCAGGCAGTAAATGGGCACCGTCTCTTCCCAGCCTCTGGCTCATCTATCTCATCAAGGCACACGTGGGCTAGATCGCCTGCCGATTGAACGCAGCGGGACAGCCTATTACAGTGTCCAGCTTGATCGAGGCAGCACCCAAATGAATACGGCACAAGCCATCATCCCCAAAATCGTCGAACTGCTTGCCCAAGAACAGCTGCCCGTTGGTAGTCACCTGGCGGCGCAAAAGATTGCAGACCGTTTGAACGTCTCTCGCTCGCCAGTGAACGACGCGCTGCAATCGCTTTGCGAATCAGGCTTGCTGGTACGCATGAAAAATCGTGGCTATTTTCTGGCTCAAGATCCTGAGGTCCACAGCCCGCCACGCGAGCCGGCCACGCAAAACCTGGTTGGCCAAGCATATTTTGCCATAGCGGATGATCTGCTTACTGGCAAGCTGCCGATGGCCGTATCTGAAAGCGCACTGAAGGCGCGCTACAAGTTGACGGGTACGCAGTTACAAACGCTGCTGGCGCGAATATCCAGCGAAGGCTGGGTGAACCGAAAGCCCGGTTACGGCTGGGAATTTTCGTCGATGCTAACCACGCCCGACAGCCTGTTGCAGTCCTATCGAATGCGTCTGGCCCTTGAACCAGCAGCTCTCCTGGAGCCGGGGTATTACATAGAGCCCGCTATTATCGAACGTTGCCGTGCTGTCGAACTGGAACTGATCAACGGCGGTATCGAAACCGCCAGCGCCGATGAGCTGCACGACCGTGGCGTACGTTTTCATGAAGCCCTGGTTGAGGCTTCGGGCAACCCTTTCTTCATTGACACCATCAAGCGGATCAACAAAGTACGCCGCCTACTCTCCTACCGTTCAATGAAGAACCGTGCACGCTACGTCGAGCACTGCGAGCAGCACTTGGAAATACTCGCACTGCTCGAAAAGAGCAAGCCGCAGCAGGCCTCTGATGCGCTAAGGGATCACTTGCACGCGACGCTGAGGAATCTCAGCGAGATAAACGACATTCTTCGGCCCGAAGGTAACTAAACCAGGCTTTTCGCTACCCCGCTTCTTGAAGAGGCGCAACCGACGCGCCTTTAATGCCATGCCGGTTCAGGGCATCGGCAACGAATCCTGAGGCCTTCATTTCCTCTACAAAACCTGCAAGAAAACTCTGGGCCTCGTCTCCACGGTTCCGCAGCAGTCCCATGGCTTGGCGAATCACCATGAAGCGACCCGGTAACAGGCGCAAACCGCCGAAACGCAAGGCATCGGCCTCCAATTGCTGGCGTACTCCAGCTGCCACTTCATGGCCATGGGTGAGAAAATGCCCCACCACAGCAGGCGATGTGGGTGCCCGCTCGATACTCGCCTGTTGCAGCTCGCGGCTGAGGTAAAGGTCGTAGGCGCTACCTTTGCCGACAGTCACTCGAGTACCCGGCCGATCCACTTCTTCATTACTACGCAGAGACGAATGCTCGCTGACTAAGTAGGCACCTTCGATCAGCACATAGGCATCAGTGAAAGCGATTTGCTCACCACGCTTGGGATCGATGGCGAAGAAGCCAAAATCGGCCTGATCAAGCTGAACGGCTTCTACAGACTTGCCTGCGGCGTCCCAAACCACCAACTCGAGCTCCACGCCAAGTCGTTCGGCCAGAGCCCTCGCAATATCGACGGAGACACCGCATGGTTTGCCGTTGGCCGGATCAAGTCCGGCCAGAATAGGATTGCCTAGATTGATCGAAGCCCTTAGACGCCCGTAAGGCGCGAAGGCCTGTCGTAGGGATGCAGAAACACTCATCGCCTGCCTCACTCAGAATTGCTTGATGATCGGATTGGGCCCACTTAGCTGCCCCTTTGTTGACAGTATCAGGTCTCTACGGAGTGCCCTGCTTGGGCCAGGGTTTTGCGCAGAATGGCGGGGATCACGCCGCCTCGGCGCAACAACTCGACCTCCAGCTGGGTCTCCACAGCTGCTGTCGCCAACAGTTCAACCTGCGTGCCATTGCGCCTGAGAATGGTCACTTCGACAGCAGTGCGTGGCTGAATTTCTTGAGCCTTGATGTGGATGCGATCACCGCCTTGCAGTTTCAGCACCTCGGGACCCGAGCCCGCCGGCAGACGCAGCGGGAGAACGCCCATGCCGATCAGGTTGGAGCGATGGATTCGCTCGAAGCTCAGCGCCAGTACCGCGCGAACACCAAGCAGCCGTTGCCCTTTCGCAGCCCAGTCACGTGATGATCCTGTGCCATAGCGTTCGCCGGCGACCAACACGATGGATTCGCCTTCGTCCCGGTATCGCTGCGCCGCCTCCCAGATCGGCATTAGCTGCCCTGAGGGCGCGTGCAGGGTATGTGCAACCGCGGCCTCAGGCGCCAGCAGGTTGACCAGCGATTTGCTGTGAAAGGCAGCGCGCAACATGACTTCCCAGTTGCCTCTGCGTGAGGCGAATACGTTGAGATCGTTACGAGCATCACCGCGCTCGACCAGAAAGTCCGCTACCAGACTGTCAGATGGAATAGCGCTGGCCGGCGAAATATGGTCAGTGGTTACGTCGTCGCCCAAGACCATTAACGGGGTGGCGCTGTAGTCACCCAATTGCGAGCCGTACTTCAGCGAAGCGAAGGGCGGGCGGCGCAAGGTTGTGGATTTTTCTTCCCAAGGGAATTGTGGCGTGTTGCCGACAATCAGCTGATGCCATAAAGGATTACGTTGCGCAGCCTCGAAACACCGCTTGAAATCCTCCGGCACAACAGACTGCGCCAGTGCATCAGCGACCTCCTCGTGCGATGGCCACAACTGCTTTAAAAATACCGGTTGTCCGTCAGGACCATGCGCGACAGGCTCGTTCTCCAAGTTGCGCAGAGCATCACCCGCCAAGGCGTAGGCAACCACCAAGGGAGGAGACATTAGAAAGCCCAGATCAAGATCAGGGTGAATTCGCCCGGTAAAATTACGATTTCCCGAAAGCATCGCGACGGGATGGATGCGGCCAGCCTTTGCCTCATCGACGATCACCTCGGGCAACGGCCCCGAGTTACCTATGCAGGTGGTGCAGCCATAACCGACGATGTCGAAGCCTGTTGCTGTCAGATCCTCGAGAAAACCACCGCGCTCCAGATAGGCCGCCGCCGCTGGAGAACCCGGGCCCAGCGAAGTCTTCACCCAAGCGGGGGCCTTCAGTCCAAATGCCCTGGCCTTGCGTGCGACCAGCGCGGCGGCGATTAACAAGGCAGGATCGGACGTATTGGTGCAACTGGTGATCGCGGCGACCGCAACCGGGTACCGCGGTAATTGTGAAGTGCTGCTGGGATGAAAATTCAGCGTCTCCAAGGAAGCTGGAATATCGCTGTAGGCCAGGAGATCCTGAGGCCGGCGAGGCCCGGCGGCATGCATACCGATGCTGTTCAGGTCGATATGCAGCAACTTGGTGTATCGCGGGCGAGCCTGCGGGTTCAGCCACAGCCCGTTGCGTTGCAGGTACGTGCGAACGAGTTCGATAGCCCGCTCGCTGCGCCCCGTCTGCCGCAGGTAATCGAGTGTCCGTTCATCTACCGGGAAGTAGCCAGTAGTGGCTCCGTATTCGGGGGCCATGTTAGCGACCACCGCTCTTTCTCCAGCACTCAGAGTGGGTACACCGGTGCCAAAAAACTCCACGAACTCACCGGATACGCCTATACCGCGCAGCAGATGAGTCACTGTTAGCGCCAGATCGGTTGCCAACACACCTGGAGGTAGGCGTCCGGTCAGCTCGACACCGATTACATCCGGCACACGCAGCATTGTCGGCATGCCGAACATTACGGTCTGCGCTTCCAGCCCGCCCACGCCCCAGCCCAATACGCCAATACCATTGATCATCGGCGTGTGGCTGTCGGTGCCGATCATCATGTCTGGCATCACCCAGAGTTCGCCACTCGCGGCTCTGCTGGTGCACACCACGGTCGCCAGTTGTTCCAAGTTAATGGTGTGCATGATCCCGGTACCTGGCGGGTTGATGCGAACGCCGTCGAGCGATTGCGATGCCCAACGCAAAAATCGGTAGCGCTCCTGATTACGGCGGATCTCGTAGCTCATGTTGATGGTTGCGGCATCGGGGCGACCATACGCTTCCACCGCCAGCGAGTGATCAATCGATACATCGACTGGCAGGGTCGGATTGAGTAGCGCAGGATCGGCGCCCGCCTCCGCTAGCTCATCACGCATTGCAGCAATATCGACCAGCGCAGGCGTGCTTGTGGTGTCGTGCATGAGCACTCGTGCAGGGCGAAATGCAATCTCAGCCTCACTGGTGCCGGTTTCGAGCCAGTCGAAAATGGCTGCTACGTAAGCATCGCGCTCTGCACCGTCGTTGTTGCGCACAACGTTTTCCAGCATCAGGCGCAGAACCACCGGCAATTTCTCTAGGCGATCCCCGCAGATAGCAGGCAAATCGATGTATCGATACCGGTCTGCGCCGATATCAAGATGCTCGCTCGGATAGCTATTTGTGTTTTCCATGGGATACCAGGATTACATTTCTTGTGATAGAAATGTAATCCTATTGGGATTGAAGGCACAGATCAATCATCTGTTTTCAACCTGATAAGACAACGATCAGTGAACGCAAATGCTGGCAGTGAGGCCATGAACACCGCATCGATATGGATGCAGAAGGATTGCTCGCCAGCACCGAACAATAAAGACTCCACTGGAGAACACCCATGCAAACATCCCTGCGTACCCTTCTGCTCACCGCATCCTGTCTGCTGCTCGCTGGGCCGGTGATGGCGGATGAGCCACGTCGCCCCGAATGCATCGCCCCGGCTGCGCCGGGCGGTGGTTTTGACCTGACCTGCAAGCTGGCGCAAAGCGCGCTGGTAGAAAGCAAACTGCTGAAATCGCCTATGCGCGTGACCTACATGCCAGGCGGTGGTGGCGCGGTCGCCTATAACGCCGTAGCGGCTCAACGTTCTGCCGAGCCCGGCACTATCACCGCTTTTTCCAGCGGTTCGTTACTGAGCATGGCGCAGGGCAAATACGGCCGTTACGACGTCAATTCGGTGAGGTGGCTAGTGGGGCTGGGAACCAGTTATGGGGCGCTGGCTGTGCGTGCCGACTCACCGCTGAAAAACCTCGACGACCTGATCGCTGCGTTCAAGGCCGATCCCAGCAAAGTGGTCATTGGTACCAGCGGCTCGGTGGGTGGGCAGGATTGGATGCAGACTGCATTGATTGCCCGCGCAGCCGGGGTCGACCCTGGCAAGATGCGCAACGTCGCGATGGAAGGTGGTGGCGAGATCGCAACGTCGCTCCTGGGCGGGCATATCCAGGTTGGCAGTACCGACATCGCTGACTCTGTTCCTTATATCGAGAGCGGCGACATGCGCATTCTCGCTGTGCTGTCCGACGAGCGCCTCGAAGGTGATGTGGTATCAGCCATTCCTACCGCCAAGGAGCAGGGCTATGACGTTACTTGGCCGGTGATCCGCGGTTTCTACGTGGGGCCAGATGTAAGCGACGAGGCTTACATCTGGTGGAAGAGCGCTTTCGATCAACTGCTCGCCTCCGACGACTTCGCCAAGCTGCGCAAGCAGCGTCAGCTTTACCCGTTCGCAATGACGGGTGAAGAACTCGACGCGTTCGTGAAAAAGCAAACCGTTGAATATACGGAACTGGCGAAAGAGTTCGGGCTGGTCAAGTAAACGCAAGCAGCCCCGCCCCCTATCAGGCGAGGGCACTACCACCGGCCTTGCCCTGCAGCGAGGCCGGCAACATTACGAGGACCTCCTCATGTCTCAACGCATTTTCGGCGTGGTGTTGCTGCTGGCGTGTGCCGGGCTGGGCATCGTCGCCTGGGGCTATCACGCGCCTTTCTCCTACGAGCCCGTCGGCCCACGTGCCTACCCGCTGTTACTGCTGACGCTCATGGGCCTGGGCGCCATCTACCTGTTGGTCAAACCATCCAGCAGCGTTTCTCAGGATGACGAGCCACCACTGGACCGCCACGTGGTCCGCAAAGTGGCCAGTTGCGTGGTGATCTTCGCCGTCTACGCCGCGCTGTTCGAACCGCTGGGCTTCATTCCGGCCAGCCTGATCTTCGGTATCGCCATGGCACGCCTTTACGAGGGCACCTGGAAGACCAGCGTGATCTCCGGTGTGGTGCTGGCCGTTGGCCTGTTCGTGCTGTTCGACAAGATCCTCGATGTCCCGCTGCCGCTCGGCATCCTTTCCAGCCTGGAGATCTGATCCGTGGATACTTTTAGCTACCTCGGCCAGGGCTTCGGTGTTGCCCTGAGCCCCTACAACCTGTTCACCGCCCTGTGCGGCACCCTGATCGGTACCGTCGTCGGCCTGCTGCCGGGCCTGGGCCCGATCAACGGCGTGGCGCTGTTGATCCCGATTGCCTTCGCCCTTGGCCTGCCGCCGGAAACCGCGCTGATCCTGCTCGCGGCCGTGTACCTGGGTTGTGAATACGGCGGTCGTATTTCCTCGATTCTGCTGAACATCCCGGGCGAAGCCTCGGCGGTGATGACCACCCTCGACGGCTACCCGCTGGCCCGTCAGGGCAAAGCTGGCGTGGCCCTGTCGATCTCGGCGTGGAGCTCGTTCGTCGGCGGTCTGATGGCCACATGCGGCGTGGTGATCTTCGCCCCTCTGCTGGCCAAATGGGCTGTGGCATTTGGGCCGGCTGAGTATTTCGTGCTGATGGTGTTCGCCATCGTCTGCCTGGCTGGCATGGCCGGCAACAAACCGATGAAGACCGCGATTGCCGCCTGTATCGGCTTGTTCCTGTCCTGTGTCGGCATCGACTCCAACAGCGGCGTGTACCGTTTCACCTTCGGCAGCCTGGGCCTGGCCGATGGTATTCAGTTCGTGGTGCTGGTGCTGGGCCTGTTCTCGGTGAGCGAAATTCTGGTTCTGCTGGAGCGTACCCACCACGGCCAGAAGGCCCTCGATACCAGCGGCCGCATGCTGTTCAACCTCAAGGAAGGCATGTCGGTATTGGCTACCAACCTGCGCAGCGGCGTTATGGGCTTCTTTATGGGCGTTCTTCCCGGCGCCGGCGCAACCCTGGCCAGTGCCGTGTCGTACATGACCGAGAAACGCCTGGCGGTCAAAGACAACAAGTTCGGTGATGGTGACCTGCGCGGCCTGGCCGCACCGGAAACCGCCAACAGTGCCGCGGCCTGTGGTTCCATGGTGCCTATGCTGACGCTGGGTGTGCCCGGCTCCGGGACCACGGCGGTGATGCTCGGCGCGCTGACGCTGTACAACATCACGCCCGGCCCGCTGTTGTTCCGCGATCAACCGGATATCGTCTGGGGTCTGATTGCCTCGCTGTTCGTGGCCAACATCATGCTGATCGTCATTAACGTGCCGATGATCAAGATCTTCACCAAGATCCTTGCCGTGCCGTACTGGGCGCTGGTGCCGGCTATCGCCATCATCACCTCGATCGGTGTCTACGCGGTGCATGCCACGGCGTTCGACCTGTTCCTGATGATCGGTATCGGGGTGGCTGGCTACATCCTGCGCAAGATGGACTTCCCGCTTTCGGCGATTCTGCTCGGGTTCATTCTTGGCGGTCTGATGGAGCAGAACCTGCGCCGCGCGCTGTCGATCTCCAACGGCGAGCTGGGCATCCTGTTCGCAAGCCCGATCACCTGGGGTGTGTGGGCACTGATCGTGCTGATGATCGCCCTTCCCTTCTACCGCACCTGGCGTAAGCGCGCTCAGCGCAAAGCCGACGCGGCCAATGCCTGACAGCGCGGCAGCGTGCGATAACCCGAAGCACTGGCGCAACTGGTGGCCCACGCCACTGGCTGGTGCTCTCGGGGGTTACCTGGCCAGCCTTATAGGCTGGCCTTTGCCTTGGGTGATCGGTTCACTGCTGGCGGTCATCGCCTTGCGCTGCAGCGGCGTACTCAGCCGTGAAATGCCAGGCGGCAGGCAAGTTGGTCAATGGCTGGTGGCTGCAGGCATCGGCCTGCATTTCACTGGCGAGGTGCTTGAGCAGGTACTCGGCAACCTGGCGATCATCGCGATCGGGGTTTTCGTAACCCTTGCCCTTAGCGTTATCGGCATCATCGGTTTGCGTCTTTCCGGTGTGGACCGTGCGACTGCCTTTTTCGCCAGCATGCCGGGTGGCGCCAGTGAGATGGTCAACCTGTCGCTGCGCCATGGCGCGCAGCCTGCGCGTATCGCAGCAGCTCACAGCACGCGCCTGCTGATGGTGATTTTGCTGATTCCAGCGCTGTTCACCTGGGGCCTCCCGGCCATGGAGCCACCGCCAGCCGTAGACGTCGACTGGGCCTGGCTGCTGATCCTGCTGCCTGCTGGTGGATTGCTTGCTCTGGTCTGGCGCCGTCTCGGCCAACCCAATCCCTGGATGCTCGGCCCGCTAACGCTGTGTGCTGCAGCCAGCGTAACCTTCGACCTGCATATCGGCACGCCGGGCTGGCTTGGCCAGTTGGGCCAGTGGTTGATCGGCTGCGCGCTGGGTTGCCATTTCGATCGCGCATTCTTTCGCAGCGCTCCCGCATTTTTGGCTCGTGTGGTGATGTTCACCCTGCTGGCCATGGTCGCTACCGCCCTGCTCGGCACAGCGCTGGGCTGGCTGGCGGGTATCGAGGCGGTGTCGCTGATGCTTGGCATGATGCCGGGCGGCATCACCGAGCTGTGCCTGACCGCCGAAGCGCTGCACCTATCGGTCGCCCTGGTCACGGCATTGCAGGCCTTGCGCCTGTTCATGGTGATGTTTCTGGCCGAGCCACTCTACCGCCTGTGGATGCGGCGATCACCGCTGCCTTGAATACCGAAAGAGAAAATGCGTCTTTACCTGGCTCACCGCACAGCGCATAACGATTGCGGGTAGCTGGGTTCCCTTATCTGTCGCAAGCCTATCGCTGGCCCGGGTTGTGGTGACGCGTATCTGATGTGGCGGCTACTCGAAGACAGGAACTGCGTTGCTTACTTTTACCAAGCGCCTCGTCGAGATACGGACTTGGGACAACCTACGCCCCGCTACACCTGTAACGGCAACGTCCCAGTAGGCCCAACGATAATTCACGGCCATCGACTCTTAGGCGTGCATTAGACAGGCATAAAAAA
>Ga0265797_10012956_pt1 | contig 10123 bp, 7 predicted proteins | sample P2T30metagenome_FD_192433 | JGI IMG/M metagenome (GOLD analysis project Ga0265797, IMG submission 192433) | Plant litter microbial communities from East Loma Ridge, Irvine, California - P2 T30 | ecosystem: Environmental > Terrestrial > Plant litter > Unclassified | place: USA: California... | reverse complement strand
CATGTTCACCGCCAATTCGATGAACTGCCTGACCGAAGCGCTGGGCCTGTCGTTGCCCGGCAACGGCACCACGCTGGCCACCCACGCCGACCGCGAGATGTTGTTCCGCCGCGCCGGCCGGGTGATCTTGGAACTATGCCACCGATGGTATGGCGGCGAAGACCCGCGCGCCCTGCCGAGCGGCATCGCCACCGCCGCGGCGTTCGGCAATGCGATGACGCTGGATATCGCCATGGGCGGTTCGACCAACACCATCCTGCACCTGCTGGCGGCCGCCCAGGAAGGCGGCGTGGACTTCGACCTGACCCATATCGACGCGCTGTCGCGGCGCGTGCCGCAGCTGTGCAAGGTGGCGCCGAACACGCCGGAATACCACATCGAAGACGTGCACCGTGCCGGCGGGGTGTTCGGCATCCTCGGCGAACTGGACCGTGCCGGGCTGCTGGATACCTCGGTGCCGACAGTGCACAGCCCCTCGCTGGCCGACGCGCTGAAGCGGTGGGATGCCACGCTCACCGATGACGCGAAGGTGCATGAATTCTTCGCCGCCGGGCCGGCCGGCATTCCCACCCAGGTGGCTTTCAGCCAGGCCACGCGGTGGCCGTCGCTGGACCTGGACCGCGCCAAAGGCTGCATCCGTTCGCTGCAGCACGCCTATTCGCTGGAAGGCGGACTGGCGGTGCTGCGTGGCAACCTGGCAGTGGACGGCTGCGTGGTGAAGACCGCCGGCGTGGACGAGTCCATCCATGTTTTCGAGGGCAACGCTCGCGTATTCGAAAGCCAGGACGCGGCGGTGGCTGGCATCCTCGCCGACGAGGTGAAAGCGGGCGACGTGGTGGTGATCCGCTACGAGGGGCCGAAGGGTGGACCCGGCATGCAGGAGATGCTGTACCCGACCAGCTACCTGAAATCCAAGGGCCTGGGAAAACAGTGCGCGCTGCTGACCGACGGCCGCTTCTCAGGCGGCACTTCGGGCCTGTCGATCGGGCACGTTTCGCCCGAAGCGGCCAGCGGCGGGGTGATCGGGCTGGTGCACGACGGTGACCGCATCCGCATCGATATTCCCGCGCGGGGCATTCACCTGCTGGTGGATGAGGCCACGCTGGCGCAGCGCCGCGCCGACGCCGATGCACGTGGCTGGAAGCCCGTGCAAACACGCCCGCGCAAGGTCACCAGCGCGTTGAAAGCCTACGCGCTGCTGGCCACCAGCGCGGACAAGGGCGCCGTGCGCAATACCGCGCTGCTGGACTGACCAAGGGCGCGAGCACGGTAGCGCTGAGCCATGCCCGGCGAGCGCAGCGGAAGGCAGAAGCGTGACGACCAACGGTCGTCACCCACACACCGCAGGGCATGACGGCCAGCGGCCGTCACTACCGACAGCCGTGGTAGCGCCGAGCCATGCTCGGCGAGCGCAGCGGAAGGCAGAAGCGTGACGACCAACGGTCGTCACCCACCGAAGCAGGCGGTCGTCATCCACCCACCGCAGACGCATGACGGCCAGCGGCCGTCACTACCGACAGCCGTGGCCTCCATCCCTTTTCTATACTGCCCCTGTTTCGCAGCGCGCCACGCAGGTACAAAGGCAGCGAGCTGCCCAATCAGGATGACCGTCAGTCCGCCCGTGACCAGATATAGCAGCCCTATGCGCGGAACCTCGTAGCGTAGGGCGACAAGCAAATTGATGCCCATTGCCGCTGCCGTGCCGACCAGCGTGCCCGCTGCCGTCAGCATCAGGTTCTCAATCAGGAAGTAGGCGATGACATCGATCCTCCGCGCTCCAAGTGCGCGTCTTATCGCAATCTGAGGATAGCGTCGACGTACCCAGAAGCTGGACAAACCGTAGATACCGGTAGCGGTCACCAGAAGCAGAGCAAGCGAGGCACTGAGAAACATCACGGCCATGATCTGGTCGTGCCGAAGATAGTCTGTCCTCATCTCCTGGAACGTGCTGCTCCTCACGATGCTACGGCGGGGATCGCGTTGCAACAGCTTCTCAAGCGCCAGTGCCACTACGCCCCCCGATACGCCCGGCGCCTCCCGGATGGCGAACATGACTCGGCTTGTATCGGGAATGAGCGGCAAGATGAGCGACAAGCCGTCGTCACCATCTTTCCGGAATACTGGCCGCGCAAGCCTTCTTACAATTCCGACAACGCGTATCGGGTACCGGGCATCAGCATAGATGAACCTGCCAACCGCACTGCTGCCGGGAAACATCCGAGCCGCCAGATCCTCGGTAAGAACGACTTCGGACACCCCATGCAGGCCTGCATAATCATCTCTCGAACGCATGGGAACAAAGGCCTCAGGCGAAAGATCGCGGCCCGCAGTCAGTTCAAGCCCAAGCAGGCGAACCGCGGGACTCGACACTGCATAGACTGACGGCTCCACCTCGATTATTCCGTCAATCTGATCGCTTTCAATCGGCTTGTTGGTAAAACCAGCGATCCAGTTGCGTTCTGACAGAGGAAGAGACCCTGTCGCCAATGCGCCGATAACACCAGGGATGCGCCGCAACGCCTCAATGTCCTCAGCGATGGCTACGGACGGGGCCGCGAGGGGATCATTCACGAACTCGCCTTCGACTACCAAGAGGCCTTCGTCCTGCATCCCGGTCGCATGGCTCAACGAGGAGACCCGGTCCATCAGAAGAGACATCAGATTTGCCACGCACGCCATGGCTACGAGCACCTGCATGAATAAAAGAAATGCCGTGATCCGATTGCGTCGCAGCGATCGTGCGATCAAGGAAACCTGGTTGAATATCATTCAGCCACCTTGATCTGCATCGCAACGCGTCCCGAGGTCGCGCGCATGGCAGGTAACAGCGCAGCAAGCAGGCTTGAGACCAATGCGAGCATGAAAATTGCGAGAATAAGTCCCGGTCCCAGACGTATCAGCGACGCATAGTCTTCGGGTTGGCTGCGGACCAGAGCAACGCCCAGCCAGGCAACAAGCAGACCGAAAATCCCGCCGAAGAAGCCTATGATCGCCGTCTCACTCAATAGCTGGGCGATTATGTCGATGCGCCGAGCCCCCAGAGCGCGACGGATGGATATCTCATGGCTCATGCCAACAAACCGGGCAAAAATCAGTGCACTCATGTTGAGCAGAGACACTCCCAGAAAAGCGATGCATAGAGCGAGCTGCAATCTGACATCATCGGGCACGATCCGCCGTTCAGTCAGGTACTCCCGAAGACGTGGCAGCCGTGGCGGCACAAATCGTTCAAGTCGACCGACGCGGACCTGAGCGTGAAGGTAGTTCTCCAGGAATCGGATGTAGTCCGCCTTTTCTGCATCATCTCCGAGCTGCACCCAGAACTGCAGCCACGAAGATCGCGAGTCTTCCAGGCTGTTACTCGCGACCGCGTTGGACCAAGAGAAGATGCTGCTCGCCACGTTGAGCTCTAGCTCTATTGCCAGCGCCAGGGGAACGAAAAATTCCTCTGATCCGCTGAAGGCGTCCTGCTGAAGATCAGTGTGAAACCGCGGGCGCGGCTCCCACTTGTCGGCTATGCCGATAACGGTGAAAGAGTGTCCCCCCAGTCTGATGGAGTCACCGATCCGGGACCTATTGAACCCTACCCTCGCGGCCAGTGAACGACTCAGAACCATGACCCGGGCACCGTTGCCCTCTTCGGCCGATGTCCATGCGCGACCGGCCACCAGACCTATTCCAAACATCTCAAAGACGCGGGCAGTGGCGTACTGTCCACGTGCGAAAAATGGCACTGGCACACCCGCCTGGCTGTCGACAAGCAGCCTACCGGAAGCAAGCGCTGCCTGTTTGTACCCCGGTCCCTGCCTGAGCAGTGCTCGTGCATCCGGCCAGGTCATGGCAACCCGGGGATCCCTTCCGGCACGTACTGGATACGACGAAGGGAGGATATCCAGAACAGGATGAAAAAGGTGCCCGCTGCGTCCCGGCAACGGATCCCAGGACATGGTGTAGACCACAGTAATCAACGTCATGCTGGCTCCGACGCCCAGGCCAAGCCCCAGCATCAGTGCAATGCTCATGCCTTTGGTTGCCAGCAAGCGTCGATACGCCAGCGTGAGGTAATAAGTGATCACGATCTACTCCAACAGATCAATGGAGAAATGCAGCGGACGTCGGTACAACGTCCACCGGCTCCACTGAAAGCCACGCGGTGGCTGCTGATGTATCAAGGTTGCGTCATGGATGGTGGCGTTCGCTCTTCTGCCCAACACCCACCCTCATTACTCCACGCCCTCGATGGTGTCCGCAAGCGCGTCGCTGTGGCCTGCACAGCAGGTCAATCCAGCTGCACGTTCATCGTCTCCATCAGCTCCAATGCAGGACGTCGCGGCTGACCTTTGACTGGCTGAGTGCGATCTCAAACACTGTCGATCACGCTTGCCACCGCTTCATGGAGATTCCTTTGGACTGGGACGCCGGCACACTGGCTGCACGGATACGCTCGGTGAGAATAGACCGTGGTTTTTCGCAGACCGATCTCGCCACTGCCTTGAACGTCAACCGCTCGACAATCGGCCACTGGGAGCGCGAGCATGGCTTCACGCCATCGATCGTCCATCTTCACCGCTTGAGCCAGGTCATGAACGTCAGCCTCACTTGGTTGGCAGAGGGCCGACACGCGGGCACTGTTGCCGGAGTGGGGGGAGCGAGGGCATCCCTCGAATGCAGGCTGCTGTCTTCGTCCAGGAATCTTCCACTCACCGTCGTTGCCAATGTCGTGACATTGATGGAGAGCGCCGAAACACTTCTTTAGATGCTCCGGACTGCAGACGAACACCGCCCTTTCCGGCAAGTCCCAGGGATGGCAGAGTGCCACCGACAAGGGCGCCGTGCGCAATACCGCGCTGCTGGACTGACCAGGGGCGCGAGCACGGTAGCGCTGAGCCATACCCGGCGAGCGCAGCGGAAAGCAGAAGCGTGACGACCAACGGTCGTCACCCACCGAAGCAGACGGTCGTCATCCACCTACCGAAGCAGGCGGTCGTCATCCACCCGCCGCAGGCGCATGACGGCCAGCGGCCGTCACTACCGATAGCCGTGGTAGCGCCGGGACGGTCAGCCGATGATGCGTTTGAACGGGGGCAGTGCGTCGATGATGCGCTTGCCGTAGCGGCGGCTGAGCAGGCGCGAGTCGAGGATGATGACGCGGCCGGTGTCGGTGGAGGTGCGGATCAGGCGGCCGGCGAACTGGGTCAGCGTGCGCAGCGCGTGCGGCACGGCGATCAGGTTGAAGGCGTTCAGCCCGCGTGCTTCGAACCACTCGCTCAGGGTGGCGGTCTGCGGATCGGTCGGCACCGCGAACGGCACCTGGGTGATCACCACCGTGGTACACGCCTCGCCCGGCAGGTCCAGGCCCTCGCCGAACGAGTTCAGGCCGAACAGCACCGAGCCTTCGCCTGCGGCAACCCGACGCAGGTGCTCGTCGATCAACCGGGTCTTGGACATTTCTCCCTGCACCAGCACCTGCTTGCGCTTGGCGGCAGGCATCAGGCCGGCTACTTTCTCCATCTTCCAGCGCGAGGTGAACAGCACCATCGAGCCTTTCTTCCAGTCCAGTTCCTTGCCGAGATAACGCGCCACTTCGCGCGGGTGACCCTCGCGGTCATCCGGCGTCACCGGGAACGGCGGCACGATCAGCTCGGCCTGGTTGGGCAGGTCGAAGGGGGAGGACAGAGACACCATTTCAGCGTCCTCCGGGATGCCGTTGTCGATCGCCAGTGACTGGAAATCACCACCGCCGGTCAACGTAGCCGAGGTCATCACCACCGAGTCCACTTCGTCCCACAACAGCTTGCGCAGTACATGCGCGGCCGATACCGGCGAGCCGTGCAACACCAGGTCGCCTTCGCGCGTGGCGGTGATCCAGCGTGCCATCGGCGGCGCGCCTTCCTTGTCTTCGCGGCGCCAGGCCTGCCACAGGTTGTACTGGCCTTCGACCATTTCCAGCGCCATGCCAAGGTTGCGCTGCAGACGCTCGCGGGCGGGATCGTCCTGCTTGCCCTTGGCCACCTGTGCATTGGCCGCGTGCGCCCAGTTGAACAGGCTGCGGGTGTCGTCGGCCAGCGCTTCGATCGGCTCGCGCCAGGCCTCGGGCAGGCGCCCGTTGGCCGCGCGCCACATCGGTTCTTCGTCGGCCGGCGCCGGCATCCACAGTGCTTCGACGTGATCGCGGAACGCGCGCAGCTGCTTGGCCACGTTGGTGGCGACATCGATGGCTTCGTTCGGCAGCAGGTTGCCAAGCCGGTCCTTGTCCACCGCACGGTAGGCACCGGCGATCAGGATCTGCAGGCGTCCCACGCGCTTGGCCATGTCATCCAGGGCCAGGCTGGCCGCGCCCTGGTCGATGGCCACGTTGCCGATGTGGTGGCCTTCGTCCAGCACCAGCAGCATGTCCGAAGGCGCGGCGATCAGCGGCTGGTTGTTCTCACTCTCGCCGATGGACAGCGCTGACAGCAGCAGCGCATGGTTGGTGACCACGATCTGCGCATCGCGCACGGTGTTGCGCGACCGCAGCACCGCGCATTGCGCCGAATAGGCGCAGCGCCGTCCGGCACAGGCAGAGGCCGGCGTGGTGATGCGGCCGCGCAGCCCCGGGCTGATGGTTTCCGGAGCGTTGTCGATGTCACCGTCCCAGCTGCCGGAGGTGAAAGCCACCGTCAGCCGCGCGGCGATGTCCATTTCAATCGGGGCCAACGGCCGGTCGTACAGCGGCTGCTCGTCTTCGAACATGCCGCCCTGCGACGCCTCGCCCTGCGCTTCGGCGGCATTGCGCGTGCACAGGTAACGGGTGCGGCCCTTGGCCAGCGCCACGGTGGCTTCCAGCCCGGTGGCCTTGAGGAAATTCGGGATGTCACGCTCGACCAGCTGCGACTGCAACGCCACGGTGCCGGTGCTGATCACCAGCTTCTTCTTGGTGGCGATGGCGATGGGTACGCCGGCGGTGAGGTAACCCAGGCTCTTGCCGACGCCGGTCGGTGCCTCCACCACGCCCACGCCGCCACTCCTGGCCAACGCACGCGACACCACGCCGATCATCTGGCTCTGCGAGCGGCGGGTGGCAAAGCCGGGGGTGTTGGCCTGCAGCGTGGTGTACGCCTTGCGGATTGCATCCTTCAGGGCGTCATCAAGCATGCGCGGCACGGCGACGGGTTCGGTCACGCCAGGATTACCGGTACGGGATCAGGCTGCGTATTGTCGCACGCTGGACCGCCCCACCCGGGTCGGCGACGCTGAACCTGTCAGCCCGCTGCAGGACGGTCCCTGCGCTGCCGCAGGGACCTTGCCGGGTCAGGCCGGGCGCGGCACGCCACCACGCAGGGCGCGCGTCAGCGCCCAGACCACAAGCACCAGGCCGAAGGCTTCGACCAGCGACAGCGCGAAATGGACCCCGTTGAGGATCATGCCGAGCCCGGCGATTGATCCGTACTGCCCGCTGTTGATCAGCCACAGCGGCAGCAGCGAAGCCAGCAGGCCGAACACACTGGTGGCGGCCAGCAGCAGCAGGCCGGTCAGGGCGCCGGTGCGTACCGGCCCGCGCGGTACGTCCATCACCCAGACCACGCCGATGGTCAATGCGATCAGCACCGGTAGCCGCACCGCCGCCATGCTCAACACGGTCATCAGCAGATCGGTGCTTTCCATGTTCATTCCTCTCCGGTGAGGCGCGTGTTGCCACGCAGCCTGGCATATACCGCGTCGGTGTCCGGGCGGACTTCGTGCCACTGCTGGAAGCTCTCGGCGGCCTGTTCGACCAGCATGCCCAGGCCATCGACGGTGTTGCGGCATTCGGCCGAACGCGCCCACGCCAGGAAGGCGATCGCCGCATCACCGTAGTTCAGGTCCACCGCGGTGGTCATGCTGTTGACCAGCGACAGCGGCAGCTTGAAGGACGCACTGGGGTCACGGCCGGCCGAGGTCGCGTTGACGATCAGTTCGAAGTCGCCCAGGTCGTGCAGGTCGTCCCAGTAGCGGCTGAGCGCACGGCCCGGCTCGCCCATCGCATCGATCAGTTCATCGGCGCGTTCCGGCGTGCGGTTGACCACCACCAGTTCCCGGATGCCGGCATCCAGCAGCGAGGGGGCCACCGAGCGTGCCGAACCGCCCGCACCCAGCAGCAGTACGCGGCGGCCGCGCAGGTCCTGGCCGTGGCGGTCGGTGAGGTCACGCACCAGCCCAGCACCATCGGTGGTGTCGCCGTGCCAGCGATCACCCTTGCGCAGCAGCGTGTTGACCGAGCCGGCACGGGTGGCGCGCGCGGTGCGCGTGGTGCACACCGCGAAGGCCGCTTCCTTGTGCGGAAGGGTGACATTGGCGCCACGCCCGCCTTCGGCAGCGAACGCTTCCAGCGCGGCAAGGAAGCCGTCCGGCGTGGCGTCGATGGCACGGTAGTCCACCGCGATGCCTTCCTGCCGGCCGAATGCGGCGTGGATGTCCGGCGACAGGGAGTGGGCGATGGGGTGGCCAAAGACAGCGTAGCGATCGGTCATGGAATCCTCGGATGGTTCGAAGGGGACGCCCTACACTGGGCCTCCCTGTACTGCCTGGACCTGGACGATGCGATCTGCCCTGCCCCTGCTGGTTGTGGCCGCCAGTTTACTCTGCGCCCCCGTGGCGATGGCGTTGAATGAGTTCGGCATCGAAGGCATGGGCGTGGTCTCGACCAAGGCCGGGGAAGGCCGCGCCAGCCTCCGCCCGGATGGCCAGCGCATCGTCTTCGCCAGTGACCGCGTCGGCGGCAGCGGTGGCTGGGACCTGTGGCAGGCCGAGCTGCGCGCAGGCCGCTGGCAGGCGCCGCAGCCGCTGGCTTTGAACAGCACGGCCGATGACCTGGACCCGTACTTCAGCCACGACGGGCGCTGGCTGCTGTTCGCCTCCGACCGCGATGGGACGATGGCGCTGTACCGGGTGGCCATCGATGCGGACGGTCGCTTCGGCGCAGCGGAGCGCTGGCAGGAGGGCGGGGTGCTCACGGCGGAGCGCGGTGCGGCCTTGAGTGCGGACGGGCAGCGGTTGCTGTTCGCGCGGCAGGCCGGCAAGGGGCGCGGTTGGGACCTGCATCTGGCGACCATAAGCGATGGAAAGCGCGGCCCGGCGGTTGCGCTGGAGGCACTGAACAGCGCGGCCGACGAAACCGACGGCGATTGGCTGGGCAACGACGGTGCGGTGGTTTTCACGCGCGCCGGCGAGGGCACGGCCCAGCTGTGGCGCAGCGACTGCGCGTGGTCCGCGGCGGCGTTGCAGTCGGTGGCGTTGTCGTTCAATACGGCCGATGGGATGACCCGTGCAGCGGTGGTCGATGCGGCCAGGCCGGGTGAACTGTTGCTGGTGAGCAGCAGCGCACGCGCGCCACGCGCGGGTGGTAGCGATGTGTACCGGATGATGGCGCCACGCACGGTGGCGGTGGCCGGGTGTGGCAGCTGATGGGGAAGCGTGACGACCAACGGTCGTCACCCACCAGTGCCAAGGGCAGACGGCCAGCGGCCGTCGCTACCGGTCCAGCAGGCTGGCGCGGGCCTGTTCGTACTCTGCTTCGCTGATGCGGCCCTCGTCCTTGCGCCGGTTCAACGCGGCCAGTTCGGCCTGCACCGCTTCGGGCAGCTGCAGCTCGCGCGATACGCGGGCGGCGGCCGACGGCAGTTCCGGTGCACGCCGTTTTTCGCGGAACGACGCCAGCGCCAGCCAGACGATCAGCGCGCCGAACACCACCACCCCGATGATCCAGATCATCCAGTGGCCAACGCCCAGGATCTCCATCGTTCCATCCTCCTCGTGCAGAAGCCGCTATTGTCAGCGCTCGTGCAGCCAGCGCGCCACCTGCGGCGCGAAATAGGTCAGCACGCCATCGGCGCCGGCGCGCTTGAAGCACATCAGCGATTCCATCACGCAGGCACGTTCGTCCAGCCAGCCATTGGCCGCGGCCGCCTTCAGCATCGCGTACTCGCCACTCACCTGGTAGGCGAAGGTCGGCACGCCGAAGGTTTCCTTGACCCGCCGCACCACGTCCAGGTACGGCATGCCCGGCTTGACCATCACCATGTCCGCGCCTTCTTCCAGGTCCAGTGCGATCTCGCGCAGGGCCTCGTCACCGTTGGCCGGATCCATCTGGTAGGTCTTCTTGTCG
>Ga0265797_10012955_pt1 | contig 10124 bp, 6 predicted proteins | sample P2T30metagenome_FD_192433 | JGI IMG/M metagenome (GOLD analysis project Ga0265797, IMG submission 192433) | Plant litter microbial communities from East Loma Ridge, Irvine, California - P2 T30 | ecosystem: Environmental > Terrestrial > Plant litter > Unclassified | place: USA: California... | reverse complement strand
ATGTGCGATCTCCTCTGGTCCGATCCGGACGAGATAGAGGGATGGGGACTCTCACCCCGAGGCGCCGGATTCCTCTTCGGTGCCGACATTGTCAAATGCTTCAACCACAAGAACGACCTCAGCCTTATCTGCCGCGCCCACCAACTTGTGATGGAAGGCTTCAAGGAGATGTTCGACAGCTCCATCGTCACAGTCTGGAGCGCGCCAAACTACTGCTACCGCTGCGGCAATGTTGCGGCAATCCTGGAGCTCGGCGAGGACGGCGCGAACGCAGGCTACAACGCTCGTGGAAACGGCGATGCGAACCGCTCAACGGGCGTCCTCCAGCCACGAGAACAGGAACGCAAGATGGGACCAGGCAGGCGATACAGGGTATTCGAGGCCGCACCGCAGGATTCGAGGGGCATGCCGGCGAAGAAGCCTGTCGCGGACTACTTCTTGTAATCTCGTTTAGCCACACGGTCAATGATAGATCGCGCATGGTTTTTGTACTTCTTGCGATGATTTGCTGATACCCACAACATAACATACAAAAACTATAGCTTGGCGTTAAAAGCCAAATACTTCGAGTTTACTGAGAATTACTACCTGAATATCCCAAGGCGCCTTCTTATGCATTCTTGATCTAACACAAAACACCGTGCTAACAGGAAAACAAAAGGAGATAAAAGTCCAAAAATAACATCCCATGGACAAATGAAATCGCTCGAGTTCTTCCCGCCCTATCATACCCCAGCAACATACTCCGGATCAACCTTACTCTGCTTAAACAAGCTCTTGCCCCTCAACCACTGCCTATAAGCCTTATACCTCTTCTTATTCCCATCCTCATCCGTAACCGTCAACGGCTCATCCCTCCCCGCCACAAACTCCCTGAAATCGCGCAAATCCTGCTCGTCAATCTGCTCGTCCTCGGCTTCCGTCCCTCCTTCTTCCCACCTCAACTCGTCGCCCATACCCTGCGGCAGCGCGGACCCGTTGCGCTGCACGTACTCGACGTACTCGATGTTTGCGTCTGACGGTAAGTCGGAGGTTGTTACGAGGGGAAGGGTGAGGGGGTGTGTGATGTAGCGGCTGTACTCTGCGGCTTCGTCTTCGGTGACGCTGGGGTTGAGGGATTGCGTGTGGAATTGGTTGAGGGTCCAGAGGTGCATTTGGGCTTTGTCGGCGGCTGTGGTGCGCAGGCTGGAGGACATGCTGGGGTCGAAGGATTTGTCCATTGCGGCGCCGGGGAGTCTCGTGCTGGGGTCGCGGAGGATGCTGGGTTTCTCGTCGCCCGGGGCGGTCGGTGGGCGGAGGTTGTCGCGGGGAGATGTAGAGCCGGGGTGTGGTTCGGAGGGGTCGATGATCTTGACGCCTTTGCGGGGGGCTCGTTTGTCGGGGGAGTCTTGGCCTTGGTGGCGGTGTTGTTCGAGGCGAGGCTTGAAAGGGCTGAAGTCGAAGGCTTTGGTGTCGCGGATGTGAGGGCGGTCGGGGAGGTAGCGGTTGGTGTTGTTCATGCGGAAAGGATACATTTTGAGGAATGAGGATAGGGTGTAGGGGCGGTAGTACTCCATCCAGTAGTCATCGTGTTCGAAGACTTTGTCTGTGAAGTGGTTGTTCTCGGGGTAGTCTACTGGGGGCAGTTCGCGTGGTTCAAGGAATGCTGGTGTGTACCACAAGAAGTAATCGCGCCGCGGGCGCTGAAGCCATGCTCGTGGATCCGAGTGGTGCAGGTAATAGTCCGTGACGAGATCCCAGAGCATGGGCTGGCCCTTGGCCCAGATGTAGTTTCCAAGGAACAGATTGTACGCTTCTTGTCGTTGATTGTCGAGGAATGAGTTGTGGTAGTAACGCTTGAAGCTCTCGACCATGTCACGCGAGTGGCTTTGCCAATGGTTCAGCTTGCGGTATGTCGCCATCGTGTTGACAAGATGTGATCCTCCGTACTGCACTGCGATCGTGTCTCCGTGATCGTGAAACATGTGCGTGAAGAGGTTGATGGCATCGGTATCGTATTCGACCTCGCCCGCTCCCAAGACGCCCAGAGCTTGCAGTTGCTTGCCGAAAGCACATTTGCCAATGACAAATTGCGCTGCATTCGTGCGATCCAGACAGTCGACACAGTTCGTTCGTGCAATGCCGTTCTGAACTTTTGGTTTGTCATAATCTGCGTCCCCGTTATGGAAGAAACCTGTGACGTTCAGAATCTCTTCAGCTATCACCTCAAGGTTGCCAATGACGTCTCCGCCGCGAGTCTTTGATGCTCTGCTCATATCGAATGCTTTGTAGTATATCTTCTTGTCGTCTGGCAGAGACTGATTCAGAAATTCGACGCAATGTTGAAATTCGTAAAGCAATTTCGACTCTAGCGGTGTGCGTTCCCGAGACTTGATCAGGTTCAAAACGTAGATAGGACATCCGTAGCGCTCAAACAGGTTGTCAAAGTGAAGTGCTGCGGGCTGATAGAACGGATCTTGAAGATTGAGGTCGATGTTGGGTTTGGGTGTCACTCCTGTGTTGTCTTGCGTCCAGTAAAGCGGTATGCTACCTCTATGATGTACATATGATGTCCATGTCGGGTTTGTAAACAAGCGAGGACCTGGAGCGTGGAAAGAAGTAGTCAACATCTCTGACACGATCTGTTCGGTCTCGACGTCATTGGCCACATAGCCCATATCGTTGATGCCACGCTTCAAGAAACGAGCACCCGCGAAAAAGCGTGACCGTCGTCCAATGATGGTAATGTACACCGAGCGTCCAAAGATGTCGAGGGCTGCTTGATCAATGAATCCGTGTATTATTGGCAAGCACCAATCGTGAGGTCGTTTCAGAGCATTTCTTGCGGGTTTCAGAAGGTGAGAATTCCACACGAACATGCTGTTGAAGTCGTGACCGCAGGCGAATTTGCCTTCATTCAACGATGATCTCTGGCGGATAATGTTGTGCTGCAACGATCGTGTGATGTTGTATGAATAGCTGAAGTAGAAAGAACGTGTGAGATCGAGATTGCTGAGAATACCGAGGAAACGAGTCTCTTCAGGATTGCGATTGCTGGAGAACCGAGAACTTGAGCCGGTCGACAACGGGATAAGCTCAGTGCCGTCGACTTGATAGACGTAATGTCCGCCAATCATAGCGACCTGCTGGCGCTTAGTTATGATCAGCATGTAATATGATTCCGTGAACCGGATGAAACCTAGTAGGCCCCAGAAGACACATTTGAGCCGCAGGCCGCCAGTTGCCTTGTTGCCCACATCGATGCTGGTCAAGACTTCATTCAACTGTTGCCGTTCATAGATGGTGTTGTCTTCGAATATGTTAATTTGGCCAGGTGCAGAAGTGCGATCTACACGCAGCAGTTTGAACAGATTGTCGTTGATGTCGGCACCAGCGATCCAGTACCTGGTGCTTGTCTCGTAGAGCGTGAATTTGTGTATGCGATGAGGAACTTCGGCATCCGTGTTCTCTGGGTTATCCGTCTCCCCGATCTCCGCGCCCGTATGGTCATCTTCCTCCGGGGAGAAATCACCATTCTTCAGTTCTTCCGCGGTGGCTCCTACACGAGGATACAGTGGCGGGTCGTCCGGACTTGCAAGCAAGTCGCTGCTTGACTCCCCCGAACGACCAAGAGCAGCGCCGTCCACTACTATGCCTCGAGTGTTGCCCGCTTCGTCTGCATTTGCTTGACGAGTTGACGCATTTCTGATGAGAGCTGGGCGTTCGTAGGCCGGTGACTCTGGCCGACTAGCCGGAACCTCATACTCACTGTGCGTGCTGGGTCCAGCATCTACAGGCCCTTGGTCCATAATTGCGCTGGCTCGTGGCCTAGCTGAGAGTCGTCTTAGGCTCTTACATTCATTTTTATAGCTCCTTGAAACACGACTTTGAGTCCATACGAAGTGGCGTCTGTAGGTGTATTGACCAGGTCTTTCGCAGGGCCGCGGGAGTGCGTGTCGATTATCCTGGTATCTTGATGCTGTTTCTCAAGAGACCTTTGGCGTAGCAGGCTTGTCCGGCAATTGTATAATTTGTTTGATCCGATGGCTGGTGGTGATGCTTGGTATGGACTTCACTGCGAGTAGAAGTCGGCAAGTGGGGTCGCTGCTTGCTCCTGCTTGCTCGCTTCCACGTCGTCCGGCATGTGATGGCACGGACGGCGCCGGATACAAACGCCATCATTCAACTCGCTCCTCCCATTGTCTCTCCCACTTTCCAACTATCGCGCTGCGCTCCGTCACTAGCAGTCGCATTTATAACCTCCTTGACGCCCTCACGAGAAGATGCCTCCTTGAAGCGCGTCCGCGTTCCGAGCACGAAGCAGCTCACTAGGCACCTACCAACGACTGGACCTTCTGAAACAACACATACAGCACCCACGCTGGACTTTTGATAGAGCACTGGCCCATTAGCGATTTCAATCATGGACACTTCGACGGTTTCAAACGCTTCAATTGTTCCCTCCGCCATGGATTTCCTCATGGTGTTTCCGCGCCTGGCGCAACGAGCCGGACTATACCTCCCGGACACAGTAGAAGACATTGTGGGAAAGGTGTGGAGTGGAGGGAGCACAATTGCGCAAGCCACGGCTGAGGAAATTGCCTCCAATATCACATCCACAAATATCACAAGCCCGACCGTCCAGGAAGCTATCGCGCAAACCACGGCGGATGGCATGCAAGCGGCATTTCAAAGAGCTTGGGTACAGGGAACTACCACAGAAGGGTCTTCCATCTTTGGCATGATCCTGCAAACGTTTGGGAGAATCAAGAACTTCGGGGGTATCTTTACCTATCTCACCTCACGGTGGGCACTGGCGACGTTCACTGCTGCTATTATTCTCAATCGCGCACAGTTTTATGCTTCCTCGCGCGAGCATCTGCGCCTGAACTGGTATGTTCGTTTGGGTGTGTATGCGGTACCAATCGGAGCAATACTCCGGCAATTGATCATAGTCCTGGAAGGTCTTCGCTGCCAAACCTCTCCGGATTTTGCCTTACTACGGTATGGCGATCCTTTAAAGTCGATATCTCTGGATTTTGGTGGTGACGATGACTTCCTCTACAAGCTCAGTTCTACTCTGCTCTTCTGGAAAGATGACGCTGCTTGCTGTGCTGCACGAAGCATGTCAATACCTGCTCTGGATGGCGACACCACACAACTCCGCGGTTCCATGTCGTTTCTCTTCGTATTCTTCTTGACTTTGTGTGCGAGCCAGCTCTTCGAGACTCTAGCATGCGCTCTACAAGGACGTCAGCCCGTACCAGAGACCGGGATGACCGTCTTCGAGCACTCTCTTGCGTTTGCCGAATGTGAAGCTATGATCAGCAGCGCTCTTGGTTTTGGTTTCTTCGGCATCCCAAGGTCCAACGATGGACCCAGTCCCAGTTCCTCAGATGCCACCGGGCCTCTGTTCACTAGAGCGGAGATACTTCAACGTCTCAACGTTCCACCTGAAGTCCTTCTTGTTTGCCTCATCTCATGCTTCAGTCATCTCAGCAGTGCCCTCTTAGCTGTTGGCGGTCTACGAGAGAAAGTCCGACTTGTCAACACTGGTATCTGGGCATGTTGCTACATGTCCGCTTTTGTCTGGAGCTTCGCAAGGATTTTCATGTCTCCAATCGAAAGCGTCAACGACCTCGGTGTCCTACGTTTCCCAACCGTTTGCGTGGTCGGCTTCATTCCTCATCTGGTGATCCTGGTCGGGATCTTGTTTTGCAGTGCAATGTACGGTATGGCGCTCGTCTTGACCGCTTGCAATGTTCCAGATGAGGTGGCATCGGGTATGAGCTTCAAGCAGCGCTTCGGCTGGGCGTACCAAAATTTGCAAGCAAACGTACAATTCTCTCAGGCTTCCGCCATCCGCATCAAGATGTCGGAGGACTTCTACACAACGCTGCTCAAAGTCGGATTCAGTGTACTGACTGCAGCGAGCGAAGCGGTGTATTTGAACGAAGGAAGCAGAATCCACGTCGCGCAAATGACTTGGCTCGAACGGAAACGAATCGACGAGTTCGTCGTGCGCTCAGACATTCGAAAAAGGTCTCCGGTTCCGCCCGAGCTTCTGGGCGAAGAGATCGCTCGAGGCGTGGACTTCATCGATCACGAAAATGCTGCGTTTAGTCTGTCTCCTTACGCCCGCGAGCGCAAGTCGAGGCCAAAACGAAACGAGGCTGAGCGAGCCAATGCCACAGAAATCGACAGCGGGCTCGGTATCAAGCAAAAGCGAAGCAGAATGCATCTGACGGGCGACTTCCTGGCCGGCATCTTCTGGCTCTCGATTAGCTTGCAAGCACATTTGTTGCTCAACACTCTACAAAGTTTGGGTGTTTCACGTCGGCCAAGATGGTTGCTCAAGGCAGCTGGTTTGACGGACGATCCGGCGAAGATGACCGCAAGGCGCCCAGACCCGGCTGCGGATAATCTGCAATTCTGGGTGGTTGGGCCTGATGGCGATCTCGGCCTCCCGAAAGATCGCAATGTTGATGTCGAAGCAGAGATGAGAAGGAAGCATCAGCGCACTGGCACTTACTCGACTGAGGAAGCTCTTGGAGAGAATGTTTACAGCTGGTGGCGTAGTGGCGGATGGTTCGGTGACGTTGACAACAGCGGTGACTATTCACGAGCCATGGACGATGACGACGATACTACAAGCATGATTTCCATGTCCTCCAATGCGAGCGTAGCGGATGATTGGTCGGATGTCGAAGAAGAGAGTGGTCGCAGGACTCCGACTCAGCGCGACCCGTACGCCGATCGGAGCAGGGAGGCCACACCATCAACAGATGGCGGCTTGGATGTTGGTCTGCTGTCAAAGCTGCTGAACCCACAATCCGCTGCTGAGCGTGACGAAGCTCGCTTGCTATCCTACAGTCTGCAGGCCGACCGCCCAATGACACGTGCGCAGTTCCGACGCACCACAGACCGTCAGCAGGCCCAGCTTCTCCGTAGCTCTGCAGCCGTCCATGGCTCATCTGAAGACGAAGAGCGTGACCTGGAGCAGTTCATCCTGGCGCAACGCTCGAAAGGCAAAGCCAAGGCGTCGCAAGCAACTGGAAGTTGGGAGAATGGCGGAGAGGGCATGGGCGAAGGCGGACCGCTGTGTGTGGTGTGCCAGACATCTCCTCGCACTGTCTTGGTGTGGCCGTGTGGCTGCTTGAGCATGTGTGACGATTGCCGTTTGGGACTGGCTGTACGGAGCTATTCGAAGTGCATATGTTGCAGGACGGACGTTGCTGCGTACTCGCGGTTGTACGTGCCTTGAGTGCAAGGCGACGTTTGTTTTTGAATAGCGTTCTTCAGCGATGCAATCAATTTGTTTTCTTCAATGGTTCACGGTGATGTTCCCCGCGCACGGATTTGTACATAGCTCAAATTGCTTCGTTGACCTTGGTTCAACGGCAACCATGCCTTGGTCTTTTTTCGACCTGACCAGGGCTGTACAATTGCTGAACCCATGATTCCACTCCAGCTTTGGTTGTATCAAGATAAACAATATATGGTTTACTGGCATCTGAAGTACCGTGGTTTTCTTACAGCCATGTACGACTTTCAACATCAAAGCAGCGTGCACCAGGCTCATATTCATTTTAATATCTCCCCCATCTAACCCCAGACCCTATTTTGACAATATTGAAGGATCGTCTCTCGATCTGAGGACGGACCAGTCCCTGCTCCTGCGCCCGAGACTCAGATCCAACCTAACCCACAAAGCACAAGCGCCAGAAGAGATCGATCGTAGCGCAGGATCATGAGATCCCTCATCTCGAACCATAACGTCATGCACCGGACCTTTGCGAAGGCCAGCCGCCAAAAAGCACTAGAGGTAAATCGCAGCATGGCAAATGATCACTTCGCGATGGAAGTCGCTGCTTCCAGCCTCTCTCCTCCATCCCATCGACCACCATGAGCTGGATTCCCGTGCCGGACTTCGTGCATCATGCGCTACACTCGACCCTCACGTCTACGCCTAGGCCTGGCTTGAAACCGATTCCTGGGACGAGTCCTTTGACTATCGAGGCGATATTGTGCCCGGTGATTCTCTACTACTTGGCGCTGTTGTTTCTGCCTCCGCCGCCACCTTCAGCGCTGGATAAGACGTCGATACGTATCTTGCGGAATGTCCTAGCGATCTTAGCGGCCTTTCTGTTTTTGCGGTTACCTTTGGCCTACCATGTGCCCCAGAGTATTGGTCTTACGTACCAGCTGGGACTTGTCGGCTTGTACGGTGGACTGAGAGTTCTCGACGCCTTCTACGTGAGCTACTACTTCTTTGGTCACGTTCCGCGAAGAGTCCGCTATGTCCACAAGCCTCGACCGGAGACGCCTCGCGGCGAGACTGTACCGAGACCTTGGGCAGATGGCGGCGCCAATGGCATCTTAGATAAACCTATGGAATCGAAGCTGGAAAAGAAAGCACTTGAGAACCAGCTGAAGAAGTCTACAAACTCACATGCATCTGGAAACGACAATTCTTCCCTCAGCAGTGCCCGTGAAGACGAGCTCCTGGCCCCAACAAGGCCTCGCAGACCAAGCATCCAACGTGGCGTCTGGCGCTCTGACATGGTCGAAAACATGGACAACGACTCTTTCACACAGCGACTGAGTTCAGATGATAGCTACACGGTCCTCATGCAGAAGATGCTACAGGGTCCCAAACCCATCCCGGTGACCGAGTCTGCCGTAACGGAGGACGAATGGCCTCACAGCTTTGCAGACCGCGCATCATGGGCTCTTGAGCTGGAGCTCTCTATGCGAGGCGTGGGATTCACCTGGACTACAGCGGACGTTCGTCACACAAGAAAGACATGGCTACCTACAGTACAGAACCGGGTGCACTCCATCCTGTTCAACGTCGGTCCTGTGATGGTCGTTGCCTTTGCCATCATCAAGACTGCATACGTGAAGCGGATTGCACCACTGCTACAGAGCACGAACCCGCCTGAATCGCCTTTCGACGAGCTCTCTTACCCTGAACAGTACATTCTCACAGCAGCGTTAGGAGCGTTCCTAATGGCGGCCTTTTCGCTAGGTCATTCCATGTTTGCAATCATGCTGGCTCCACTGGCTCCATCTCCTCTCGCATTCTTCCCACCACTATACACCACAAGAGTCTGGGACATCAAGTCAGCACGCCACTTCTGGTCTTTCGGCTGGCACCGTCTGTTCGCTCGCCTCTTCCTCGTATGGGGCGTGTGGCCTGGCGAATGGCTCGAGCGCAAACTTACAGGCAAAGGTCCAGAAGACCGCGCGGACATCGGCAAAGTTCTAGGAGGATTCTTGAGTTCAGCGGTTGTGCATTCTTTTGCTGTTAGAGGAACGCTGGGTGGGAATTGGATGGATGCCACGGGCGAGGCCAAGTTCTTCGCTCTGAACGGCGTAGCTGTGATATTTGAAGAGGCTGTTAAGATCGCGGTGAAGCGTTCGAGAAAAAGCCGTGGTGCGAAAGAGTCGCAATGGTACGATGCTTGGATTGGTAGGGTCTGGTGGATTGCCTTACTGTTGACGACTGGGAGGAATTTTGCTCGAGGCTGGACAAAGGCTGGCTTGGTCAGGGAGATGGCTTTCATGTAATCTCTCAATTGGACCCGGGCTTGATGATAGACAAACACTAATAAGAGAGGCATTATGTACCACTCACATCCATTTCAGGATATTCATGTCTGGAAGACCGCATTGGTCAACATGGTACATGTAGTTATATGAAGGCTAGGTCCCCAGATCACCTGTTATTCGCTCAACCACTGAGAACAAATCTGGTTTCCAATCTACAACGAAAAATGCAACATGAAGTGAACGCCAGATAAATTCGTCGTAAGCAAACGTAATCATGTCTCCGTGTGCATGATCAGATCATTCGTCGGCATGAAATCGCTCTATCGTTTCTGCAACTAGACTGTAGTCAACTTGCACCAAAAGAAATTGCCTCTATTTAATCGAGATAGCTGTTTCTGGTTCTCTCTCAACAAAAAATCAATGGCTTACTATAACGTACGAGCAAAAGACAAAAAGAATCATAGTGAACAGAGTGGGGTTCGACTGTAAGAGCAATTAGTAAATTGTCGGGTGTGAGGAATCGAACGATCAACTTACACCCACGCTCTTTCGAACTAGCGAATTTGGTTCAAGAGAAACCTAAAGCTAGC